>Ga0187886_1002875_pt1 | contig 13324 bp, 12 predicted proteins | sample June2016WEW_20_1_FD_133001 | JGI IMG/M metagenome (GOLD analysis project Ga0187886, IMG submission 133001) | Peatland microbial communities from SPRUCE experiment site at the Marcell Experimental Forest, Minnesota, USA - June2016WEW_20_150 | ecosystem: Environmental > Terrestrial > Soil >...
CTGGCGCTGGAAGTCATTAATGAAGAGGAAACGAAGATAGCTCCGGCTGAAGAAACCATGGAGGAAGCCAACAAACTGGAGGCGGCGGAGCCTAAAGAAAGCGGCGCCGAGCCACGCTGGAGAGAGGTTGAAGACAATGTTCGAGATTAACGATTTTGATGCGGTCCGCATTTCACTGGCTTCACCGGAGCAAATCAGGAGCTGGTCGTACGGCGAGGTAACCAAGCCGGAGACCATCAACTACCGCACGCTCAAGCCGGAGAGAGACGGCCTTTTCTGCGAGAGAATTTTCGGCCCGACGAAGGACTTCGAATGCTACTGCGGCAAATACAAGAGAATCCGCTATAAGGGCGTTATCTGCGACAAATGCGGCGTCGAGGTGGCCCGCGCCAAGGTGCGCCGCGAGCGCATGGGGCATATCGAGCTGGCCTGCCCGGTGAGCCACATCTGGTTCGCCAAAGGCATCCCCAGCCGCATCGGCCTGCTGCTCGACCTTTCGCCGCGCAGTCTGGAGCACGTCCTCTATTTCTCACAGTATATCGTCACCTCCATCAATGAAAAAGTGCGCGAGGAGGCCATCAAGCAACTCGAGGAAAGCAGCCGCCTGAAAATAGATGAAGCCCAGAAAGGCTCGGACGCCAAAGTAGCCGGGATGGAACAGGAAAAAGCGCCCGTAGAGGATATCAATAAAGCCCGCGGCCAGTTCGTTGACGAAAAGGCAAAAATAGAAGACACACTGGCCCTTGATATTCAAAAACTCAAGGAACTGCATGTCAAAGAGCTGTTGACCGAGAACCAGTTCCACGACCTCAAGCAGAGCTTCGGTAATGTTTTCGAGGCGGGCATGGGTGCCGAAGCTATCCTGCAAATCATGAAAGGCATCAACCTGGATGAAATAAGGATTAACCTGCTTTTGGAAACACAATCTTCTTCCGGGCAGAGACGTAAAAAAGCCAGCAAACAGTTGAGAGTGGTCGAGGCCTTCCGCAACAGCGGCAACCGGCCGGAATGGATGATTCTGACCGTATTGCCGGTGCTCCCGCCGGACCTGCGGCCCATGGTGCAGCTCGACGGCGGGCGTTTCGCCACCAGCGACCTTAACGACCTGTACCGCCGGGTTATTAACCGCAACAACCGGCTGCGCCATCTCATGGATATCGGCGCGCCGGAAATTATCGTCCGCAATGAGAAGCGCATGCTCCAGGAAGCCGTGGACTCCCTCATCGATAACGGCCGCCGCGGGCGCGCTATCTCCATCAGCGGCAACCACAAGTTAAAGTCGCTCTCGGACATGCTCCGCGGCAAACAGGGGCGTTTCCGCCAGAACCTCCTCGGTAAACGCGTCGATTACAGCGGGCGTTCCGTAATCGTCTGCGGTCCCGAGCTAAAGCTCCACCAGTGCGGCCTGCCCAGGCGCATGGCCCTGGAGCTGTTCAAGCCTTTCGTGATGCGCCGCCTGGTGGCGCAGGGGCTGGCCCCCAACATCAAGAGCGCCCGGAGACTGGTCGAAAGAGCTAAAGCCGAAGTGTATGACATCCTCGAAGAGGTCATCAAGGAGCGACCGGTCTTGCTTAACCGCGCCCCCACCCTCCACCGGTTGAGCATCCAGGCCTTCGAGCCGGTGCTCATCGACGGCAGCGCTATCCAGATTCACCCCCTGGTCTGTTCCGCCTTCAACGCCGACTTCGATGGCGACCAGATGGCCGTCCATGTGCCGCTGTCCCTCGCCGCCGTGAAAGAGGCCCGGGACATGATGCTAAGCCACCATAATATCCTGCTCCCCAGCAGCGGCGAGCCCACCGTGACACCAACACTGGATATGGTGCTCGGCTGCTATTACCTGACCACCATCCGGCTGAAAGCCCAGGGCGACGGCAAGGTCTACGGCAGCTTTGAGGACGCCCGGCTTGCCTATGAGCTCGGCGCCGTCGACCTCCGGGAAGAAATTCGGGTCAAGAACAAAGAAACAGGCGAGATAACCAAGACCAGCATCGGCCGCATCATCTTCAACGAGGTGCTGCCCAAGGAGCTGGGCTTTTATAACAAAATAATCGATAAATCGACCTTGAAACAGATTGCCACCCGCTGCACGAAACTGATACCTGATGAACAGACCGGCCAGATACTGGACAATATCAAACACCTCGGCTTCCAGTACGCTTCACGGTCGGGTATCACCATCGCCGTGAACGATATCGAAGTCCCGGCGAGCAAACCCAAGCTGCTGGCGGAAACCGAGGCCAAGATTGCCGTCATTGCCGACCAGTACCACCGTGGGCTGATTACCGAGGATGAAAGGTACAACCAAGTCGTCGATATCTGGACGGAGACCACCAACACTATCACCACCACCATCCAGAACAACCTCGACCGCTACGGCGGCGTTTATATGATGGCCACCTCCGGGGCCAAGGGTAATATTTCCCAGATACGCCAGATGGCCGGTATGCGCGGCCTGATGACCGACCCCGCCGGCAAGATTATCGAGTTCCCCATTAAGTCCAGCCTGCGCGAAGGCCACAGCGTGCTGGAATACTTCATCTCCACGCACGGCGCGCGCAAAGGCCTGGCGGACACCGCCCTCCGCACTTCCGATAGCGGCTATCTCACCCGGCGCCTTATCGATGTCGCCCAGGATGTCATCACTTTCCAGGATGACTGCGGCACTACCGATGGCGTCTGGATAACCGAGCCGAAAGAAAAAGGACTTCTACCCCCGCTGGCCGAGCGTATCCTCGGCCGGCTCGCGGCTGCCGACGTGACCAACCCCAAGACCAGTGAAATCATTGTCGCGAGAAACGAGGAGATTACCGAACCGCTGATTGAGAAGATTACCGCCGCCGGCCTGACCCAGGTCTACGTCCGGTCGCCGCTGACCTGTGAATCGCGCCGCGGCTCCTGCCGTTTCTGCTACGGCCGGGACCTCGCCCGCGGCCGTATTGTTGAACATGATGTCGCGGTAGGTATTATTGCCGCGGAAAGCATCGGCGAACCCGGTACGCAGTTGACCCTCCGTACCTTCCATACGGGCGGCGTCGTCGGCCTCGATATTACCAGCGGTCTACCCAGGGTAGAAGAGCTTTTCGAAGCCAGGAGTCCCCGGGGCCAGGCTATAATCTCCGAGATTGACGGCAGCGCCGAAATCGTTCAGGGCGACGACGGACGGAAAATAAAAATCGGCAGCACCGAAACTTACCGCGACGAATACCCCCTTCCCACCGGATGGCAGATAATGGTGAAAAACGGCCAATCCGTGGAAATCGGCGCCATACTCGCCGGACCGCCGGCCCCGGAAACCTCTAAGAAAGAAAAGGGGAAGGGGAAGGAGAAGGAGACCGCGCCTGCACCGGAAAAACAGCCCATCGCGGCGCGCTTTGCCGGCGAGGTGAAAGTGACCAAAAAGCAGTTGACCATCACCTATGCCGAGAAAGAGGAGCGCGAATATGTCGTACCCTCTACCGCGAGCATCTGGGTACAGAGCGGTGACGCGGTGAAAGCCGGTCAGCAGCTTACTGACGGCTCGATTAACCCGCACGACATCCTGCGCATCCTCGGCAAAGAGGCCGTGCAGCAGTACCTGGTTGACGAGGTGCAGAAGGTCTACCGCTCCCAGGGCGTTAACATCAACGATAAACATATCGAGGTCATCGTCCACCAGATGCTGACCAAGGTACGCATCGATTCCGCCGGGGACACCGAACTTGTCCCCGATGAGCTCGTGGACAAGTTCACCTATGAAGATACCAACGCCAAGGTCCTGGCCGAGGGCGGCGAACCCGCTACGGCGCATACCGTCCTGCTGGGTATCACGCGCGCTTCGTTGAGCACCGATAGCTGGCTGGCCGCCGCTTCCTTCCAGGAGACCACGCGTATCCTGACCGAGGCCGCCGCTAACGGCAGGGTGGACAGGCTCGTCGGGCTTAAAGAGAACGTGATTATCGGTAAACTGATTCCAGCCCGTTACCTGTCCGAGGAAGAGGTACCCAAGCTGGAGCCCCAGGGAGAAGAGGACGAGGCGATGCGCCTGCTGGCCAGTCTTTCAGCGCCTCCGGAGGCTGCCACCGAACCAGCCGCCGAAGTAACGGCGGCGGCAGCAGAAGCTACCAGCCAGGTAGCCGTTGAAGAGCCTCCTAAAGATGAGCTGGTACATGAGCTTGAAGATGATGCCGCAGATGAGGCGGATGATGATAAGGAGAAACCAGAGAGCTAGGACTACTCTCCTTCACTAAATAAAAATTAGGTCTGTCATTGCGAGGAGCGTAGCGACGTGGCAATCTCTATCATCTTGCTGGATATACCAGTGGGATTGCCGCGCCTCCCGATTACATCGGGATGTCTCGCAATGACGGTACTTTATATTTCTTAAGGGGGTGAGACATAGCTCGCATCGTTTCCGGTAAGCCCAGCGAAGAGGACGCACCCCTGGATAATAGCCTCCGGCCGCGTTCCCTGGCCGACTTCATCGGGCAGGACAAGACCAAGGAAAACCTCAAGATTTCCATCACCGCCGCCAAAGGCCGCGGCGAACCTATCGACCATGTCCTTTTCTACGGGCCGCCGGGCCTGGGCAAGACCTGCCTCGCTCACATTATCGCGGTGGAGGTCGGCGTCAATATCAAGACCACTTCCGGCCCCGCCATCGAGCGTACCGGCGATTTAGCGGCTATCCTGACCAATCTTAAAAGCCACGATATCCTCTTTATCGATGAAATCCACCGGCTCAACCGCACCGTCGAGGAGATTCTTTACCCCGCCCTGGAAGACTACGCCCTGGACATCATCATCGGCAAGGGCCCCGGCGCCCGGAGCCTGCGGCTGAATTTGCCCCCCTTTACCCTTATCGGCGCCACCACGCGTTATGCCCTGCTTTCGCCGCCCCTTCGCGACCGTTTTGGCGCGGTGTACCGCCTTGATTTTTATGACGCGGCGTCACTGGAGCAAATCATCAAGCGCTCGGCACGGATACTCCAGGTGGAAGCGGAAGAAGGGGGTCTGAAAGAGATTGCCGGCCGTGCCCGCGGCACACCCCGCGTGGCCAACCGCCTGCTCAAGCGGGTGAGGGACTACGCGCAGGTCAAGGCCAAGGGAATTATCACGAAGCAGGTAGCCAAAGACGCCCTGGCTAAACTGGGGGTCGACCTTATCGGCCTGGATGATATCGACCACAAGGTCCTGCATACTATCATCGAGAAATTCAACGGGGGGCCGGTGGGGCTGGACACCATAGCAGCTTCAATTAGTGAAGAAGCAGACACAATTACGGACGTTTATGAACCTTTCCTCATGCAATTGGGCTTTTTAGAAAGGACACCCCGCGGGCGACTGGCCACCCGCCTCGCTTACGAGCACCTGGGGCTGCCATTTAATAAAACCAACCAGCAAAAACTGATTTAAGTACTACCACAAATTAGCCACCGCGGGCACACTGGCGCGGTCTTCCAAGTGTATTGCCTCCTTGACGCAGCTCGCGCGGCACACACCGCAGCCATAGCAATGATTCTGGTCGATAAAAGCTTTTTTATTCCCCGCGCTGTACCCTATCGCCCCGAACTGGCAGGCGCGCATGCACTGGCGGCAGCCATTGCATAATTCGGGGTTTACTTCCGCTACGTACTCGGCGCGGAACATGACCTGTGTCCCTTTCACCACCTGGTCTTGCAAAGCGCCGCAGTCCGCCCGGTCGCAGTTACATATGCCCGCGATAAACGGCGTCAGCTTCGTCCAGACAGTATGGCAAAGACCTTCCTTTTCGTACAACCGGAAGCTCTCCAGCGCCTGTTCTTTACTCACCGTCTCCAACTGGCGCGTATCAGGCCCATCTGCAAACCCCGAACCTGGTTTGTTGATAACCTTTTGCGCTTCTTCCCCCGTCGGTACGATGCTCACACCATAGCAGAAACGCTGCTCCCTGACATCTCTCTTCTTCCGGCAGATGCACGCCAGCCGCACTACGCGGTTGACCAGCCCGAAAATTTGCTCTACGTCCTCAATCGGCAGCACCTGGCCGTAATGCATTCTTTTTAAACGCTCGGTCACACACGGCGTCATCACCGCCCTTACCAGCGCCGGCGCCTTCTTTAGCTTGGTTAGTTTCTCTGTGTCTCTAGAAAATACCTTGAAATCGAAAACCTGGTGCTTTGCCAGGTCGCTGTATAAATCCTGCGAGTAATTTTTCGCCTGAAGGTACCATTTTTTACCCTCGCCGTGTTTGTCGCAAAACTCGCACATCGCCTTTTTTCTCCTCTCGCTAATTAGCGCTGGTTCAATTACCTTTTGTTGCGTTGATTACCTGAATTATAATCTTTTCCCCGCGTTTGTCAAAAAAACTAATTATGCTTGGTTCAGTTTTGCGGCGAGTGTAGCTCTTAAGTCCCGTACAAGTTCCCGGAATTCAGGCGAGCTTATGCTTTCGGTGGACATGATGACAGCGTCTTCCCGGTTGTCCAGGTAATAGCCGCGGCGCAGGCCAGTCTGCTTGAAACCGTACCGGCTGTAAAGCTGCTGTGCGGTAAGATTCGACGCGCGTACTTCGAGAGTTAAAAGGCTGGCCTTAAGCTCCCACGCCATATCGATGGTGGCGATGAGAAGCATTCCCCCGATGCCTTTACCCTGGTACGGCTGGCGCACGGCGATATTGGTAATGTGCGCTTCATCAGCCATCATCCAGATGCCGGAAAAACCGACGATATATGGCCGGGGCGACGGCGCCCGGGGAGTCGCGTTGAGTTGAGACCAGGGCATCAGCCGGCCAATCAGCTTTAGAAGAGTGTTCCGGGGTTTTTGAGGGGGCGGGTCTATCATTCTGGAATCGTCAGTGGCGACGAGGTAGTGCGCGATTTTGTTTTGCAGCTCCTGGCGGTAATTAGGCGGCGGCCACTGGGTAGGGAATGCCTCGTGGTCGATGGCGTTCACCTGGTCAAGGTCTTCTTTGGCCAGAGGGCGTATGCTACAGGTCAATGGCTCGTCTCCACAATGATTATATTCACTGCCTGACGGCGTTCATTGTGCCATTCTAGCATATTTTCGCTCCCGTGGCACGCTGGAAATACCGAGACTGGTCTGCTATCTTTCCAGCCTGTTATTCGTTATACTAAATGCACAGGGTAACACCCTGATTACCGGCCGGAATGGGAAGCAATCCTATGTCTACTCCGGCTCTGGAGGGGAGTTGTCAGGTGCAAAGTGAGGAAAGCCTCATCCGGCGGGCGCAGCAGCGCGACCAGGTGGCTTTAACTCAGCTATACGAGGAGAACTTCGATAAAATTTATCGGTATATATGTATTAAAATAGGAGACCGGACGGAGGCGGAAGACATGACACAGCAGGTCTTTCTCAATGCCATTCAGTCTATATCCTCCTATAAAAGCAAGGGAATGCCCTTCTCCTCCTGGCTGTACCGTATCGCCCATAACCAGGTTGTCGACCACTTGAGAAAAAAGTCGAAGCGGATTACCGTGCCGCTGGATGAAACGATACCGTTTCAAGGGGACGACCCGCGACGTGTCGTTGAGCAAAAGTTAGCAATTGAAGCAATCGCCGCCGCGGCCAGGGGACTGACACGGGCGCAGCAGGAGGTTATTTCCCTGCGGTTTGCCGGGGAGCTTTCCGTGGCCGAGTGCGCCCGGACCATGGGAAAAAGCGAGGGGGCGATTAAGGCTTTACAGCACAGCGCGATTGTAGCGCTACGTAAAGCCCTGGGGAGGGAGGTGTAGGATGAGTAAAGCGAGAAAGTTCGATGATATTTTAAATGAATGCATTGAGCGAATGCTTAAACGTGAGCCTATCGAGACGTGCCTGGCGGCTTTCCCGGAGCATGCCGCCGAACTCGAACCATTGCTGCGGACGGCCATGGCCACCAGAAAGGCCGCCGAAATCCAGCCCCGCGCGGAGTTCCGGCAGCGGGCCGCTCATGAGTTCCAGGCGGCTGTGAGGAACTTGAAACCGCGCCGGAGTAGCTCCTTAAGATGGCAGTTGCGGCTGGTAACCGTGATTTCCGTTGTCGTCATCGTCCTAATGGCCGGCACGGGTACCGTGGCGGCAGCCACTAACAGCCTGCCGGACCAACCTCTTTACGGTGTGAAGCTCTTTACCGAAAATGTCAGAGTAGCCCTGACGCCCTCGGCGGTGGGCAAAGCCGAGCTGTATGCCCAGTTTACCGATACGCGAGTGAGCGAAATAATTAAGATGGCAGACGAGGGCAAGGTAGCAGAGGTTGAAAAAGCCACCGAACGCATGAATAGTAATCTTACCGCCATTACCAGGCTGACCCAGTCCGCGGGGGACACCGGAACAGCCGGCGGGACACCGCCGGTGTTAAGCTCGGCTTCGGCGGCTGCAGAGGCACCACCATCAACACCCACGACTATGCCGGTGCCAACACCCACGACCATGTCAGTGCCAACACCCACGATTATACTAGTTCCAACACCTGCGCCAATAACTGCGACTGCCGCGGCGCCAAACGTAACGACCCCTCAAGCCCTGCCGAAACCGGTCGTTCCTCCTCCATCTGTGCCGACGCCGGTGCCAGGCGTTCCTACTCAAGCGCCGTCATTCGCCCAGAAAGTCACCCCCGTACCGGCACCCACGCCGGAAAAGGCAACTTCCGTCAACGCCACCAGGCTGGCCGGCACTCAAAAAGCAGAAAATACCGCTAAGAATAACGAAAAACCCGACCTTCAAACCACCGTGTCCCAACAGGCCCAAAAAAATACACAGGACTTAGAAGAAGCCCTGAAGAGGGTCCCCGATAATGTAAAACCGTCTCTGCAAAAAGCCATCGATGTCGCCGGCAAGGGGTATGAGGAAGCCTTAAAAAACATGGACAAGAAGAGGTAGAATTCTTTTCACGCGGACAATTTAAAGGTCGTTGCTAACCTCGCAGCGACCTTTTCCGTTATATATAGTGAAGACTTGTGAGGAGGCTACATCATGCAGAGGAAATGGTTAATAACCGGCGGCGCTATCATTATCATATTGCTGGCAGCGTTAGGGCTGGCGGGTTGTGGTTCGGAAAGAGGGTTTTCCGGCAACCTTAATTTAAACAGTCAGCAGCAGGGAATCTGGGTCAATGGCGAAGGCAAGGTCACTGCCGCACCCGATGTCGCGATATTAAGCGCAGGAGTACAGGCCCAGGCAATCAGCATCGCCGATGCTCAATCCCAGGCTTCCGGCGCCATGGACAAACTGATGACCGCGCTGAAAAACGGCGGCGTGGCCGCTAAAGATATTCAAACGCAGAATTTCAATATCCAACCCCTGACACGGTGGGACAACACCAAGCAGGACCAGATTATCACCGGCTACCAGGTCACCAACACGGTAACCGCCAAGATTAGGATTTTACCCCAGGAGAGCTACACTCTTGACTATAAGGCAGGTCGAATTATCGATGCGGTAACCGCCGCCGGCGGGGACCTGACCCGCATTAACAGTATCGGCTTCACCATAGATAACCCGGCGAACTACCAGGCGCAGGCCAGGCAAAAAGCCGTCGCCGATGCCGCCGCTAAAGCGAAACAGCTGGCCGATGCGGCCGGCGTAAAACTGGGTAAACCTGTCTACATCACCGAAAACTCTTATGTGCCTACCCCGATTTATCGCGACGTGGCAGCCAAGGCAGAAGCGGCACCCAGCACGACTACTCCTGTAAGTGTCGGCGAAATGGACATCACGGTAAACGTGCAGATAGCCTATAATATTGACTGATATACCTTGAGCTCACGCCGAACAATTAGAGGCAGAACATTGACATGAAAATTAAGCTAATACCAACGGTCATGATATCCGTCCTGGCGCTATCACTGCTGGCCTGTGCGCCCGTGGCCAGGGAAGTGCCGCTTCAACTCTCTTATGACGATTTCACACAGAACAAAAACCAGACCCATAACATCAGCGGCGTTCACATCGGGGACGTTATAAAAATAACATTACCTTCAAATGCCACCACAGGTTTCAGATGGGGACTGGCGGGCATTTCCTCCGTGACGGTGCTGGCGCAGGACGGAGAATCGGAATATGTGCTGCCGGAGAGCACCGCCCTGGGTGCCGGGGGGCAGGAAATCTGGAGTTTCAAGGCACTTAATAGGGGCACGAGCACCATTTCTCTGGCCTATTCGCAGTCATGGGAAGGCGGCACTAAAAGCGCCTGGACTTTTACGGGAGAGGTCACGATTAAATAGTCGCCAAAGAGGAACAGACACTATTGAGCCCCGGTTTTTATCGGGGCTCTTCTTTTTTATACCGCTCCCATTCGCTGTAAACGCAACCGCAATATTGCTGCCGGTAGAGATTCATCGGCTTGGTCAGGTGGCGGCTATCGGAATAGCGTTTGCGGAGGTCGGCGTAAAGAAATTCCACGCCCTGTGCGGCGGCCACTTTCCGGCCGGTCTCCACGATGATTTCATGTTTCTGATGTGGGCTGATGAGCAGGGTGGTGGTAAAAGCCTCGTACCCCTGCTGGCGGGCGGTCTCCGCTGTTTTGGCCAACCGCAGCTCAAAGCAATAGCGACAGCGCTCTGACTCATGGTTGACCACCCGACGGAAGTATTCGACGATATCATAGTCCCGTGCGACAATCAGGGGCAGGTTTACCTGCTGCGCGAGAGACTGCATGCTTTCCAGCCTCTGCCGGTGCTCGGTAAAGGGGTGGATATTGGGGTTATACCAGAACCCGCCTGCCTCGTAGCTCTCCCGCCGCCAGTGCTCGACGGTATAAGCCGCGCAGTGCGCGCAGCAGACGTGCACTAAAACCTTCTTCATTCCAATCCCTATTTTACTCTTTTTATTACCTGTCCTGAAAGACCTCTTTACCAGCCCGTCGTGGACGTGATAGAATTAGCAGGTAAAATAACATGAGGGGGATTTGAGGCAAGGAGGGTACGACTATGTCCGGGCATAATAAGTGGTCTAAAATCAAGCATCAAAAAGGCGCCGACGATGTCAAGAGAGGCAATCTCTTTACCAAGCTGACCCGGGAAATCATTATCGCCGCGCGCGAGGGCGGCAGCGACCCCGATGGTAACTTCCGCCTGCGTATAGCCATCCAGAAAGCGCGCGATAGCAACATGCCCCTGGACAATATCGACCGGGCGATAAAAAAAGGCAGCGGGGAAGGCGAGGGGGGCACGCTGGTCGAGATGGTGCTGGAGGGTTACGGACCCGGCGGCACCGCGATACTGGTCAACGCCCTCTCGGACAACCGTAACCGCACCGTCCAGGAAGTCAGGAGCACTTTTACCCGTCACGGCGGCAGCCTAGCCGAAAGCGGCAGCGTAAGCTGGCTTTTCGAATCCAAGGGAATTATATCCATTGATGCGGCCAACGTGGACGCCGATGAGGTAGCTTTGCAGGCCATCGACGCCGGCGCCGAGGATGTTAAGGTTGAAACCGGCGTGGTGGAAGTGTATACCGCGCCGGAAAATTTGATGAAGGTCAGGCAAGCCCTGGAAAAGAACAAAGTGGTCGTCGCCTCGGGTGAGCTTCTTAAAGAGCCGAAGACCATGGTCCAGCTCGATGAAAAATCCGCCATGCAAGCGCTGAAATTGCTCGATAAACTGGAATCTATCGATGATGTCCAGGCCGTCTACAGCAACGCCGATATCCCGGATGCCGTCATGGCCAGCTACCAGGAAGCCGCCGCTTAGCTATTTTAAAGTCTTGCAGTCATTGCGAGCGAAGCGCGGCAATCCCCTGGTCTGACCTAATACGATATAGAGATTGCCACGTCGTCCCGATTTTATCGGGACTCCTCGCAATGACAATTAAAACGAGATGAAAATTTTAGGCATCGACCCGGGCACCGTGGTGATGGGCTATGGGGTAATCGAAAGCGATGGCGACGCAATAGCCCTGGTCGATTTCGGCGTGATTAAAGTCCCGGAGCACGCGGAAATCGGGGAGCGCTTAAGCCTCTTATACAACAAGCTCACGGAAGTCATCAATCGCCATCGTCCCGACGCCGTCGCCGTCGAGCAGCCTTTTATCTCTAAGAACGTGAAGTCGGCCATGGCAATCGGGCGGGCGCAGGCCATTGCCATCCTCGCCGCCGCCAACAGCCACCTCCCGGTCTCCGAATATTCGCCGGCGAAGGTCAAGCAGATGGTGGCCGGATACGGCACAGGGGACAAAGAGCAAGTTCAGGAGATGGTGCGGCTCCAGCTCGGCCTGGCGCAGGCCCCCCAACCCGCCGACGCCGCCGACGCTTTAGCGGTGGCCATCTGCCACGTTCAGGAAACGCACCTGGAAAATCTAATCGCCGGACAGAGGGGGAAACGATGATAGCCAGCCTTCGCGGTAAACTGGAATCTTTAGCGGCCGACGGGGCGGTCATCGACGTGGGGGGCGTGGGTTTCCGCGTCTTCATGCCCACAGGCGCTTTGAGCGCGCTGGGGAAACCCGGCAGCGACGTTAAAGTCTACACCCACCTGCACGTCCGCGAGGACAACCTGGCGCTTTACGGTTTCGCCTCCGCCGAGGAGCTATGGCTTTTCGAGACGCTAATCGGCGTGACGGGCCTGGGGCCGAAACTTTCGCTGGCCATGCTTTCGGCCATGAGCCCCGACCAGATTACCATGGCCATCGCCACCGGCAACGCCGATATGCTGGACATGGTGCCGGGCATCGGCAAGAAGGTGGCCAACCGCATTATCCTGGAGCTCAAGGAGAAAATCGGTGCCGCCTGGGCAGCCGCTCCCGCCACGAAAGCCGTCCAGGAAAATACCGATGTCCTGGCGGCGCTGACCTCGCTGGGCTATTCCGCCGCCGAAGCGGTGAAAGCCGTCGGCGCTTTGCCCGCGGACAGCGACCTCTCCCTCGAAGAGAAAGTCAAGCTGGCCCTGCAGTACCTCGGCGGCAAGTAAGGAGAAAAAACGTTAATGTCATTGCGAGCGTAGCGAAGCAATCCGCCTGCAATGTCTTTATAGTAATTACGGATTGCTTCGGGCTTTCGCCCTCGCAATGACAAAGGAAATATAAAAGAGCTATGAAAGCATCTGAAGGGAAAATCGGGCGGGTCTTTATTTTACGGCTTGAAGACGGCGACGTGGTGCCGGAGTGCATCGAGAGGTTCGCCGCAGAAAAGAAAATCAGGCACGGCCAGGCTATATTAATCGGGGGGATAAGGGGCGGGCAGGTCGTCTCCGGCCCGCGCTTTAGCGATAAAATGCCCCCCGACCCCGTCCTTCTCCCCGTGGACGGCGCCCACGAGGTAGTGGGGGTGGGCATTATCGCGCCGGACAAAGACGGCAAGCCCGTCCTGCATATCCACGCCGCTTTAGGCCGCGCCGGCCATACGCTTACCGGCTGCCTGCGCCCGGGCGTGACC
>Ga0187886_1002880_pt1 | contig 13302 bp, 9 predicted proteins | sample June2016WEW_20_1_FD_133001 | JGI IMG/M metagenome (GOLD analysis project Ga0187886, IMG submission 133001) | Peatland microbial communities from SPRUCE experiment site at the Marcell Experimental Forest, Minnesota, USA - June2016WEW_20_150 | ecosystem: Environmental > Terrestrial > Soil >...
CTCGCTATGGCCCCCTTTAAAAAGGTCCGACGGGAAACTTTGGCCTTTAAAAATTTCTTAATCTTTTTTTCCATACCATTCCTCCTTTAGCTAAATTTCCTTGGCCGTTCAGCTCAAGGTTTGAGAAGACTCTTGATTTTTGAAAGCCGATTTGACCATTCGGGTCTCTCTTTCCCAATGAAACCCAGGATGCCTTCCGGGAGAAGAAGGATAATTACTACAAAGAGTAACCCAAAGATGAACAACCAGTGTTCGGTAAAGGCACTGACCATGTCCTGGAGGATAAGGAAAATGGCCGCCCCCAGAATGGGGCCAAAAAAATTGGACAGTCCCCCTCCCAGGATCGTCATCATGACTACATCTCCCGAAGCCAGCCAGGTCATGTTTTCGGCGAAGGCACTGGAGATTAACAGGGCGTGCAATGCCCCGGCCAGCCCGGAAAAAAGGCCGGAAATCGTCATGGCCACCAGCCGATAGCGATAAATATTGTAACCAAGAAACAAAGTACGATCCCGGTTATAGCGGATTCCCTTCAGCACCCGGCCAAATGGAGAATGGACAATTCTCCAGATAATGATCATCGATATCATGTAGAAAATTAGAATAAAATAATAGAAATAAAAGGGATTTTTTAAGTCGATCGAAAGGAGGCCGGGAAATTTGATAGGGTATCTGATGATCCCTGCAAAACCGTCTTCACCCCCCGTTACCTCAGTCCAGCGAAAAGCGATGACGAAGAACATCTGAGTGAAGGCAACTGTCAACAAACCAAAGTAAATTCCACTTTTCCTGACAATAACCCGTCCGATGAGAAAGGCAGCGAGGCCTGCCGCAACCATCCCCACGATCAAGGGGACCCAAAGGCCGGCCATGAGATAACGCTGGGTGAGACCTAGGCCATAAGCTCCGATCCCGAAAAGACAACCATGGCCGAAGGACATCAGCCCTGTATAACCTAACATCAGGTTATAGGCCAAGCAAAAAAGAGAAAATATGAGAATCTCCGTCGCCAGAGTCGTATACCCACCCAAGAAGGGTAATAGATATGGAAAAAAAATATAAAAGACACCCACAAGAAAAATAGGATGGTAGAGAATCTCCTTCATTCTTTTCAGCATCGCCGATGACTCCTATGCCTCAAGTCCGCTCTTTTCCCCCCAGAGTCCCCGAGGTCTGGTTAAAATGACTAATACAAGAAGAACAAACATAGCCAGGTCACTGACTCGCGGAAAGATCATCACCGCCAAGGTGGTGGAGATACCCACGAGAATGCCTCCCACGACACTTCCCCAGAAACTGCCAATCCCTCCGATGGCCAATACCACAAAGGCCGGCATAATGATGAAGGTTCCCATGTCCGGCTTCACCCCCTGCATAGGAGCCATCAAAACCCCTGATATCCCTGCAAAGGCAGATCCGATACCAAATACCAGAGTTCTCACCTTCTTCAAGTTCTTTCCCATGGCGCCAATCATTTCACTGTCGCTAACCCCGGCCTTAATGACGATTCCCGTAGTGGTCTTCTCCAGAAACAGCCACATGCATAAAATCAAGAGGCCGGTGAAGGAGACGACAAAAACCCGGTATTTTGAATAATCCATTAAACCGACGTTCATAAACCCAGTTAAGGCCTGAGGAGGGTTGAACGGGTACCCCTGGCTTCCCCAGATCCAGCGAATGGTTTCCGTAATTGTACACGTCAGGCCAAAAGCTACCAAGAGACCATAGAGAGGATCTTTGCCGTAGATTCTTCGGAAAACAAGAACCTCCATGGCCATCCCAATGAGCCCTACCGCCAGTGGAGCCACGATCAGGGCGCATCCAAAGCCGATGTGTGGGGTAACGACCATCGCAAAGTAAGCCCCTAAAGCGAAAAGAACAATATGGGTGAAATTGATGACCTCCATTACCCCGACAATCAGAGTCAGTCCCAGCGCCATCAGCGTATATAAGATCCCCAGTACGATTCCGTTAAATAATTGAGAGGTGATATAAAGAGTCATCGGGTCCCCCTACTTCCACTGCTTTCCGCCCCTATAGTTTATTCAATCCTAACTCTTCTAATTTTTCAGGAGTAGGAATTCCGTCCTCGGACCACTTCCGATAGGCATAGTAGTCACTCAAAAGTTTTCCCATGGGGGGAAGCTGATTGCTAAGGCCCTCTCCTGTCCGGTTCAAAGTCAAGAACCGGTAGGGGAGGAAATCATCCTTGCGGCTGATCCCCAGGCGCACATTATACATTCTTTTTAGATTAAAGAGCCTTTCACCCACCTTCATGTATTCAGGGATGTCGATCCCCCAATTGGTGATCATGTTTAGCCAGTCTACCTGGTTGGTCACATTCACCGCCTTGCCGACTTGAGTAAAGCGACAGAGGATCAGGGCATCCATGACACACATTAAATCTTGCATCTTGGCCGTAAATTCCGCCTTGCCCTCAATCTGATAAGGATCTTGAGGTTCCGCAATTCCAATCTCCTGCATGGTCAAGGCTAATTCGTAGGGGTGACTCCAACTGGCGTTGTGGCAGGCGCCTCTGGCTGCGGTCGCATAAGAAAGGGCTTGGCTGAAGAACCTTCTGGGATCGTGGGCCGACGGTTCCAGACCTTTAACCTGGACCGCAAATTCAATGGCATTTCTTCCGAGGCCCTCAGCCATCTTCTTTGATCCCTCCCCCATCACTCGACCGATCCCTTCGCCCCTACCCATCTTGTGGACCATTTCTACCAGCGCCTTTCCATTGCCCCAGGCTAGTTCGATCCCGTCCGTATCTTTCCGAGTTAGGATCCCCTTTTCATAGGCTTCCATGGCAAAGGCGATGATTCCACCGGTTGAAATGGTATCCAATCCATATCGATTGCAGAGTTGGTTGGCCTTGGCAATCGCCACTAAATCATCCACCAAACAAAGGCCCCCCAGGGTCCCGATGCTTTCGTATTCCGGACCTTCGCAATCCATGGGGGCATAAGGACCTTCGGTTACCTTAATATGTCTCCCGCAGGCAATGGGACATTGCAGGCAGGCCTTTCTTCCGGAAAGGATCGTATCATGCATGGCCATCCCGGAAATCTTCTTGGCCCCTTCCCATCTTCCCTGTTTCCAGTTCTTGAGGGGAAAGTTCCCGATCTTTTCATAATTGTCAATGCCCCCCGAAGTCCCGAATTTGCCGAACGCCTCTGTCACCCCGCGAATGTGAGGCAGAAGGTTTTGGATATGGGTCTTCAGTTCCTCACGCTGGGCAATAGGAATCGGGCCATCCCCCCAGACGACCATCGCTTTCAGGTTCTTGGAACCCATGACCGCTCCCAAACCCGTGCGAGCGGCCGTCCGCACAATCTGCCCGATATGCGGGATGCTGGCGATCTTGGCCATTCGTTCTCCCGCAGGACCAATCACCGCAGCAGTGGCCTCTTTGGATGTTTCCTTTTTCAACCAATCTGCCGATTCATAAGAGTCTTTGCCCCATATGGGCTTAGCATCTCGAATCTCTGCCTTCCCATCTTGAATCCAGAGGTAGGCCGGAACTTCCGACTTCCCCTTGATGACGATCCCATCGAATCCAGCCCTTTTGCAGTGGACAGCCCAAGAACCTCCGACATTGGACTCTCCAAAAAGCCCGGTAAGAGGAGAACGGCTCACCACATGGTGCCTCCCTGAACTGGGAACCCCGGTTCCGGTATAAGGTCCGGTCATGGCCATGAGAACATTTTCAGGAGAAAGGGGATTTATTTCTGGCCTCGTCTCTTCGTAAAGAATTTTAGCTTCCAGGCCGAGCCCCCCGATATATTTCCGGATCATGTCCTCATCCAACTCTTGAACTTCAATCTTGCGGTTTGATAGATCCACTCGCAGCAATTTCTTGTGATAACCAAACATCGAACCTACTTCCTCCTCTCTTCCGCCGAGTCGGTCATGAGGCCTTTCCGTAGACCTCTTCTCCGCCTTGAATCTGGGCAAAACATTTCCAAGCAGATTCTTCGGTCATTTCAAAAACGGCCTAGCCCCAACTCTTTCTAACACTAGAAAGACCTATTTTGCAAGATCCCTCAGTTTAGCCCAAAATCATAACGAAATTAGGCTGTGAATTTTGTATCCCCTAGCGGCCAGAGGTGCCTCCATGATCATTTCACTCAGGATCGGATGAGGATGGATCGTGTAAGCCATTTCTTCACTGGTACATTCCAAGTTGCTGGCCAGGGCAGCTTCGGATCTTATTACTGGCTTCTTGATCGTCAATAAAATCAAGGAAGAAGATGGGCCAATTAATTAAAGACGGCTCCTCCATCTACATTAATGGCCTGGGCGGTAATTTCGTTGGCTTCCTCAGAGGCGAGAAAGACGACAGCGTTCCCAATGCCCTCTGGGGTTTGGGGTTTGCCCAGTGGAATTGTATTCTGGACCCTTGCTTTTAAGATCTCATTCGGGCTCATCCCTTTAAATGGTGGATAGGATTTTGACAACATCTTCGCAAGTTTCTCCCACATAGGGGTCCATATGACTCCTGGGCAGATGGTATTGACGTTCACGTTAAAGGGAGCTAACTGTACAGCGACTCCCTGACTCAGTACGATCACACCTGCCTTGCTTGCACAATAGTGGGGAACATAAGCCAACCCCCTGCGTCCGCCGATGGAGGCGATATTAATGATCTTCCCCTTTTTCTGTCTCTTGAAATATGGGGCAATGGCCCGATTGCACAGAAAGACTCCTTTCAGGTTGACATCGATGGTTTGGTCCCAATCCTCCTCGGAAATGTTCTCAAGCGACGGGGCTTCTGTCGAATCCATCAGAGAACCAATCCCCAACACCCCAGCATTGCAAACCAGGATATCAATTCGGCCCATCTCTCTTATGCTGGTATCGATAAGCTTCTGACACTGGTCGGCCATGCGAACGTCGGTCTGGATAGCCAGGGATTTCTGCCCGATTCCCTTGACTTTAGCCGACACCTTTTCCGCCAGGCCCAGATTTACGTCACTGACCACTACATGGGCCCCCTCTCTGGCTAGGCAAAGGCATATGCCCTCACCCAGACCACCGCCCCCTCCGGTTACAATGGCCACCTTCTCATCCAAGCGCTTTCCCATTCTCTATACCTCCACTCGTTTATTGGAATGCTATTGACTTTTGCATAAATAATGCAACGAAGATTGGTATCCCGCGGACCCCCTCACCCTTGTCCTCTCTCCCGTATTCGGGGGAGAGGGGAGGGTGAGGGGGCGTGGTAAGTAAGACTCAGATTAACAAAATGGGATTTTCCAGACCGTGTTTAAGGTCTTGGAGGAATTTGGCTCCCATTGCACCATCCACAATCCGGTGGTCAACGGCCAGAGTCATTTCCGCTATCGGCCGGATCACCACACAATCATTCCGGACCACTGGCTTGTCCATGATCTTGCCAATGGACAAAATCCCCCCCTGGGGTGGGTTGAGAATCGAGGTGAAAAAGACAATGTCATACATCCCCAAGTTCGAGACGGTGAAGGTCCCCCGTTCGATCTCGTCGAGTGAGAGGCGACCCTGACGGGCCCGCTCCACCAGATCTTTCCGTTCCTGGGCAATCTGCGAAAGTCTTTTCTGATCAGCCCTTTCCACGGCAGGAACGATCAGCCCATCGTCCAGAGCCACGGCCAAGCCGACGTTGATGGTTTTTAGGATTTCAACCTGATCACCGTTAAGCCTCGAGTTCAGTCGGGGATGATCCCGCAGGGTGGTAGCCACGGCTTTGATAAAAATGTCGTTTATGGAAAATTTGGCCTCGCCCCTAGCCCCCATTTTCTCGCTTTGCGAATCCAGCCACCTTTTTACCTCTGTCATATCCACTTCCGTACCGAGGTTGAAATGGGGTGCATCATGAAAGCTTTGGGATAGGCGCCGGGCGATGGTTCGGCGCATGCTCGTCATGGGAATGATCTCGGCAACTTCGACGGGTCCGATGGGAGGACGCGGTTCAATTTTTAGCGGCTTGGCCTCGCTCAGATATTTTTCAACATCGGCCACGCTAATCCTTCCCGAAGGGCCCGAACCCGCTACAGAAGAAAGGTCAATACCCTTTTCTTTGGCCATCTTTTTGGCCAGGGGTGAAGCAAAGACTCGTTCCCTGATTGGTGGAGAAAGGGGGGAGGAAATGGCTTCCTTTTTTTCGCTTACCTGAACCTTTTCTGGAATCGGCGCGTCTATTTTCTCTTTCGGGTGGAGGCGAAGGTCGATTTGCTCTTCCGCTCCTCCAATCATAGCGATCAACCCCCCTACAGGCACCTCGTCACCCACCTTCACCAGAATCGCCTTCACCACCCCACTGGCGGGAGACTCGATCCCGTAGTTCACTTTGTCGGTTTCAATCTCCAGCAAGATCTCCCCCGCCTCTACTGGATCCCCCACCGATTTCAGCCATTTTAAAATCTTGGCCACGGTCATCGTATAACCCAGGTTGGGTATGGTTACTTCGGTTGCCACAGTCTTTCTCCTTCTTAGAATCGCGAGGTCGAAAAAGGATTACTCTTTTTTTGCTTCAGAAGGACATCAAACCTCTGACCGCTTCGATAATTTTTTGCTCATTGGGAAAGATGAAGTTTTCCAGGGCCAGGTTAAAAGGAATGGGGGTATCCTGGGAGGCGACTCGCCGGATCGGCGCATCCAGCTCATCCAAAGCCTCCTCGGCAATCAAAGCCCCAATCTCTCCCCCGACCCCCCCTCTCTTGGGTCCTTCCTCAACAATGACAACCCGATGAGTTTGCCTCACCGAATCCAGGATGGCCTTGGTGTCGAGCGGAACCAGGGTCCGGGGATCCAAAACAGTCACCTGGACTCCCTCTTTTCCCAGTTGCTCGGCGGCTTTCAACGCTTCCGACACCATCCGGCCAATGGCCACGATGGTTACATCCTTGCCTTCACGGTGGATTCTGGCCTCCCCGAAAGGAATTAGGTATTCTTCTTCGGGTACCGGACCGGTCGTCTGGTAGAGTAACCTCCGTTCTATGAAGAGCACGGGGTTGTCATCTCGAATCGCTGTCTTCAGAAGCCCTTTGGCATCATAGGGCGTTGCGGGAACGGCTACCTTCAGGCCGGGGACGTTCATGAACCAAGCATCCAAGGTCTGGGAGTGCTGCGCCGCAAATCCCCCCCACTTCCCCGCGGGGGTCCGCACAACCAACGGAAAAGAAACCTGCCCCCCAGACATGTACCGCAGCTTGGCGGCGGAATTACAGATTTGGTCCATGCACATCGGCAGGAGATCACAGAATTGAATCTCCGGAACGGGCCGCATGCCCATCATGGCAGCGCCCACGGCAACCCCCACGATCGTCTGTTCACAAATCGGGGTGTCAAAAACCCTCTCCCGGCCGAACTCGTCGATCAACCCCTTGCATACCGTAAAGGCATAGCCCAGCTCCACATCCTCCCCGTACACAAAGACTCTCTTATCCCGACGCATTTCTTCGGCCAGCGCCTCACACAAAGCTGTTGCATATTTGATCTCTCTCATGGTTTTTTGGATCCCCCTCTCTTAGACGTAGACATCTTCTAACGCAACTTTGATATCCGGCTGAGGACTGGCTTCGGCATAACGGATCGCTTCCTCTATGGCCTCCGCAACTTCCTTGTCAATCCGCTCGACTTCCTCCGGGCTCAATTCACCCTGCTTGATCAAAAGTAGCCGGGGATCCCTCTTCTTCCAGGAATCCAGCTCCTCTTTGGTGCGATACGGCCCGTAGGGAGGATCTCCCCGGGAGTGTCCCAAAAAGCGGTAGGTCTTGCACTCCAGAAGGGAAGGACCTTCCCCTCGCCGGGCCCTCTCCACAGCCTCCTTCGCCGCCCTGTAGACGGCCAGCACGTCCATGCCGTCTACCACCACGCCCGGCATGTTATAACCCTTGGCCCGGACGGCAATATCCTCAACCGACGTGCTCTTTTTCACCGAGACGCTAATCCCGTAGAGGTTGTTTTCGCAGACGAAGACGACCGGTAGTTTCCACAAAGACGACACGTTGTGGGCCTCGTGGAATGGGCCCCCGTTGGAGGCGTTATCCCCAAAAAAGCAAACACAAACCTGACCGGTCTTCTGCATCTTGATGGCCAGCCCAACGCCCGCCGCGATGGGCATTCCTGCGCCCACAATCCCCATCGCGCCCAGCATGCCCCTTTTCACATCCACGATGTGCATGGATCCACCCTTCCCCTTGCACAACCCCGTGGCCCTCCCGAAGAGCTCGGCCATCATCGCCTTCAAATCTGCTCCCCGCATTAAGCAATGTCCGTGACCTCGATGGGTCGCGACCACCAAGTCACGCTCTTCCAGGGCTGCGGAAACCCCCACGGCGACCGCTTCCTGGCCCACCGAGGTATGCACGGCTCCGGTGATCTTGCCCTGCCGGAAAAATTCATCCACCTTCTCCTCAAACCGGCGAATCGTCATCAACTTCCGGTACCACTCCCGAAATTTCTCCTTCGATGTCTCTGTCGTTTTACCCATTTTTCTCCTCACAATCTAGGATTAAGTTTGAAATGTTTCTCGGCTAGCCTGAAGGTGCTCTTGGAATTCCTTTGACCACCAAAATTTTAAAGATACCATATGGCCGCTGGAAGTTCTAATCCTTTCTTTTAGAAATCATATCCTAAAAGGCTCGTTCGACCACAGTATCCCCCTGCTCCTGAATTTCTTTCCTGGCCCGGAGGGTTTTCGGCATATTGTAATGCGGTACTCTGGGTAAGTTGAAGAATGGCCGTCTGGGTCGTGCATTGAACTTTGACTTGAATTCGTTTAGTAGTATACAAGTTTTGTGAAATCTTGCAATTTAAAATTTTGCTCGGGCTCTATAAATCATGCATTTCCTATCCCTTGTAACCTCAACCTGTGCTATTTGAGATTAGGAGGGGAGCTCTGGGCAAGCCTGGGCCAACATTGAAAAGAATCTGGGATTGGCTCATGTAGTATATAGAAGGAGCTCCTAAAAACCCCTTGACAGTATCCAGATTGCAGGTAGACTATTGTTAGCAATTTATGGTATGATTTTTATTAGAATTTTTTTTCACTCGCCAAACGTGAAGCCCGAGGAAAACCCGGAGAGCCAAGGAATTGACTATTCATGCCAAGGTCTCCGCACGGTAAAGCCAGCCGGAAAGAAATAGAGATCGGGCCATTGCGAGATAAAGGATCTTGGGAAGAAACAGAAAGGAAGGGATGATGGGGAAGAAACAGGCATTCATCGCGGGGTTGGTTCTGGTCGTAGTCACGAGTGCTCTTTTGGTTTTTTGGCTCTCTTCCAGAGCAAAACCTCCTGAGCCGACGAGGCGAGAATCATCGCTGCAACCTCCAACCGAGCGCCAGACATCAGACATACGGATCCAACCATTTCAAAAGGAGACTCCCGAGGAAGGAGAGAAACGGTTGGCAGTGCCAAAGGGAAAGCCAAAAAGCTTGGCCAAAGGACCGGATGGTGAAGCCTACTCCTTTACCTCTGCAACCTGGGTGATGGAACAACAACGGATCGATCCCGGTGGTTTGACAAAAGAACATAGCATGTCGTGGGTCTGGATCAAAGGGAACCGAAAAAGGGTGGATACCTTCAGAACGCTTGGGTCTTGGGCGGGAACCGCTGCCCAGCCAGCAATCATTATCTTTACGGACGAGCAGTATGTATACGAATACCTTCCTGATCGACAAAAGATGTGGAAAGTTCCTCGCCATGTAAGTTTGGAAGTTCTCTCTAAGAAATGGACCAAGAAAAGGAGGGAGGAAAGAGTCGGCCGTGACGTGGTCGATGGGAAACCTTGCGATACCTACCTCCTGGTCAACGACGTGAGTGTCGCCGGCCTGGGCATGGTAGCAATGGAAGTCAAAGAATCTCGATGGCAAGGTCTGGTCCTCAAGAGCGTGTCCCGGACCCTCGGGGACAGCGTTCGAGATGTCCTCGTCACCGAATTGAAAGATGTCCGCCTGGACGTTCCCATCCCCGATGAGAAATTCATCCTTCCGACAGGTGTGCAGGTCGAGGAAGTGAAAGCCCCTCCCGAAGAGGCCATTAAGGCATCTATTCGTTGAAGCAATCCTACAGGATTCCGGCCTCGACGAGTCCTTTGTAGGCGATGGCGCAGCCAAGAAGGGTAACCGCCACGGCGCTAGCCACGGGCAGGTACCCAATGATCCTCCCTTCACCAGTGAAGCGTGCCATCACGGGTTTGGCAACGACCAGGAGTACCCCAATCGCCACCAGCACGAGGGCCAAACCCACGCTAAAGCTAACCAGGATCACTAGGCCCAGGGTAACCCTGTTCAAGGCGAAGGCGATCATCAACACTACCAATGCTTCGGGGCAAGGGACGATTCCTCCGGAGATACCCAAGGCGAAGAGGCTTCCGAGGGAGACATCTGAGGCTTTTGAGGGTGGGGGAGTCTTTAGTATTTCCGATCCATGGGTGTGACCGCCGATGGCTTCCTGCTGATGGGAATGCTCCTGCCCATGGTCATGGTCGTGGGGGTGGGGATGTCCGTGCTCATGGCCGTGAACAGAGGACGAGGACAACCGTCTGACAAAAAGCCATATTCCCATCCCGGCCACCAGGACACCGGAAAGGGCTGTCAGCCAGGGGAAGAGCGTCTGAGGCATCACATACTGGGAGGCGAAGAGCATCCCTACCCCCAACACAAAAACTGAGAAGGTATGAGTCATCGTAACGATCACGCCTAAAAGGATGGCATCCCACACCCGGCCTTTCGTCCCCACCAGGTAAGCCGCCACGATGGTCTTCCCATGCCCGGGGGTGAGGGCATGCGCCGCGCCGAAGACGAAGGCGATCAGCAGGGGCGCTGCCAAGGACTTGATATCCCACCGAGGATTGTTGATCATATCTCTCAGCCGTTCGCGGAGGGTTCCCCCGCCGAGGGTCGAGGCGATGACCGTTTCCTTGCCACCTTTCTGACCCGAGGCCCCTCCCCCGGCACTTCCAATCTCATCAGTACGGTAGCGCACCGTGATCGTCCGTTCGTTCTTTCTGCCGGCGAGGAGCGCCATTCCCTTTCCCTTCGAGTCTTGGGGAAGCGGGCGATCCTCAGGGATTATCCATTCCAGCACTTTAACCCTTCCGGCAGCGATCAGCGAGGTCTTGAGACGCCCGGGAAGTGCTAGAAAGGTGCCGTCATAAAAAGCAATCCGGTGTTCGCCGGGGGAAAGGGCCGACAGATTCGAGACAAACCGATACCGTCTGGCACGAAGGCTATGGAAGTCGACGGACCCAATCAAATCGACCTGCTGACCATCCACCGTCAAGGAGAGGAAAACTTTTAGATTGGAGAGCATCAGGGTCTTGAACATCTCCTCTTCCTCCGGAGAGACCTTGCCATCTTTGTCGAGGTCCATCACCTGCAAATCGGCCGCCACTGCCCCCTCCTCCAGGTAAGTCGAATAGTTGATGACCACCTGATCGTCAAGGATCTTCAACTCGGTCCAATGATTGACGCCGGGATCAGCGACGAAATTATGAGCGACGACTGGGGATGACAGCAACAAAAGCACAAAGAAAGGGAGGAGATCCCTGACAAACCTGGCCATGAATCGACCCCCCTGGTGAATAGTCTCTCTACGCATCCTTGTAAGCACTCCTTTCCTCTTCACCCTCTTCCTCTTCCCCTTGAACCGCACCTTCCACGCAAAGATTTCGGTGGTGCCACCCGCTGCGTTGACCCGCAGCGATCCGTGCTCCAGGTGGCCGATCGGTCCACAAGCGGCAACCTTCTGTGTCTCAGGGGTTGACCGACGCTCTCCGCCGCCGCCATCTTTCGATCAACTCGTCAAGCAGGGTGTAGACTACGGGCACCACGGCGAGGGTCAAGAGGGTAGAGGTGATCAGGCCACCGATGACCGCCACCGCCATTGGCTGGCGCATCTCGGCCTCGCTCCCCAGGCCCAAGGCCACCGGCAGCATGCCAAAGATCATGGCCATGGTCGTCATCAGGATGGGGCGCAGCCGGATGGGGGCCGCCGTCAGCACCGCCTCCTGCCTGGAGAGTCCCCTTTCGCGGAGGGTCTTGATGTAATCCACCAGGAGGATGGCGTTCTTCGTCACCAGACCCATCAGGAGAACGATGCCGATCAGCGACATCAGGTTGATCCTCATCCCGGTGAGGAAAAGGGCCACCAGCGCTCCGATGATCGCCAGTGGCAGGGAGAGCATGATGGTAAGGGGGTGGAGGAATGAACCGAACAGGGAGGCCAGGATCATATAGATGAAGACCACGGATAGAATCAGGGCGCCAACCAGAGCCTTGAAGGACTCCTCCATCTGGGCCACCTCGCTGGCGAACCCGACGCTGTACCCCGCCGGCAGTTTGAGTCGAGCGAGTCCTGCCCTGATATCTTGGGCCACATCCCCTACCGGCCGTCCAGCCACCTGCGCGTAGACCGTGACCTGTCTCTGCCGGTTGATCCGCTCGACACGGGCGGGACCGCTGGCAGGAACCACCGACGCGACATCCCGCAAATACACCTTTTTCCCCTGGGAAGTGGCAAGAAATAAATTTTCAATGGCCTTGCGGGAATCGCGCTGCGTCGGGATGAGGCGGACGCGTACATCGAACTCCCGGTTATACTCTTTGTATCGGGTAGCAACCTCACCCTCCACCATGGTGCGCAGAATACTGGCCAACTCCCCCGTGCCCAGGCCATAGTCTCCAGCTTTGGCGCGGTTGATCACCACGTCATACTCTGGTTGGCCCTGCTGGATCGAGGCAAAGACGTCCGCTGTACCCTTCACCCCCTGCACGACTTCTGCAACGCTCCACGCCAACCGATTGGCCATATCGATCCTGGGACCACGAATGAAAACCTCGATGGGCGCCTGATAGGAAGCCGCCCCCACCCCGCCGGCGGTGGTGAAGCTGATCCTTGTCCCGGGGATGGGTGGGAGGGAACGCCGAAGGTCAGCGATGATCTCTTCTTGAGAACGGCGGCGTTCTCGAAGCGGCTTCAGCTTCACCCCCAGGGTTGCGGTGTTGATCTCCCCGCCGAACACCGAACCGATGGTCGTGAACACTGTTTCGACCTCCGGTCGGTCCATTAATGAGCGGACCGAGATGGCTGAGGCGTTTATCACATCTATCATGCGGGCCCCGGGATCCTTCTCCAGAAAGATATTAAATTCGCCGGTATCCACCGGCGCCAAAAACTCCCGGCCGATGAAGGGTAGCAGGGCAAGGCTGGCCACGAGGATGGCGAGAGCGATCACGAGGACCCGGCCGCGATGGGCCAGCACCCATTCCAGGAAACCTCGATACCCCTTATCCAGACGGTCGTACAGCTCAATCCA
>Ga0187886_1002882_pt1 | contig 13299 bp, 11 predicted proteins | sample June2016WEW_20_1_FD_133001 | JGI IMG/M metagenome (GOLD analysis project Ga0187886, IMG submission 133001) | Peatland microbial communities from SPRUCE experiment site at the Marcell Experimental Forest, Minnesota, USA - June2016WEW_20_150 | ecosystem: Environmental > Terrestrial > Soil >...
GGTATTCGCTGCCCTGCCTGTCCAGGCGGTCTGCATAATCTTCCAGCAGGATCTGGCTGAAGTCGTGAATTCTTCTAAGAGGAGCACGCAGGTCGTGGGAGACTGAATTGATGAACGCTTCCAGCTCCTGATTGACAGCAAACAGGTCTGTCGTCCTCTCGGCGACCAGTTCCTCAAGGCGTTCGCGGTGTCTTTCCAGCTCCTCTTCGGTACGCTTGCGCTCGGTAATATCACGGATGGACTCGATCGCCCCGATGATATTCCCTTCATCGTCAACGAGGGGGGAGGCTGTGCCCCATAACCAGGCCCCTCTTCCCTGATATGTGAAGGGCACATAAGCTTCTGCATAGATTGTAGCGTTAGTCTTCTCCATATATTCGTACTTGAGGGCTATGCTGCTGTCCTCCATGAGGACCAGATCGATCAGGATGGGCCGGGGTTCTCCATAGAAGGGCACGGCATATGCATAATCGCCCTGGCCAATGATGTTCTCCTTGCCAACCCCCGTCATCTCTTCAACGGCTTTATTCCAAGCGATAACCTTGCGGTCCCTGTCGATCACAAAAGTTGCATCGGGGAGAAACTCGATGATCTGCGCCAGCTGCTGATGGGCGGACCGAAGCTCCTCTTCCGCCAGCTTGCGATCGGTGCTGTCGCTGAACATCCCGATCACGCCCGCGTAGCTGCCATCATCCTTAACAATGGGAGTACAGTTAGCGATCACCCATAAGTCCGTTCCATCTCTGCGCTGGAACTTGTACTCATTCTGCTCTCTAATTCCCTGTCTGCGGAAGGACAGCTTCTCCGCTATGACTTTGCGCCATTCCTCATCAACGAATAAGTAAGCAGGCTTTCCCATCATTTCATCAATAGGGTAACCGATCATCTCGGCCATCTTCTGATTGACAAAGGTAGTCTTATTTTCCTCGTCCAGATTCCAGATGCCCTCATTGGCAGTTTCCACGATCAGGCGATTGCGTTCAAGGCTTTCCCGTAGGGCTTGCTCGTTCTGCCTGTGCTCCCGCCTGGCCTGGGTATCGCGCAGCTCCCTCTCGACAGCGGGAATGAGCCTGGCCCGGTTGCTCTTCAGTATGTAGTCGTGGGCGCCAGCTTTCATGGCTTCCACTGCAACATCCTCGCCGATCTGACCGGTAATGAGGATGAAGGAAACGTCGGGGTCTTTTTCTTGCAACAGCTTCAGGGCGCCCAGGCCGCTAAAGCGCGGCAGCGAGTAATCCGAGATCACGAGATCCCATGACTGCCGATTGAGGGCGTCGACCATTGCCTCAGGCGTTTCCACTATTTCGTAGGCCGGGTCATGGCCTCCGCGCTGCAATGTTTTAATCAACAGGGCCGCATCATCTTCTGAATCCTCTACGATCAAAACCTTAATAGGCTTGCCCATTCTGATACCCCCATGCTGTCAATAATTCGTAAAATCGTACATTTCGATATTATTCTACTTTTTATTCTTCAGCCCTGATGGGCACGCTGTTAAAGGGCAAAATGGCTCTGATAGAAAAACAACATTAGACGTCGACATCCTCGAGGCTGAAGATCTCGCAGCAGCGGGGAAGGGCATTGAGAAAGAAGCGGCCGTACCACTTGGTCCGGAGCCGGAGATCCAGGATGGCCACCAGACCCCGGTCATGCTGGGTCCGGATCAGCCGGCCGAAACCCTGTTTCAAACGCAATACCGCCTCCGGCAGGGTGTAGCTCATGAAGGCATTCCGGCCGGATTTTTCGATCGCCCTGACCATCGCCTCGGTGACCGGGTCATCCGGCACGGCAAAGGGCAGCTTGACCAGGATCACGCAGGCCAGGGCTTCTCCTTTAACGTCAACTCCCTCCCAGAACGAGGAGGTGGCAAACAATACCGAGTGCAGGTCCTGCCGGAACTCCTCCAGCAGCTTCTGCCTGGGCAGGTCGCCCTGGCGGAGCACCCTCCAGGGCAGCCGGCCGGCCAGCAGATCGTAGACCTCATTCATTCCCCGGTAGGACGTGAACAACACGAAGGCGCGCCCGTCGGTGGACCTCAGAATGGACTCCACCACCGGCGCCACCAGCGTGTAAAAATCCGGCTGCCGCGGGTCTGGCAGGTCCGGGGGCATGTAGAACAGGCATTGCCGGGCAAAATTGAAGGGGGACGGCAGGGAGGCCTCCAGGGCCGAAGCGCAGCCCACGGCGTTTTTTAAATAATCAAAGCTGCCGCCAACGCTGAGGGTGGCCGAGGTCATGACCACGCTGGCGATCTCCTCGTTCTCGAACAGGGACTGGGCCAGTTGGCCGGAGACGTCCAGGTGGGTGGCATGCAGGGTTACTAGTTGACGGCGGCTGGAATGGACCAGTTCCACCCAGAACACCTTGTTGTCGTCGTCAGCCTCCAGGATCTCCTGCAAGTCGCTGGCGTAGCGGTCCAGGCAGCCCAGCAAGGCCTCCTCCCGCTCTCCCAGCAGATCCGCGGCAAAGCTGGTCTTGACCCGGGCAACCGCCTGCAGCAGGTCCTCTCCCAACGATCGCAGCCGGTCGCTATTCGGCAGCAGAAACCGTCCGGACTCTCCGCGGCCAGTCCTGATGTCACCGGCATGCAGGCCGCCGGGGCCAAACTCGGCCACTGCGGCGAAGAACTCGTTATTGAGACCCAGGGCAGCGTTCAGCGCATCCAGGTTGCATCCGTCCAGCCGCCGGACCTGGAACAGCAGCACCGGCAGCCGCATGCTGGAGACCATGGTGCTCATGCTCTGACGGGCGACGTCCTCCACGTGGTGCGCCTCGTCCAGCACCACCACCTGGTAGCCAGGCAGCAGGCCGGCCCGGCCGCCACTGCCGGTACGCACGTTCAGATCGGTGAAGAACAGGGCGTGATTGCAGATGATCAGCCCGGCGTCCTGCAGCTTCGCCCGTGCCCTGACAAAAAAGCAGTCCCGGCAGAAGAAGCACTTCCTGCCGGCGCAGCTATCGTCCGGATTGATGCGGCCCCAGAGTTCCCCCGGGGCAAAATCCAGCTCCGAGCGGTCGCCGGTCTCCGTGTGCTCCGCCCAGTCCAGCAACCGGCGGAACTGGTCGGCCTCGAACAGGGACGGGGATTGCATCTCCTCGCGCCAGCGCTGCAGGCAGAGGTAGTTCCCCTTGCCCTTGGCCAGCATCGCCCGGAAGCCGACGCCCAGGGCCTGCTCCAGGAAGGGGATATCCTTGTGCAGGAGCTGCTCCTGCAGGGCGATGGTGCCGGTGCTGACCACCGCCCGGCCACTGCCCAGATTGAGGGCGAGGGGAACCAGGTAGGCAAAACTCTTGCCGGTACCGGTACCCGCCTCCACCAGGGCGTGCCGCTCCTGCTGCAGGGCGCGCTCCACCAGGAGAGCCATCTCGATCTGCTGCTCCCGTACCTCATAATCGGGTATGTGCTCCGGGAGCACCTCCCGGAACATCTGCTCAACGGATGTTAAGTGCAGTCACCGTCCAATAAATCAGCAATGATCGTTCCCTATAATCAGATTCTGGCAACGGGATAGTTATTCCTGCCGCTGGCAACCACAGATCGGCATCAAGCATTTTAAATATTGATGTGCAAAACTTGATCGTATTTTTCAGCGCATAGCAGCAGAAAATCTTTAAACAGCGCGATAATACTACTAGCTAGATCGATTTTCCGGGCGAGGAAGAATGTGGCGCAGATAATCCCAGAGCAGATCCTGAAACAATATTACGGGTACCTTTCCTTCAAGGAAGGCCAACGGCAAATTATCGAGAGCATTTTAAAGGGGTCAGATACCCTCGGAATCATGCCCACCGGCGGGGGGAAATCGATCTGCTACCAGATTCCCGCCCTGTTGCTGCCGGGAATCACTATTGTCATTTCCCCGTTAATCTCCTTGATGAAGGACCAGGTGGACGCCCTCCAAGTGCTTGGTATACCGGCAATATTCATCAACAGCTCGCTCACCGCTAAAGAAGTGGGTGAACGTCTGCTCAATGCAAGGCGGGGGCAATACAAGCTGCTATATATTGCTCCGGAGCGGCTAGAATCTCCGCGCTTCCTGGCAATGTTGGCCTCGCTGACCATCTCCCTGGTTGCCGTGGACGAGGCTCACTGCGTCTCCCAGTGGGGGCATGATTTCCGTCCGAGTTATCTTGCCATCGCCTCCATGCTCCAAGAGATTAAGATAAGACCAGTAGTGGCTGCCTTCACTGCAACTGCCACGCACGAGGTCAGGCAGGATATCGTTAGCCACCTGGAGTTGAACAACCCGGACATCTACATCACTGGATTCAACCGTCCCAACCTGTCTTTTACTATAGTCCGCGGGGAAAACAAGCAGGATTTCCTGCAACACTACGTTCAGGGCCACCCACACCAGGCAGGAATCATCTACGCAGCCACAAGAAAAGACGTGGATCGGCTGTGCGCATTCTTACAAAAGAGAGGCGCTGCTGCCGTCAGGTACCACGCCGGGCTGAGTGACCAGGAAAGAAGGACCAACCAAGAGCAATTCTTATACGATGACATCGGGGTGATGGTAGCCAGCAATGCCTTCGGGATGGGCATAGATAAGTCCAACGTCCGTTATGTGATTCACTACAACATGCCGAAGAATATCGAGGCTTACTACCAGGAAGCCGGGCGGGCTGGCAGGGATGGGGAGCCGGGAGAGTGCATTCTATTATTCAGCCCGCAGGATATTCACATCCAAAAGTTCTTTATCGAACAATCAACGCTGACTCCGGAAAGACAAGCGAATGAGTACCATAAACTACAGGCGATAGTCGATTATTGCCATACATCAGGCTGCCTGCGCAACTATATCCTCAACTATTTTGGAGAGCAGACTTCTAAAAATTGCGGAAATTGCAGTACGTGCATCGATGACCGTGCACGCGTAGATATCACTGAGATCGCCCAGCAGGTATTTTCCTGCGTCATCCACCTTAAGCAGCGCTTTGGGATAACCAGAGTGGCTGAAGTGTTGAAGGGCTCGAAAAACAAAAAAGTATTGCAGTTGGGGTTTGAACGGCTACCAACATACGGGTTATTGCAAGATATGAAGGAACAGGAGATCGTGAGCCTCATCAATATGCTGATCGCTGAAGGATATCTGGCCTCAACCGAGGGGCAATATCCAGTGGTGAAGTTAACTGCCCAGGCGGCTCCCGTTTTGCAGGGAGAGGCTGGTGTTTTTCAAAAAGTACAGCCGATAAAACAGGCTGTGATTGTAGACGACTCATTGTTTGAGCAATTGCGGGCGCTGCGTAGAGAATTTGCGCGGCAGAAGCAGGTCCCCCCGTATATCATCTTTTCTGACAGCACCCTGCATGAGATGTGCCGCTTTTGCCCGACCGATCAGGAATCCATGCGCTCCATCAAGGGAGTGGGGGCAACCAAATATGACCTCTATGGCACACTTTTTCTGGAAGCAATCCGTGACTACCTCCATCATTCCTCTCGTTAATCCTAAAATAGACTGTATAATATGGACCACCGGGTTCTGTTGCCCGGCGACGAAGGCGCCAGCGAACCGGCGCCGGATCATTCCAAATAAGAAAGAGTGTGAGGATGAACATGAGTAAAGGCAATCGCAGGAAGAACGAGCCGAACAACAGGCCCAATGCCGCAAGCAGAGGGCCTGGTAGGAAGCATGAAGAGACTAGTGACTACCGGGTAAACCTGGCCACCCTGGCCCACGACTGGCCGATCCTGATCTTGCTGCTGGTGCTGGTGGTAGCGTCGGTACTCGTCTTTCCCCACCTGCCGGCACGGGTGCCCGGCCACTGGAATGTGGCCGGCCAGGTGGACCGGTACACCTCCCGGGCCTTTGCCGCCTTCTTCTACCCATTGCTGATCATCTGGATCTATCTGATGATGGTGCTGATGCCCCTGATCGACCCCAAGCGCCAGAACTACGCCCGCTTTGAGGGGGCCTACCGCCTGTTGCGCAGCGCCCTGGTCCTGTTCCTGAGCGGGACGTGGGCGATCACCATCCTGACTGGCCTGGGTTACAGCCTCAATGTGGGGATGATCATGAAGGGGGGCATCGGCCTGCTGTTCCTGCTGATCGGCAGTATGATGGGGCAGATCCGGTTCAACTACTTCGTGGGAGTCAAGACGCCGTGGACGCTGGCCGACGAGAGGGTGTGGCAGACCACCCACCACTTCGCCGGCCGGATCTGGGTGCTGGGTAGCCTGCTTATCCTGTTAAGCGCGACGGTGTCCGGAGATTGGGGCGCCATCCTCTTCATCGGAATAGTGGCCATGTTGGCCCTGGCCCCGATCATCTTCTCCTACGTGGAGTACAACGGCCTGCACAAGAGCCCCTAGGCGGCCCGGAAGCAACAGGTTGCTCAGAGCAAACGGCAGGCGCCCGGTCTAACTCTCCGGGTGCCTGCCGTTTGCTAGCGATATGGCAAAGCAATCAACGATTCCGGTCAGGGTGGATCAGCTTCTTTTCGGATTCGGCACTCTCGCTCTCCTGATCCTCCGGGGGCAGGATGCCTATCCATTTAAAGAAATTGTGGCTGTACAGGCCCATAAAGACCGCCACCACGCTGATGGCCGTAAGCACGTACAGTCCCAGGCCGATAGCCATGCCCAAGGCGGCGGTAGTCCACATCTCGGCGGCAGTGGTCAGACCCCTGACCCGGCCGCGATCCTGCAGGATCATCCCGGCGCCCAGGAAACCGATGCCGGTAACGATCTGAGCAGCCACCCGGCCGGGATCGATCACCTGGGTGATCGCCCCCGCCGGCACTATCTGCAACCCGTAGGCGCTGACGATCATGAACAGGGTCGAGCCGATACAAACCAGGGAGTAGGTTCTGATCCCCGCCGGTTTTCGGGAGATGGCACGTTCGTAGCCGATGATCAGGCCGACCAGCAGCGATACCGCCATCCGGAGGAGTACTTCCTGGTATGAGAGCACGTCATTCACCCCGTATAAGTACCGTTTTCTACATTATACGCCCGGCATTCAGGGGCGGCAAGCAGGGCCGGCTACAGCTCATCCTCGGGCACCGGCTGCGACCAGGGGAAGCTGCGGATGTCCTCCAGCCAGCTAGTCAGGTCGGCGATCTCCACGGCCACCGCCGCCGGGGCCGGTCCGCCGGGCAGGTCGCGCCGGGTGACGCAGGCCTCGATCGAGATGTATTCGTAGACGTCCGAATCGAAGGCCGGCGAGATGTTGCGGTACTCGCTGAAGGCCAGGTCTTCCAGGCGCTTGCCCTTCTCGATGCAGTAGAGCACCGCCTCGCCGGCGATCCGGTGGGCGTCCCGGAAGCTGACATCGTGCCAGACCAGGTAGTCCGCCAGGTCGGTGGCGTTGGTGAAGTCCCCGCCGGCAGCCGCCCGCATGCGTCCCTCGTTCGCCTTCAATGTCTGCACCAGCGGGATCAGGATGCCCAGGCAGCCCCGCACCGTATCGATGGTATCGAAAACCGCCTCCTTATCCTCCTGCAAATCTTTGTTGTAGGCCAGGGGCAGGCCCTTGAGAACAGTCAGGATGCCCGTCAGGTGGCCGTACACCCGCCCGGTCTTGCCCCGCACCAGCTCCGGCACATCCGGGTTCTTCTTCTGGGGCATGATGCTGCTCCCGGTAGTATAGGCATCGTCCAGGACCACGAAACCGAACTCGCTGCTCGACCAGAGGATCAGCTCCTCGGTGAAGCGGCTGAGGTGGGTCATGATCAGGGAGGCGGCGAAGATGAACTCCGCCACGAAGTCCCGGTCGGAGACCGCATCCAGGGTGTTGGCGGCGATGTCCCGGAACCCCAGTTTGCGGGCGGTGTAGGGCCGGTCGATCGGAAAGGTCGTCCCGGCCAGCGCCCCGGCCCCCAGCGGGCAGATATCGGTGCGCTTGTAACAGTCCCGCAGGCGGGCATAATCCCGCCGCAGCATCTCGCAGTAGGCCAGCAGGTGGTGGGCGAAGGTGATCGGCTGCGCCCGCTGCAGGTGGGTGTAGCCAGGCATGATCGTCTCCTTATGCTCCTGGGCGCGGCGCGCCAGGGTGTCGATCAGGCGCAGCAGCAGGTTCCCCAGTGATTCGATCTCATCCTTCAGGTAGAGGCGCAGGTCGGTGGCCACCTGGTCGTTGCGGCTGCGGGCGGAGTGCAGCTTCTTACCCGCCTCGCCGATCCGCTCCACCAGACAGGCCTCGATGAAGGAGTGGATGTCCTCCGCCCCGGTGTCAAACTCCAGCCGGCCCTGTTCGATCTCCCCCCCGATCTGCTCCAGCCCGCTAACGATCTCCTCAGCCTCGTCCAGGTCGATGATCCCCTGGCGCCCCAGCATCCGGGCATGGGCGATCGAGCCCCGGATATCCTGCCTATATAAGCGGGCATCGAAAGTGAGGGAGTTCTGAAACTCCTCCATCTCCCCCGCCGTCTCCTTCTTGAACCTGCCGCCCCAGAGCTTTTTCAAGGTAAACACTCCCTTCCTCAGATGTATAATAACATAATTGCTTGCGATCTATAACGCAAGCGGGCGGATCTCAGCGATCCGCCCTCCGGGGATAGTGCGCCTTGCGGGGGGCTACCCGACCAGTGACTTGCCCAGCGCGAAAGCCGTATCCAACACGTCCTGCTTCTCCTTCACCGCTCCGGGGGCGCCATTGCCGCCGCTGCCCACGATCCCTTTTACCGCTACCCCAAACAGGTGGCTGAGAGTCTCGCCGAACGATTCCAGCACCTTCCGGTAGGCAGTCTCATCGCTGTTTCCGCAGGAGAAGACCAGGGCAGCCTTCTTCCCCGGGGGTACCGGGTTGGGCTGGCCGGGGATGAAGAAGGCGTAGAGGCGGTTCACGAACAACATGGTCTGGGCGGACAGATACCCCATATAGATCGGTGTGCCTACCACGATGCCGTCTGAGGCCAGCAGGTCGGCATAGATCGGGGTCATGTCGTCCTCCTGCCGGCAGCGCCCGTCATGCGTCTTGCAGTAGCCGCAAGCCTGGCAGCCCCTGATATGCAGCTCGTTGAGGCTGTAGATCTTGGTCTCGGCCCCCGCCTCCGCCGCTCCGGCGAGTATCCGCTCTACTAGTGTCGCTGTATTGCCCCCCTGGCGCGGGCTGCCCACAATGCCGATCACTCTCATCAGTCATCCACCTCTCGTTTTATATTTTATATAGCGCTTTGATAATAGTATAATTTCATTAGAATAATATGGGAAGTAGTTAGATTTAGGGAACTGAGTCACCTGGGGGGAAGATTTATGCCGAATCAGGCGTTCACGGACGGGCCCACCCTGAACAACGGGGCGACCATGCCCTGGCTGGGGCTGGGAGTCTATAAGGTCTGGGAGGCCGACGAGGCGCTGAGGGCCGTGAGCACGGCCATCGCCGCCGGCTACCGCAGCATCGATACGGCAGCCATGTACCAGAACGAGGAGGCGGTCGGGCTAGCGATCCGCGAGTGCGGCCTGCCGCGCCGCGAACTGTTCGTCACCACCAAGGTCTGGAACACCGACCAGGGCTACGATTCGACCCTGCGGGCGTTCGAGGCCAGCCGCCAGCGGCTCGGGCTGAATTATATCGACCTGTACCTGGTGCACTGGCCGGTACGGGGGAAGTACCGGGAGACCTGGCGGGCGCTGGCGCACCTGTACCGTGAAGGGGACGCCAGGGGGATCGGGGTAAGCAACCACCAGATACCCCACCTGATCGCGATCATCGACGACACCGGTGTGACGCCGGCGGTCAACCAGATCGAGCTGCACCCGCTGCTCACCCAGAAGGAATTGCTGCAATTCGCCCGGGAGCAGGGAATCCAGCCGGAGGCCTGGCGGCCGCTGATGGGGGGCAACTTGGATCTGCCGGTATTAAGGCAGTTGGCTGCCAAATACGGCAGGACTGCCGCCCAGATCGCCCTGCGCTGGAACATTCAGAACGGTGTGGTGGTGATCCCCAAGTCGGTGCACGAGGAGCGCATCCGCGAAAACTCCCAGATCTTCGATTTCGAACTCGAAGCCGCGGACCTGGCCGCCATCGACGGCCTGAACGAGAACCGGCGCTTCGGGCCGGACCCGGACCAGGTGAACTTCTAACCCCGGTCGCGCATATGGGACGGGTAGCGCCCGGCTAGCGGGCGGCGGGCCTGACCAGGGTCTTCACGATGTCGGCCCGGCCAATGATCCCGACGATAGCGCCGTTATCCAGCACCGGCACCCGCTTGACCCCATGATCCACCATCAGGGCGGCCACCTGCTCGATCTCCGCCTCCCCGCCGACGGCGATCACGTCGGTGGTCATGATCTCGGAGGTCCTGGTCGCGGCCAGCTTCTTGAAATCCTCACGGTACCTGGCGATCCCGGTCACATAGATGATGGCGCCCAGGATGTTGACAAAGCCGGGAGCCCTGGGGTTGGTCTCCTTGTGGATCAGGTCGGCGTCGGTGACGATGCCCACCAGCTTCCCCTCCTTGTTGACCACCGGCGCACCCGAGATGTGGTTTTCCGTCAACACCCGGGCCAGCTCCTCGATCGAAGCGTCTTCCTGGACGGTAATCACGTTCTTATTCATGATATCCCTGGCCAACATCACGATCACCCCATCTCATATTTATCTTTATCCTGCCCCAATCCGCCTGTTCATCAGCCGGCGCCGATCCCGTCCGGCCCGGCAACGCCGGCCGGGAGATTCATGGCGCCGGCATGTCCACCGGCCGCCCGGCGTAATTGGTCGTAATTCTATGTCTATTATATCCCACTTTGCCACTCGTACCAGCAAGTAATACCCAAGATCAATCTACTTATATTCTGATATAATTATCATATAATAGATGTAGATTAACGTGATTGGAGGCCGTACTGTGATCATAAAATCTTCTACATCACTGCGTAATGACTACAATGCCATTGCCAAACTCGCCCGCGAAAAAGCCGAACCGATATACATTACCCGAAACGGCGAAGGAGATCTGGTCGTTATGAGCCTGGAAGCCTTTGAACGCAGGGAGGCGATGCTCGACCTGCGGGAAAAGCTGTTGCTTGCCGAACAACAACGCCTTGCCGGCAAACCGACAATATCACTCGAAGAAACCCACAAACGCCTCAAGGATAAGATCGATGGCAAACCATGATGTAGAACTGCTCCCCATCGCCTATGCAGACTTAGACGAGATATTTGACTACATCATATTGGAAAATCATATTGGAAAATCCGCAGGCAGCAGACACAATGCTTGACAATATCATGCAAGCCCTGCGCCGCCTGGGAACTTTTCCGCATTCCGGGGCGCCGTTGCGCGACCGTTCCCTGATAAAATTCAATTTCCGGATGGTTATTATCGAGCCTTATATAGCTTTCTACCGGTTTATCGATCACAAAGTCTACGTTTACCGCGTTTTGCACGGAGCGAGAAACTATGCACACCTATTGCAGGAAGCATTGAAATAAATCCGTGCTGTTTGAGTTGTCCCTCAGTCTGTAAAAAGGATTTTATTGATCTGTTCCCAAATAATAGCAGAGACATGGTAAGAAACACCGGGGATCAGGAGTAAAACATATAGCGAGGGAGGTGTGGCCGGTGCAGGCGCACATGAAGATCAAGGCAGCGGCAGTGTTGGCGCTGGCGGTATTGATCGCTTTGACGCTGACAACGGGATACCCCTCCCGGCCGGCGGCGACAGGTGGGCTCCGAGCCTCCGGCCGGTTCGACCGGGCGGAACGGTTGAGCCAATTTATCAGGATAGAAAGGTCCGCCGACTGCAAGGGCACCATTGTCACCATCGAGAAAGTCCTGCTCGACAGGACGGGCACATTCATGATCGCCTCCGTCAAAGGTCCTCTTCAGGGCCGAATGGATGATCTCTGCGTCGACCTGTTTGACGGAGAGGGCCGGGAACTGGGCCGGAGCACTTTCCTGGAACAATTGCCCGGAGGCAAAACCCTGCTGACCTTCAAACCGGTCGCCTCCGCCCCCCAAGCGCTACGCCTGGAATTCTTCGGCGGGCCGGTGGGTTACGAGGGCAACGTGTCGCTGGAACTGAAAGACATCAACTTCAAAACAGTCGACCAGAAATACACCCGGACCTACCAGTTGGCCGAAGTTATGAATGCCAACGGCTACCGGCTGCTGGTGGATGCCGTCACGGCGGGAATCAGCGAGACCCAGCTGCACTACCGGCTGGATGCCCAGGGGGACTATGACGGCATCATTCACGGCTGGCTGTACGACTATAACAACAATTACAACCCCGAGGGGGAGATCCTGAGCATGTCGGACAGCGGGTGCCAACTGAAGGCGCACCTGTTCACCACCAACTGCCCCGGCCCCTATTACAGGTATTCTCTGGATGGCAAGACCGCCATCGGGCAGGCGAATTTCGATCCGCTGACGACATCCAGCGTGCAGGTAAAACTGACCGATATCTACGGCTGCTATACCATGAACGAGATCGTCCCGCTAGACCGGCTCGGGAACACGATCGCCCTGAACAAAAAAATATCGGTCAGCCACTACACGGTGGACCTGAAATCACTGGCGAGGGAAGGGGGCAGCACCTGGATGCTGGACTACAGCGTCCTGGACACTGCCGGCCACCGGGTGGCCGCAGCGATCGAGGCAGGCATCTATTCCAGGGCGGACGGATACAGGCAACCGCTGGTGCTGTTCAGCCGCTTCCAGGATGCAACTGCCGGCGACCGGCGCCTGTTGCTGGATTGGGACACGAGCGGCGGCGGGGACCTGGCAGCGCAGGAGCCGGCGCTGAAGATCACCAGGCTGGGCATCAGGCTGCAGGATGCCGCATTGGATATCAACCTGGACAGCCCTAAAAAGCGCCCGGATGACAGCGATGAGCGGGCGGTGATGGCTGCCGTCAATGATTACTATGGCACCACGAGAGTCGCCCTCACCGGAGACGGTGCCGCCATGGAGAATAAGTACGGCTACCTCATACCCACAGGCAAAGAGGGAGACGGGATCAACGACTGGCGGCGGTTCCTGGACACGTGGAGACCATATGACATCAAGGACTACAGCGTTGACTTCGATGAACCGATCATCACCATCGCCGGCAACACTGCCACCGCAGACCTGGGCGTCCTGGAAACCCTGACCTGGGGCGAACACAAATCCCAGAGCGCCTTCAGGGTAGTGTTTTCCCTGGCCCGGAACTGTGGCCACTGGAGGATCACCAGGGTCGATGAAGTGACAGGCGCAGAGACGGGCGGAGGGCTCTGATCCCATAATATTTCTTATTATTTATATCATAATAGTAGTCATTGATCGGGAGCTATTGAATATAATCTAATAAGAATGTCAATGCTGATCTGTGGAGCTGGTTTATACATGCATAGCGGCAATGGCTTAAAA
>Ga0187886_1002883_pt1 | contig 13298 bp, 6 predicted proteins | sample June2016WEW_20_1_FD_133001 | JGI IMG/M metagenome (GOLD analysis project Ga0187886, IMG submission 133001) | Peatland microbial communities from SPRUCE experiment site at the Marcell Experimental Forest, Minnesota, USA - June2016WEW_20_150 | ecosystem: Environmental > Terrestrial > Soil >...
CTTTGTATATCAGCCCTGTCAGAAAAAACTCGATTGTTTCGAGAAACTCCTTGCCGATTCAAAACTTGAGCCGAAGAATATCGCTTATATCGGCGACGATGTGCTTGATATACCTCTTGTAAAACGTGCCGGTTTCGGCATCGCTGTGGCAAATGCGGTTGATGAACTTAAAAGTTGCGCTCATTATATAACCTCAAGAAACGGAGGCAACGGAGCTGTAAGAGAAGTCGTGGAGTATATTCTCAAAAATACCGGCCAGTGGACGGCTCTTATGGAACGTTATCTTGTTTGAAATTAATCCGGCTGAATTATGATTCCCAATAGAAAATTTAAAATCTGGCTTAATTCGTTTATAGCTGTATTGCTTGTTTTCCTGCTCTACAGGATATTCGGCAATATCGGCATCATAAAAATAGCCAAAACAAATTATCAGATGGAACAGACGGATATGAACGGGTTTGCCTCTGACTCCAACGCGGGGCGGGTGGGACAGGCGAAAATTGAATATGTGCAGCGGGCACGTTTCGAAACAGTCGACCAGAAGACGAGAAAACTGAAACGTGTCGTCGGTTTTGAAAAAGTTCTGCATAAGACCGGCGACGAATGGGAGCTCGACAAGCCTTATATGAATGTTTTTCAGGATAATCTACGCTGCAATATAACCGCGCTGACCGGCACAGTTGAGATTGAAAATGTTGAGGGAGCGAATCCTACGCCGAAACAGGCAGTGCTGAAAGGCAATGTTATCGTTCATGTTATTCCGCAGGGCAAGACCGACAGCTCGGATAGTTTTATCTATCTTAAAGAAGTGACGTATGACAGCGACCGTTCGATGCTCTGGTCGAACAACGATGTTAATTATGTCTCGGCCGACGCGGATATGATGGGAAAGGGTTTGGAAATTGTCTTTAACAGCGCCACTAACAAGATGGAATATCTTAAAATCAAGAAAGTTGATTTTCTGAACATAAAAAAACTGGTGAAAGTGCCCGGCAGCGAAGCAAACTCTGTGGCGAAAACATCGCCGGGGGCCGAAAAGGCTGCAAAATCCGCTCCCTCCAAAACGGCCGAACCCGTAACTGCTACGGCCAAAGCGCCCGAGCCCTGCGGTGTGCCTGATAAAACAATCGCCAAAAAAGAAGATAATTATCAATGCCAGTTTAAAGAAAACGTGGTAATCGAATATAAAGATGAAGTTGTCCTTGCCGATGAGATAGCGATAACAAATCTGCTATTTGCACAAAAAGGCGAGCAGCCGCTTGAATCGCAGCCCCAATCGCCGCAACCGAAGCAGCAGTCGCCTTCATCGCAGCCGCAAACCGCTCCGCAGGGGCCTGCTGTTGCTGTTGTCGCGGAAGATATGACAAAAGCCGAAGAAATGAAAGAACCGCCCGCGGCCTGGCGGCAAAAGCCGGTTGTCGCAAAGGTAAGATGCGATGGGCCAATGATTGTGAAACCAGCTTCGAGCAAACTCTTTGACGATTTTAAGCCGACAAAGTTCAAAGGCTATAATCAATTGGATAGCGAACTTCTGAGCCGTCTCGGTCAGCGGAATGTTCTTATCGGTCAGCAGGTCGGCTATGATATCGCCGCGCAAACCGCCAACGCGACGGGAATGGTGGAACTGGTTTTTTATTCCCAGATGGATACCGTTAAAGGACGTAAAAAGATTCCATTTGTTATAAGCGCAAAGAAAGGGGCGCAATTTATTGTGCCCAAAAAAGAAGCGACTTTTTTTGGCGATGTAAAGGGGAAATTCGTCAAACAAACCGCTTTATATGACGAAGAAAATTATTTTTACGGCAGCAAGCTTATCACTCAACTTACCGAAAAGCGGGGCAGCACGGACATTATGGGCGCATCTGATGTATCGCATATAACGCTTCTGGGGCCGAATGTCCGGCTTGAAACGATAAAAACTGCGGATAAAGTAAAATTAAGCCACGTAAGGCTCAAATCCGAAAGAATAGATTACGACAAGGCCACTGAAGATGTTATCGCGACCGGCAAAGGTAAAATTGAATATAACAGCACCGCTGGAAATACAAGCAGCCCATCCGGACAAAAATCGTCGGACAAACCCTGCTATGCGCTGGTCGAAGGATTTACCAAACTTGTCTGGGACACAAATACGCTGCAGGTGCACGCGACCAGCGAAAAGACAAACGGAGTTCATATCGGGTATCTGCCTGTTCTCGAAAACGGCGGATATGGGCCGAGAATCACAATCGATACGAAACAGATCGATGTAAACTATTATGAACCGGTAAAGGGCAAGGCTCAGCTGAAAAATCTTAACGCGACCGGCGGAATTGTATATTTCGAGCAGAACAGATATGAATTTGCCGGCAAAGAACTCCATTATAACGCTATGAAAGATTTTATGACTATTTTGGGAACGCCGGAAATACCTTGTATGCTCAACGGCGTATTTGCCGACGGCATCGAATATAATCTTAAGACCGGCGAGGCAAACTCGACTATAAGCCGCGGGGTCGGAATTATGCCGGTAAGAAAATAATTTTTTGGTATAGGTTTAGGTCCGCCTGAGGCGGATAAATATCGGTTCCGTCTTCGCTAAAGCTACGAACGGACAAGAAGGTCGCGTAAATCGGTAGAGGTTTCGTTGCCTGTCCAACCTCGCTAAATCTACTGCAGATAAAATTTTTTAAGCGGACTTATTCGACTTTGCTCCCTTCGATAAACTCAGGGTGAACAGGACAGGTTATTCGATTGTGTTTGGAAAAAGAGAGAGTAGAATTGAAGATTGAAAATTTAAGATTGAAGATTTAAATTCTAACTTCCAACATTGAACATCGAACTTTCAACGTTCAAAGACGAGATTCCCGCAAGGCGGGATATCTCCCCGGCATCCGCCTTCGATAAATCTACGGACGGACAGGCAGGTCCGGGGGTTAAACAATTTGATATTATGATAATTATAGTATAAAATATGAAACAATGAAGCGAGAATACTGGAATGGATTGGCGAATCGATACGAGACGGAAGTCTTCGATGTGCTGGGCAACGACAAGAAACATCTTATTCGCGGTCTGATTGAGAAATACGGTGGTTCGAGGAAAATGGCAAGCGATTACGGGTGCGGGCCGGGGAAGTTTCTGCCGATGCTGGCGGAAAATTTCGGGCGGGTAAACGCAATAGATATTTCCTATAAATTCATAGCAAAAGCCAAAAATAAATACAAACATCTATCAAATATCAAATACCAAACAACTGATTTATCAAAGGACGGATTAAAACTTGAAAAAACGCATTTCGCATTGAGCGTAAATATGCTCATAATGCCGGCACTGGCGTGCAGGGTGCGGATACTCGATGTTATAATCAAACACCTTTTGAAAAATGGACATCTTGTGCTCGTTGTGCCTTCGCTTGAGTCGGCGATGCTTGCCGATTTTCGGCTAATCGAGTGGAACCTGCGAATCGGGGTAAAGCCATCATCGGCAATTCGTGAGATTTTCGGCGATTCTGAAAAGCCGGACTACCTCAACCTGTGTCAGGGGGTTGTGCCTGTCGATGGAGTGCCAACGAAACACTATCTTAAAGAAGAACTTGCGGCGATGCTCGAGAGCAGGGGAATGAGGATTATAGATATTCGAAAAATCGAATACCTGTGGGATACGGAGTTTGACCGGCCGCCGAAATGGATGAAAGAGCCATATCCGTGGGACTGGCTGGCGGTGGCGAAAAAGAAGTGAAAAGTTAAAAGTGAAAAGTGAAAAATTGAGGAGCCGCCAAAGGCGGAATTTGGGATTTGAAATATGCAAAAAACAGAGTATGATAATATTTTATGAAAGAGCTCATATCAGACCCTTTGAAATTCGCGTCTCTTGTAGCGCATCAGCTTAAAGGGCCTGTCGCATCAATAAGCACAATTCTTCAGACACTCTTGGGCGAATTTGCCGGGCCGATTACGCCAAAACAGAAAGACCTTTTGCAGCGGGCCATCGGGCGATGCGATGAGACGCTGGTAGCGGTTCAACGACTAATTGCGATATCGAGGGCGCTGGCCGACCCGACATTATTTAAGGGGCAGGTCGAGCTTTCATCGATTGTCCGCAAAGCGGCGGTTACATATATCGAACTATCACGGGTGCATAATATCGCGATGACGACGAAAATAGAAATCGAGCCGGCGTGGGCGGTTACACACGAAGCGGCGATAACCGAGGTGCTCGAAGCGCTGCTTTCAAACGCGATAAAATACACACCCGATAACGGCAGAATTGAAATACGCCTGTTGTTTAACAAGCCGGGAGATGTTTACCAGATTAGGATTGGCGATTCGGGAATTGGAATAACGGAAGAGAACTTCGAAAAAGTATTTCAGCCGTTTTACCGGACGGCTGGAGCGCATGAATCGTCGCGGCCGGGGACTGGACTGGGACTTGCGTTTGTAAGGGCAATGGTCGAGGCGGCGGGCGGAAATGTGCACGCAGAAAAATCGAATCTTGGCGGAGCGGAACTTGTAGTAAATCTTTTGGCCGCGGAAAAAGTTGCGGCAGAGAAAATTTCTGGAGATAAAAAAATGAAAAGGCCAATGAAGGTAGTGATAATTGGCGGAGTTGCGGCGGGGCCGAAAGTTGCCGCGAAAATAATGCGCCTTGACCCTGAGGCGGATGTAACGATTGTCGAAAAGGGCAGGCTGCTGTCTTACGCGGGCTGCGGACTGCCTTATTATATCGGCGGAACGGTCAAGGAGCAGAGCGAACTGATGAGTTCGCCGGCGGGCGTCGTGCGCGACCCGATATTCTTCCAGCAGGTAAAGAACATTCATCTTATGAATCAGACCAAGGCGATGGAGATAGACCGTAAAAATAAACAGGTGCTTGTGAAACATCTTGTAGATAATACCGAAGAGATGCTCGATTATGATAAACTTGTTCTGGCGACCGGGTCGGTGCCGGTTATACCGAAAATCGAAGGGATTAAACTTGGAAATATATTTACGCTTTATGGCGTTACGGACGCGGAAGGCATTAAGGCTGCGCTGGAAAGGGGCAAGGCTCGCGATGTTGTTATTGTCGGCGGAGGACTTATCGGAATTGAAATAACCGAAGCGCTGGTGAAAAGAGGCTGCCGGGTTACGATTATCGAAAGACTGCCGCATATTCTGCGACTCGTCGATACGGAAATTGCGATGCTGATTACTAATCACCTCGAGGCAAACGGAGTGCGGGTGCTGACGGAGACTGAGGCGGTAAAATTTCATGGGGATAAAAATGACAATGTCGAAGCGGTTCTGACCAGCAAAGGGCTGTATCCGGCGGACCTTGTGATAATCGCGTCTGGGCATGTGCCGAGTATAGAACTGCCGAAAAAAGCGGGGCTTGAAATCGGAACGCTGAACGGCGTGAAAGTCAACGCGAAAATGCAAACGTCGGATGCGGATATTTACGCGGCGGGCGATTGCGTTGAGAATACCGAGATGATTACGCAAAAGCCGATTTATATGCCGCTGGGGTCAACGGCGAATAAGCAGGGCAGAGTGGCGGCGGTGAATATCTGCGGCGGAAATGATTCGTTCGGGCCGATACTGGGGACGGTGGCGTGCAAGATTTTCGATTATAACGTCGCGATAACGGGCCTGAACGAGCAGCGAGCGAAACAGGCGGGATTTGATGTTGTAACGGTGCTTGTGCCGGCACCGGACAGGGAACATTTTGTGCCGGGAGCGCAAGTTGTGATGCTGAAACTTGTGGTTGATAAAAAGAGCAGAAAATTGCTGGGCGCTCAGGCGGTTGGGCCGGGCAATGGCGATAAGCGAATCGATGTCGCAGCGACGGCGATAACTGTGGGGATGACGGTTGAGCAAATCGCGGGACTTGATTTGTGCTACGCGCCGGCTTATGCACCGGTGATTGATAATATTATTACAGCGGCGAATGTCGCGCGGAATAAACTCGACGGGCTGATGGAAGGCGTCGGGCCGATGGATGTCTGGCAGATGATGCAGGATAAGAAGGATTTTGTGCTGCTGGATGTGCGGACGCCGGCGGAATATCAGCAGAAGCGAATGAGCGGGTCGACGTTTATACCGCTTGCATCGCTGCGAGCGCGATATGCGGAGCTTGATAAAAATAAGCCGATTGTGGCGTTTTGTAATTATTCGCTGCGGGGCTATGAGGCGGCGATAATTTTAAAACATCAGGGATTTAAAGATGTAAAGGTTCTTGACGGCGGACTGGAAATGTGGCCGTATGAGAAGCTAAGTTAAAATTAAAAAATAAAAACTAAAAATTTTGGAATTATTCAGGCAAAATATCTTTCACTATAAATTTTGCGTAACGGCCTTCCTGAGTTCGGACGACATAAACATGGCCGATTTCGCAGGCTTTAGACTTAAGGTCATAGTTGTTTTTGGGAACTTTTGTTATAGAGTCAAAATTTACGACTCCCAAGTCAGCAAAACCATTTTTGCCATTGACATAGAAAATGTTGAAGATTAGAGAGTTTTGATTTTGTCTCATCTCTAAATCCCGTGACTGCGGATCGTAACCTTTCTTTGCTTTTCCGTCTGAAAAATCCATTCCCTCATTGCCATTAGCCCACTCGACTGTGCCTGATTGAAGATTTCCATCCGTGAAACTAAGACTATTACTGTCCTGATAGACGTAATCGATAACGATTTTGAGGTTTTTTGAAAGTATTATGTTATTTGTGACAATTTGACCTGTGGGTGGCTTAACTAAGATAGTGTGATACGCATATCCAGGAGAAGTGAATAAAATGTAATGTTCTGTGGAAGACAAGCCTTTGAAGGAATATCGTCCGTCGGGTCCTGTGTCCATTGTCATTTCAGGTACTTCATTTGAACCATAGTTAGAGCCGGGAAACGTAAGGGTGACGACAGCTCCTTCGATAGGCTGGTTATTTTCATTAACAACAATTCCTGTAATACTTGATAATTTTTCAGCAGGAGTTTTGTTTAGGACGTAATCGACATAGGTTACTTTCCCTTTTGAAACTGCGATAGAAGCGTCAATAGGGTCATATCCGAAAGCACGTATAATAAATTTCCACGGCCTATCGCCTTTAGAAAATTTACACGGTCTATCCATTATAAGCCAACCATAATCATAAACCCAAATTGGTTCATCGATTCCGCCAGGAACAGAAAGGTTAGCTTTAAGGTCTTTACCACTTGTGATTTGAGCATCATCACTGAAAGAAACGCGACCGGCGATAAAAAAATCTTCCTTGGAATTCATTTTTCGAATATTCTTTTCAAGGATTTGCTGAAGATTAGGTGGAAAATCGTTATAATCAAGGGCGTATGCAGAAAGACTGAGTAAGAACACAATAATGAAAGCAGTTCTCTTTTTCATTTTATCTCCTTTTAAATAATCCGACACCGATTATATCCGAGCGGGATAAAATGTCAAGTGTATAGTAGCCTATTTCGCTTTGTCCATCAACTCGGTAAATTCGTCGAAGAGATAATTCGAGTCGTGGGGGCCGGGAGAGGCTTCGGGGTGATACTGAACGGCGAAGGCGGGGACGTTTTTGCAGCGGAAACCTTCAAGCGTGTTATCGTTGAGATTCATATGCGTAATCTGCACGTCTTTGTCGAGCAGAGAATCCGGGTCGACGCAGAAACCGTGGTTCTGGCTTGTGATTTCAATTTTTTCCGTGAGTAAATTTTTGACCGGATGGTTTGCGCCGTGATGGCCGAATTTTAATTTGAAGGTTTTTCCGCCGATGGCAAGGCCCAGGAGCTGAAAGCCGAGACAGATGCCGAAAATCGGGACTTTGCCGAGAAGTTTGCGGATAGTATCGATGGTGTAACTAATTGGTTCGGGGTCGCCGGGGCCGTTGCTGAGGAAAATGCCATCGGGTTTGAGTTTTAGGATGTCCTGCGCGGTTGCGGATGGGGGCACGACGGTTACTTTGCAGCCGTGCGAGACGAGCAGACGCAAAATATTCTGCTTTATGCCGCAGTCGAAGGCGACGACGTTGTATTTCGACGGGGATGTATGTAATTGGCCGAATTCGTCTTCGACGGGCTTGTCCCAGGTATAGCTTTTTTTCGTGCAGACGTTTTTGACGATGTCGCGGTCGACAAGACCGGGATATTCGTCGAGCTCTTTTTTGAGGGATTTTAAATTTGTGCCGTCAGTGCAGACGATTCCTTTTAATGCGCCTGTGCTGCGTAGGAGCATAACCAGTGCGCGAGTGTCGATGTCTTCGATTGCGGGAATGTTATTTTTTTTCAGATACTCATCAAGCGAAAGGCCGCTGCGCCAGTTGCTTGGGAATTGGCAATTTTCTTTTACGACAAAACCGCTGAGGAAAGGTTTTGCCGATTCGACGTCGAGAGCGTTTGTGCCGTAGTTGCCGATGAGAGGATAAGTCATTGTGACAATCTGCTCGTGATATGACGGGTCGGTGAGGATTTCCTGATAGCCGCTCATCGCGGTATTGAAAACGACTTCGCCGCACTTTCGGCCTTCGGCGCCGAAAGCAATGCCCTGAAAGCAGGTTCCATCTTCGAGCAGTAATATGCCTTTCATCTTTCTTTCCTTTAATTACCCCGCGCTAACGCTTGGGGTCTGCCCCCCGGCACAGGTCCGGGGGCTAATACTTTTTTATTTATAAAAAAGTTGTATCGGTTTTACGTCAATTTTTTTCTGTTTCATAGATTCAATGGCTTTTGTAACGGCTGCGGCGCCGCGAATTGTCGTAACATAAGGGACGCTGCGGTCGAGGGCGCTTCTTCGTATCAGGAACGAATCTTTTATCGTCTGTTTGCCGATGGTCGTGTTTATAATCATCGCGACCTGGTTATTAATAATCAAATCGACAATGTTCGGCCGGCCTTCGTTCATTTTGAGTACGAATTCCGAAGGAATGTTGTTCTTAATCAGCTCAATGCATGTGCCTTTTGTCGCGAAAAGTTTAAAGCCCAACTGGTGGAGCTTTTTGGCGATTTCGACGGCCTTGGGTTTGTCGGAATCTCTGACGCTGATAAAAATATTTCCTTTTGTCGGAAGAGAATTGCCTGCGGCAATCTGAGATTTGGCGTAAGCGATGCCGAAATCGTCGGAAAGGCCCATTACTTCGCCGGTCGAAAGCATTTCCGGGCCCAGCAGGGTGTCGCAGCCGGGGAATTTCAAAAATGGGAAGACGGCTTCCTTGACGGAGAAATGATTTCGATGCATTTCTTTTGTGAAGCCCAACTCTTCGAGAGTTTTTCCGGCCATAACCTTTGCTGCAAGTTTGGCAAGCGGAACGCCGATTGCCTTGCTGACAAAGGGCACGGTTCTTGAGGCTCGCGGATTGACTTCGAGGATGTAAATTTTGTCGTCCTTTATGGCGAACTGGACGTTCATCAGACCTTTTACTTTCAATTCGAGCGCCAGCATTTTTGTCTGGCGTTTCACTTCTTCGATTAATTTGGGACTGAGCGAAAATGGCGGCAGAGAGCAGGCGCTGTCGCCGGAATGAATGCCGGCCTCTTCGATGTGCTCCATAATTCCGCCGATGACGACGATTTTGCCGTCACTAATCGCGTCAACGTCAAGCTCCATCGCGTCGCCGAGGAATTTATCAATCAAAATCGGGTGCTGCTCTGAAACGGCCAGGGCGTTTTCGACGCAGGATTTCAGTTCTGTTTCGTCGTAAACTATTTGCATCGCTCTTCCGCCGAGAACAAACGACGGCCGAACAAGCAGAGGATAACCGAGTTTCTTTGCGATTTTCACAGTCTGCTCATAATTCATCGCAGTTCCGCTGGGCGGCTGGTTGAGTTTAAGCTTTTCAACTATTTTATTAAACCGCTTGCGGTCTTCAGCGGCATCAATACTGTCGGGACTTGTACCGATGATTTTAACGCCTGCGTCCGCAAGGGCGTTTGCAAGCTTCAAAGGCGTTTGGCCGCCGAACTGGACGATAACACCATCGGGTTTTTCCTTGTCGACGATGTTCATTACGTCTTCAAAAGTCAACGGCTCGAAATATAGTCTGTCCGATGTATCATAATCGGTGCTGACGGTTTCGGGATTGCAGTTGACCATAATAGATTCGATGCCGATTTCCTTCAGTGCGAAAGCAGCGTGGCAGCAGCAATAATCAAATTCGATACCCTGGCCGATACGGTTGGGGCCGCCGCCGAGGATGATAACTTTTTTTCTTTTTGTGGGGTTCGCTTCGCACTGCTGTTCATAAGTGGAATACAAATAGGGCGTGTTGGCTTCGAATTCTGCGCCGCAGGTATCGACCATTTTGTAAACGGCGGTAATGCCGTCGGCAAGTCTTTGTTTTCTAAGCTGGGGTTCTGTAATATTCAGTTTTGACGCAATGTATTTATCGCTGAAGCCCAGTTTTTTGGCCTGCTTGAGATTTTTTACGCTCAATTTGCTTTCAAACTGAACGATTTGATTAATATTGTTCAAAAACCAGGGGTCAATTTTAGTCATCTCATAAATTTCATCGATAGAAAATTTTCTTCTCAGTGCCTCGGCGACATACCAGATTTTGTCCCAGCGGCTTTTGCGAAGTATCTGTTTTAGTTTTTCATCGTCAATTGACGAGTCAATGTGTTTTCTGTCGAGCGAATAGCGGTCGATTTCAAGAGAACGAATTGCCTTTTGAAAGGCCTCCTTGAAAGTTCTGCCGATGGCCATTGCCTCGCCGACGCTTTTCATCTGGACGGTAAGTTCCGAATTAGTGGCGGGAAATTTTTCAAAAGTAAATCGCGGCCACTTGACGACACAATAATCTATTGTCGGCTCAAAACAGGCGGGCGTTTTTTTGGTTATGTCGTTTGGAATTTCGTCAAGCGTATAACCGACGGCCAGCAGGGAGGCGATTTTAGCAATCGGAAAACCTGTGGCCTTTGAAGCAAGGGCCGAGCTTCGCGATACGCGCGGATTCATTTCGATAACATACATTTTTCCGTTTTGCGGATTAATCGCGAATTGAATATTCGAGCCGCCAGTCTCGACGCCGATAGCGCGGATAATTTTCAGAGCGGCGTCGCGCATCGTCTGGTATTCCTTGTCGGTTAGAGTCTGGGCGGGAGCGACGGTAATGCTGTCGCCGGTGTGGATTCCCATCGGGTCGAGATTTTCTATCGAGCAGACAATCACGACATTGTCTTTTCTGTCGCGCATCACCTCTAATTCATATTCTTTCCAGCCGATAACCGATTCTTCGACCAGCACCTGACTTTTCGGACTGAGGCTCAGGCCCCAATGGATAAATTCCTTGTATTCTTCGGCGTTATAGGCGATGTTTCCGCCGGTTCCGCCGAGTGTGTAAGAAGGACGGATAATAGCAGGGAATCCGGTTTGCTCGATGATTTTCTGTGCCTGCTCCCAGGATTGAACAACACCGCTTTTTGGCACGTTCAGGCCGATGTCGAGAATTATTTTTTTGAATCTGTCGCGCTCTTCGGCTTTTTTTATCGTGATAAGGTCTGCGCCGATGAGTTTGACGTTGTATTTTTTCAAAACGCCGCTTTCGGCGAGGTCAACAGCGGCATTGAGGCCGGTTTGTCCGCCAAGAGTCGGAAGAAGGCAATCGGGTCTTTCCTTCTGGATGATTTTTTCAATCATCTCGGTCGTAATCGGCTCGATGTATGTCCGGTCGGCAAGCTCGGGGTCTGTCATAATCGTCGCAGGGTTGCTGTTGACGAGGACGACCTCGAAACCCTCCTTTTTCAGGGCTTTGCAGGCCTGAGCGCCGGAATAATCGAACTCGCAGCCCTGACCTATCACTATAGGGCCGGAGCCTATTATCATTATTTTATGGATATCTGTACGTTTTGGCATTTTTTTACGTCCGTGCTGCTAACTAAGTATTTTTTCCATTAATCTGCTGTCGATAAAGATTGGTCATAGGCATTCTTCTGTCTCTTCCAAATGCTTTAGGTGTAATTTTAACCCCCGGCGGACACTGACGCCGTTTGTATTCGTTTCTGTCAACCATTCCAATAACTTTTACTACCGTTTTAGCATCGAAACCCTGCTTAATAATTTCGGGTAGAGATTTTTCTTCTTCTATATAGGCTTTTAAGATGCCGTCGAGAATATCATACTCAGGCAGCGAATCGCTATCCTTCTGGCCGAAGCGAAGCTCGGCGGTGGGAATTCTTTTTATTACGCTTTGCGGAATTATTTCTTTGCCGCGGAGTTTATTAAAATAATCGCTCAACTGATAGACGACGGTTTTGGGCACATCTTTAATAACCGCAAATCCGCCGGCGGTATCGCCGTAAAGCGTGGAATATCCTACAGCAGTTTCGCTCTTATTGCCGGTCGTCAGGACAAGGTATCCGAATTGATTGCTCATCGACATCAGGATAGTGCCGCGGATTCGAGCCTGGAGATTTTCAAAGGCGAGGCCTTTATCGTTCCAGCCGGGGATTTCGCTTAGCTGCTGATTAAATCCCTGCAATACCTGCTCAATCGGAATGGTATGAAATTCGATGCCAAGATTTTTCGCGACGATTTCGGCATCATTTATCGTTTCAGACGAATTAAACTTTGTCGGCATCGTAACGCCGATGACATTTTCCCTGCCGAGGGCATCGACGGCAATCGCCGCGGTGAGAGCGGAATCGATCCCGCCGCTTAAGCCTATGAGTGCCTTTTTAAAGCCGTTCTTTTTAATATAATCTCTTGTCCCCAGCACAAGGGCCTGATAGATTTCTTCGGTATCATCGGTTTTAATCTCAAGAGGCTTTGCATTTTTCAGTCCATTGCTGCCAATATCCGCGATTAATAAATCCTCCTCGAATGCCTTTGCGCAGGCGACGGGATTGCCATCGGCATTTATGAACATACTTCTGCCGTCGAAGACAAGCTCGTCCTGACCGCCGACGATGTTGCAGTAAGCAACAGGGCAGGCGAAAGTTTTGGCGCAGGTTTCGAGGATTGTCAGCTTTTGGCTAATCTTACCGGCGTGGAAAGGCGAAGCGGAAATATTAACGATAAGATTTTTTTCAGCGACGGGTGCCAGAAATTCTTTGAGCCATTGCAAATCCCAAATGTCTTCGCAAATTGTGCATACAACGGCCAGATTATTAATTTTAATTATGACCGGCTCAGAACCGGCGGAAAAATATCTTTTTTCGTCGAAGACGCCATAATTTGGCAGCAGAGACTTGCGGTAAGTTTTAATAATTCTTCCGGCTTGAAGAATCGCCATAGAATTGAAGCAGTGGCCATCGTGGGACTCTGCGAAACCTGTCATAATTGTAATATCAGGACAATCTTTAGCGATTTGTTCTACTGCTTTTTTATTTTCGGCAAGGAAATGTTTTTTTAGCAGC
>Ga0187886_1002884_pt1 | contig 13295 bp, 10 predicted proteins | sample June2016WEW_20_1_FD_133001 | JGI IMG/M metagenome (GOLD analysis project Ga0187886, IMG submission 133001) | Peatland microbial communities from SPRUCE experiment site at the Marcell Experimental Forest, Minnesota, USA - June2016WEW_20_150 | ecosystem: Environmental > Terrestrial > Soil >...
CCAATCTCTTCCTCCAGACGGTCAGAAATTTGAGCGAGCATCTTTCCTGTTTCTATCTTCAGATTGCTGGTCTCCCTGGCAATCCCTTCTGATGACAAAGATTCTGCAACCTGAATCACCTCCCTCGCCTTCTTCTCCTCAATTTTCTTTTCCGGCTTCAGTTCAGCCTCTCTCTGGGCTTCCAGTTGCTTCAAAACTGCATTGTAAGCTTCCAACATCTCCTGTTTGGTACTTGACAAAGAAAGCTTTTTGGGTTGAAACTTTTTCTCTTCCATGGTTTTATCCTTTCTGCTTTAGATAATTAAAATTACCGATTTCATTAAAAGTTTACGTAATCTATGTGAGGAAGTCAACTGGAATTAAGGAGGAATTAAGGAGGGTAGTCCGATTTGGAATCTATAACTTTTTATTGGAAAGAACGGCGACTAAAACCCGAAGGCAAAGAGCAAAGCTGACCGTAGTTCTGACATCTTGGCAGAACTCAATGTTGTAATCAAGGCACCAATTTTTCCTTTTGAAACCGTCTGAATGTGATCGAGATTTACAGCGCAGTCTCTGGACATTCCGTCTTCTTTCGCCAATAAGACTTCGGTAGGGATATCCCGAATGATAGAGGTGATGGGGGCGACTGTCACTTCTCCCAGAAACTCCAGAGCGGAATTACGGGTTAGAATCACCACTGGCCGATTCTTATCGGGTTTCGCGAATTTGTACCAACGGACTTCACCCCTTTTCATGGCTCTACCCAAACCTGCTCTGCTTCCCAATCTTCAAACTCCCCACGCTTAACAGGCTTACGCCTATAACCCTCTCGATGTTTTCGCTCTAACTCATTCATCCGGACTTCTTTGAGGGCAGTCTTAAGAGCTTGCCTTGTAAACGCAGAGCGACTCGTACCAAGACGTTTAGCTACCTTGTCCACGGATGCTATGAGATTTTCATCTAAGGTCATCTGCACTGTCTTCATAATACCTCCTATCTCATAGAATAGCTATATCTTTAGCTATAATAATCCACATTTCTAAATAGGTCAAGATAAGAATTTCGTTGGCAATAAATGCTATGCCTACCGGCAGGCAGGCCGATGCTACATCCTATGGATGAGAAAGATAGAGGAGACGGCGAACTACATCAATCCAGCGATTGATTATGGAGCAAAGAAACCAAGAACCGAATCCATTCTTTCATTAAATAGATTTTCTTCTGTCTTTTCTGGATCTCCTGTCTTGTCCGGATCTGCGTTCAGGACCCTTGTAATTCGGATCGCTAAATTTCCTGCGATCCACATCTGCCCTTCGATCTTTTCTGGTTCGGCGCTCCTGTTTCACCATACCATCCTCCTTTTCCATGAATGTTCATTAGGCTAATAAAGGTTTCAATTTTTAATCGGAACATACCTCTCCATCTTTTGCGGGAAAGTCAAGGTTCCCCCCAATAGCGAACAGGATGAGATACAAAGCTTAAGGTTGTGGAAAGACGACCTTAGTTTCGTTTAGATTTTATTTAATGTATCTGAGGAAGTCAATTGAGGAATTACAATAGGTGTCTTTAAACTTATCCGTTTCTTACATCAACCCTACAATCGATCGCTGGGCAAAGGAGAGCACATTGGCTGGGAAGATTCCCATATATAAGGTTCCAATCACGGCCAAAATCAATGCAATAACTGAGGCGGGTGAAAATTGGAGACCGGTGATCTCCCGTTCAGATTCCTTAAAATACATGACCACGGTGACCCTAAGATAGTAATAGACAGAGACCGCGCTGTTGAGAACACCCAGGATGGCCAACCAGTAAAATTTTGACTTCACGGCTGCACTGAAGACATAGAATTTGGCCATGAATCCACTCAGTGGAGGGATGCCTGCCAGAGAGAGAAGAAAGATCGTCATTGAGGCTGCAAGGAGTGGGTATTTGAATCCAATCCCTGAATAATCACTGATTAGGGTATTCTCTTCTCCTTTCTTTCCGAGGAGGATGACAACAGTAAAAGCACCAAGGTTCATGAAAGCATATGCCATGAGGTAGAAAAGGATTCCCGAGGTTCCCAATTCATTCCCTGAGACAAAGGCGACCAGGATGTATCCCGCATGGGCAATGCTCGAATAAGCGAGCATCCTTTTGATATTGGTCTGGGAGATGGCGACAATGTTTCCTACCGTCATGGTCGCCACCGCAATGAGCCACATGATCGAGGTCCAATCGGGACGGAAGCCCGGCAGGGCGGAGAAGAAGACTCTGACCAACGCTGAAAAACCAGCTGCCTTAACACCAGTGGCCATAAAGGCAGTAATCGAAGTAGGAGCACCTTCATAGACATCGGGCGTCCACATATGAAAAGGAACAGAAGCAATTTTGAAGCCAAAGCCAATGGTGAGGAAGACGAGACTCATCAGAAGCATTGGGCTTCTCAAGAGATTTTTAGTGGCAATATAAGAAGCAATGTCCTTCAGATTAAGGGATCCTGTGGCACCATAGATAAGGGCAATGCCATAGAGAAGGAATCCTGTGGCAAAAGCGCCCAAGAGAAAATATTTGAGTGCTGCTTCCGCGGACCTCCGATCCTCACGCATCATTCCAGCCAAAATGTAAATGGAGATCGACATCGTTTCAAGTCCGAGAAAGATGATGATCAGATGAGTTCCTGCGGCCATCAGCATCATCCCGAGGGTGGCAAAAAGGATCAGGGCATAATATTCCCCGAACTCGATCCCTTCCCTCTGGGTGTATCCCATCGAAATCAGAATGGTCAGAAAAGCGATGATTAAGAAGGTGATCTTGAAGAAAAGGGCATACCCATCTGAGATGAACATGCCTTCGAAACCCGATTTGGCGGATCCCATCTGAGTAAGGGTAAAAATGAAAGCAATAAGGATACCGATCAAGCTGAGAATCCCGAGGTAACCCTTTTTCTCTCCTTTGGGTGAGAAGACATCGACCAGAAGCACCAAAAACCCGAAGATGGTGATGACGATCTCTGGTGCAATAAGAAAAAGATCAATCTCTGGTATCTTCATCTAAAGAATCCTCCGCTTGAAAGGGAAGCATTAGTTCGGAGTAATTAGTTCGGTGTTCGGAGTATTTCGTTTTCAAGCTCCGAACTCTAAACTCCGACCTCGTGAACTTTATTTCTTAATGTCTGCCAATACCTTTGGCGTGGGAAGGTCTGCTTTCATCTCAACCCTCCCCTTAAAATCCTTTAAAAAATTCTCAACCGTGACATCCATCTTGCTGAAGAAGAGTTTGGGATAGATCCCCATGAGAAAGATCATGATCACCATCGGAACGAGGATGGTAATCTCTCTCGCATTGAGATCTTTCAGTTTTTCATTTTCAGGACGGGTGATCTTCCCAAACATCACCCTTTGAAACATCCACAACATATAGGCGGCTCCCAGAATGACGCCGGTTGCTGCCAACACCCCATAGACAATATTTGACTGAAAAACACCCAGCAAAATCAGAAACTCTCCGACAAACCCATTCGTCCCGGGCAGGCCGATCGATGAGAGAGTCACGATCATGAAGAAGACAGCGTAGATCGGCATCACTTTCGAGAGTCCTCCAAAGTCAGCGATTAGCCGCGTGTGGCGTCGCTCATAGATCATTCCGACGATCAAGAAGAGGGACCCGGTGCTGATCCCGTGGTTGAGCATCTGGTAGATCGACCCCTGAACCCCTTGCATATTCAGAGCAAACATTCCGAGCATCACATATCCCAGGTGACTTACGCTTGAAAAAGCCACCAGTCGTTTCAGATCGGGTTGCATCATGGAGACCAAGGCCCCATAGATAATCCCGATAAGGGCTAGAACTGAAACAAGGGGTATGAGGTCATAAGCCGCATTTGGGAAAAGAGGCATGGCAAACCGGATGAATCCGTAAGTCCCCATCTTCAACAACACTCCAGCCAGGATCACGCTTCCCGCGGTCGGCGCCTCAGTGTGAGCGTCGGGCAACCAGGTATGGAAAGGGAACATCGGAACTTTGATCGCAAAGGCCAAGGCAAAGGCTCCAAAGAGCCAGTATTGTGTCCCGACCGGTAATCCCAGCTTATAGAGTTCGAGTACGTCAAAGGTGGATATACCGGTTGCCCTCTGATTGAGGAAATAGAGGATCAAGATCGCCACGAGCATCAGCACGCTCCCGGCCATGGTAAAAAGGAAGAACTTGATCGCAGCATAGATCCGCCTTTTGGGATCACCCCATACGCCGATGAGAAAGTACATCGGAATGAGCATCACCTCCCAGAAGACATAGAAGAGGATAAGATCGAGAGCCACCAATGCGCCGACCATTCCCGTCTCGAGAAAGAGGAAGGAAATCATGTACTCCTTCACCCTGAAGGTGATCGCTCTCCAGGAGCAGAGGATACAGAGGACTGTCAAAAACGTTGTGAGCAGGACTAGAAGCAGGCTGATCCCATCAATGCCCAATTTGTAACTAATCCCATAAGACTGGACCCACCAATAATCCTCCGCGAATTGCATTGACGCCGTTTTGGGATTGAAGGCAAAAAAGAGAGGCAGTGAGATAACAAATTCAACAATGGAGAAGATGAGGGTGACCACTCGGATGGTACCCGCTTTCTCTTTATTGATGAAGAGAAGGATAATGGCGCCTACAATGGGAAAGAAGATCAGCAGCGATAGAATAGGAATACCAAAGATAGTCATGAAACCGACTCCTTTTTGAAACAAATGATACGAATGATAACGAATTAGGCGAATGCAGGATCAATTCGATTCATTCGCTCTCATTCGGTCTATTCGCTTCATTAATAGAAGATAGCTCGCACCATATAATATCCTACCAGGATCACCCCACCGATGATCATCGAAAAGGCATAGTTCTGAACCATCCCGGTCTGTACCCTTCTCATCACACTCGAGATCCATCCGACGAGATAAGCAATGCCATTGATCGTACCATCGATGACAAATTCATCAAACCCCTTCCAGAGGCCGGTGCCCAATTTCTTAAGAGAGTTGATGAAGAGGATCTCATAGAGTTCATCGACATAATATTTATTGAATACAAGTTTGTATAATCCCTTTTGCTTCTCGGCCAAGAGTTTTGGAAGAGCCGGATTCTTCACATAGAAAATGTAGGCGATACCGATACCGATGAGTGCGATGACCACAGAGACTGCCATCATGAAAATTTCCAGAGAGGCAGAATGGCCACCCGATTCTCCCCCTGACGCCCAGGCCTGGGAAAGGAGTGTAATTCCAGCATGGGCTTTGGCGGGCTCAGCCCCTCCTCCTAACACCGGTGCCAAAAAGTCGTGGATATGATTGGCTCCTCCCAAAACATGGGGAATGCCTATATAACCTCCAATGATTGAAAGAACAGCAAGGATCATCAGTGGGACGGTCATGATCTTGGGTGATTCATGGATATGATGGGCCACGTGCTCATCGACCCTGGACTCACCAAAGAAGGTCATGAACAGAGCCCTGAACATATAGAAAGCTGTCATTCCGGCAGCGATGGCTGCAACTACCCATAGCAACCAATGGCCGTGGGAGCTGGAAAAGGCCTGCCAAAGAATCTCATCCTTGCTGAAAAATCCGGAGAGGAATGGAACGCCGGCGATCGCCAGAGTGGCAATGAAGAAAGTCCAGAACGTAATGGGAATCTTTCTCCTGAGAGCTCCCATCTTTCTCATATCCAGTTCGCCGCTAAGGGCGTGCATCACACTGCCTGCACCGAGGAAGAGAAGCCCTTTAAAGAAAGCATGGGTCATCAGGTGAAAGATTCCCGCGCTGAATGCCCCGACGCCCACACCCAGAAACATATAACCCAATTGGCTGATCGTCGAATAGGCCAGAACCTTCTTGATATCGTTCTGGCAAAATCCGATCGAAGCTGTATAAATGGCAGTGGCCACGCCAACGATCGCCACGATCATCATGGAAACAGGTGCCATGCTGTAGAGTACATTGCATCGAGCGATCATATAGACCCCTGCGGTCACCATGGTGGCCGCATGGATGAGAGAGCTGACCGGCGTAGGACCTTCCATTGCGTCAGGAAGCCATACGTAAAGGGGAATCTGTGCTGATTTTCCACAAGCTCCGAGGAAGAGAAGAATTGTGATGGTAGTTACCGTTCCAATGTCCAGCAGGTGGGCGTTCTTAAAGACCTCGGTGAAGTTCAGTGTCCAGATGCCATGCTTCCCCAAACTGGTAAAGAGGAGAAACATCCCCAAGAGGAAACCGAAGTCACCCACCCTGTTAACCACAAAGGCTTTCTTTCCTGCATTGGCGGCCGAATCCTTTTCAAACCAGAAACCGATCAGAAGATACGAACAGAGGCCTACGCCCTCCCATCCCACAAACATCAACAGGAAGTTGTTGGCTAGAATGAGGTTGAGCATCATGAAAACGAAGAGGTTGAGGTAGGTGAAATATCGGGGATAACCCGGGTCGTCATGCATATATCCTACAGAGTAGATGTGGATGAAGAAACTGACCCCGCTGACGACCAAAGCCATCAAGATAGAAAGAGGATCGATCTGGTATCCGATCACTGTTTGGAAAGAGCCCGAGACGACCCAATCGAAGATGACTTTCTCGAAGACGCGCTCCGTAGCCGGTCTCCCGATCAGTTCGAAGAAAATAAGAATGGATGTGAGGAAAGAGAGGCCGAGGGCTGAACAGGCTACCCAGCCGACGATCCTCTTGTCATAACGCCTGCCAAAGAATCCATTGATTAAAAACCCGATCGCCGGAAACACGGGGATCAACCAGACATAATCAAACATGAAAGGCTCCTTCTGGAAATTCATTGCGGATTTCGGATTGCGGAATTCGGAACGACTAAACCTGAATTTTTTATCGATTTTTTACTCTGCATTCCGCATTCGCCATTCCGCATTTGGATCACCACTTCAAAATATTAATCTCATCCAGATTGATCGTCTCTCTCGAACGGTAAATCATTACAAAGATAGCCAAACCGACAGCAGCCTCAGCCGCTGCCACAGCCATCACAAAGAATGCAAAAAGAACTCCGTCCATCGACTGAAGAAAACGGGATAGGGTGACGAAGGTTAGGTTCACCGCATTAAGCATCAACTCAATGGACATGAAGACCACGATCGCATTTCGCCGCGTCAGGGCTCCGATCACGCCGATCGTGAAGAGCACTCCACTTAACATTAAATACAAGGCAGGGGGAATGGTTGGAACGACCCACATAGCACTCTCCTTAAGTCCTTTTCTTGCTTAATATGACCGCTCCGATGATGGCTGCAACGAGAAGGACGGATACAATCTCGAAGGGGAAAAGATACTGAGTAAAAAGAACCTCGCCGACAACCTTCACATTAGCGCTCAACTTCTCAGTTGTATAAGAACCCACCTTCCCAGTTGGGGATTTGGCCACGACGGAATAGAGGATTCCGAAAAGAAAAAGAATAGCCAAAAAGCCTCCGATCACCTTTGAATAAACGATTTTTAGGCGGGACCGTAGCTCATTCTCCAAATCCAGAAGCATAATGACAAAGACGATGAGCATCACAATCGCACCGGCATAAACGACGACCTGAATGATGGCTATGAATGGGCTGTAAAGCAGGATGTAGAGCCCCGCCACACAGAGGAGGGTCATCACCAAGAAGAGGGCGCTGTGGATAGGGTTTTTTCGCGTAATCACCAACAAGGAGGCGATGAAGGAAGTGAAGGCCAACCCTAAAAAGATCAACCATTGAAATATCGTTCCGATATTCTCAGCCATCCCTTTCTCCTCTTTACAGATTTAACGTCCTATTAACTTCCCAGACGTTTTTTAAACGATCACCTCACGTTAAATTCTAAATCCCAATCCCGGCTGGGTAGTACCAAATTCCAATGACAAAAACGTTTTCAAGGCTGAAGCCTTGAGTTACAATGTTCTTTACGCCTTGCGCCTGCCTGCGGCAGGCAGGCTCTGCTCTATGCCTGTCCGCCGTACAAGTACTTTGGCAGGCGGGCGCTATGCAAATCCCCCTTCATCGTCCGACGCCATAGTCAGGCTTTGGACGACGGCGTCCCCCTTTACTAAAGGGGGAAAGAGGTGGATTACGGATTAAATTTCTTCTCTTCTAAAAGCTTCTCCGTAGTCATGAGGTAAACTTTTCGATCCCCTTCCACCCATTCATAGTTCTTTCCCATGAAGATCGCTTTGACCGGACACGCCTCTTCACAGAAACCACAGAAGATACAGCGGCTGGCATCGAGTTCATAAGTAAGAGGATACCGTCTTCCTTCTTCGTCCTCGGCCGTCTCAATATAGATGCACTGAGAGGGGCAGACAGCCATACAGAGGCCACAGGCCACACACTTGGTTTTCCCACGCTCGTCCTTCTCAAAATATTGAATACCTCTCCAACGTTTTGCTGGAGGCACCTTCTCCTCCGGATATTGGATGGTGATGGGCTTGGAGAAGAAATATTTTAACGTTACTTTTAACCCCTTCAGCAATGGAATGATCATCTTTCCCCTCTCTTACCCTTTCAGTGAAACGATCAATCCCGTGATTAAGAGATTGATCAAGGTTAACGGTAATAGAATCTTCCAACCAAACTGCATGATCTGATCATAGCGAAGCCTTGGATAGGTACCCCTCTGCCAAATGAAGAAGAAGCAGAAGACAAAGAGTTTTCCGGCAAACCAGACCACCCCTGGGATGAAATCGAGGAATGGGAGCGGGGGCTGCCATCCTCCTAAAAAGAGGGTCACGGCAACTGCTGCCACTGTTATGGTATGAATGTATTCTGCCATGAAGAAAAGGGCGAATTTCATACTGCTGTATTCAATGTTAAATCCACAGGCCAATTCTGCGTCTGCCTCAGGCATATCAAAGGGGGTCCGGTTGACCTCTGCCAGACCGCAAATGAGATAAAGGACAAAGGCAACGGGCTGATACCAAACATTCCAATTCCAGAACCCTCCTGCCTGATGATTGATGATCTCTGTCAGCCTCAGGCTTTGGGAGAGAATAATGACGCCAATGATCGAGAGCCCGAGGGCCACTTCATAACTGATCATCTGGGCCGCTGCCCGGAGGGAACCGGTCAGACCATATTTATTCCCAGACGACCATCCTCCCAGAACAATTCCGAATTCGCCAAGGGAGGCAATGGCAAAGACATAGAGTAGTCCAATGTCGATATCCGCAATCCGAAGTTTAACCACCCAGTCCGTTCCTGGAATGGTGAACTGATTTCCAAAGGGGATCACCGCAAAGAGACTGATAGCCGATATCACAGAGATCATCGGGGCGAGAACGAAGACAGCCTTATCCGACCTATCCGGAATAAGGTCTTCTTTGAAGAAAGCTTTGATACCGTCGGAAAAAGGCTGAAGCAATCCAAAGGGCCCACAACGATTAGGACCAATACGAATCTGGATGTGGCCTAAGACCTTTCGCTCCAGCCAGACCATATAGCAGAAGGCAAGCATCAGACCGGCAAAGACCACGACACATTTCACGATGATCTCAATGAGAAGAAATAATAGTTGCATCCTGCTTCTCCTCTATCGCTTTTCTATTCTTCCGATGAAGAGTTTATACTCAGGTTGTTGACCAGAGGTCAGGAGATTATTCACAAAAGCTGGGAAGAAGGTGGTGGCAAAATAGGCCACCCCTCTGGGAAGACTTCCAGAAATCTTGCAAGTTGTCTCTACCTCTCCCCTGGGTGAAATGACCTTCACCCTATTCCCATCTGTCAATCCAAGCCTGGCAGCATCTTCTGGATGAATCTCAATGCAAGAATCGGAAAAGACTTTGGCTAACCCCATGGCTCTCTTATTCGTTGTCCCAATTCCGTAATGATAGTGGAATCCCCTCGGAATAATCCATAAGGGATATCGATCATTTGGTTTTTCAATCGGCTCTTTATATTCCAATGGATTGAATCTCTTTTGCATTCCATTGTCTAAGGGCCACTGGATTCCACCCTTCTCCAAATTGAGATAGGTCATACCAGAGTAGAAAGGTACGAGAGAGGCGATCTCCCCCATCACATCTGAAGGATCCCGATAATTCATCGGGTAACCCATTAGGGTTGAAAGATCACAAAAGATCTTCCAGTCAGCTCTGGAATCACCAACCGGTGAGATTCCTTTTCTCACCCTCTGGACTCTCCGCTCCATATTCGTGAAGGTCCCATCCTTTTCTGCAAAACTCGCCCCTGGTAAAATCACATGTGCGTAACTACCAATGTGGGTTATGAAAAGATCTTGGACCACTAAAAATTCAATTTTATGGATTCCATTCTTCAGTCTCTCTAAGTTGGGGAGGCTGATGAAGGGATCCTCACCAAAGATATAGAGGGCTTTGATATCACCTTCCAGAATCTTATCGAACATCTCCATATAGGTCGAGCCTGGTTTTTCTGGAATACCTTTATCCCAAGCTTCTACAAACCTCCTGCGTGCCTTTTCTTCATCCACCTTCTGATAACCGGGAAGGAATTCGGGAAGGCAACCCATATCGAAGGCACCTTGTGCATTATTCTGGGTAAGCATCGGGTAAAGCCCACCGCCGCTTTCTTCTGTCTCTCCGGTAAGCAGCGCCAAATTGCAGAGGGCTTTGACGACCTCGATTCCATTATGATGTTGCGTCACGCCTGAGCCAAAGACGATTGCTCTGCTTTTCGCCGCTTTATAGAGATTGGCCATCGCCTCCAACTCCGCTGGGGTGATCCCCGTCGTCTTCTCAACAAACTCAGGTAAGAATCGGTTAAGGGAGAATTGGAACGCCTCAAAACCTTCTGTCTTTGATCCAATATATTCCCTCGAAATAATGCCCTTTCCAATCAAGAGACGGATCAGACCGTTGATCAAAACGATATCCATCCCCGGCGTTGGCCTTAACCAGAGGTCTGACCATTTTTCCCATTGGGTCTTCCGAGGATCGATCACGATGACCTTGGCATTGTTATAACGGATCGCCTCCCTCATCTTATTGCTGAAGATCAGGTTATCGTCATAGACATCTGCTCCGATGAGAAGGATGAGATCAGCCTTTCCCACATCCTCCATCGAATGGGTCATTGTACCCCATCCTATGGAATCCTTCATCCCATAAAGGGAGGAACCGCTCGAGAGTCGAGCTCCATTATCAACATTGTTCGTCCCCACACAGGCCCTCATCCATTTTTGGAAGAGATAATTCTCCTCGTTCGTTGCCCTGGAGGAAGAGATGCCTCCGATGCTCTGGGCTCCGAACTTCTCTTTTACCTCTTGAAATTTTTTGGCGATCAGGTTAAGGGCCTCATCCCAGGAGGTCTCAACAAAAGCCCCGGCCTTCTTCACCAAAGGTTTCTGGAGCCTGTCAGGATGGTGAATGAAGTCGTAACCGAATCTTCCCTTCACACAGAGACTACCGCGATTGACGCCAGCCTCACCCATGGTCGTGATCTTGAGGAGTTTCTTTTTTCCAAGGGTGTTGAGTTCCAACTGACAACCACAACCGCAGAACGTACAGGTCGTCTGCACCCTGTCCAGTTGCCAAGTTCTTCCTTTGACCTTACTGAGATTTTCAGTCAAAGCGCCTACAGGGCAGACGTGGAGGCATTCTCCACAGGAGATGCAGTTCTCTTTTCGCGCTGCTTTGATGTAGGAAAGGAATCCATGATCGGACACGTCGAGTACATCTGCCCCTGGGACATCAATACAGCCATGGACGCAACGGAGACACATGACGCATCGATCTCGCCATTGCCGAATCAGGGGAGTGCCATATTCTGAAGGAGGCTTCTCGATCTTCTCAGGAGAAAACTCATTCTTCTCAATTCCAAACTCATAGACACGGTTTTGGAGTTGGCATTCTCCTCCAGCATCGCACACTGGACAGTCGAGGGGATGATTGACGAGTAGAAACTTCAGTGCCTCAAGCCTCATCTTTTCCACGCGTTCGGTCCGTGTATGGACCACCATTCCATCTACCACAGGCGTAGCACAGGAGGCCATGGACATCTCCGCACCCTCCACATCGACCAGACAGAGGCGGCACGATTTTATAAGACTCAACTTAGGATGGTAGCAAAGAGTGGGGATATAGATCCCATTCTCTCTCGCTACTTCCAAAATCGTTTGATCTGGCCTTCCAGTAACTTCTTTCCCATCAATCGTCAGCTTTAACATTCTCTATCGTATCCTCCATTCACCCCCACCTTGCTCCTCCCCCATCAAGGGGGAGGATACCAGATTAATAATTCCACCTATAGTTAACCCCTCTCCCCTGGCGGGAGAGGGATAGGGTGAGGGGGACGCCTGGTACTAAACAGCAAATAGTCCGATCCGTACACATCTGAGACAGCGCTCTGCTTCCTTTTGGGCCACCGGAATGGAAAATCCTTCCTCCACCTCATCGAAGATCCATTTTCTCGAATCAGGAGGAAGCATGTTCAACATCGCCCTCTTCTGTCCACCGGAGATCCCGATCTTCTCATTCTTGTTATAAACCTTGATCTTCTCAATCAGGCCCTCCAGGCGTTCTTCCTCGGATTCTTTCACTTCTTTTCCACGAAGGAAGAGATCAATCTTCTCAGCCGCCCTCTTTCCATGGCCGGCTGCACGGACCAGGACATCTGGTCCAGTCACGCAATCTCCAGCAGAGAAGATCCCTGGCCGGCTTGTCATGAAAGTTCCTTCTTGGATGGCGATGGTAGATCGTTTCGTCGTCTTTACTCCGTCTTTCTCTTCGAGGAACGAAAGGTCAATTGCTTGACCAATGGCCGGGATCAGGATATCGGTCTCAATGAAAAATTCAGAACCTTTAACGGGAACAGGACGCCGTCTTCCTGACTCATCCGGTTCACCCAATTCCATCCGGATGCATTCCACTCCGACAACCTTTCCTTCTTTCTCAATGATCTTGACGGGATTGCAGAGGTAGTGGAATTGCACTCCCTCCTCTTCTGCATCATGAATTTCCACTCGATCAGCAGGCATCTCTTTTTTCGTCCTTCGATAAACCAGGTTTACATCTGGTTTGCCAATACGGAAAGAAGAACGGACACAGTCAACGGCCACATTTCCACCACCGACCACGACCACCCTCTTTCCTTCGGGATAGGGGTCTCTTCCCAAATTGATTTCTAAGAGGTAGAAAACGCCAGGGATGAATCCCTTATATCCTTTATCTTCTCCTTCGACACCCATAGGTGTATTGGTCTGGGCACCCACACCGATAAAGATGGCTTTGTAACCTTGCTCAAACATCTGAGAGAGGGTTATGTCTTTTCCCACCTGTGTGTTATATCGAATCTCCACGCCCAGTTTTTCGCAGATCCCTGCTTC
>Ga0187886_1002885_pt1 | contig 13293 bp, 9 predicted proteins | sample June2016WEW_20_1_FD_133001 | JGI IMG/M metagenome (GOLD analysis project Ga0187886, IMG submission 133001) | Peatland microbial communities from SPRUCE experiment site at the Marcell Experimental Forest, Minnesota, USA - June2016WEW_20_150 | ecosystem: Environmental > Terrestrial > Soil >...
GCTTCTGCAAGCCGTCTCGCTGGCTCGCTCCGGACGAAAAGAGGACGCGCACGCCCTGCTCCAAAAAATCGTCGGCGATAACCCCCACCTGGAAATGGCCTGGCTTTGGCTGGTTCAAACCGAACCCGACCCCGCCCGGCAAATCCTCATCTTGGAAGATTGCCTGCGGAATAATCCAAAAAGCGAATATGCCAAAAGAGGCCTGGCCGGACTGCGCGCTCAAATGCAGGCCCGACAAACGCCGCCGCCCATTAAACCTCCGGCGGCGAAGGATTCCGAATCCCGGAAACCGAAGAAGCCATCCCGGGGTTCCTCGGGAATTTGGAAAATTATCTTTGTGGTGTTACTTCTGGCGCTCGTTGCCACGCTGGTCGCGGGGGGCGTTTTATTATTCCCGCTGGTGAAAAACAATCTCCCGAAGATCCATCTGCCGATCTTCCCGCATGGGACAAATACACCGAAGGTTGCGATAACCTTTACGCCGTCCGCTCCCAGCCTGTCGGCCACCGCCATGCTCAGCGCGACGCCCACCGTTACGCGCACCCGCACGATCACGTTCACGCCTTCCCTTACCCGGACGCCGACCATTTCTCCGACGCCGACACTGTTCCTTGTAACTCCGATCGCAGGCGAACCTTCGCTGCTCCTTCTGCAAGCCGGTACGTGTATCGCCGTCGACGTTCCTATTTCCGGCGGACCGTCTTCCCTGACGACTCAATCGCCGGAGGCGTGCACCGATGCCAGAATCTCTCCCGACGGCGCGCGGATCGCATTCGTGGGCGGACAGAATCAGGAAATCCTGCAAGTCGTGAATATCGATGGAACCGGCCTGAAACCGCTCCTCAAACTTTCCAAAGGATCCGGCTTCAATCGTTCGATCTGGGGCTGGCAATGGTCGCCCAACGGAAAAACCATCGCGCTGGTGGAACCGGGCCCGGCAAAAGCCAATCCCGGATTACTCTACGTCGTGGCCACCGACGGTTCAGCAACCGTGAAACAAATCAAAAACGGCGGCGTTCAGAATTCCCTCGCCGGGGACATCCAGTGGTCTCCCGACAGTCAGTGGATCTTCACTTGGGACATGGGTTTGCCGGATCTTGTCCCCTACCCGTCCGCGTTCCGGGAAAGCGATTCACGTTCGGTGATCATCTCGGATCTGAAAGACGTCCCCGGCCTTACTCCGGATTATCATTTCGACTGGTCGCCCGACAGCCATTTTCTTTCGTTCCTCTCCATGCAAAAGCCCATCACCGATGCCCTGGCAACGGAAGTCCCGGCTAATCAGGCCTACATCATCAAAGCCGGATTGGATAAAACCTTCCAATACATCCCGCTTCCCATGACCGAGGGAGATTTCGATCCGCGCTTCGGTGCGCTTTGGTCTCCGGATGCGTCTGCCTTCCTGCTGCTCAACAGCCGCACGCACCAACTCGTACTGGTCGGAGGCAACGGCCGGATAAAAAGCCGGTTGACCACGCTCAAAGATTCACCGCCCATCGTCCAATGGTCTCCCGATGGGCAATGGATATCGATCGTGCAAGGGGAAACGGCCCAGGATGCCGGTGCGGTGCTGGAAATCATCCGCCCCGACGGCACCGATTTCCGCATCCTGACAAGCGACGTGGCGCTTCGGCCGGTCGTCTGGAAATAGGTTCCGCGGCGCCGGCGGGCCCGCTCCTCGCGATCCGAACCGGCGCATGGCCAATGGATTTTCCACAACCCCATTGATGTCATCCTTCACGAAACGTCAAGCTTCTCAAAAAATGAAATCGCTTTTGCGCTTGGCAAGTTGCGCTGCGGGCTTGTTCCTGGCGGCGATCGGGTGCAAATTCGCACAGCCCTCTCCGCCTTCCCCGTCGGTTTTCGATTCCGGACGGACGGCCTACGGTTTTTTCCCCACTCCACCGGACGTGAACGTTCTGAGCGTCTTGACTACTTTTCACGCTATCGGTGAGCATGGGGACGTAGTGCTCATCCAGCAACCGGTGCCGTGGGATGATTTCCGAAACGGAATCGACGGGAAATCAAAAGGTTTGGACGACATACACACTCAGGTGAACCTGGCCTGGTACAACGGGTTGGACGCGATCTTCGTGGTGGATCCCCTGAACGGATTAAATCGGAGCGAGTTCGCCGGTCTTCCGCCTGATCTGGCGGGAGCCGATTTCAGCAATCCGGTCGTGCGCGCGGCTTTTCAAAATTTCGCGCTCCGGATCGCAAAGGATTTTCATCCGAGATATCTGGGCCTGGCGTCGGAGATCAATACCTATGCCGACGCATTCCCGCATGACTTTCCGAATTTCCTGAGCTTATACCGCGAGACCTACCAAAAAATAAAAGCGGAATCCCCCGATACGCAAGTATTCGTCACCTTTCAGTGGGAAGATATAAACAACTATGACGTAACCGGCGCAGGTCGCGGTGCAACCACGAAATGGGAAGAGATCGAAGCCTTCGAACCGGATCTGGACATCTGGGCGATTTCCTCCTATCCGTTCGTGGCGTTTTCCGCCGCCGCCGATATCCCCAAAGATTACTATTCCCCGCTGTTGGAACGGACGAAGAAACCTCTGGCGGTGGCCGAGGGCGGATTCGGATCGGTGGATATGCCTCCCGCCCGCGGAACGCCGCAAGACCAGGTGCTCTATTTGAATTCGATCCACGATCAGATCGGGAAGCGGCTGGCGTTTTGGATCTACCTCGTGCTTGACGACTTCAACATGGATTCCTACCAATCGGTTCTGCAAAGCCAGGGCCAGGGGGACAAAGTAAACACGCTGAGTTTTTTCTCGGTCCTGGGTTTGCGCACGCGCAACGGGACGCCGAAGCCGGCGCTTGCGGTTTGGGAATCCTTCCGCCATTAAGGCGGCTGGAGACCGACGCGGTCTTGACCACAATGTTTCACGCCTCCTTCCGTTTCTACGCCGAACTCAACGATTTCCTGCCACCCGCGCGCCGGCAAACAGCCTTCGAGCATGCGTTTTCCGGAAGAGTGTCGGTCAAAGACATGATCGAATCGATCGGCGTGCCGCACCCGGAAATCGAATTAATCCTGGTCAACGGTCTGTCGGTCGATTTCCAATATATCGTGCAAGACGGCGACTCGATCAGTGTCTATCCCGTCTTCGAATCGCTGGATATCCATCCCCTCCTGCGGTTGCGCCCCGAACCGCTGCGTGTACCCCGGTTTATTCTCGACACGCACCTTGGGCGGCTGGCCGCCTACCTGCGACTGCTGGGGCTGGATGCCGTTTATCGCAACGATTTTGACGACGCGGAACTGGCCCACCGGTCCGTCGACGAGCAGCGCATCCTGCTCACCCGCGACCGCGGGTTGCTCAAGCGATCCGCGGTCACCCGCGGCTATTGCGTGCGTTCGGACGAGCCCAGGGAACAGGCGCGCGAGGTGGTGGAACGCTTTGACCTCCGGGCGTCGATCGCTCCCTTCCGCCGCTGCCTGAGCTGCAACGGCCTGCTGCAACCGGTCGAGAAGCACTCCGTCTGGGACAGGCTGCCGCCCGGGACGCGGGAACGGTTCGACGAGTTCTACCGTTGTTCCGAATGCGGAAAAATTTTCTGGCCCGGTTCCCATTACGCCCGGTTGCAATCCCTCGTGGCGGATTTTCTCTCTCCTGCGCGTGGATGATCCGACAGTATTTTTACTCGTTCGCAGGATATCGAGCCGGCATACCGGAAACTGCTTGCGGATGAACTCCCACGACGGATCGATGATCGAATAGCAGGCCTCGGATCACAAAAACATCAACTGGATCGCCCCCGGGCACATGTCTGGGCGCAGTAGGATATGGCCAAAAGGGTGGTCGATCCGTTGACCCGATGGACGAATGATCTTCTCTGGATTGTAGAGCGGATCCATACGAGCCATTGGATGTGCGGATCGTAGCATTAATATAAATTGGGTATAATTTCAAGAGCTTTCCAAGAGAAGTCGGTTGCTCGCTTCCTATGGAGATATGCCATGACCCATAAACGCTCGATCCTTCCGTTCCTGGCCGCCGGTTTCCTCGCCGCCGCCTGCAGCCTGTTCGGTGCCGCACAGTCCGGTGTACAGAAGACGAATACGCAAACTGCGGCCGGCCGCACTTCATCGGTCGTTTCCACGAACCAACCGTCCGGATCGCAGGATACATCCGTATCCTCCCTGATGAAATCCTTCCCGGTACCACCCAACTCGACCATGGATTCCAATAGCGCCGAATCCGATGAACCGGATGCCACCAGCGGTTCGTTCATCATCAGTTCCACGTCGGACATCGCGACGGTGGTGAGTTTCTACGAGACGGAGCTTCCCAAACATGGTTGGACCTTGCGGTATGCCGACGCCAACACCGCGTGCGGGGTCACACAGTATTGGAAGAACAAGAACATCTACCTATCGCTGGCGTTCCGTTACGAGGAAACCGCTCTTACCATCGACGGCCAATACCTGCGCGTCGATGCGCAATCTATCGGCAAGTATCTGCAGGATTTTCCGCTGCCCGAAAGGTCCGAACTAGTGGACAGTTCCAGCACATCATGGGAGTTTTACATTTTACAGGACTACAAAGCCGTGGAGCTTTTTTACCGACAAAAATTGCTCGCCCTGCAATGGACGGCTGACGCCACGCCGGTGCCGGTGGAAGCTAGTTGCGGCGTAGAAAATCCGGCAGACTGCGAAGGCGGAGGCGGAGGCTCGAGTTGTCCATCCGGCGTGACCCCGATGCCATCCCCCACGTTCGATTCTAGAAAAAGTATTACTCTTTTGTATACCATGCCGAATAACAATGAAGTGGAACTTGAAATCGTCCCGCACGGCAACGCGACCATCCTTTACGTGGATATCACGCTAAAGGGTTTGGATTCGGCCGGATTGCCGGCGGACGTGCCCATCTATCCGGGCGCAGTCCTCCAAATGGTGGCGCCCGGCACCGTGGAATATCAGATCGACGCCAGCCTCGACACGGTCAAGAAGTATTACGAAGAGCAAATGAAGACTGCCGGGTGGACTCCAGATGGGAACGCCATCGAAATCTCCGGTTCGTATCTTCAAACTTGGAAGAAGGACAATCAAAAAATTACGGTACAGATTATGTCTACTGGAACGGGCAGTATGCTGATCCTGGATTGTTCCACCTGCCGGTGAAAAATTCATGATATTCGCAAACAAAGGGTTTTCGCGACGCGAAAACTCTTTGTTTTTTAAGGCGGCCTGCCATTATTAATTATTGGGGCAATTAATTGTCCGGCATAAAGCATCTTCCCGATTTTCAACACTTTACATCCGGCAAAGAGTCTGTCTCGGGATGTTTTTTATGTGGGGACCGAATCAAAGATATAATCGCAGGCGTCCTGGTTTCCTTCCGTCAGCCGCTGATCCGCGTACCGTTCGGCGGACATACAAACTTACCAATGGCCTACTACGATACTATTGCGAAACGCTGGCACGAAACGACCGGTTACAAAGGCGGTGCGTTCAAAGAACTTGTCCTCAATAGCATCCTTTTGGAGAAGCTTTCGGGAATAGACAACCGCTCCATACTGGAACTTGGAGCCGGCAACGGTTATTTCCTGCCCTTGGTACTCCGCCGGTTTCCGGGCCAGGCGCCGTCCGAAATCTTCGTAACGGATCAATCCAGACAACTGCTCGAAATTGCCCGGCACCATTTCAGGATTCCAGTGGCCGCGTATCAATACCTGGATGTGACCAAGCCTTTTCCCTTTGCGGACGAAAAATTCGACCTTATCCTTGCTTCAATGATTTTCAATGAAGTCCCTGCAACCGGTTTTAAAAAAGCGCTTGCGGAATGTCACCGGGTTTTATCGCGCGATGGGCTGTTTCTCATTGCCGTAACCCATCCGGATTTTATTTCCGGGTTGCAGAAAAGGGGATTACTGAAGACGACCCGGGAGGAAAAGCTAACGATGCCGGGCTCGGGCAGTCTGCGGTTGCCGGTTGTGATCCGGTCTTTGGGGAATTACCGTAAGGGTTTGCAGGAAGCGGGGTTCCAATACAAAGAGGAAGAATGCTGCCCGACCCCTGAAGTGATAACCCTTCAAGCCGGTTTACGGAAAGCCTGGAAGATCCCGGTGGCCCTGGTATATACCTGTACGAAATCAGCATGAGGCCCGCTGGTGGACCAAAGCGGAACGGTGGAATGTCGGCGCCTACAGAAGCTTCGTCTTTACCCGTCATGCAAATTCCTTCCTCCGACTCGGAAATCCAAAATTTATGAATTGCCGTATCGCTAACTCCAGGGAGGTTTTTTCTCCCTGTGGAATTCCCGGCGGTTTTTCCGCGTTTAAGATAATTCCATCACGTCTTCATCAAATCTTCATATCCTCGCGTTACATTCAACCGTGGAAAGCGGCGTAATAGACCGCCGGATTTCCGGGAGGAAATTATGCGTAAATGGATTATCGGTGCCGGAGTGACGATCGTCGCGCTGGCATTGGGGATTGGTGCGGCGTACGGCGGCAGCCGGCTGATCAAGGCATACCGTCCCCAAATTCAGCAGGCGGTTCAATCCGTGCGGCGCAATGCGCCGGGTCGAAACGAAGTGGTCCCCCAGCCGGGAATCCTGCCCGGTCTGAGGAACGGTGGCGCGAACGGTCCACTGCAGGGAATGTTGGAGCGCATGCGGGAACGGCGCAATCGCGCATCGGGAACTAGGATCACCATGGACCAAGCTGTCCAATCCGCCCAAACGTATGCGGCGGGTTTGGGTGCCAATTTTCAACTGGCCCAAGTTCTGGAATTTCAGAACGGGTTTTATACCGTGATCACCGAGAAGGATACCGGTCGCGGAGCAACGGAAGTGTTAATCGATCCTTTCACCAATGAGGTTCTTCGGGAGAATGGACCGTCCATGATATGGAACCTGAAATACGGACCGGGGAAAAATACTTCCGCGCAAACCAGCGACAATACCGTGGCAATCGATCAGGCCCGCCTTGCCGCCCAAGCCTACCTGGATAAAGCGCATGCCGGAGCGAAGTTAAATGAAGGCGGGTACGCCTTTTACGGGTATTACACTTTCGATCATTCCGTCGACGGGAAGACAGCCGGACTGCTCAGCATTAACGGGACGACCCAGCAGGTTTGGGAGCCCGTCGGGCTAGGCGCCTTCGTCGCGGAAAAGGAGCTGACGAAATGAAAAGCGTTTGGAAATGGATTATCTTCGGGCTGGTGGTCTTTGTACTGGCCTTCTGCATCGGACTGGCGCTGTTCAGCAGAGGCGTTATGCTGCCCGGAAGGATGATGGTTAATCGGGGAATGATGCCCTTCGGGATGATGGGCGTGGGCGCATTTGGATGGCTGGGAATTCTTACGCGCTTGGCAATCCCCGTTCTCTTTGTCGTTCTGGTAGTGGCGCTTGTGGTGATGCTGGTTCGGAAACCCTCCGCACCTTCCACACCCCCCACGCCCCTCACGCCGCCGGCGCCGGCAACCACCCCGTGCCCAAAGTGCGGCATGCCGATCCAGCAGGGTTGGGTGGCTTGCCCGTATTGCGGGAGGAAGCTGTAACACTCGAGGTTTGTTTATTGGGATATCCCGCCCCTGGCTTTTTCGCATCGGGGCGGGATATTCCTTCTTTTTCAAAGGCGCAATGTGCCGGGCAAAGCGAAACTGACGCTGGATCACCTGATCCTCGGTGCGGGAATTGTCTTTCTCGCGCTGCAAATTCCGGAAGAGGGGTTGTTTAATTTTTCCGGCTGGGTCGAGCGGCGCGGAATAGTCCCGAACTTCACCGTGACCACCTGGCTGCTGCAACTACCGTATTTCATCCTGGCGCTCTCGCTGGCCTATTTCATCTACCGGATCGAACCGGGAAAATTCCTCCCCATCGGGCTGGGCGTTCTGGTATGGGGATTGCTGGATTTTGTGGGATTTGCCGGCCTGTCGTTGATCTCACGCGGGTATGTGCCCGGATTGCTCAGCAGCGTGATCTACCTGCCCCTGTTGCTGCTGGGCATGCGGATCCTTCGTCGCGGAGGCAAAGGCACGCCGCGATTGGCGGTCCTTTCATCGCTGAGCGGCTTCCTCATCATGGCACTTCCGATTGCGGCGTTCTTCGGAGTGTATTGGGCGCTGGCGATATGATCCGTTCCGAACTCTCCCTGCCGATCCCCCGTCCGGCCGCCACGCGTCTGCCGGCGTATTCCAATATAATGAGGATTATGGAAGCGCATATCCTGATCGTAGACGACGAGCCGCAACTGGTCCGCGTGCTGACCTCGTATCTCGAGCAATCCGGATTCCGGGTCCTAACTGCCTATCGCGGTGACGAAGCCCTGCAAATATTCCACGCCCAGCATCCCGATCTGGTCGTGCTCGACCTCAGCCTGCCCGGAATGGACGGGTTGGACGTGGCACGGGAAATCCGGCGCCAGGGGCAGACCCCGATCCTGATGCTCACTGCGCGCGTGGAGGAAAGCGACCGCCTGGTGGGGCTCGAACTCGGGGCGGACGATTATGTGACCAAACCGTTTTCCCCGCGCGAAGTGGTGGCGCGCGTGCGGGCGATCCTGCGCCGGGCGCAGGCCGCTTCGGCCCCGCGCGAGGTGATTCGCACCGTGGATATGGAAATCGACCTGGTCCGCCATACCGTAATCCAAAACGGCAGATCGCTCGATCTGACCCCGACCGAATTCAATCTTCTCTCGGCGCTGGCCTCCCAACCGGGACGGGCTTTCACGCGCATGCAACTGCTCGAGGCCGCGCAGGGAAGTTCGTTCGAGGGATACGAACGCACCATTGATGCGCACATTAAAAATCTGCGCGCCAAGATTGAACCGGATCCGAAGAATCCCTCCCACATCATCACCGTGTTCGGAATCGGATACCGCTTCGAGGAAAAATAACCGTGCGTCTGGCTATGAAAGTTCTGCTCGCCTTCGGCGTGCTGCTGCTCACAACCCTCGCAGCGGTGGTGTTTTTCACCGGCCGCACGGCGGGGCGTGAAATGCGCGGTACCCTTTCGCAAATCGGGATGATGCCCAACGCGTTGCTGGCCCGTGAGCTGGGCGCGTACTACAACGGCCATCATTCCTGGGAAGGCGTGGAAAGCGTGCTCTCCTCCCCCGGGCCGATGGCGGCCATGCACAACACCCACTGGCTGCTGGTGGATGAAAAAGGCATCGTCGTCGCCGACACCGGTGGAGCCATGGTCGGACGGAAATTTGCATCTTCTCCCGGAGACGTCGCCATCCCCATCCGGGAAGGGGACCAGACGGTCGGACAGCTGGTTACCCAAGAAGCGCCGCCTCCCGGACCGGAAGAACTCCTGCTGGTGGCGGTGAACCGGGCGATGCTGCTGGCGGCGATTACAGCCGGGGCGGTCGGCCTGGCGATTGCGCTTCTTCTAAGCCAGAGCCTTACTTCCCCGTTACGCCAATTGACCGGTGCGATGCAGCGATTTGCTCGCGGCGAACGCAATCTGCAGCTACCTTCCCCTTCGGGCGATGAAGTCGGCGACCTGACCCGTTCCTTCCGCGGGATGATGACGGAAATCGAACGGCAGGAGCAACTGCGCAAGGAAATGACGGCCGATATCGCCCACGAACTGCGCAATCCGCTTTCGGTTGTGCAAGCCAACCTCGACGCTTTGGCCGACGGAGTATATCCGCTCACGCGGGAAAATCTCGCGCCGATCCGCGAGAGCGCCGAACTCTTGGACCGGCTGGTGGAGGATCTGCGCACACTGGAATTGGCCGACGCCGGTCAATTGGCGCTGGAGAAATCCGAGGTCGATCTTTCCAAGCTTTTACTCCGCGTGGCTGCCCGGTTTACGCCACGCGCCGAATCCGAGTCGCAGCGGATCGAGCTTGCGCCGGAGCCGGCCTTGCCCACGGTGCAGGCCGATTCACAGCGGCTCGAACAGATTCTCGGCAACCTGTTGGACAACGCGCTGCGACATACTCCCGGCGGCGGAACGATCCGCCTCGGGTTGAAATCCGATGCCCACAGCATTCTCCTGACGGTGGAAGACTCCGGGCCGGGAATCCCAGAAGATCAATTGGATCTTATCTTCGAACGTTTCCACCGGGTGGATACGGCGCGGTCACGCTCCGATGGCGGAACCGGATTGGGGCTGGCGATCGCGCGCAAGCTGGCCGAAGCGCACGGCGGAAGCCTGCGCGCGGAAAACCACCCCGAAGGCGGAGCGCGATTCATCCTCCGCCTGCCCCTGACCAATTCCTAATGGATGGAAATCCCTCGCAAGAGGGATTTCGTTTTGCCCGAAAGCTCCGTTCCATTTCCCCGATTGCGCAGGCGGCTTCGAGCCCGGCGTCCAATCCACTTCTGGAATCTTTCTTTCCAACCCCCAACCCGCGGAGAAAACTCCGCGGGTTATGGAAAAGGAAAAACCATCTCAAAGATGGATTCGCCTCGGCATGGCCAGAGGTTTTTGACCTCCCCCGCCCCGGCAGGATATACTGTGGACCAGGCATAGAAGGGCGAAACCATGAACCCCGCGTCCGTTTTTAAAAACTTACCGGATATCCTCACGGAAAAACAAAAAAGCGGAAACAGCGTCCTGGCGGCTTACTTTTTAAACGACCGGAACGCGAGGAAAGCACTTTGGGAGTTGGAGAAGAAAGGTCTTTCGCGCACGGCGGTGTTACATCGCGTCTCCGATGGAACCGTGCGGGTGAGGGATACGTTTGTCCAATTGCGCTTCCTCCTGATCTGCGTGTTTGCCGTTCTCTTCGCTGCATTGGCCGGATTGCTGTATTCGCTCCTATCCCGGTCGGCGGTTAATCCGGGATTTGGCTACCCGATATGGATTCCTCTTCTGGCGGGCGGATTATTGGGAGCGGTTTTCGGATTGGCCGCCTTTCGGCGATCCCGGTACGGAATCGACCGCCAAGTGCTGGCCGACCACGCGCAGTGGCTTCTGACCGAGGAGAGCGTTCTGCTGCTCCAGGCACCATTGCCTTCCTTCCGCAACCCCCAGATCATCATCCGGGAAAGCGGGGAGACCCAGCCCACGATCTTCCTCCTGTTTCCCCTCCGGAAGGACAAGCCCGCCGGGGATCTGGGAGGGGCCGCGTTGCTCCCGCAAGCTCAGCTTCAGCAGTATGCCCGCAAGCTCGCGCAGGAACACCGGCTGCTGGCCAAACCCGTTCGCGACGAGCAGCTTCTGCACCGGGTGGGGAAGGCGGTGAAGACCCTCCATCAGATTTGCCTGGATCTTTCGGACGCAAACCGCCTGGAACAACCGACCACCACTTCGGCGGAATGGATTCTCGACAACGAATACATCATCGAAAGCAACGCCCGTGATATCCGGACCAATCTTCCCCGCCGGTATTTCCGCCAGCTCCCGCTTCTGGACCGTGAGCCTTTCCTAAACCTGCCGCGTATCTACGCGCTGGCCAAAGAGCTCGTGTCCCACGTCGATTTGCGTCTGGACCGGGACAATTTACAAACCTTCCTCGAAGCATATCAATCCCTCCAACCGCTCACCATCGGCGAACTCTGGGCGCTCCCTCAAATGCTTCGCATCGCCCTGATAGAAAACGTCCAATTCCTGGCGGAAAGAACGCTGACCGAATTGCGGGAACGGGAGACGGCGGGTTTCTGGGCCAACCGGCTGATCTCGGCCAACCGGCGGGATCCCGGCCAGCTTTTTTCGGTCCTGGCGAAGCTGACCGAAAACCTTCCCGCCCCCAGCGAGTATTTCTGTTCCCAAATCATCAGCTACCTCTACGACGAGCCGAACGCACTGGTGCTGGTGCAGCATTGGCTCGAGCGCGTCCTGGTCCAACCGCTGAGCGAACTGACCCTCCGCGAACAAAACCGGCAAACCCAAGACCAGATATCCATCGGAAATGTGTTTTCCAGCCTGCGGCAACTCGCGTTGATGGATTGGAGAAAAATCTTCGAGGAGGACAGCCGAGTCAACCACCTGCTGCAAAAGGATCCGGCTGGCATCTACGCGCAAATGGATTTCGAGACCCGCAACAAATACCGCCAAGCCGTCGAAGAGGCGGCGCGGGAATCTCATTTCTCGGAACAGACCGTCACGGAACGGGTGCTCGAACTTTCCGCATCCGCCGCAGAGAACGGTGCGCCCGAGGATGACCGGCTTGACCATGTCGGATACTATCTGATCGGTGACGGCCGGCGCAAATTCACTCGGCTTCTGGGATGCCACCGCAAGATCCGTTGTCTCATCCGTCAATGGGTGTCTTCGCGCCATTCCACCATCTTCTTCGCGGGCTTTTCCCTGGTATTTGCTCCGCTCTATGCACCGATTTTGCTCCTGTGCCTGAACGAGCAATTTCCAGCGCAGCGGGCGATCCTCTCGCTCTTGTTCATCCTGCCCGTCAGCCAGATTGCAGTGCAGGTCCTGAATTACTTATTCACCCGTGTGCTTCCCCCCCGTACGCTCCCGAAAATGGATTTTGAAGGTCCGGGAGTTCCCGTCGCATTCCGAACGCTGGTGGTAGTCCCGATCCTGCTGACGGACGCCGGGACGATCCGCACCGAAGTGGAAAAATTGGAAATCCGCTATCTGGGAAACAAAGATCCCAATATCTACTTCGCCCTGTTTTCGGATTTCGAGGATTCGGATTCGCTTCGCCGGGATGAGGATGCGAACCTCCTGCAGCAGACCGTCGATGGAATGCAGGCTTTGAACATCCGCTACGACGATGAGCGTTTTTTCCTCTTCCATCGTGAGCGGCAATGGAGCCCGTCCGAGCGTTGCTATATCGGCCGGGAGCGCAAACGCGGAAAACTCGAGGAGCTGCATCAGTTTCTGGAAAATACCCGGCCGGAGGGCGCACCACAGCTGCTCCAGGTGGGAAATCCTGACCGGCTGACCGGCATCCGATTTATCATCACGCTGGACAGCGATACCCAGTTGCCGCCGGGAACCGCGCGCCGGATGATCGAGGCGCTTGCGCATCCGCTCAACCGGCCCCGATTTGATGCGCAGGGCAGAATCCTGGCCGGCTCGTATACCATCCTCCAGCCGCGCGTCAGTCCATCCCTGCCCAGCATGCTGGCTTCGCCTTTCAGCCGGCTGTTTTCCGACCCGATCGGGATCGATCCATACACCAAAGCGGTCTCCGACGTATACCAGGATCTCACCGGGGAAGGTTCCTATAACGGCAAAGGGATCTACGACCTGCGCGCCTTCAGCCGGATTCTGACCGGCCGTTTTCCGGAAGAACGGCTGCTCAGCCACGACCTGATCGAAGGGGAATACGCTCGTACCGGATTGGCAAGCGACATCGAGTTGTTCGACGAATTTCCCCGGACTTACTTCGACTATAGCAAGC
>Ga0187886_1002886_pt1 | contig 13292 bp, 9 predicted proteins | sample June2016WEW_20_1_FD_133001 | JGI IMG/M metagenome (GOLD analysis project Ga0187886, IMG submission 133001) | Peatland microbial communities from SPRUCE experiment site at the Marcell Experimental Forest, Minnesota, USA - June2016WEW_20_150 | ecosystem: Environmental > Terrestrial > Soil >...
AGAAGCGCTCAAGGCATACGACGAGCTGATAGGACTGTTCAAGGATAGCCAGGAGGCAGCCATCCAGGAGCAGGTTGCCAAGGGCATGTTTAATAAAGCAGTAATTATTGGGAATTAGTAATCTATAAGAGCAAACAACCATCGATTATTAACGTTATCTAAGTGTGATTTCGGTGCGGAAACCCCGATTAAACCGTTGGTCATGCTGACTCCTATTGGGCGTCACCAAAGGATGAAACAGTTTTTGTTTGCTCTACTTGGTGTCTCTGCCAATCAGCCCGTGCTGCCTTAAAAGAGCCAAGACCTCTTCCCTGGAAAGGTCATACCAGTTTTTGTAGGATTCGGCTACTGCGAAATGGTCTTCGTTGCGAACGTTAAGGCAAACGATCTCATCCACGTAAGTCTCGATCATCTCTAAAGTATTAAGGGGGGCGGTAGGGACAGCAACGATAATTTTGGCCGGATCACGCTTTCTCACTATAATGGCGGCGGCCATCATGGTATAGCCGGAAGCCAGGCCGTCATCAACCAGGACGACAGTCCGGTCCTTCAGATCCGGCCAGGGCCTGTCTTCCCTGAAGAGATGGTTTCGCCTCTCTAGCTCTATCCTTACCAGCTCAGCCTCTTTCTCAATCTCTCTGGTGGTAAGCCTCAATCTATGAATCAACCCCTCGTTCAGAACCATATCCCCTTCGAAGCTTAAGGCGCCAAAACCTGCTTCCGGGTTGCCGGGTATCGGGATTTTTCTGATGATGAGAAGATCAAAGGGAAGCTGGAGATATGATTTAAGCACGAGGCCGATGGGAACCCCTCCGGAAGGTATGGCCAGGATGATCGCCTCTTGGCCGCGCAACTTTTCGAGTGCCTTTGCAAGATATACCCCTGCTTCTTCACGGTCCTGAAATACTCTCGTTTGGTTTCTGAGGCCCGGATTTTCGATAATGGATGATGTCATGGGAGATCATCCTTTCGGTTTCTATTTACCAAACTGCTATCCCTTTGTTAAGCTCAAGGTTCTTAATAAATGTCGCTATACCTGTTCTTTAGACAGGTACTGCTTGAACCAGGAGGCCGCCAGGCCCGCTACTGCTTCCAGTTTGCCCGGTTCCTCAAACAAATGTGTTGCCCCAGGGACAATTACGAGTTCCCTTTTCCCTTTCAACTTCTTGTAAGCACTCCGGTTGAGCTCAATAACGACGTCATCATAACCACCAACAATCAGTAAGGTGGGGGCTTGAACGTTTTCGAGGTCTGGTTCTGCCAGGTCGGGGCGACCGCCGCGTGAAACCACTGCGTCGATCGCTGGACCCAGCGTAGCAGCCGCTTTAAGCGCCGCCGCCGCCCCGGTGCTAGCCCCAAAATACCCAATATGGAGGCCCCTGGTTTGCGGCTGTCCTTTGATCCATTCAGTGGCCGAAAGGAGGCGGCGGGTCAGCAGGTCTATATCGAAACGGGTTTGATAGATCCGGTCCTCCTCTTCGGTCAGCAGATCTATCAGCAGCGTTCCCAGGCCGACTGCCCGCAATTCACGAGCAACATAATTGTTTCTAGGGCTATGACGGCTACTGCCGCTGCCATGAGCAAACAGCACCATTCCTCGTCCATTTTCAGGGATGGCGAGCGCTCCTTCCAGGGTGACAGAATCCGCCTTTATATGCACTAATTTTTCAAGATTATCCCCGGCCATTTTCTAACCCTCCTGTCCAACAATCCATCATTTCTAACAGCAAGCAGAGCAGAAAATATATTTTAGAAAAGGGTTTAAGTTATAAATATAGTTGTGTTTTCAATATAGTTTTGATCCCTATTAATGTCAAGATTTATCAGAAACCGATTTATCAGAAACCGCTTCCCCCCGCTAATACTTCGGGTTGATCTTGACCGACAAAATCGAAAATATGCAAGATCCCTCTTCCTCTATCGCTGATAATCCGTTATCATTTTCTAAAATCGAATTATTAGAATAGAAGGGTGGTATCAATGGTTGAATATCCCTGAATATCGTGATGATGACCTATGTGCTGATTGCGGCGGCAAGTGCTGCATGATCTACGTGCCATCTCGCAACATGAAGCGGCAGAGACTGCATGAGGATGAAAAGCATCTCTATGGCGGTGGTCACTATTTGGAATATGGGGTGGAACCTTTATCCGAGAAGATCCACCCGCATGCCTGTGACTATCTGGGGATGAATGGATGTATCATTCCCTGGGAGAGAAGGCCATCGATCTGCAAGAGTTTCCGCTGTGGCATATGGCGCGATCTGATCTATCGGAGGTAGCTGGTTAAGACGTGCCTCCGGATGGAATAAGAGATTAGCAGTGACCGGTCTAGTTCAGGTTTTCGGGATTCAGGCCATCCAGTTTGGGACCCACGAGTCGACTATCCTTTCTGACCTGGTCTTCTCCGCAACTATATTTCCGATCTACAAAACACCCAATATCTAACAAGAATCTGGGGGTGCGGTGCTATGCATGGCGATCGGACATCCCTTTTTCCGGAAATTGACAGAGGCTAATACCAGGAGGTGGGCATGGCGTGTTAACAGAAAAGCAGCGTACACGTTATGGCCAAATAATCTATCGAAGGGTAGATGATCTGCAATCGTCAATTTACGGACAGGCAATTACATCATCTTTTGAATCATATGCCCTTTTTGCTTTTTCGAACAGTCTCAGGCACGCTTCAACAACATCAGGATCATAGAGAATCTCTTTGTTTTTCCGAATTATGTCAAGTGCCCTTTCTAATGTAAATGCTGGACGATAGGGGCGGTTTGATGCGGTAGCATCGATAACATCGGCAACCGCCAAGACCCTGGCTTCTTTTAAAATACTGTCTCCCGACAGTCCCTGTGGATACCCGGAGCCGTTCAGCCGCTCATGATGCTGCAGGATAATTTCAGCAATCGGCTGGGTAAATTCTATGGTTTTCACTATGTTATATCCTGCCTGGACATGGGCCTGAATATAGCTTCGCTCAAGCTCATTTAGCATCCCCGGTTTGCTAAGAATTTCGGCTGGAATATAGACTTTTCCGATGTCGTGGATGAGAGCTGCGGTTTTAATGGAGTGTACCTTGTCCGCCGGCATTCCAAGTTCGGAGGCTATTGCGCCGGCCAGGTTAGCAACCCTTATTTGATGCCCTGCTGTATATGGGTCCCTCAGTTCAACTACGGACGAAAGAGAATTGACAGTTTGTTCGAGGATTCTTTCCAGCCTTATGTAGCTTCTTTGCAAATCTCCCTCTGACTGTTTACGCTCGCTGATGTCGCTGATAAACGCCATGCCTGCAGGGCCATCCGGCAGGTCGAGTATGGCGATCTCGACGTAAACCGGAAAGGTTGAGCCGTCCTTCCTTAATCCGACGGTTTCAAGCAATCTGGGTGCAGCTTCTCCATGCTCTCGCCTTCTCATTCTCTCTGCACTTTCCTGCCGGCACTCCGGGGCAATGCGTTCAAGCACAGACTGATTCTGTAATTCAGATACGTCAGAAAAACCATACATTTGCAGGTATGCCTGGTTGGTTAGCATTATTATGCCATCATTGCGGCAGATAACAATGCCCACCGGAGCAGCTTCAAACAGGGATCGAAAGCGTTTTTCGCTCTGGAGCAACGCTTCTTCGGCTTTCCTGCGCTCCCGCTTCGCCACAACTTCGCGCAGCTCCCGCTTGATGGCGGGAATAAGCCTTGATAGGTTGTCTTTTAAGATATAGTCATGGGCACCTACGATCATGGATTCAGCAGCTAGATCCTCCCCAATTTTTCCAGACACAATTATGAAAGGTAGGTCGAGCCCTCTTTTTTGCATGACTTTTAGGGCATCCAGGCCACTAAAGCGGGGCATGACGTAGTCTGAGATAATCAGATCCCACTGCTGTTTCTCCAGGGCGGCGTTCATTGCCTCGGCCGTTTCAACTCTTTCATGTATCGGATCGTAGCCCCCGCGTTTCACCTCCCGGATCAACAACCCGGCTTCATACTCTGAATCCTCTATGAGCAGGATTTTCAAGGGCGTGTCCATTCAACTCACCTCGTTGAGGGCGGTGGCTCGTTTAATAGCAGTCCAATGCTTCGGCCCCATCACGGGCCACAACAATCTCGTTACCAATATTGCCTTTCTCTAGTGCACGTATGGTTAAATTTGCGTCGTCGGGATTGTCCTCAACCAGAAGTATCACTTTTCCGCCCGTGATTATCTCCCCCCGAAATTTGTCTGTCCAGCGTGAAATAGAATGTCGCCCCTTTTTCTTCGGCGCCTTCCGCCCACACCTGTCCTCCGTGCCGATGAACGATGCGCTGGACAATGGCCAGGCCAACACCGGTGCCTGGAAACTCGTCAATCGTATGCAGTCGCTGAAATGCTCCAAATAGCTTTTGAACGTACTTCATGTCGAAACCAGCTCCATCGTCGCGAACAAAGTAAGCTTTATTACCACCAATCTTTTTAACACCAAGCTCTATCTTTGCCTGGGGGTGTTTGCTGGTAAACTTCCAGGCATTATTCATCAGGTTTTCTAAAACGGATTGGAACAACTGTTTGTCTCCACGCACTTCAAGGTTGGGGGTGATGATGAAGTTCACCTGACGCTCCGGCTCACTCCTTTGCAATTCTGCAGCGATGCTTTCAGCCAATTGACTTAAGTTCACCTCTTCCAACTGCATTTCTTTACGTGACAGGCGGGAAAGATCGAGGATGTCATTGATGAGCTCTCCCATGCGTTGGCACTGTGAACGAATAATCTGGATGTTTTTCATGCCTTCATTACCAAGGATTTCAAGATAATCCTCTTCCAACACCCGGCTATATCCATCAATTATCCTGAGAGGCGAACGCAAATCGTGGGATACAGAGTAGCTGAAAGACTCTAGTTCCTTATTAATCTCCTTTAGTTCCGCTGTCCGCTGCTCCACCAGGACCTCGAGGTGCTCCCGGTATTTTTTCAGTTCCTCGTCGTCCCGTTTTCGCTCGGTGATGTTGCGGACTACCAAGATGACCTGATCCTCGAGCAAGGGGAAGAGTCGAGCTTCGAAAAATTTCGTCTCCCCCTTCAGGGTCAGGGGGTACTCCATTATAAACAAGGACCGTTTTTGTAGAACTTGTTCATTTATCTGCTGGAATTGCGGGCCTAAATACTTGAAAACATCCTGAATTCGCTTGCCGAGAAACTCCTCTACGGGCAGATACAAGTCATCAGGGGGACCTGCCAGCAACTCCAGGAATGTGCCATCTACGCTGAGCCTGAAGTAGAGATCCGGGAGGGCCTGAAAGACTGCCTGGAGTTCTGCAGCCCTCTGGCGCAGCTTCTCTTCGACCTGCTTGAGCCTTGTGACATCGATGACTGCTCCTACCAAGCCCGCAAGACGACCGGATAAATCGTTGTAGGTGGCCTTGTGGAATATGACATCATGATCTAGGCCATCTGCAGAACGGATCTTGTAGTCGTAGACCTGTACCCCGGGGTTATTGAATAAGTCCAGATCCATCTTCCTATGTTTGTTACCTTCCTCTTCCGGTAAAGCCCCAAAGGCACTTTTTCCGATTATATCTTCCTTGCTCATACCGAGCATAGAGGCGAAAGCGTTGTTGCAACCCTGGTAGATTCCCTCTAGATCTTTGTAAAAGATGGGTGCAGGGATGGCATCGATTAAGACTTGTAAAAAGTGCAGTTGTTCTCTGGTTTCTTGTTCTGCCATCTTGCGCTCGGTGATGTCACGGCCGCCAAAGATGGCGCCTACAACCGTTCCCATATCGTCAAACAAGGGCTTACCGACAATCTCTACCCAGAGGTAGCGGCCATCAGCGTGTTTAAAGCGAAACTCGATCTTCCCTCCCGAAGAAGCATTAATAGCTGCTTGAAAGGTCTGAAGGGCAGTTATTGCTTTGTTTAGATCAGCAGGATGCACGAAATTAAACACAGGCTTTCCTATTAAATCTTTAGGGTTGTATCCCACAACACTTTCATTTGAAGGGCTGGCATATTGAACAATTCCTCTTGCGTCCGTTTGACAGACCATGTCAAGCATATTATCAGCGATCCGTCGCAACTGTTCTTCGCTCTCCCTCAGGGCCGCCTCTGCGTGCTTGCGCTTGGTGATATCTAAAAAAGAGAGTACGCTCTTCTTGGTTGCAGGGATCATGGCTGCAGTTATCAGGACGCTTATAATGTTGCCGCGTCTGTCTATGAATTCTGCTTCGTATTGTCTCGGGACGTCAAGTGAACCGGACCTGCGTATTCGATGATACTCCATCATCATATCCAGATAGTCATATCCAGCGAACACACTCCAGCTCTTTTTGCCCTCAACCTCTTCAATTGAATATCCTGAGAGCCTGGCAAACTCCTGATTGGCCAGGGAAATCGTGGTGTCATCCTCGACGATCAACATCGCAGTACTGGTAGTTTCGAAAATAGTCCGGTACTCCTGTTCTGATTTGCGCAGCCTTCCCTCCATCTGAATGCGCTCGGTGATGTTCCTTACCACTACAACGACCTGATCCTCAAGCAGAGGTAGGAAGCGTGCCTCAAAGAGCTTCTTCTCTCCACCAATGGTGAGCGCATACTCAATCATAACCAGGGATCGCGTTCGCAGGGTTTGGTCGATTGCCTGCTGGAACTGCTGGGCTAACCGTCTTGAGGTATCCTGGATCCGCTTCCCGAGCAGCTCCTCTATTGGCAGGTATAAGTCAGAGAGACGTCCTGCCTGCACATCCAGGAATGTGCCATCTGCGCTGAGCCTGAAGTAGAGATCCGGAAGAGCCTGAAAGACTGCCTGCAGCTCCGAGGCGGTCTGCCGCAGCATCTTCGCTATCTGTTTGTGCACGGTAATATCTATGAATACACCTACCAGGCCTGCAAGATGCCCGGTCAGATTCTTGTAAGTGGCCTTGTGGAAGTTTACGTCATGAATCAAGCCGTCTGCAAACCGGACCTTGGAGTCGAAGACCTGTACGCCGGAATGGCTCAATAGCTCAATATCCATCCTATGGTAGATGTCAGCCAGCTCTTTCGGCCAAATATCATAGGCGGTTTTTCCGACTATGTTTTCCTTTGGCTGGTCGAGCATGATCTCATATGCTTTGTTGCAGCCCTGGTATATCTCATTCGGATCCTTGTAATAAATGGGCGTAGGAATAGCGTCTATCAGTACCTGCAAAAAGTTCAACTGCTCCCGGACTTCCTGTTCCGCCCGCTTGTGCTCGGTGATGTCGCGGATGGATTCGATCGCCCCGATTACAACCCCTTCACTGCTATAAAGAGGGGAAGCCTTGCCCCATAAATAAGCATCCCTCCCTTTATATAAAGAAGGGATAGACGTCTCGGCATAGATTGCATCTCCTACCTTTTCTGTGTATAGATACTTTTGAGCAGTTTCCCTGTCTTCCATAAAGACCAGGTCAATTAGTATGGACCTGGGTTCTCCATAAAAAGGCACGGCATATGCGTAGTTGCCCTTTCCGATAATCTCCTCTTTGCGAACCCCTGTCATCTCCTCGATAGCTTTATTCCAGGCAATCACCCTTCTGCCCTTATCGATTACCAAGGTGGCATCGGGCAGGAACTCGATGATCTCCGAGAGCTGCTGATGGGCAGCACGAAGTTGATCTTCAGTCTGCCTGCGCTCAGCAATTTCCGCCCGAAGGGCCTCGTTCGCCCTGGCCAACTCCGCGGTTCGTTCCTGAACCCGCATCTCTAGTATGCTGTGAGCTCTATGCAACTCTTCTTCTGTTTTTTTGTGTCCAGTAATATCATAAGCCAAGGCAGCAACGGCCGGCTCCCCCTCCCAATCGACTGCCCTTGCATTAAGCTCGACCCAATGCTCCTGGCCATTTTTGGCGACTACCTTAAATTCATAACGCTCGGGGCCCTTGTCCCCTCGTTGCCGCAAAAAATGGTTCTCCTTCACAAGCTCCTTAAATTCGGGATGTATGTAATCCCAGAAGTCCAGCGCCATTAGCTCTTCCCTCGCGTAACCGGCAAATGTCACCGCCCCAGGGTTGATATAAACAAACTTGTTGCCCTGGGTTACATGGATGTAGGCAGGGGTGGCCTCCGCCAGCATGCGGTACTTTACTTCGCTCTTCTTTAGCTCCTCTAATGAAGATTTCGACTCGCCCAGTTGTTGGCGCAGTTCTGTGATTTCACTGATAAGCAGTTCTCTTGGCTTGTCTTCATCCTTCATTAACATTACCTCCAGCAATTAACTTTTGAGGTGTCGTTTTCATGTATTTATTTCGACGCTTATCCCCTTTTCCCCCTTATTTTCTGCATTCTCTTTGAGTATTTATTTAGCCAGGCGGTGGTTTCTATATATTGTTGGCAGGGGCATGCTCATTCAGCGACATCTTGCTCTTGCGGTCCGGCGGCCAGGACGGGGATCAGCCGCGCTGCAATGAACGAGACCAGTGGTACCGTCAGGATCACCGCGATGCTGCCGGACACGGCCTGGATCATGTAGATGCCGATCAGGTTGTTGTTGAGGAGTTGATAGTATTTTACATTCCACGAATAGATCAGGACCAGCGTGTTCAGCGCAGTCCCTGTAAAGGCGATGATCAGGGTGTTGGCCATGGTGCCCATCATATCGCGTCCCACATTCATGCCGGATCTGAACAGCTCTTGAGCGGTCAGCTTGCTGTTTCCCGCGTAGACTTCCGTTACCGCTGAGGCGATAGATATGGCTATGTCCATGATGGCGCCCAGCGAGGAGATCAGGATGGCGGCGAAGAGCAGCTCGCCGATCTTCATGTGCGTGCGTCCGGCAATCTGGATCAGCACGTCTGATTCGTTGGTGCTGTACCCTGAAAGGTGCGTGATGCTCAGGGCCACAACCAGAATGACGGCCGATATGGCCACCCCCGCCGTCGCTCCGAGAACGGCGGAGAGGGTTTTGGGGCTGAAGCCCCCGAGCAGCACTAATGTAACGCAGATGGTGACGATCAGCACTCCGACAGCCGCCAGCGCTGGCGAATAGCCGCGGTAGAGCATGGGGATGAACAGGAATACGATGCTGGCGAAGGTGAAGATGATGCCCAGCACGGATTTTAGACCCCGGCTGCCTCCGATGGCGCAGAGCACTGCAATGAACAGCAGGGCGAAGATGTAGAGGAAGGGTCCCCTGTCATAGCTGTAGATCCAGACATCGTATGCATCCTGGCTGGCGGTGTCGATGCAGACGATAACCGCGGAACCCGCCCGGGCCCTGATATTGGTCGTGTAGTTGAGATAGTTTTTTACGGTCATGACCTGTCCCTTATGCTCGCCAGTAAGGATCCTGATGTCGACCTCCTGATAGCCCACATCCAGCCCGCTGTCACTGTCTCGGGAGATCAATTCCTTCTGTATGTTGATCACTTCGGCCTTCTCATAATTGACATGAGTGCCGGCGCCCTGGCTGAAAAGATGATAGATCGGAGTATTTCTGTAAAACATGAAGATTAGAATCAGATAGATGATCAGCACCGCTGTCGCCGCTAGCGGGCGCCCGGCCGCACCGTTTATCAGGTTCTTTCTGGTTAGTCCCGACATTTTAAACTCCTTAGCAGTGAGATACGTACTGTTGACCGGTTGCCTATAATTTAAAAATATTGGCGCATGTAAGAGATTTACATGCGCCGGACCTATTGTATCCTTGCGTTCTTGAACAAAGCTCGGACTTTTTATTTAGTTATTGAATATTGATCGATGGCGGATACATTGTCGGTACGGTAGGTGACGATGGAGAATTTGTTGTCATCGACGGTCACGTAGGAGAAGGTCGGCACGTCCTGCTGCCATCTGAAGGCGCTGTATGCCTGCTCGGCAACGGTGAAGGCATAGAATTTGCTGCCGCTGCCGGAGTCGAGGGTGAGATAGAGGGTGCCGGTGGGATTCACAACACTGCCCTTGGCGATCGTCTGGTTTTTCTGCGGCAAACCACCGAGCATCTGGAACGACCTGGTGTAAGAGTGATCATGACCCTGGAGTACGACGTCTATCTTATACTTGTCAAACACGGCCGGATAACTGAGTCTTCTGTATTGAATTTCAGCGTCATTGACGTGGCTGGCCTCGCTGTACACTGAATGGTGGAAGGAGACGATCCTCCATTTGGCCTTCGGGTTTGCGGCGATGGCCTGCCCGATGAAGACGTCATGGGTGGCAATGCTTTCGGTATTGCTGTTGATCACCATGAACAGGGCGTTGCCGTAGGTGAACCAGTAGTCCCCGTCGTTGCCCCATTGGGAGGCGCCGTATTGGGTGGACTGATTGGGCAGGTTGTAGTGATAGCCATAATACGGGCCCATGGAGAAGTCATGGTTGCCGTCTATGGTCGCGACTGGAAGGCTGGTCAACTGCGAAGGGCTGAAATAGGCGCTGTATTCCTGGTCCTGCGTTTGCTGGGAAGATGTATTGTTGACCTCATCGCCGAGGGAGATCAGGAAGCTGACGTTTGGAAATTTGCTGGCTGCTTTCTCCACCGTATCCTGCCAGCCGGCCTGGTCGTAGGTAAGGGTTTTTGCCCCGAATGATTTGGCGCCGAGCTGAGGGTCGCCTGTGGCGAGGAAGCTGTAGCTGCGGGGATCCCTGGTATTGAACGTGTAAGTGCTGCTCCAGCCGGCATCGGTGCCGTCGCCGACGCGGTATACATATGCTGTCGAATTATCAAGGCCGCTGACTGTTACCTTGCTCTGATAAAATCCGCCGAATACGGTGCCTGCCGTGGAAACGGTGGGGATTTCGGATGGTGCTGCGGAAACAAAAGATTCGATGCTCGCTCCATAAAACGTTTTTGCCTTAGCCGCCGGAAAAGCAGGGCCTTCTGCGTCTGAAGCCTTGGCGATCTGTACCTCCGGGATGGGCGTGTCGGCATCTGTGCCGACCAGGAGTTTTTGGGTGGCCCAAGAAAAATTGAGCTGCGACGGGTCGCTGCCGGGGGTGATGTTCAGGTTATTAAGATTGTAGGGAGCATTGACGATAGCGGTAGCTGTATTGGTGGTGGTATTGGCGTTGGCGCCAATCGGTGTGCCGGCGCTGGCGGCAATGATCGTTATTGCGGCTGCAATTAGAATTATCACTGGCAGCATCAGTAACAGGTAATGAAATCGTCTCGGGTTGCTGGCCATAAGTTACCCTCCTGAATTAATTCATGATTTTTATGGTGCTGTTTTTCATGCTGTTACCTGCAATACTTAATGATGTTTTTTAGCGACGGAGAAACGTGCCAATGATCCCTCCCTGCCTCTGATTGAGAGATCGGGACCTGCTCCAATATGTCCGGTCTCTAAGAACAGCATAAGTTCCGGATATTAAGACCGGGTAAAGCTTGTATTAGGTTTCTGTTAATTTATGGGACAAAGAGGAGTGATCGGCGATCCAACATGGACTCCTTCTATTTTTTTATTTGCCCACTTGACATACCTTAAAATCAGTTATAAATTTATGCTAAGATGTATACACATGTACACAAGTTGAAAATGAGGAGGGCGACATGTTAGTCGTAGGTGAACTGATCAACACCAGCCGAAAGGCAATTCGCGAAGCTGTAGAAAAGAGGGACGCTGACTATATACAAAAAATAGCCAAGCTGCAAGAAGAGAGCGGCGCTGACTATTTAGATATCAACTGTGGAACCATGGTCAGCGAAGAGGTCGCCATTATGGAATGGTTGGTCAATACTGTCCAGGAGGCTACGGCCCTTCCTCTATGCATTGACAGTCCCAGCGCAGAAGCGCTGGAAGCAGGTTTGAGCCTGGTCAAATCTCCTTTTCCCCTGATCAATTCCATCAGTGCCGAAGAGAAGAGGTTTGAGAGCGTGCTGCCGTTGATTAAAAAATATCAGGCCAGAATTGTGGCTCTCTGTATCGAAGATGCCGGTATGCCTGTCACTGCAGAGGACAGGCTGCGAATTGCCAGGGATCTGGTTGTCAGGTTGCAGGAACAGGGTATTTCCCAGAATGAGATCTATCTGGACCCCCTGATCAAACCGATCAGTACGGGAGACAAATATGGCTGGGAAGTACTGCAGAGCATCAGGCTGGTCAAGGACGCATTCCCTGAAGTCCATTTTATATGCGGGTTGAGCAACGTATCCTACAGCTTGCCTAACAGGGCGCTGATCAACAGGCTGTTCATGGTGCAGACCATGGCCTACGGCATGGATGGTTACATTTTGGATCCTACCAATAGAGAAATGATGGGCGCTCTGTATGTTTCCCGGGCACTAGTCGGGCAGGATAAATATTGCGCCAGGTACCTGAAAGAGTATCGTAAGGGGCTGTACTTATCTCCCGTCTGAGAGGTGGGATAGGAGCCTGAGTGGCGTCGGCCATCGGATAAAATCAAATCTAGAGGAGGAGAAGTAAGTGATGTATGATGAGATTGTTACAGCATTGAGTGAACTGGATGAGGACACGGTATTGGATGGGGTCAAGGATCTGTTCAACAAAGGGGTTCCGGCCATCGATATTTTAGCTGCTTTGCAAAGAGGAATGGAGGCAGTCGGCCAGAAGTTCGAAACCAAGGAATACTTTCTCTCCGAACTGATCATGTCCGCTGATATCTTCAAGAGTGCCACCGATATCCTGGGCGATGCCTTTACGGCAGATAGCTCCGAGAAACTGGGCACGGTGGTGATCGGTACCGTCAAGGACGATGTTCATGATATCGGTAAGAATATCGTGGCCACAATTCTGGGTTGCAACGGGTTTAAGGTGATTGACCTGGGCGTGGATGTCCCTCATGAGAAATTTGTGGAAGCCATTAAAGAGCATCACCCACAGATTGTCGGGCTTTCCTGCCTATTGACTTCGGCCTTCGATAGTATGCGGGATACCGTCGCTGCCATTGAGGCGGCGGGATTGAGAGACAGCTGTAAAATTCTGATCGGCGGCGGCCCGACCGATGAGAAGGTCCGCGAGTATGTTAAGGCTGATCAGGTCTGCAGGAGCGCGCAGGAAGCAGTAGAGGCGTGCAAGAAAATTGTGGGGGTGAACTAGATGACTAACGCCGAGTTGCTTGCGGAGAAAAAGGCCAGACTTGCCAAGGTCATTGCCCTGGAAAAACCCGATCGAACCCCGGTAATCCTGATGGAGGACTCCTTCTGCGCTGTTCATATGGGAGTCAAGCTGTCCGATTTCTGCTCCAGCCTGAAAAGAGAAAACGAGGTTATGGTGAGTTCGATCAAAGCCATGGGGCCGGATGTGGACGGAGTTACGGCGCCTTATGGCGCCGGCAACCTGTTCCCCATGGTATTTGGCACAAAGGTCAAGCTCCCCGGAAAAGAGCTGCCCGATGACACCCTGTGGCAG
>Ga0187886_1002887_pt1 | contig 13291 bp, 21 predicted proteins | sample June2016WEW_20_1_FD_133001 | JGI IMG/M metagenome (GOLD analysis project Ga0187886, IMG submission 133001) | Peatland microbial communities from SPRUCE experiment site at the Marcell Experimental Forest, Minnesota, USA - June2016WEW_20_150 | ecosystem: Environmental > Terrestrial > Soil >...
AGAAAAAGCTTTATACATTGATATGGGAAAGGACTATTGCTTCGCAGATGGCGGAAGCGAAAATGCTCCGCTCAACCGTCATTGCAAATATCGGAGATGCGAGTGCTATCCCCGATTTTACCGCAACCGGAAGCGTTATTGTTTTTCCCGGCTGGCTCGCGGGCGACCCGCGCTCCCGAGGTGAGGAAAAAGAGTTGCCAAAAATTTCAAAGGGAGAGTCTCTTAAACTGAGGGATATAAACGGCGAAGAAAAACAGACTGAGCCGCCGGCGCGCTACACGGAAGCCGGCCTCGTAAAAGAACTTGAAAAACGGGAGATTGGCCGGCCCTCAACCTACGCGAGCATCATTCTTACGCTTCTTAAGCGCAATTACGTGGAAAAACTCGGCCGGGCGCTCAAACCCACCGATACCGGCGACGTGGTTTCTTCTTTCTTGGAAAAAAACTTCGCGAATTACATAAGCGATTCTTTCACCGCCGAAATGGAAAACGACCTAGATGAAATCGCGAACGGCAAGCGGGATTATGAAAAAACGCTCAAGGATTTCTATAAGCCGTTTTCAAAGGACGTAAAGGAAAAAGATAAGCTTGATAAAGCGACGACAATGGGCGAGGCGGACGCAAGTATGAAGTGCCCCGTTTGCGGCGCCTCTATGGTGATTAAGCTCGCCCGTTCGGGAAAATTCTTGAGTTGCAGCCGCTTTCCCGAATGCAAAGGCGCGAGAAAACTGGACGGCTCAATTTTGGAACCGCCCAAAGAAACCGGCGAAATGTGCCCGAAGTGCGGTGAAGGCAAATTAATAGAACGCGAGGGCCGTTTTGGCCGCTTCATTGCCTGCTCGCGCTTCCCGAAATGCAAATACGTGAAACAGAGCGAGAACGCCAAACTGAACGGCACGGGGGTTTTATGCCCGTTAGACGGCGGTGAAATTGCGGAGCGCCGCGGCCGCTTCGGGCCGTTCTTCAGTTGTTCCAATTATCCGGATTGCAAATTCATCATGAAATCCCGCCCAACGGGCAACAAGTGCGAACTTTGCGGTTCGCTAATGATGCAAGGAACAAAAACAATCCCGGAACGCTGTTCAAACAAAGCGTGCCCGAACCATAATCCGCATAAGTTAAAGAAATAGATATTTATAGAAACTTGGTAAGCCAAAAAAGTGTGCGCTCCAAGGCCGCTAGGCCGGTCTTACCCACTTTTTTAACTTACCAAGTTTCTATTTTATTGTTAGGAGTTTTAAAAAGGCGTCAAAATCTCCGGGCCGTTTTTGGTAATGGCGATGGTTTTTTCAAAATGCGCCGTCATGCTGCCATCTTTCGTGGAATAGCTCTCGTCCTCGTTTTTTCTTATCTGCGAGGTACCCATACTGACCATCGGCTCAATCGCGAGCACCAGACCCTCTTTTAAGGCCATTCCCTCGCCTCTACGGCCGTAATTATAGACAGTTGGGTCTTCGTGAAGCTTGAAACCCACGCCGTGGCCGGTAAGCCCGTCTACGACCGAAAAGCCGTTTTTCTCCACGTGGCTCTCTATCGCTAGGCCGATATCGCCCAATGTGTTTCCTTGTCTCGCGGCCGCAATACCCAACCTTAGCGATTCTTCAGTCGCGGAAATAAGCTTTTTTACCTCAGGCGAAACTTCTCCTAAAGCGATGGTTAAAGCGGCATCGGTTATGTATCTTTCATAAACAACGCCGAAATCAATTTTCAAAACATCCCCATTTTGGAGAATGTATTTCCCCGGCTGGCCATGGACAACCTGGTCGTTTAAAGAAGTGCAGATATTGAAAGGATAGGGCTTTCCCGCTCCCTCCGGCTTGTAATTCAAAAAAGCCGAGGTCGCGCCGGATTCTTTAAGTATTTTTTTGGCGAGCTCTTCTAAATCCATCAAACTCACGCCCACCTTCGCCTTGTCGCGGAGAGCGGTAATGACACTGACGAGTATTTTCCCGGAAGCTCTTAATCCCTCCAGGTCTTTTTCATTTTTCAGCTTTACCATTTCTATTTGAGTTTTAGGGTTTTTTTAACGCTTTCAAAAACTTTGTAAGGCAAAGGTTCGCCGTTTACGCGGACAACTTTAAATCCCCGCTTTTTCATTTTTGAAATTATCGGAAACGTGCGATTTTCATATTCCTTCAAGCGCACGGAAATAACTTTCGGATCGTCCAGCGAGCGTTCCCGAAGAAGGCCACTGCAGAAAGCGCAACGACTTTCCTTGCTTCGCGCAAGTTTCGGTAAACCGCACACAGAACAAACAAAACGGGCTCCGTTCCGTTTCAACGTCGTTCCGCCCCGTATTTGAAGGAAGATAATCTTAACGTTCCGCTTCCCGTAAAGTTTACTAAGCAATGCCGTCAGCCCTTTTTGTTTCTTGTCGCCAAACGCTTCAAACGCCGTCCGCGGCGAACCGCTGTACACAATATTCCAACCGGCGGCGGCGATCCTGCGCGTCGCGTCGCTCACCATGCGCAAAGTCCAGGAAGGCGTAAATAAAACGCCCGTGTCAAAATTTTTTCTCTCACGGCGCAGAATAGGGTCTTTAAGCGCTCCCGGAGCATAGAGGATGCTTTCGCCATAACGCCCCGTGTCAAAATGAATAAAGTTGTATTTTCGGGCCAAAAGCTCCGCCTGCGTCCCCTTTCCGCTTCCCGGCGGACCGTAGATAATCACGGCTTGTTTTTGCATAACTAAATTATATCTCAAAATCCAGAAAACAAAAAACCCGGTGAAGTTTTATCTTCAACCGGATTTTAATAATTTTAGCTCTAGCTCGCAGAACTCTTGATGGTTTCAAGATGTTTTTGAGCTCGTTCGACTGCTAGCTCAGCTTCCTCTATCGCACGCTGTCGCTCTACTGAGTTTCGATTTGCCGCTTTTTCTCTTTCTCTGGCATCTTTTTTCTCTTGTTCGATTCTAATAATTTCCAAAAGAATTAGAATCTTACTTGCTTCGGAATGCTGATGAAAACGGCCTTCAAGGAAAATATTTTCAATTGTTAAAGATTCGCGTTCTTTATAAAGACATGGTATGTCAAGAGCGATCTCCTTGAGTTCTCCAATACTCATCTCATCTATGCCAAAATTACGTGCGAAACCCAAAAGAAGGTCAAGAGAACGAATTTCCGAAAGTACTCCCACAATCTCGGGTCGGGCAGAGAAAAACATTTGATTAGAACAGCTATTTTCCCAAACAAAAGCAGCAAATTTCTTAATGAACTCTATAGCTGCGACGTTGCGAGTTTCTTTTGGGTTCAAATAAGGAATATTTTTTACTTCAGGAGCGAAAAACCAAAGAAGTTTTTTGAAAATAACTTCTTGTTTTACAATCTCTCCCCAAAACTCATAGTTGTTCATTTTTAGTTCTGATGGAGCGTTTTTGAAGAAGTTGTCACAGAGCATATTCCAAGCTTTTTGAGCTATCTCCCGTCTGGGTTCTTTCTTCCCGCGTTCACGATAGGAAAAGTCTCCGGGAAAAGTATTACCACTAAGATCCCCATATCCGTCAGCCAACTCCAATAGAAATGGAATTCTTATGGAAGGAGCCGCGTAAAAATCAAATATGCCGTGCAATAACCCAATAAGCTTTGTTGAAGACAGAGTTTCTTTCTTCATCTCTTCAACCCAACAACTTTCAAACTCAGCCCAATTATGGAACGGCTCTATGAATTGACCGTTTTTATTTAAAGGATGGGCGTTATTCCTTTCTTTTGAACGAAATTGGACATACATGGTACACCTCCAGTTATTTTTAAGCCGCTCGTGGCAGCAAGTTTTTAATGTGCGTAGCATTTTGCTACACCAATACATTACAATAATAAATGAATTGTGGTCAAGTGTTCAATTACAAAAATAAAAACTGCCGGTGTAAACACGGCAGCTTGTGCACAATGATAATTACAGATCCGTCATGTGCATTATAAAATAATTTCCAGGACTTTATTCCGAAGATTTTCTCCGGTACTCCCCTTATAGACCACGGCATTTGCGCCAGCGCTTAAAGCGGCTTTAACATAGCTGCTGCCGGGTGGCTGCGCTGTCCAAATAACTATTGGTATTTTGGGATTCCTACCGCGAATTGCCCCAACCAGAAACACTCCATCAGACGGACCACTTTCAAGAAAGAGATCAGTGACAACAACACGCAGTGGCGTTTTATCCGAGGTCATATACCTAATGGCACGGAGCGCTTCATAACTGGTTCGGACTTTTTCTATAGAAAATCCATTACCGAGAATTTTCTGAACCATTCCTGACTCAAAATGCACATTCTCGGCTAAAAGCACGGAAATCTTTCCCATAATAATTCCCCTATTGAGTTGTGAGACAAAATTATGTCCTTTTTGTTCTGAAAACAAAATAGCACAGAAATGCACTATTTGTCAATCTCAAACCTTAGCTGCTCAAATCCCCATTAAATAAATAAACCCCTTGATGTAATCGCGGGGCTTTGATATATATCTGAGAACGTTCATCCGTTTTGAGCGAACATCAAATCGTCTGCTTGGACGGGAGAACCATATTCAAATTCAGGTTCTTTCTCGCAATCCGGACAGTAAAGATGGAAAACAGTTTGTGTTTCGCCGTCTCCCGCACATGGACCGGGTCCATCTTGCCAAATGGAATGGACTGCCGGCACCATTAAAATTTCCGCACCGGTCTTTTTACAATACCATCCAGCGCGATATTCGGCGTGTTCTCCAAGCCATTTGCGTTCTGTTTTCAGAATGCGAACCTGACTGGGCGCAACTTGCACTTCTTCCATGGGATTTCTCCTTTTAGAATTAATGGGTAAAAATCAGTAAATTACTTCTTCCAAATGGAATATCCCTTGCTTTTAGTCCACTTTTTTACTTTTCCTGTGGCTGGATCCATTTGATGAATAGTGACACCGAATAGGAGAATCTTGTATTCGTGCTTTGCATCGTTTTTTTTGTAGCTCTTAAGAGATTCTTCTATATAATGCTTATTACTTGCTTGCTCCATAAATAATCCATCTTCAGTCTCAAGGACTGTTTCTGACCCAAAGAACGTACTCATATGAATCTCCTCCTAAGTTTGTGAGATAGTTGAATTAAGATTCTAAAAACAAAATAGCACAGAAATGTGCTATTTGTCAATCAAATCCCCTGCCCGTGGCAGCCATTTTCGGAGGGTGGGGGTTTGGGAAATAAAAACTCCGGCAAAGAATGTCGGAGTATTTTTGAAACACACTTGATAATTTCGTCATTTAAGATTCGCGACGTACTTTTTCGCCCACGCTTTGGATTTTTTCTTGAATGACTGGAGATTATTTTTTGCGGTGGTTAATTCCCTTCCCTTTTTGATTACTACATCTTCCAGAGTTGTTTCTCTGTCTTTCAGATAATTAACAACATCGCCAAAAGAACACTGAGTCATTTCTTGCCGGCAATCGTCGCCTTTTGTAAGATCCCGGCTTATATGAAGCTCATCAGATTCCTTGAAATCGTCAAAACCCATAACCTTGAAATGATCTTTGGCCGCCAATGTTACCACGGCCGGGTATGACCAGCTTCTGCTCGTTCGTTCTGCTTTCCACCACACAAGCAGCCCTTTTTTTAATTGTTGAATTTCAATCATAAAATCCTCCAATCTAAGGAATTTTCCAGAAATCAGTTTATTATGAATAACTGAAACTAAAATACCACCAATTGGTGGTATTAGTCAATTCTAAGGTTTTCTAAACTAGTTCAGCTAAAATATCTTCGGTTTTTCGGAGGGTGGATGGGTTATTATTTAAATATTGAAGATATATTTTAAAACTAGAGCGCTTACTATATTCCCGAGAACTAATACAATTAAAGCAACAATTCCATACCAAAAGAACTTACTGCGGAAAGTTTCTTGGGGTTCTATCGATCCTGATCCTAATTCAAACTTATTAAATCCCCCCGTATTCCCTTGAAAATTTTCAATATTTTGAATTTGATAGGATGATTTTACATTTTCAGCCTCAGTAACCTCTTTGTTAGTAAAATCAGTCACTTCGTCTGATATACCTTCTCTTTGAAGTTTAATACTCCAATCTAAAATGGCGTTGCGAACATGCTCTAGAATACCTACTACCTCAGCTCTATCTATAACAAGCCTAAGATCAACGTCCATTTTGACACCCTTTCTTAAAATATCTGCAATATCGGGAGGAAATTTAATTTCAAAAGAACTTCTTTTGTCTTTTAAAAGTTCCTCAAGTTCGGCAATTGATTGACCTACTCCTCTTCTTGAAATGATTTCGTGACTTTTGGGGTCACTATGAATATATGGAATCCAACCCCTATAAGGATTAAGGCCTTGAGGAACTCCTTTTACAACTCTATAATCTGGGACTTTATCATCTACAGAATATCCATTTAGTTCTTTATTAATCCAACTAAGAAAATCTTTTTGTTCTAACCGAGAAGCAATTATCTTGGCGTCCCTTAATAATGAGGAAACGTTTACGTTACTATCATTGGATTTATTTTGTATTTCTTTAATATTCATTATTATTTAGTTAATTAGCAATAACCAATTTACTTAATGTTATAAATCCTGGATATTTATCAGGGCCAACATCTTTAATAAATTTTTGAACTTCAGAGTTTTTATAGGCCTCCATTAAATCATAATCAAAAGCTGTTTTTATTATCTCTTTATTAATTAAGCCACTCTGATAAGCGGAATAAATCAATTCATATTTCATTAGATAGTTATCAAGTTGCTCATCGCTGAATTGTCCATGATTAATTTGCAAGAGTGGTTTCTGGTTGGTACCAATCGCATATACTAAAGCTGAATTTCTCTCACTCCTTAAATCATTAGAAAAACTAATCATTAAATTTGTTGATTCTTGATTTTTAGTAGATTTAACTTGGTACCAAGAACTGAATATTGAGCTGAATATAGTGCCTATTAATAAAGCTATTGTTGCAATTACTAAGTATTTATTAGTTCTTATTAATTTCTCGCTAGAGTTTTTTTGATCTTTTATGGAATCTCTTTGGTCCTCTACTAACGCTTTCTGTTGTTTAATATTTAATAAATTCAAACCATAAGCCATAAGTACTTCATGTCTCTTACTAGTATCAGGTATATATTTTGTGTTATCTTTGCAAAACTCAAGAATATCTTCCTCGTTTGAATTTATATCTAACTCATTAATACTTTTCATATCGTTATTATACAACTTTAAAAATATAGATTTGTAAAAACAGAAAGCTAAACACAGCTTTTTGTGAGTATTGCGTAGAGCGTTTAAAAATTCGCGAGCGAACCTCGTTGCGAGCCAGGACCCCCGCCGAATGGCGAGTAGGGTGGCGAGCAGAGCGGGAGCGAGCGCTAATTTTAACGCTCGGAGCACCTACGAACAAGAAAGTTGTGTTTAGCTGAATTTAGAATATCCCCTCGTATTCCCTCACCGTCAGTTGTGACTCAACCTGCTTCATTACCTCAAGCGCGACAGCCACAACGATTAAGAGGGCCGTGCCGCCGATGGTTAAGGCCTTAATGCCCGTAAAGATTTGCGTAATGTTCGGAAGAATGGCCACGACACCCAGGAAGAGCGCGCCGAACAAAGTGATGCGGCGAACAGTTCGCCCGATAACTTCGGTGGTCGCCTCGCCGGGACGGATGCCCGGAATGAATCCCCCGCTCCGCTGTAAGTTCTTGGAAATTTCCTGCGGGTCAAAAGTGATGGCCGTGTAGAAATACGTGAAAAGCACGACGAGAATGAAATAGGCCAAGCTGTAGAGCGGAATATTATTGAAAAATCCGCTTACGATTTCGTTGAATTTAAGCGAGAAACCCGGCGAGATTATTGAAGCCGCCTGGGCGATAAATTGCGGAAAGAGCAGAAGCGAGATAGCGAAGATGATCGGAATCACGCCCGCCTGGTTCACGCGGAGCGGAAGGTAGGTACTCACGCCGCCGTACATTTTGTTGCCGCGCACCTGTTTGGCGTAAGAAACCGGGATTTTTCGCTCCCCTTCATTCACGAAAACGACACCCGCGATGACAACAACGCTCAGAACTATGAAAGCGATATAAGTCGGAAGCATCGCCGGGTCGTAGTTCAGAAAAGCCGTGCTCACTTCCTGCGGCAGGCGGCTCATAATGCCGGCGAAGATGATGAGCGAGACGCCGTTCCCAATCTTATATTCGGAGATAAGCTCGCCTATCCACATCAGGAAAACGCTGCCGGCGGTGATAACAAGAACATTCGCCAGCATATCCCCGAAGGGCAGATGGCCGATAACGCCTTGCGACGCCAAGAGATTAAGGAATCCGTAGGCCTGAAGTATGGCGAGTGGCACCGTAAGATAGCGTGAAATCCGGTTGAACTTCGCCTGGCCGGCCGCGCCTTCTTCGTAGTAGGCCTTCTTGAGTTGAGGGAAGACGATAGTCAAAAGCTGCATGATAATCGTGGCCGTAATGTAAGGACCCACGCCGAGCATCATGACCGATAGATTGGATAATCCGCCGCCCGAAAAGATGTTTAAAAAGCCAAAGAGTTGGTTGGAACCCAAAAATTGCTGGAGTTTGGAAGCGTCTATCCCCGGAATCGGAATTGTCGCCATCAGGCGGAAAACCGCGATCAAAAGAAGAACCATTAAAACCTTCTTCCGCAAGTCGGGAATCTTGAATATGTTTAGGAATTTGTTCATTGATGCGAACTAGAGAACTTTTCCGCCGGCTTTTTCTATTTTTGTTTTGGCGTTCTTGGAAACGGCGATCCCTTCTATTATAACCGCTTCTTTGATTTCGCCATTGTTCAGAACCTTAATCCGGTCGGAAATTCTGCCGATCATTCCCTTTTTGAGAAGGATCTTTCTGTCCAGTTTTCCGCCCTCGGCGAGCGCGTTCAACTGGCCTAAAGCAATGACAATTATCTCATTTTGCGTGGATTTATTCTTGACGCCCCGGAGCTTCGGGAATTTTAAGATCTGGATCCTCGCGGCTTTCGGAATGCGGTGGCCGGCGCGGGCTTTCTGACCCTTCTGGCCCTTGCCGGCGGTAGTGCCGCGTTTGCCGCCGCGACCCACTCTTTTCTTCTTCCTATTCGGATATTTTGTTTTTAGTTCGTGAATTTGCATGTTATTTAGTTTCAACCGGTTTTTGTTTGTTGAGCGTGAGCTTCTTTAACGCTTCAATGGTCGCCATCGCGTTTGAAAGTTTGTTCGTCGTACGGCTCATAATTTTCGCCGAAACGTCTTTTACGCCAGCCAATTCCAGAACGACGCGGCATGAACCGCCGGCGATAAGACCGTGGCCCAACCGAGCCGGCTTAATTTTCACCCTAGCCGCGCTGTATTTCGCTTCAACGTCATAAGGAACCGTTCTCTTATCCTTCAGATTGACGGTTATTATGTTTTTCTGAGCGTAGCGCTTGGCCTTATCCACCGCGGCAGCCACATCCAATCCCTTGGCGATACCGACGCCCACCCGGCCCTTGCCGTCGCCCACGACCACTGTCACGCGGAAGCTGAAACGCTTGCCGCCCGCCATAACGCGGGTCACCCGGCGGACTTCCAGGACCTTATCCCGAAATTCACTGATTTTCTTGGGACCGAATTTTCTGTTTGTTGAACGTTGTTCCATGTCTTTATATTTTTAATCCCCCTTCGCGGACGGCTTCGGCAAGCGCCTTTACCCGGCCGTGGTAGCGGTAGCTGCCTCTGTCAAAAGCTGTTTCTTTTATCCCGGCTTTAAGGGCTTTCCCGGCCAGATTTTTGCCGACTTCTTTCGCGATATCCGCTTTCTTAATTTTCTTTTTGTCTTTCAATTCAAGGGAAGAAGCCGAAACAAGGGTCTTGCCGCTCGCGTCATCTATGATCTGAGCGTAGATATGGGTATTGCTTCTGAAAACCGAAAGGCGCAACTTCGCCGAAACGTTCTTGATCCTCGCGCGCACCCGGTTTCTCCGGCGTATTTTAATTTCGTTTAATTTTTTGACTTTCATTTTTTTATTTTATGTGGCCGAGGCAGTGGCGGCTTTCTTGCCGGCTTTGCGGCGAACGACTTCGCTAGAATAATGGAATCCTTTGCCTTTGTACGGCTCGGGTTTTTTCATCGCCCGGATTTCGGCGGCCACCTGGCCGACCAAGGCCTTATCTACCCCCTTAATTTTCATGACGGAATTCTTATCAACTTCAAAAGTTATGCCTTTGGGCGCCGCGAATTTAATCGGGTGGGAAAAACCGAGATTCAAGGTCAATCCCTCGCCGTCTTTCGTCGCGCGGTAGCCGACGCCTTCCAAGACCAGAGTTTTTTCAAATTCTTTCGTAAGACCCAAAACGGCGTTCTGGGCGAGCGCTCTTTCCGTCCCCCAGTTGCTCCGGGTCTGTTTGGAGCCGTTCTTTACCGTGAATTTCAGTTCCCCGTTCTCCAAAGCCGCCTCAACGCCCGAAAGAAGCGGGATGTTAAGCTCGCCTTTTTGGTTCTTTATCGTCATTTCCTTTTCGCCGAATTTCACTTCCATGCCCGCCGGTATTTTAATTGGTTGTTTTCCTATTTTGCTCATATTTTTACCAGATTTCAAAAAGCAGCTGTCCGCCGACTTTTTCCTTTCTCGCTCTGTCGTTCGTCATGATCCCCTTCGGGGTCGTAAGCACCATAAGGCCGTAACCGGATTTCACGCTCTTTATTTCCCGATAGCCGGAATACCTTCTCAAGGAGGGTCGGCTCAAAAACTTCAATCCGTTGATTTTTCTCTCGCCTTCCAACTCTATTTCCAGGTATTTTTTGTAGGATTTGCCCTTTACCTCGGATTTTTTAATGAAGCCGCGCTCGGCCAGAATATCCGCCACGGCTTTATCAAGCCGGGTAGCCGGAGTTTTCAAAAGGGGCTTTTCCGCCGCCTGAGCATTTTTAATTTTTATCAATAGATCAATGTAAGCCATATTTTTACCAACTTGCTTTCTTTACTCCGGGGATTTCGCCGCGACTGGCCATTTCCCGGAAACAGATCCGGCATAGGCCGAAATCGCGCATGTAACCCCGCTTTCGCCCGCAACGGAAGCAGCGCAGGACGATGCGCGTGCTGTATTTCGGTTTCTTTTTCGCTCTCGCGATTACTGATTTTTTGGCCATAATTATTTTTTCAATGGTAAACCAAGCCGACGATACAAATCAATTGAGATTTCCCGGTTCTTCTTCTTCGGAACTATCGTAACCTGAAGACCGAAATTAACCTTGGATTTTTCCGTATTGATTTCTGGGAACACGTTTTGATCCTTTAGACCGATGTTCAGGTTGCCGTTTTCGTCAATATTCCCCAAATCCAGACCGCGGAAATCCTTCACGCGGGGCAGGGTCAGATTCGTCAGGCGCTTCAGGAAATCCTCCATCCGTTTATGGCGGAGAGTGGCTTTTAATCCGATGGTCTGACCTTCGCGAATCTTGAAACCGGCGATGGATCTTTTCGCCTTTCGGGCGGAACCTTTCTGACCGGTAATCGTCGCAAATTCAACTTCAATTTCCGGAAGAATCTTGTCGTCAAACTGAGCCTGCTGGTTTAAGCGGCCCAAGCCGGTATTCACCACCACTTTTTCAATTTTTTTGTATAAATTTTCCATATTTTTTAAATCGCCGCCTGGCATTTCTTGCAATAACGGGTCTTTTTATCGCCATTTATCCGGGAACCGGAACGCGTGGCCTTATGGCACGACGGGCAGACCAGCATCACGTTTGAAATGCTCATTGAACGCGGCATTTGAACCACTTCTCCTTTTTCGCCCTGACGTTTCGGTCGGACGTGTTTTTTAAACAGATTCAAACCTTCCACGCTCAATCTGCCGGTTTTCATGTTAATGTTAATAACCTTCCCCGATTTACCGCGGTCTTTTCCGGATGTCACTTTTACGTTGTCGCCTTTTCTGATTTTCATGTTTTTAAACCAATTCTTCCGCCAAGGAAGCAATGGTGTCATAACCTTTTTCTTTTATTTCCCGCGGAATAGGGCCGAAGATACGCGTCGCCCGGGGCTCTTTTTTGTCTTTTTCAATCAGAACCACGGCATTCTCGTCAAAGCGGACGTAAGAACCGTCGGGACGATGGATGGCTTTTTTCTGGCGCACCACGACGGCTTTAATGATATCCTTTTTCTTAATCTGTTTTCTCGGCTCGGCCACTTGAACGGAAGCGATGATAACTTCCCCGATCTCGGCATAGCGCTTTCGGCTGCCGCCGAGCACGCGGAAACAGCGAACGATTTTCGCGCCCGAGTTATCCGCCACTTTTAGAACACTTCTTTCTTGAATCATATTTTTATATTTTCCCCACGATTATCCATCTCTTGTCTTTGGACATCGGCCGGATTTCTTGAATCATTACCTTATCACCCGTCTTATATTCGTTCTTTTCATCATGCGCCTTAAAGCGGTTCGTTATTTTATAACGCTTCCCGTAACGGGGATGCTCAACCAGCCGCGTCACGGCTACCACTCTCGTTTTTTGCATTTTATCGGAAACTACTGTTCCTTTGATTTTTCGCATGTTTTTATTTTGAAATTTGTTTTTTTAGCGTCAGAAGCTGGGCGATGCTTTTTCTAATGTTCCGAATCTCGCGGATATCCTTCACTTTACCGGCCGCCAAGTCAAACCTCAAGCCGTTCAGCTTTTCGTGTTGGCTCTTCAGCTCTTTCTCAAGCTCCGTCACCGGTTTCGTTTTGTGGTTTTCCAAATCTTTCTTTTTCATCCCTCACCTTTCAAGGATTAATTTCGTTTCGCGACAAAGAAACGATTTATCATCTAATTTTAAATTAATATTTGGCATTTGATTCATGTTTTTGTTTTTATTATTTATTCACGCAATCCTTGAAGGGTGAGGGATGAATGTTATTTTTTTTCAATTATTTTCGTTCTGACCGGAAGCTTGAAGCTGGCGTTTCGAAGCGCCTTTATCGCCTCTTCCCTCGGGATGCCGTCAATTTCAAAAAGTATCCGGCCGGGTTTTACGGGAACCACGTAGCTGTCCACGGCGCCTTTTCCTCCGCCCAAAGTCACTTCGGGAGGAAGTTTCGTGATCGGCTTATCGGGAAAAATCCTTATCCAGGTTTTCCCGCCGCGCTTCAGCGCGTGACTGATGGTCTTTCTCACGGATTCAATTTGCTTGCCCGTCACCCAGGCAGCCGAACGCGCCTGTAATCCGAAGCTGCCGAAACTTAAAGTGAGCCCGCGGGTTTCCACCATTCTCTTCCGGGAACGTCCTTTGTGGCTCTTTCTGTGTTTTGTCTTTTTTGGCTCAAACATGTTATTTTTCTTCTTTTTGTTCAAAAATTTCGCCCTTGTAGAGCCAG
>Ga0187886_1002888_pt1 | contig 13289 bp, 8 predicted proteins | sample June2016WEW_20_1_FD_133001 | JGI IMG/M metagenome (GOLD analysis project Ga0187886, IMG submission 133001) | Peatland microbial communities from SPRUCE experiment site at the Marcell Experimental Forest, Minnesota, USA - June2016WEW_20_150 | ecosystem: Environmental > Terrestrial > Soil >...
CAGATGGGGACAACTTATCTGCAAAATATTGCCGAGGTGAGCGCCGGATATGGGGAATCGACGGCCCGAACAAGGGATGGTTTTGTTCTCGTATGGGAGGTCGGACAGAGCCCGGAGTATGTAACAGATGGCCAAATGCAGACACAATCGGGGCTTTTAGAGGGAATTATCTCAATTAATCGAGGATATTTTGATTTTGAATTAGCGATTGATGCCGATGGCCGGGGATGGGGCTGGGGATATAATGGTTATGGCCAGTTAGGTATCGGCGATACTACCAGTCGGACGGAACCGACGCTGATGTCCTGCGCAGCGGTATCGGACAGTAACGGAATAATATATGTTGACAAAGACGCAACCGACGGAAATAACGACGGGTCGTCATGGGACAACGCATATCTGGACTTTAACGACGCTCTGCCTGAAGCGGAAATTTATGCTCAAGCACTCGGCGAATGTGAAATATGGGTTGCGGGAAATCCGCAGCCGTATAAGCCGCCTTATCAGTGGACCAATTATTCGCAGGCGACTTTCCGGATGCGAGCGGGAAATATCGCAATTAGGGGTCATTTTGGCGGAAAAGGTGTTTACGAGACAAACCCCGACCAACGCGACTTCAATAACGATGCAAACGAGACAATTTTCGATGGCCGAGTCGGACCGAGCGGTCAAAGGGCAAATTATCTCGTTACCTGTAATAACATAGGCGACGGTCTTGTTCTGGACGGTTTTACATTCACGGGCGCCGCTTCAGCGGGATTGTATATAAACAACTATTCAGACCCATCCATTATAAGATGCAAATTCAACGGCAACACTTCTTATGGAATATATGCTTACCTTTTCAGCAATCCGGATATTTACGATTCCAACTTCCTCGAAAACGGTTATGCCGGCATATATTCCGACACCTCCGCATGGCCGTATGTAAAAAACTGCGTCTTCGACGGCAACAACCATAGTTATTACGGCCTGTACGGCACGTCTTCTCCTATGCTTATCGAAGATTGTGTTATCAAAAGACAATCTTATAATGACAGCAATCCCTGCGACGGTATATATTCTATTAATTCACATATTACTGTTTATCGATGCAGGATAGAAGATAACAAAACGGACGGCATAAATTGTTCGGGCGGCGACGTTACAATATCGGACTGCACGGTTCAGGGAAACGGTAATAATGGAATTGAGACATCTGGTCTGCCGGTAGTTACAATTACCAACAACAAAATCTTTGACAATACACACAACGGGATTTACACATATAATTGCCAGGATATTGTAATAAAAAACAACTGGATTTACCTCAACGGTGATAGTGGATACGACTCTGGTCTATATTTTGGTTATTCGATTTCTCCACCTTTTGTTCGTAATAACACGGTGGTCGGAAATGTCCCTTACGGTGTATATGTCGCACAAGGCCGAGACCCCTGTCTAATAACCGACATTATCCGGCAAAACAGCACAAACATATTCAGTGAAAGGGGCTTAGAGGGCATAGAGGCATCTTACAACTGTATTGAAGGTGGTTTTCAGGGAACAGGCAATATCGACTGCGACCCGTGTTTTGTTAACGCAAATGCAAACGATTATCATTTGAAGCTGGACTCACTCTGTATAGACGCAGGCGACCCATACGCGGATTACGGAGACGAAAAAGACATTGACGGACAATGCAGGGTAATATTCGGCAAATCGGGCGAACTTGTAGATATTGGCGGAGATGAATATGCTCCAAAGGCCGACTATAACGGTGATTCAATTGTGAATTTCACCGATTTTTCGATTCTCGCAAGTAAATGGCGAATGACAGACCCTAATATATCGCTGGACGGCAATAACATCGTGGATATTTACGACCTCAAGCTTTTCTGCAATGATTGGCTGTGGTATGCGCCCTGCTCAGAACTATATCAGTCATTTACCAGCCAGTTACAAATGAACATAATTGAGCAACCGGGTGTTACTGAAGAACCTGCCGACTACAGTTCTGGGATAGTTGAAAAGCCGATTGATGATGAGCAGCAGTCAATGCTATTAGAGGAAGAACAAACTCCCCAGATATGGCTGACCTGCGACGGGAATATGAATCCCGAATACGGCGATGAGGTAACCGTTTACGTTCATTCCGAGCCGGCTTTATTGTGTATGGTGTTAATGGCGGAAGTTGACGGCGATGCGAATGTTACTGCCGCAATGAGCACAGCCGACTGCAACAATTATGGCTGGGACAACGGGTGGAATACCGACCCGGTTATTGACCCCGACGGCGGTTGGGTCGAAATCAGCGGCGTCTCCTGGAACCGTGTCCCGACCGGAAACGTCGGCTATTTCAAATTCCGCTATTATGGCGGCGAGGTAACGGTTTATATTACCGATTCCTACGACGCATACGATTCCAATTTAGAGCCGGTGGCGTTTTCTTTAGACCCGCTTGTTTTCGGCAGCGACCCTAATCAGTGAAAATCTGTGAAATCTGTGATTAAAAATACTTGACTTTTTAAGAAAATATGGATAAACTAATATATGTGATAAGGGAAGCCTATGGACTTGTCCGCCGTAGGCGGAAAGGAATTATTTATGTATAAGTTACAAGCAATAATTTCGTTAATTCTTTTGTTCGCGGCGTTGCCCGTAATATCTAATGCCGACCCAGTTATATGGACTTCAGGCGACTATGAGATTCGATCTAACAATGAGTGGTATCATATTATTGAGCTTCAAACATACAATGACGTTACCGTTAAAATGTATGAATCTACTTCAGTGAATCAATTTTCGATGTATGACAACAGCGAATTAACTGTCTATGGCGGTGGTATGACTTATCTTAATCTTTATGACAATGCCACAGCTTCGTTTTTAGGTTTAAGCATCTTGGCAGAACTTTATATAGACCCTGCAAGCACAGCACAGGTCAAGTTGTATGCCAATTTTGACAGGTTTGAACCTTCTGACCAATATAATGACCCTTATGGCGGAGGTCATGTTTACGGCAACTGGTTAGCCAATAATATGCCGTTCAATATTAATCTTGTGGGAAGCGGTGCATATTCGCACGTGCAAATCGTTCCTGAACCAACAATCCTTACCCTTTTCGCCCTCGGCTCTTTAGCCGTCCTCCGCCGTCGAAAATAATGACTTTCCTCGGACGGAAAGGAATTATTTATGTTTAAATTACGAAAAATAATCACAGGTTTGATTTTATCGTTAGCGCTTTTTCCGATTCAATTAAAAGCAGTGGATTTTACCTGGACAGAAGGCCATTACGATTTACCTTTACCAGGATATCCCGGCATTAACATTCTTAATATATATAATGATGTAACTGTTACAATATTAGATAACGGAGGCAGTTTTGTAAATCAATTTAATATGTATGATGATAGTTCGTTAACAATGTTCAAAGGTAATTCTATTGGCACATTGAATCTTTATGAAAATTCCACAGCCTCACTTTTCGGGGGTAATATTTATTATCTTTGGGTCGATTCCACAAGCACCGGCTTGGTCAAGTTATACGCTCAAGACGTGTTTTTTATGCCCTCATCGGGTCCAACAGACCCCGGCTCTGTAATGGGATATTGGATATCCAATAATCAGCCCTTCCATATCGGCTTTACAGGAGACAGCTTACAAGGCGAAATCACCCGTTCATTCATACAAATCGTCCCCGAACCGGCAACCCTTGTTCTGGTTGCCCTCGGCTGTTTGGCCATTTTCCGTCGTCGAAAATAGAACCTTTCCTCAGGCGGAAAGGAATTATTTATGTATAAGTTACAAGCAATAATTTCGTTAATTCTTTTGTTCGCAGCATTGCCAGTAATTTCTAATGCCGACCCTGTTATATGGACTTCAGGCGACTATGAGATTCGAAACAATAATGAGTGGCATCACATTATCGAACTTCAGACATACAATGATGTTACCGTTAAAATGTATGAAGGTACTTCGGTGAATCAATTCTCAATGTATGATAATAGTGAGCTTACAACGTATGGCGGCGCTATAACTTATCTTAATCTTTATGATAATGCCACAGCTTCGTTTTTTGGTTTAGGTCCATTGAATGAGCTTTATATAGACCCTGCAAGCGTGGCACAGGTAAAATTGTATGCTACTTTTAGCAAATTTGAACCTTACGGCTTAGACGGCGAAGGCACTTTATATGTCCGATGGTTAAGTAATAACTATTCGTTTCAATTCGGCCTCGTCGGCGAAGGCGCATACGACCACGTTCAATTCGTTCCCGAACCCGCCTCCGCTGTGATATTTGCGTTAGGGTCTTTACTTATTTGTTCGCGTCGAAGGCGGAACCGAACAGGATAGAAACTCTGCTTCCGTCTTCGTCCCGATAAACAACATCGGGTTTACATCGGACAGGTCGACAGGTAAACCTCGCAATGACCTTCTTTAAAAAGGTTAAATGCCGCGAGCTAATTTCAAACCTGCGGCATAAGCGTGGGTCTTGTCTTTTTCGTTCAGCGTGGAATCCGGATGCTGAGCGACCAAACCGAAATACAGCCGTTTAACGACCTTCGCCCTGAGGCATTGAGCAATTGATTTGAGAGCGGTCAGAGCGGGCCTGTAGAAAAATTTACCGATAAACGCAGGCGCCGCCGAGGCGGTTACTATAAGGGCTTTCTTATCCGGCCTGGTAACCCTGAATTTCGGAGCGCCCTGACCCCAGGGCCAGTATCCATAAACGATTAGCCGTTCCATAAATTTTCGCGTTACGGCCGTAACATTGTAACAATTAATCGGCGACGCAATCACCAGGGCATTGGCCGACTCGAGCTGGTCAAGAATCGCAACCATATCGTCGTGATGCCGGCAGACCCCTCTGTCGGGACCCGAGTTTTGCATACAATCCCTGCAATTGGTGCAAAATTCGATGTGCTTGTCAATGAGATAGATTTTGGAAGTTTGTGCGCCGCCGTTTTGTGCGGCCTTTAGTATCTGGTCAACGGCCGTATCGATTACACCGCCCTTACGATATGTTCCAACAACAGCGACTATTGTTTTAGACATCGTAATTCACAGAGATTAATTTGTCTTTTTTTCTCTGCGGCCTCCGCGTTCTCCGCGGTGAGAGGTGATTACCGCATTACCCAGTGTTTGTCAACGAATTTTAACCTCTGCTCCGAGCGGAAAGCCGGGTCGCCGGAAATCGAATACGTGAGCTGAAGTGTCTTTCGCAGGAAAATTTTTACGGGTTTGCCGTCGCCGTCTTTTTGGGATGGATGGTCAACTTCAACGGTCTGATTACTCAGTCCCGCTACGAAAATATCGACCGACTTTGCGTTAGGGTCGAAATCAGGCCATATAACCGCAATGTCTTTGGCGTTGTCGGCGCCCTGCAGGATTTTATTGCCGGCGTTTTCGAGAAGCTCGAGGAAGGGATATTTGCTTTTATGGCGTGTTTTAAGCCGGTCGAAAAGCACGGCGGATACCCCTTTTTCGGCTCCAACTGTCTGAAGAGTATTTGTAACCAAGGGGCAATCGGGATAAAAATCGACGTCCCTGTCGGATTTGTTGGTAAGCGTCAGGATTATATACCAGAACCGCTGATGCCCGGCGTTGTCGAGGACAATCTGCTGCGGATTGTCATAGCGAACATCGAGCGTCCAGTCGCCGGGCTTATCCACAATAGCCGGCTCAGGGGCCGCAACAGCCAAACCCGCCAAAAAAGACATAGCAATTACGCAGGAAATCAGTAGTTTCATCATAAAAAATATTATACCTTAAAGGCACTGAAAAAACAAGAGGATTTTGAAGCGATAGCCATCCCAAAAATCCGCGTTTGCTCAATGTGCTGTAACAAATGTGCTGTAACAAAGAACGCCTTTTCAACCCCTAAACATACTCTTTGAGCCGGTTATTCGGTTTTTATCTGAAAAAGGCCGATAAGAACACCAAAAAAAGCTTGATTGGCTCGAAAAAACGTGATATAATGTAAAAATGATATACACCGGGGACGCATATCAATGTTGTTTTCACACGCCGCCTTAATCAAACTATAATCAATTTCAGCCGTTTTCTGTGGGGTGATGATGACGAAATATCGTTTTTTGCACGTGTGTGGTTGTATCTCGCCTGCCGCCCCGACTTGCGTCGGGAGACGCAGGGGCAGGCAAAATGCCTGTAGTGAGTCGAGCCGAACCGCCCAAAAAGCGGCTGTGAGCATTTTATCTTTGTGGCTGCTCCTGGCCCAGTCAATAACGCTTAAAGCCGACTGGAAATCCGACGCCAACGCCAGAATCGAAGCCAACCGAAAAACCAGCGCTGAAATAACAGTGCGGGGCTCGGGGAACAATCCCGTTCCAGATGTAAGCATTGATATACAGCAGGTCAAGCATCGTTTCGCCTTCGGCACCTGCATCGCCTATTCGCCATTGTACAATACCGCCAATTACAGAAATTTCATTCTTAGCCATTTCGAATGGGCGGTCTGTGAAAATGAGTCAAAATGGCCCGCCAATGAGCCGTCACGCGACAGTGAAACTTATACACAAGCAGATTACATCTACAACTGGTGCCACAGCAATGGAATCGAAATGAGAGGCCATTGCCTTTTCTGGGAACAAACCACATCAGTGCCGTCCTGGGTACAGTCGCTTTCTCCAAACAATTGTAGCGACCTGCAGGTACAAGTTAACGAGCGTATCGACCACGCAGTCGCCCACTTTGCGGGAAAATTTCACCACTGGGACGTCGATAACGAAATGCTGAATAATGATTTCTACGGCACCTGCCTTGGTGACCAGGGCAGAGCCAATATGTTTATCCGAGCGCATCAGGTTGACCCCGACTGTAACCTGTTTATGAACGAATACAACGGCAATTCTTTCGGCGGATACTCTGCCACTGCTTATGTAAGCCGCACCCTTAATCTTATCAGCTTGGGGGCGCCTATTCACGGTATCGGCATCCAGGCGCATGTCGCCTCACCTTTCGATCCGCAAAGCTATTGGACAAATGTTCTCGAACCTTTAAGAACAGGACTTGGCCTTCAAATCTGGGCAACAGAATATGACTCCTCAACAACCGATGTAAACCAAAGGGCGACCGACCTCGATAATTTCTACCGGATATGCTTCAGCCATCCTTCGGTTGGAGGCATTTTAATGTGGGGATTCTGGGACGGCTCTCAGTGGCGAGACAACGCACAGCTCGTGGAAACCGACTGGACAATCAATGCAGCAGGTCTTAAATACGAATCTCTCCTGAACGAGTGGACGACACACGACGCCAATGTTACTAATTCATCAGGCAAAGCCGACTTCAGGGGCTTCCAGGGCACTTATCAAATAACACTTTCGAAGTCGGGTGAGACAACCGAGATACATACAATCGTGCTTGAGCCAAATTCATCAACCGTGCAATTTACCATCGATACCAATTTCATAGCCGGGCCGCCCGATACCACGCCGCCGACGCCTAACCCGATGACCTGGGCGTCAAATCCGGCGGCAACGGGACCAAACTCAATAACAATGACGGCGACCACCGCATCAGATATATCGGGTGTTGAGTATTTCTTCGATTGCCTGACAACCGGCGGCCACGATAGTTCTTGGCAGCTTAGCCCCACCTACACTGATACCAACCTTAGCCCTAATACCCAATATACATATCAGGTTCAGGCCCGTGACAAAAGTGCCAATCATAACACAACAGCGTTTTCCGTAAGCCGTTCTGCTACTACCTGGCCCCCTGACACCGCGCCGCCTACGCCTAACCCGATGACCTGGGCAGCCGCCCCTGCGGCAACCGGGGCATACACAATCACAATGACGGCGTCAACCGCCGCTGATACTAACTCCCCGCCGGTTCAATATTATTTTGAATGCACAACAAACGGGGATTTCAACAGCGTATGGCAATCCAGCCCGACATATTTAGCTTCAGGCCTTACACCGAGCACCCTTTACACGTTCAGGGTCAGGGCACGCGATAGCGCTCCTGCCCTTAATACTACGGGCTGGTCAAGCTCGCTATCGGCAACAACCTCCGCAGCTCCGACAAACATCTCAATCCTCGGCTCCTGGGTCGCAGGCACGACCCACGCCAAAGAAGCCGGCGGCAACCGCGCATTGATTTTCATAGCACACGGCGAGCTTACCAGCGCTATGAATCTCACCTCCGTAACATACGGCGGGCAGGCAATGACCAAGGTTCTTGACTTTAACTACAGCGCCGCAAGCGGCTGTGCATACGCCGCGGCGTTTATCCTCAATGAGACGGGCGTAGCCGCCGCAACTACAAGCACATTTACTACTATCTGGAGCGGCATTACCCCCACTGTCTACGGTTACTCCAGCGCATTTTTCTCCAATGTTGACCAGACGACTTCTATCGGGGCAACAGGCACAGGAGGTAGCACAACCAATCCGGTTACAACAAGTGCTCTTGCCACAAGCAGTGGGGATATGGTTATTCTCGGTGCTACCTGCGGCAACTCAGGTTCATATACGCTGAACAACAGCTTTACTGAGGGAAACGACCAGACAATGTCTTCGACTGCTACCGGCGTAACCGGTTACAAACACGCAACCGGGGCAACCGAAACGCCAAGCGCAACTTACTCCAGCACCATCAACCGCCAGATGATTATCGGTTTCGTATTAAGGGCCGGCGTTCCGGTGGACACGGCCCCCGCAGCGCCAGCGGGTCTTGTCGCAACAGCGGGTAATAAATCGATAATACTGACCTGGAACAGCAACAGCGAAGCCGATATGAACGGCTACAACGTGTATCGCTCGGCAACGCCCGGCGGCGGTTACGCCAAGCTCAACGGCTCGCTGTTAACAAACACCAATTACACCGATAACGGCCTGACCAACGGGGTACCTTATTATTATGTCGTAACGGCAGTCGATAAAGCCGGCCACGAAAGCAGCAATTCGAGCGAGGCGACGGCAACACCCGCCTATCAAAGCTGCGCAGATGCAATAGCCGACGGCCACCGTCTCGCCGCAGATATTAACGGCTCAGGCAACTGCTACGTCGATTTAGACGACCTTTACACGCTGGCCTCTTTCTGGCTGCGTCAGGACTGCTCGACTAATAACAATTGTGACGGAGCGGATTTTGTGCCCAGAGACGGTGTCGTCGATTTCCTTGATTTCAGTGATTTAGCCGAGCAGTGGCTGACCTGTAACGACCCGGCTAATCCCAACTGCACGCCGAACTGGTAAATTAAATTTTAATTTGAGAAGGTGAGCTATGATTAACAAGTTTGGTTACAAAACAGGTATCGCGGCCGCTTTAACGTTATGCCTGATTTTCGCACAGGCGGGTCTGGCTTCGACCGTGAACGTTAATTTAAACGATGCCAACCAGACCATCAGGGGCTTTGGCGGTATGAATTTTCCCAGATGGACCAGCGGCGGTTTGACGGTTGGTCAGGTTGATACGGCTTACGGCAATGGTCCCGGGCAAATCGGTCTTACGATTATGCGTATCGATATTCCGCCCAGTCAAAGCGATTGGAGCGGGGAAGTTTCTGCTGCTGCAAGAGCTGTCAGCGACGGGGCGATTATCTTCGCAACACCTTGGTCGCCTCCGGCATCTATGAAAACTAACAATAGCACTGTAGATGGTGAGCTTAGTACCGCTTCGTATGGTGATTTCGCAAATTGGTTAACTGATTTTGCTGATTATATGTCTTCAAACGGAGCACCACTATATGCCGTTTCCGTGCAGAACGAACCGGACTGGCTGCCGAGTTACGAATCATGCGGTTATACTGCTGATCAAATGCGGGCTTTCCTTGACAGCAGCGCATCAGTAATTCCAATCAAAGTAATGGGACCAGAAAAAACTGGATTTGATTTAAACTATGTTAGCACAGTAGCCGCTTCACCGGAATGTGATATAGTAGCCATCCACCTTTATGGAGGGGGCGGTTATTTTTCATATCCGGGAAAAGAATACTGGATGACTGAGCATTATACAAATAGCGGGATTAGTGGTAACGTCTGGCCTGATGCTTTGGATGCAGGGATAGAATTTCATACCTGTCTTACTCAATACAACATGAACGCATACGTATGGTGGTATATAAGGAGAAGCTACGGCTTCCTCGATGAAAGCGGCATTATTACCAAACGTGGTTATTGTATGAGCCATTTCGCTAAATTCGTCCGGCCGGGATACGTCAGGGTAGATGCGACAACCAGTCCTGCTTCAGGTGTTTATGTATCTGCGTTTAAAAGTGACGCTAATCTGGTTATTGTTGCTATAAACCGGAATTCGTCTTCCAATGACGTGACTTTTTCACTATCCGGCGGCACCGCGGGTAGTTTCACAAAGTACCAAACAGCAAGCGACACCAATTTAGTCAACATGGGTTCGGTCGGTATGACAAACACACTGGCTGCGAATAGTATAAACACTTTTGTCGGCACTATCTCCACCGGTGCAGATACTAATGCGCCGACTCCGGACCCGATGACCTGGGCGACAGCCCCCGCAGCAACCGGTCAATCCACAATCACAATGACTGCGTCCACCGCAACCGATGCTAATTCCCCGCCGGTGCAGTATTATTTCGAATGCACAACCGACGGCGACTTTAATAGCGCCTGGCAATCCGGCGCCACATACGTCGCTTCGGGATTAACCCCTAATACCTCGTATTCATTCAGAGTCCGTGCACGCGACAGCGCCACGACTCCCAATGTTACGGGCTGGTCGAGCACGTTATCAGCAACAACCTGGCCGCCGGATACCAACGCCCCGGTACCCAATCCGATGACCTGGGCATCGGCGCCGTCGGCTGTCAACTATGCATCGATTACAATGACTGCGACCACCGCAACTGATGATAATTCCCCGCCGGTGAAGTATTACTTCGAATGCACAACCGACGGCACAAAAACCAGCGGCTGGCAGTCAGGCACAACATACCTCGCTACGGGACTGACTCCCTTAACCTCGTATTCCTTCAGGGTCAAGGCCCGTGATAATGTCTCAAATGAAACCGGCTGGTCAAGCACACTGTCGGCAACAACGCCGGCCCAGCCCACCGATATTAATATTATCAACTCCTGGCTAACCGGCACAACCCATGCTAAAGAATCCGGCGCCAACCGTGCGTTGATTTTCATCGCTCACGGCGAATTGACAAGTGCTATGAACCTCACCGGCGTAACATACGGCGGCCAGGCAATGACTAAGGTCCTCGATTATAACTACACTGAGGCCAGCACTTATGCATACGCCGCGGCATTTATTCTCAAGGATACCGCTATTACCGCCGCGTCATCGACAACATTTACACCTACCTGGAGCACGACACCTACCGAATACGGCTACTCAAGCGCATTTTTCTCAAACGTTGACCAGACAACCTCTATAGGCGCAACCGGCAGAGGCGGCAGCACCACAAATCCCGTTACGACAAGCAACTCTCTTGCCACAAGCAACGGAGATATGGTTGTTCTTGGCGCAACCTGCGGCAACAAAGGGTCATATACATTAAACAACGGCTTCACTGAAGGCATCGACCAGAATATGGCTTCATCAACCGGCGTCACGGGTCATAAAAAAGCAACCGGTGCAAATGAAACGCCAAGCGCAACTTACTCAAGCACAATTAATCGCCAGATGATTATTGGTTTCGTTCTAAAGGCAGGCGTTCCGGCTGATTTGCCTCCCGCTGCGCCTACAGGATTCACCGCTACTGCGGGTAACCAAATAGTATCGCTCAACTGGAACGACAATTCCGAATCCGATATGAACGGCTACAACCTCTATCGCTCGACGACTTCAGGCACCGGCTACGTCAAACTGAACGGTTCCCTGCTGATAACATCCGATTACAACGATAGCGCCGTAACAAACGGCACAACATATTACTACGTCGTAACCGCCGTTGACCTGGCCGGACACGAATCTGTCAATTCGACCGAGGTCTCCGCTAAACCCAATTATCAGAACTGCGCCGACGCAATCGCTGACGGCCACCGCCTCACCGCGGACCTTGGCGGGGCGGGCGATTGCTATGTGAATTTCCTTGATTTTGTCGTATTGGCCAACCACTGGCTGGATACCGGCTGCGCCGGGTCGGGCAATTGCGACGGGGCGGACTTTGTGCCCACTGACGGCGTCGTTGATATATACGACCTCGGCGATTTCGCTAACCAGTGGCTGACGTGCAACGACCCGACCAATCCCAACTGCACGCAAAACTGGTAGTGCATATCGCAAAATATTCGGCTTTTAACTGCCGCAGGTGTGGTCATCCCTGCGGCAGTTTCGTTTCACAAATGTTTTATTTTCGGCCTGTGTTGTAAAGCAGACGCTGAGCGGTAGCGAGGAGGTCCCAGCTTGATAAATGCTGGTCGCGGGCAAATTTTTCGGCGATTTTGCGAATCTCATCGAGCGACCTGCCGTGGCACATCGCAAAAAGGTTATAAGGCCAACCCTTAAAAACCCGCCTCTCATAACAATGACTCACGATTGGCAGCTCCGCGAGGCGCTGCCCGACTTTAACCACGCGGGCTTTATCGAACTTACATACCAGCATCGCATTAGACGTAAAGCCCAGCTTATGATGATTCACCATCGCCCCTAATCGTCTTATTACCCCCTCCTGCAGCATTTCCCCGATATGCACAAGTGCGTCGTAAACTTCAAAATCATCTTCACCGAGAAAATCGAACGGCCGTTTGACTGCTTTCAATCCCTCCTGCAATCCCGTCAATATCCGCTTATCGACAGCAGACAGCGAACAGCGTTCAGCGTTCAGGAGACCGCGTTCAGAGGACAGCAATCGCCGCCCTCCGCTTCGAGCATCGAAACGCACGTCCAGTTTGAACGCCCGCTTTACCGGCAAATTGTGAAACTCGACGCCGAATCGTTTCGACAATTTTTTCAAAATCTTTTCAATTTCCTTTTGCGAATCGGCCCGCAGCGTAAACCACAAATTGAAATGATGTTCCCGCAGGTAATTATGCGATACGCCCTGCAATTTATTCACTGCCCCGACGACCTTTTTCAAGTCCTTTTGTTCGATATGCGCCGCGACTAATGTGCTTTCTTTGCCGATTGTCCGCCAGTTTACGGACACCCCCAGCCGTTTGATTACGCCAAGTTTTATAAGTTTACGCGTGTGATTGAGGACTTTGGTTTCGCTGCTCTTCAGGATTTGGGCGATTTTGTCGTATGGCCGCTGCATCAGGGGTAAGCCGTTTTGAAGGGTATTACAGAGGCGTTTGTCGAAATCAGACAGGCGCACGGGCAATCAACTCCCTTTTCCCGGCACAAATCCGCAG
>Ga0187886_1002889_pt1 | contig 13284 bp, 16 predicted proteins | sample June2016WEW_20_1_FD_133001 | JGI IMG/M metagenome (GOLD analysis project Ga0187886, IMG submission 133001) | Peatland microbial communities from SPRUCE experiment site at the Marcell Experimental Forest, Minnesota, USA - June2016WEW_20_150 | ecosystem: Environmental > Terrestrial > Soil >...
CTCTACTGTTATCATCTTCCCTCCCCAATATACTCCGGTGGCCCGATTTGGGTAATATTTCTGTACCTTTTGTTACCCAAATGGTGATCGAATGAGCGATAATCAAAGGGGTTTTTGGACATCAAACCTCCCATGATTTGGGTAACAAAAAATCACTTAAAGAAAAAGGAGTGGCCTCCTGTACCCCCCTCTCCTAATCCATTACCCTTTGTTTCCCTGCCTTGTCCTCCCCTACCTACCCTTCATTCGGTAGGATAGGTTGAGGGTTCGTTAAAGGGAGTTCCCTTTGAACAGTTCTTCCTGTAATCGAGAAACGGACAATTTAGTGAAGCATGCTCGATTTCGATTGGTAATCGATAGAAAGTCCCCGCCTTTTGTTAATTTGGATGGATAAAGAATTCAAGTGGGTTTTCATCCTCTTATTCAAGGTTTTGATATGTCTTCCATATCGCACCCTTTTGGCAGGTGCGGATAGTGGCAAGCTGTACGCAGTTAGAGTTTAAAGTTCTTGATCGCCGGTGTGTTTGCTTCTTACTAAAAGGGCGATTCTAAAATCTCTTCGCAGAATACAACACTTTAAGTAGCAATGGATAATTTGGGTGGTCTTGTTTGCCATAATATCCAACTCCGTTTTTTGTAAATTCAATCCAACCAAAAGCGAGTTCTTATCGTTTGTCTGTAGCCAATGGAGTTAATAGCCATTAGACTCGTTACTCGTCTCTTTTTTTCTTTTTTGTATTTTAACTTAGGTGCCTCAATCATAACCGTCGTACAGCTCTCGACAGGGTTCGATTTTTTGTTAAAGCAGGCCACGAGCACGGGCAAACTGCAAAAATTCTGTCGCCAAACTAACGCTTAGCGGCGGTCCAAGACGTGACCGATTGGACGAGTGTTGTCAAGTTATAGTAATTGATCAGAAACTTACCTTCATTGACATTTTTCGCCTCTTTTGACATTTTTAGCATCCCCTAAGCCCCAGACCTCTTCAAATTTTACTCCTTCCAGATCTTTTCATGAGATTGAAGGAAGTCCCTACTACCTTTGAAAGATAGGGTTTTAACAGAAGAATTTAAGGTTAGTTCGTGGTTGATGGAGACAAATGGAGTAAAGATCGATTAAGGAATAGGGTCTGGAATGAAACTTGCACATTCTTATCTAACTACCTGAAAAAACAAAGCCTAGAGGGTTTAACAGATGGACTCGATACTGATTATTCAGGATAGCCCTTCGGTAAACGCAATGCTGAAGTTTAGACTCGAAAGAGGAGGCTTTGCAGTAGACACAGCTGAAACGGGCGAGGAAGGTATTGAAAAAACAAAAACATTTCAATATCACCTCATTTTACTGGATTACAATCTCCCCGGAATTAATGGAAGCCAGGTCTGTGAGGTACTAAAGAAAAGAGATAACACCAGAAACATTCCAATCGTGTTCATTTCTGCCAAAGACGAGGACAAACTATCACAAATCACAAGGGAAGCAGGTGCTGATGGCTATATCGGTCTACCCTTTGAGGGAAAGAAGTTCATAGAGAAGATAACGGACCTGTTAAAAAAACGGAGGTCGTAAAGCGACAGTCTATAAACCGGATTCAGGGGATGCCTAACAGGACTAAGAAAGAATTATCCTTGGAGAGAATGGAGAAACGGCCAGAAACCGTAGAAGACATGGCCCATGATGAAGATGACCTCTATGAAAGAGAAGAGCTGAAAGAGGAAACACTGCAGATCATCGTTTTCCGGCTAGCCCGAGAGTGGTATGGAGTAGAGATCACAAAAGTAAAAGAGGTCATAAAGGTGGGCAAGATCACGTATCTCCCCTCGAGCCCGGAACACATTGCGGGAATTGTAAGTTTGAGGGGGAATATCCTATCCGTTACTGATTTAAAGACGATCTTTACTCTGCCTTATGAAGAGCCAACCGAGAAGACGAGGATCATAGCCATCGAATCCGGGATGTTGGAGACGGGACTTTTAGTCGACGAGGTGATTGAATCTATCGAAGTACCGATAAGCAAAATTGAACCTCCGCTCCTCACCCTGCCTGCTGACGGAGGGAGATATGTCGAGGGCCAGTGCAGGACGGGCAAGAAGCTAGTTGCTCTCCTAAGCGTAGAGAAGATATTGGAAAAGAGGGTGTAGAAGAGAAGGTGATACAAACAGCTCGTGCAGACTGTCTTTACGAGCTGAAAGGAGGTTGGAATGCTTAAATTGGGCCTTTTTTCAAAGCGAAAACTGGCAGAACAGGCGCTTCATGAATCGGAGGTTAAGTACCGCACCTTGTTTGACGACTCCAAAGAGCCGTTATTTATCACGACGACGGATGGGAGATTTGTCGACCTGAACGGGGCCATGGTTCAACTTTTTGGCTACGAAAATAAAGAAGAACTCATGAAAATCAAGGTGGCCCAAACCTATTTCAACCCGCAAGACCGAACCAAGTTTCAGGAGATCATGGCCAGACAAAACTATGTGAAGGATCTGGAGCTAGAGCTGAGACGGAAGGACGGGAGCAAAATCGATGCGTTGCTAACGGTGACCGCGAGGAAGGATCGTGAGGAAAATATCATTGGCTACAAGGGGACGATCAAGGACATCACCGAGCGCAAGGAGGCAGAAGAGGCACTGCGCCAGAGCGAGGAAAAATATCGTAACATTCTTGAAAGCATCGAAGAGGGTTACTACGAAGTTGACCTTGCGGGTAACTTCACCTTTCTCAACCCTTCGGCGTGCCGAATCCATGGGTACCCCAAAGAGGAATTGATGGGCATGAACGACCGGCAGTATACGGATAAAGAAAATTCAAAGAGAGTATTTCAAGCTTTTAACAAAGTTTACAGGACGGGGGAGTCCGGTGTCGTCTGTGATTATGAGCTGATACGAAAAGATGGGGCCAAAAGATACGTTGAGGTATCGATCTCCTTAAAAAAAGATTCATCAGGGAAGCCGATCGGATTTAGAGGTATTGTGCGGGACATCACCGACATAAAGCGAGCTTACGAAGAGATGAAACGAATGGTCGAACACATTCGCAACGCAGGCCTCCAAATCAGTACCTCTTCGGCCCAGATTCGAACTGCCTCTGAAGAGCAGGCAACCGGCGCGTCGGAGCAGTCCTCCGGGGTGAGCGAGGTGACCACGACCATTGAGGAACTCAACACCACTGCGACGCACATCGCCAAGAATGCTGAAAATGTAGCAAGGTTAGCGGGGGAAACCTTGGCAGGGATGCAGGAGATCAATACGAAGGTCAATGATACGGCAAGAAAGATTCTCTCTCTGGGGGAGAAGTCTCAATCCATTGGCAACATCACCAAGCTGATCGATGATATCGCGGAGCAGACGAATCTCCTCGCTTTAAACGCGGCCATTGAGGCAGCCCGAGCGGGAGAGGTGGGAAGGGGTTTTGCAGTGGTCGCCCAAGAGGTAAGGAAGCTTGCCGAACGCTCCTCCGAATCGACTGAGGAGATCCGTCAGATTATCAACGAAATCCAGGGAGAAACCAACTCTGCGATTATGAGTATCGAAGGCTCAACCAAATGGGTAAAAAAGGGGTTGGAGATGATAGAGGAGACAGCGAAATCTGCAAAAGAGATTTCGATCGCGACACAACAGCAGAAATTCGCATCAGAGCAGGTCGTGCAGGCAATGCGGGAAATCGATTCTGTAACAAAACAGTTCGTCGCTTCCACCAGACAGGCGGCCGCCTCTGCCGTACAGCTCAATGCATTATCAGAGGAGCTTAAGCGCGCGATCGTGGACTCTAAGGCAAATGAAGAGGAAGTAGGAAAAACGAGGACATTGAAATATGTCTGAGATGAAAGACCTGATCGCGATTTTCAAGGTGGAAACCGAAGAGCACCTGATCAAATTGGAGAATGGACTTGTCAAGTTAGAGAAGGAGTTCGACAACCTTGAGCTGGCTCGTAGCCTCAACCGAGAGGTGCATACCCTGAAAGGGGCCGCCCGGGTTTTTGGATTTTCCGAAATTCAGGAGGTTGCCCATCGGATCGAAGATATCTTTGAAACGGTTTCCTCCAAACGAGCCGTTTTCAACTCCTTCATGGCTGAGCGGATATTCAAAGGACTGGACGCCATCCGGACAATCTTGGAAAAGATCGTCCAGGAGCAGGAGATCGATTTCGATGCATCGGATCTCTGCAGGGAACTGGAAGCTTGCATTGCCGCAAATCAATACGGGACAGGGACGAGGAGCGAACCGCGTGAGGGAGAAAAAAACCACGGCCAAGTCCCCCCTCCCGTGAGTGAAGGGCCTTCTCCGCCGACACAACGGGACGAGTATATTCGCGTTCCGCTGAGCAGGGTGGACAAACTTCTCTATTTGGTGGGAGAGGTGGTCATCCACAGGATGAAGTCCTCTGCCAAGGTCGCTCAGGCGAAAAGGCTCTCGAAGCTTAGCAGAGAAGTGCAGAAAGGTATTGCGAGCTTAAGCGAAGAGATGAAGAAAGACCTTTCTCCTCAGAATGGAGAAGTGACAAAATGGCTCAGTCAATGTGCTGCTCAGGTGCAGAAGTTTAGGGAACATACCCTGAGGTTGTATGATCAGGTCTCCATGGAGGCATTTCATCTGGACCCCATCATCGATGAATTACAGGCAAGGATTAAAGAGGTAAAGATGTTACCTCTATCCACTATTTTTGAGGGATTTCCCCGCATGGTTAGGGATATCGCATCTCAGCAAGGGAAAGAGGTCAACTTAGTGATTTCAGGAGAAGAAACGGAACTTGATAAAAAGGTCATAGAGGGAATCAAAACTTCTCTCATCCATATATTGCGTAATTGCATCGACCATGGAATCGAAGAGCCGGATGTGAGGGTGGCCCTTGGTAAGCCAAGAGATGGAACCATCAAGGTTTCTGCCTTTCATGAAGGGGATAATGTCGTGATCACCGTAGAGGATGATGGAAGGGGCACGGATATTGACCAGATAAAGCAGACCGCCCTAAAGAAAAGAGTCGTATCAATTGACGACTTGGAAGCGATGACAGACAAAGAGGTGCTCAATCTCGTATTCATGAACGGTTATTCTACCAGTCCGATCGTGACGGATGTTTCTGGAAGGGGGATGGGACTCGATATCGTCAGACGAGACATCACCAATCTAAAAGGTCGGGTGATTCTGGCCACTCAGAAAAATAGGGGGACAAAATTCACACTGGTTTTGCCATTGACCATTGCGATTATTCACGTCCTTCTGGTAAAGGTGCAGGACATGCTCTTTGCCTTTCCGATGCTCTCCATTACAGAGAGTGTAAAGGTGAACATGGAAGATGTCTCTACCGTGGAAGGGAGGATGGTATTCTCATTCCATGGTCAGAGTACGCCTTTGGTAAGATTGGGTGAAGTGCTTGGACTCCCACCCCCAAGGGATGAAGAGGGAAAGGCGAAGAAAGCAACGCTGGTGGTGATTGTATCCTCTCTCGACAGGCGAGTCGGTTTCATGATTGATGAGATTGTTGGAGAAGAAGAAGTCTTCGTAAAGAGCTTGGGGAAGCATCTGGGCAAGGTGAAGAATGTAAGTGGTGCAATGGTCATAGCAACCGGTGAGGTAGCCATCGTCCTGGATATAGAAGACTTGATGGCTCATAGCGCTCTTAGTCTTCAGCCGGTTACCGGAAAGAAGCGGGCTCCCAGGGGAAAGCAGAAGGACAAAAGGATACTGGTCGTGGAAGACGCTTTCTCGACCAGGGAGCTTGAGAAAAGCATATTGGAGACCCATGGCTACCTGGTCGATACAGCCGTCGATGGTTTAGATGCACTGGAGAGGATGACGGGGAATAAGTACGACCTCATTGTCAGCGATATTGAGATGCCGAGGATGGATGGGTTTGAGCTTTGCAGGACCCTGAAGAAGAACGAGGGTTACAGGGATATCCCTTTCGTGATTGTTACCGCCTTACAGAAAGAAGAGGATAAAAGGCAGGGGCTCGAGGTCGGTGCAGCCGCCTACATCGTAAAAAGCGCATTTGAGCAGGCCAATCTTTTGGACACCATCGAACGATTGGTAGGGTGATATGAAACCGGGAGTCAAGCCATGATACGGGTGTTGGTGGTTGACGATTCTCCACTGATGTGCAAGCTCCTCACCACGGTGATGAACGCCGATCCGCAGATCCTCGTAGTAGCCGTAGCGAATAATGGAAAAGAGGCAGTAGAACTCGTGCCTCGCCTCCAACCGGATATCATTACAATGGATATGGACATGCCCGTCATGGACGGATTGGAGGCCACGAAGCAGATCATGGCCTATCACCCCACCCCCATCCTGATCGTGTCCTCTTCCGTGTTCAAACTGGGAATGGAGAAGGTATTCAAGGCCATCTCCCATGGCGCGTTGGACGTCATCGATAAAAGTGAACTCGAGTTTATTGGAGATAAAAAGTCCGGGGAGACGCTCATCGCGAAGATAAAATTCTTGACCAGTGCTCGAGTCATGGATCAGTCCCTTGTGAAATTTCGTCATGAAAGGTCCATCGTTGACCTGAAGGCTCCAAAGAAAAAAGTTTCAGATAAGATCGTAGCCATCGTCGCCTCCACCGGGGGGCCACAGGCCCTTCTTAAGATACTCCAAAGGCTCCCTGAAGATTTCCCCTGCGGCATTGTGATCGTTCAGCATATTACCAGTGGCTTTCTGTCAGGCCTGGTGGATTGGCTTGCGAAAGAATGCAATATCCAGGTGAAGATTGGAGAAGATTCAGAGGAAATACGGCCTGGCGTGGCGTACATCGCTCCGGACAGCTTTCACATGAGGGTAAAGGAAGGAGGAAAGATAAGCCTTTCGGATGAACCGGCCAACAACGGCCACAGGCCTTCGGGAGATGTCTTGCTCGAATCGGTGGCCAAGACCTATGGAAAAAGAGGTGTGGCAGCCATCCTGACCGGCATGGGCAGAGATGGGGCAATGGGGATGAAGGCGATCAAACAATCCCAGGGGATTACCGTTGCTCAAAATGAAGAGAGTTGCGTCGTTTTCGGTATGCCCAATGCAGCCATAGAAATGAAGGTTATCGATAAAGTGCTGCCCTTAGAAAGAATAGCAGAAGAGATCGTTTTGATGGTGAGGTAAGGGTTCGACGCGCTTTCAAATGAAAAGACTGTTGGGTGAGTGATGCAAAGCGAAAGCCAAGAGAAAAAAGAAAGGCAGATACTGGTCTTTAAGGTAGCGAACGACGAATTAGGGTTGGATATTTCTTGCGTCCGCGAGGTATTAAGACCGCAAGAGATCTATCCTCTCCCCAAGACTCCGGACTTTATTGAGGGAGTCATCAACCTGAGAGGGCATATTGTTGCTTTAATCGATTTAAGAAAGAGACTCCATGGCAAACAAATAGAGGAACCGGGCAAAAGAATCATCATCTGCAAGGTGAACAAGCTCATCGTCGGGTTGACGGTCGACAGCCTAAAGGAAATTATTGCTTTATCCGAGGAAAATATTAAACCGACACCAGAAGTGGCGGCCATGCAGATGGAGGCAGATGTGACATCGGGTCTGGCAAGAATAGGAGAAAGGATCATACCCATCTTAGATTTGGCGCACATCATTACCAAAAAAGAAGCAACTGAACTATCGGGACTAGAACGATGAAAGATATTTTACCCCTCTCCTCCGACGATTTCGCTCTTTTTCAAGAACTGCTCATCGAAGCATGTGGCCTCCACTTCGAAGAAGAGAGGAACCAGTCCTTGCATCTCGCTCTCTGGGAGCGTCTACAACAACGGGGTTACGATTCCTACCGGGAATATTATAATCTTCTAAAATTCCATCCCGAGGGACGTCTTGAGATCCGTGAACTCCTCGATTTGATCACGGTTGGCGAGACGTATTTCTTCAGAAATAAGGCTCAGTTTAACGTGCTCATGAGGTCTGTTTTGCCTGAAATCATACAGAGGAAGTTGTGCTCACGGGATAAGTCTATACGCGTTTGGTCAGCAGGGTGTTCGAGGGGAGACGAGCCCTATTCGATTGCCATCGCGATAAAGGAGGTTTTGCCTTTTGACGAAGAGTGGACTATTTCCATTCTGGGCACAGACATAAACAGAAACGGACTGGCTTGTGCGAAAGAAGCCACCTATGGCGAAAAGGACATAGCCCACTCGCCGAAGGAATACCTGGACAAGTATTTCAAGGTCGAGGGCTCCACCTACCTCCTAAATACTGACGTGAGACGGTTGGTCCAGTTTGCCTACCATAACTTAGTCAAGGATCCATTTGTACACGAAAAGATGCAGATGATCGATTTGATCTTTTGCAGGAATGTCACCATCTATTTCGATTATCAGACAACCCGGCGAGTCATTGAGAATTTTTATAACTGCCTTGCCCCGGACGGCTACCTTTTCCTCGGACATACCGAGACGCTATGGCAGATAACCGGCAAGTTTGAGAGAGTGGAGTTTCCACAGACATTCGTCTATAAGAAGAGGTTAAGCTTGGCCCGGGAAGATGTCATGAGGCCCTTTATGGCCGTACCCGAGATTAAAATTGAGGACCTGACCTCCATCAAAGAGGCGGGCGCAGAGAAAAGCTTTTTTCCCCGTGAGGGGAGGCCCGGGCTACAGAAGAAAACCGAATTTCCTGAGCAGATGGACAAACCCTTTGACCAGGCTCACCTCTCCTCACTCGACCACCCGGTTTCTCCAGAGAAATACGATAGACTCACCTCTCTCTCTAAGGCGACCCTCTTGGCGAATAACGCAAAATATAAAGAAGCGGCGGGTGTCCTTGCCAAGGTAATCGAGGCGGACAATCTCAGCGTGGAGGCCTATTATCTCTTAGGAGTATTATCCTATAAAAGCGGTCATCTTCGGGAGGCGGAGACACAATTCAGAAAAGTTATCTATGTGAACCCTGATTCAATCCTCGCTTATTTCAACCTCGGAAATATCTACCTCTATCAGAAAAAGTTTCGTGAAGCTACCAGAGAATTTAGGAACGCCATCCGTCTCTCGGAAAAAAGGCCCAAAGATGAACAAATAAAATTTTGTGAGGATTTCACAGTAGAATTTCTTTTAATGGCGTGTAGAAATAATCTGCGAGAGATCTCCAAGAGAGGTGAACGATATGAATGAGCAGGAAAAAATAGAAGCCTATCTTTCGTCTGTGAGGCACGATTTGCGCAGCCAACTCATGGTTGTTCGGGAAGGGGCAAGCCTCATTCTGGATAATATCGTCGGCTCAAATTGCGACAACTGCTTCGCCCTCCTAAGACCCGCCCTCGAATCCACGAACGAATTGAACAAATTGATAGGGGAATTCCTCAACACCCCTCGGTTTATTAAGATGTTGACCCCCCTTATCTCCGCAAAAGAAGAAGAAATGACGACTGTAAAAAAGGAACTTCTAAGAAACACAGAGGAAATAGAAAGGTTAAAGGAACAGCTTCTGGGAAGAGAAGAGGAATTGAGAAGCGTGAAAAGGGAACTCCTGAGAAAAGAAGAGGAATTGAAAGGTCTAAGAAGGGAACTTCCTGTAAAAGAAGAGGAACTGAAAAATGTAAAGGAGGAACCTCTGGGACACGAACTGGAGATCTTGACCTACGAACTCATGGGGATGATATCCCATATCATCCGTACCCCGCTGGCCATTGTCAAAGAGAGCTTCTCCTTGGTGCTGGATGAGATACCAGGAGAGCTGAATGCAAAGCAAAAAGAATTGCTTTCAACCGGAAAAAGGAACGTTGACAACTTAATCCAATCTGTTGAAGAGCTATCTCAGGAGTCCTGGGATGAAATCGTCTACGCAGCCAGAAAACATTTTTCTGCGGATGCCATCGCTAGGAAGGATAAGTCACCGAAGAAAAAAAGAATTTTAATCGTAGAAGACCAGGCCGTTATATCGAACATGCTCAAGATAAGATTAGAAGCAAATAATTATGAAGTCATTAGTGCAGCCGATGGTCAGGAAGGCCTGGAGAAAGCCCATAAAGAAAACCCCAACCTCATCATCCTCGATGTCATGCTTCCTAAAATGAACGGATATAAGGTCTGCCAACTTCTCAAGACAGACCCGAAATATAGTAGAATTCCTATCATCTTATCCTCTGGAAGGACACCGCAGGAAATCCGAAAGGTGAGTAAAGAGGTGGGCGCGGATTCGATTGTTTCTAAGCCCTTCGAAGCAGAAGAGTTGCTCTCAAAAATGAAAGAGCTTTTGGAAAAACCCGGGAAATAGAAACAGGGCCGCGGACTTCCAATTCCTATCTCAATTTTTTGCAACTAAAATGAGGGGAAAGCTTCTCTTTTGTAAAAAAGAGAATGCTATCCTTTTTCTTATAAATCCGGACAGAAAGAGGGGTTTCTTCATTCGGATCGGTGATTAAAAACAGGGTACCTAATTGATTCAATATCCCAATTTGGCTAAGGCCCACTTGAGCTTCGGGTTCACCCCATTGATTGAGAAAAACCTTTTGAAGGCAGACCGTGTTAATCTCTTGTTGCCAAAAATGGACGGAGCGATTTAATTAGGGATTCAGGATAACGGCCAAGGGTTCGAACCAGGAGAGGCACGTTCTCCGGCTGACACTACCCGGGGATTGGGGCTTGACAGCATGAGGGAGAGGGTCGAGCTTTCGGGAGGATCCTTTTCAATTGAATCCCACAAAAGAGCAGGGACAGTGATTCGGGCATCATGGCCAATTGAACAATCATCTCTCTCACTTTCAATGGGAGATCATCCGAAGTTTCCTTGAAGATTAGTAGATATAATCCTCAAAAAAGGAAGGCGATATTCGGTTGTCAAAGAACAAGGATAGGCGGAAAAAGGTTCCTCTCGGGGATTGAATCCCGCCCTCTTTCCAAAGGAGCTACAGCGATGGAAATTGACAAAGAAAGAAACAGAATCGCATTGGAACGGATCTCTTTTCATCTCGACGAGGCTATGCGGTTTTGTAACCAGTTGGATCTTTCTGGACTCGGCCCTTTGGAGCAAAGGGAATGGGATAGCAGAATGAAGGCCTGCAAAAATGCCATTGAATTTACCAAGGAATCAGTCCAGAAATTGAGTAAGATCCTTGAGTAATTTTTATTTTCTACCATTCTAGGCCCTTCTCAGCCTCTACCGCATGCCGGGAATGAGTGGGCGACAGTTGGTTGATCGATGTTGGCAGATGCGTCAAGGTTTTAAGGTTCTTTATATGCCGGGGTATACAGATAACGCCATCGTTCATCATGGGGTTCTCGAAAAAGAAGTGAATTTTATTCAGAAACCCTTCACATTTGATGGGCTGGCAAGGAAGATGAGAGAGGCGCTGGACAAATAAATCCCATCATTTTAGAGGATGTAACCTCGTTAACATCATCTATCAATCGGAACATTCTTATGGAAGAGATTTTAACACCCAAAGAAGCTGCTTTGTATTTAAACGTCCATGTTCGAACCATCTACCACCTGGCAAAAAATGGAAGGATTCCAGGCCGAAAGCTCGGCGGGCGCTGGAGATTTAACAAAGCCACTCTTGACGAATGGCTTTCGAGTCGTATGGGGAGAGAAAAGAAGGCCGAGAGTTGATGCTCTCACCATCAAACTTTCTCCTCTTCCTTCCTGAATCCAAAGCTCCGCAAATTGGCCTGAAAGTCTTGGCAGATTTATCGGAATAATGCTGTGGCAGAATGAGTCTTCTGGAACAATCGATATTCTTTTCTCCATTATGACAAAAAAGGTCTCTCTTTAGATTCTTAGGAAAATCTTAATATTAAGAAAACCTAATAGAGTCAACAGGTATAATAGGTCATTCACTGGTGGCATTAATATTGCGTCGTGTAAAAGTTCTTCTCAATTGCCCAACGATCAATACAGATGAAATTCCCAAAAAAGAGTAGAACCAAAAGGAAAGTGATCATGAACCTAAATCCAAATTTCAATTAGAGATTGATCAGACGGTTTAATATGAAAAACTCATCCCACCCCAAAGAAAGGCGAGCCCATCCAAGAATTATGATGAGTTTTCCCGTTAATGTCCGGATTAACGAGAATGAGAGGGGTTACCCCGGTCTGACCGTTGACGCAAGTGAATCCGGTCTATTGATTCAAACTTTAAAGGATATGCCAGTTAAAACAAGATTGAATATTGAAGTTTTGTTCCCGAAAGGGTTTGAATTGTCAAATTTTAAAGGGATAGCCGAAATCGTCTGGAAAGATATCTGTAATTGGGAAGATTTGGAAGGATATCAATATGGTCTCAAGTTTATTCAGATCTCGGATAAGAATCATTCGATGTTAAAGAAACTTTTGGCCGATCCCTCTTTTGTAAAAGAAGCCCAATTAGTCGATAACCATGAACACGATACGACTTTGGTTGTAAAAGTGGAATGATGATAGGAAAGAATTTTGCCTCCTTACAGAGTGTTTATTGTGACGTTAAAAAAATATAAGAAATTTCCTTGTATCGTTGTGATCCAATATTCGGAATAACTTTTGGAGCAATTAATGATCATAAAGAGGATGGACAGGAAGAAGATGATTGCGGTAAAAGGGAGGGGGCTGAGGAGTCAATTCACAATCTCTTTCAGATTAAGTTTCGTTCAGGACAATTTAAGTTGAAAACGAGCAGACCTTAAACTTATTGCTGCTCGTTTCCTTCTCACCCTTCGAAAGTATTGTTTCGGAGAACAAAAAGTTCTTACCGTTTCTTCGCTTTCGCTCTAATGGTCTTCCACCCTTTCTTTGCTGCCGCTACTTTCTTCGGATCTTTCGCCTTCTTTGCCTGCTTCTTTCCACTCTTTTTCATCTTGTCTCCTTTTTTTACGGTCATTTTATTTTCCTCTAAGGTGGTTAAGAGCAAACATTATGCCAATTACTGTTCCATCATGTGAACTACAAGTAGGCTTATCGGGCTTGGAATCAGAGTGTTTAAAAAATCGTGCAATGTTAAGAAGTTGTAAGATTTGGGTTAGTGAATTGATGAAAAAAGTGCTTCTAAGATTTAAAAAATGGCCTTATTTCAAGTCTTAGGCATAATGGCATAATTTTGTACAGACATGACAGATTGTGCATTTCTAAAGCCTTTGCAAGAAGCAAAAAAAGCCTACTCCTAACATAACCCTTTGGTGTGTCCTCTTTTCTGAGCAATCACCCTCTCCGTTTCATTAGAAGCCCGCTTTAGCCAAAGAGCTCACCCATTGAAGGGTTCCCCATGTAGAAGCTCCGAGGATTCCTTCCTGAAACTCCCATGCCGACCAGTCGGCACAAAGAAGAATGAAAATTAATTTTATTGGATAGAGTAGCTCTTTGCTTATTTGTTTGGATAGGGTAATTTTGATTCCATAA
>Ga0187886_1002890_pt1 | contig 13281 bp, 8 predicted proteins | sample June2016WEW_20_1_FD_133001 | JGI IMG/M metagenome (GOLD analysis project Ga0187886, IMG submission 133001) | Peatland microbial communities from SPRUCE experiment site at the Marcell Experimental Forest, Minnesota, USA - June2016WEW_20_150 | ecosystem: Environmental > Terrestrial > Soil >...
CCGTGAGCGAGCGGTACTCGGCCAGGCGGCGCCGCGCCTTCCGCCACCAGTCCAGGAGATTGTGCAGCACCATGAGTCCGATGAGCGTGGGGATGGTGAAGAGATAGAACAGCCGCACGTAGTAAAGCACGTGGTTGCCTTCCTCCACCGCCGCCACCACGTGGACTGACCCGATGGCGAATTTCTTCCCTGCTTCGGGATGGCACTTGCCGCAGGTGTGAGGCAGGTTGGCCTTGGCGATGGTCGAGCGAGGGTCGCTGGAAGGCAGGATGTTGTGCACGCCGTGACAACTCGCGCAGTTGGCTACGGTCTGCGAGCCGGTCTTCGCTGCCAAGCCGTGGTAACTGCTTTCATAGCTCGAGACCCGCCCCGTCGGCAGGGCAAAGCGCGCGTTCAGCCGCTGGTCTTCGTGACAGCGCGAGCAGGTCATCTGTGCGACATTGGCAACGTACACTGGCGAGTGCGGGTCCGTGGGCGCCAGGATGTTATGCTCGCCGTGGCAGTCGGTGCAGGTGGGAGCCTCCCCCACGCCGGATGCCACGGCGCGGCCGTGAATGCTTTCCCTGTACGCAGCGTAAACCTGCTCGTGGCACTTCCCGCAGGTGGAGGCCACCCGAGGCTTGGCAATCGGAGAACGCAGATCGGACGCGGGCAGAATGCCGTGCACGCCGTGACAATCGTTGCACGCGGCGGCGTTCATCTTGCCCGCGCGGATGGCGCGCCCGTGGACGCTTGCCTGGTAGGCCTCCACTGGCTTCGCCACCGCAAACAGGTACTTGCGGACAAACTCAGGATTCGAGTGGCAACGCCCGCAGGTCTCCGGCAGCTTCGCTTTGCTCACGGAAGAATTCGGGTCGCTGGCCGTGATCGCGCGATGCGTGGGCCCGTGGCAACCCTTGCAGCTCGGAGCATCGCCATTGCCGCGGCCGTTCGCTTGTCCATGCACGCTGGCCGCGAATTGCTTCACCTCGGCGTCGTGGCAGGAGGCGCAGAACTCGGTGCCACGCGTGGAGGGTTTCACCACGTTGTGGTCGCCGTGACAGGTGATGCAGGTCTGGGGACTGTCCGGTTTGCCCAGCATGGCGTGGGCCCCGGAGGCAAGATCCTGGGAAGCCTCCGCGTGGCAGGTGAGACAGGAGGATGAGGCTGTCTTCGCAGTGTGAGGAAACTTCGCGGCACCGGCGTGGCAGTCGACACACCGAAAGTCCTTATGGACGCTCTTGGGAAGCGCCTCGGCGTTTACGGTGATGTTCCTGCCTCGCGAGTTCGTCAGGCCAGTGGCGGAAGCGTGACAGGAGAGACAATCATCAGCCGCGCGGGCCGAGGTGAGAGCCCCCAGGAGCCCGAGAACCAACAGCCATCCGAGTCGCGCAACTGTCCGTTTCCGGACACTGCCCTCTGCCAAAAGTACGCCAGAAAGTCCCTCGGCGTGAGGCTCTGGCCGCGTACCAAGGGCAGAAGAAATCTGGTCTTCAATCTGCGATATTCCACGCATCAGGGGTTCTAAAGTACCCACGGTTGGAGACAATTCAGCCCACGTTCCACCAAAACAGACATCCTGTTGCAGTTTTCATGCCGGGCAGAGGAAATATTCAATAAGCGACAGGAGGAGTAGAAAGGCTGTGAGTTTTCTAGGATTGATCCATTAGAGACACTTTGTCATGTCGTGGAACTGTCCTGAGCGCGGTAGCCCGCCAAAAACCAGAGGCCACACCCGACGCTCCTGCCCAAACAGGATTCACCGAATCGCGGCCCCTCTCGCTATTCCACAACCTCGAAACTGAACACGGTTTCAGGGGTGATTCTGCTACCGGGGGGAGGCGATTGCGTGAGGACCGTCCCCTTGGGCGTGGCCTCTGACGCAATGGGAATTACCTGCCCTACTTTGAATCCAGCTTTCTCGAGGTCGCGGCGGACCCCGGCAAGTTGCTGGCCAACGAAGCTGGGACACTCGTAGGCGGGAGGGGGTTCCCCGCGCGAGACCAGGAGATTCATCACGGGGCTGTGCACATTCGCCGCGGAGGGCAGCGGGTCCTGCGCCACCACTTGGTCTAGCTCGGCGCCCGGCCAGGGGATGGAAGCGACATTGCCCACGCTCAAGCCCCGCTGAATGACTGTGATTTGCGCGGCGCGAAGGCTGCTGCCTGCAAGATTCGGTATGGCCACGCGGGGCGGCCCCAGACTGACCAGCACGTGCACGTGCTGACCCACCTTGACGCGCGTGCCGGCGGGCGGCTGCTGGGACACGATGTGGTTGGCGGGATACTGGGTGTTGAAAAGCTTGTCCTCCGCTTTCAACTCCAGGCCGAGGCCGCTCGCCACGCGCTGCGCCGCATCCAGCGGCGCCCCCACCAAGTTCGGCATGGTTTCCTGGTGGCCGTGGATGCTCAGGCGAATGGTGGTGATGGCGCTGATCAGAGCCACCGCCACCAGCACCGTGAAAAGCAGGAAAAGGCGGAAGAGGGTTCGAATCCGTTCGCGCAGGCTCATGGGCAACAATGAATGATGAACGAGGAATGATGAATTATCAAGTCCCGCGGATAGTCCCGGCGGTTGCCGATCGTTGGTCATTCATCATTCAGCATTCTGCATTCATCGTTGCTCCTTCCTCGCTTGACCTACTCCTCGATTTTCAGTAGCGTGTGCCCTTCGAGGTAGAACCTCGCGAAGAGGCCGACGTGGTGATTCCCCTTTACGACCCCGAAGTGCTCCAACGTTTCCCGGAGGGCCAAGTCGCGTGATCCCCGGGCCGAGTGCGCCGAAGCTTCGCGTGGCGCTTTTTATCACCTGCCTGGGGGATCAGTTTTTTCCCCAGGTGGGGGAATGCGTCGTTCAGGTGTTGCGGCGGCTGGGCGTGGAGGTGACGTTCAATCCCGCCCAGACCTGCTGCGGCCAGCCGGCCTTCAACACCGGCTACCGCCAGGAAGCGCGCCGGGTGGCGGCGCGTGTCCTGGATCAGTTCGAGGATGCGGACTATGTGGTGGCGCCCTCGGGCTCGTGCACTTCGATGGTACGGGTTTACTATCCGGAGCTTTTTGCCGGCGACCCAGAACGTCTCCGCAAGGTCGAAAAGCTGCGGAGCCGCTTTCTGGAGTTTTCGGAGTTCCTGGTCAACATCCTGAAGGTTGAGGACGTGGGCGCGAGCTTCCCTCACCGCGTGGCCTATCACGATTCCTGCCACCTGCTCCGTGAACTGCGCATTGAAGCAGAACCCCGCCGGTTGATCCGCGCCGTACGGGGCGTGGAGTTCTTGGAGCTCAAGGACTATCAGGCGTGCTGCGGGTTTGGCGGGACCTTTGCCGTGAAATTTCCGGGGGTCTCCGTGGCGATGGCCGAGGACAAACTGCGCGCCGCGGCCGCGTCCGGAGCCGAATACTTGGTGGCCAACGATTCCAGTTGCCTGATGCACCTGGCCGGGGTCATCCACCGCCAGGGATTGCCGCTTCGTACCATGCACCTGGCGGAACTGCTGGCGAGACAAGCGTAGAGGCAGGCTTTCGCCTGCCACCGCGACATGTCGGCCTTCATGCCCGCAAGGCCCTGGCCGGCTAAAGCCGGCCGCTACACAAGATGAGCGAAGCCCGAATCGGAACCGGCGACATCCACGCCCGAGTACAGTCGGCGCTCAAGAACGCGCACCTCCAGGAGGCGTATCGCTCCTCGACGCTCCGCCTGTACACGCATCGCTTGCAGGCCGTCAGCGAGCTCCCCGGCTTCGAGCACCTGCGCGACCGCGCCCAGGCCCTCAAACGCCAGGTGATGGAGCATCTCGATTATTACCTGGCGCAGTTCGCCGACAACGTCGCGCGGCGCGGCGGGCACGTCCACTGGGCGGCTAGCGGCGAGGAGGCTTGCGGCATCGTGCGCGAAATCGCCACGCGCGCCGGGGCCCGGGAAATCGTCAAGGCCAAGACCATGCTCAGCGAGGAAATCGGGCTGAATCGTGCGCTCGAAGCGGCCAACATTCGGCCCTTCGAGACGGACCTGGGCGAGTTCATCGTACAACTCTCCGGCGAAGGCCCCGCGCACATCGTAGCTCCGGCCATGCACCTGACCCGGCACGACGTCTCCGCCCTATTCGTCAAGCACATTCACTCCGAACCCACCGACGTCCCCGAGCAGTTGACGGCCATCGCGCGGTGCGCCCTGCGGGAGAAGTTCGCGCGGGCGGGCCTGGGGTTGAGCGGCGCCAATTTCGCCGTGGCGGAGACCGGGACAGTCGTGCTGGTTGAGAATGAAGGAAACATCCGTTTCTCGACCACCGCGCCGCGGGTCCACGTGGCCCTGGTGGGCATCGAGAAGATTATCCCGCGCCTTGCCGATCTGGCCGTTTTCCTGAGGCTGCTGGGCCGGTCAGGGACCGGACAGAAGCTGACCGTTTATACGTCGCTGCTGACCGGGCCACGACGGCCCGGCGAGGACGGCCCCGACCAGATGCACGTGGTGCTGGTGGACAACGGCCGCATCGAGACGCTGGCGAGCGAGAAGATGCGCGAGATGCTCTACTGCATTCGCTGTGGCGGCTGCCTCAATACTTGCCCCGTCTTTCGCAAGATCGGCGGGCATGCCTACGGCTGGGTGTACAGTGGGCCCATCGGGGCGCTGGTCACGCCGCAGTTCCTAGGCTTGGACAAGGCCCGGGAACTGCCCTTTGCCTCGTCACTGTGCGCCGCCTGCCGCGATGTCTGCCCCGTCAAGATTGATATCCCTGACTTGCTGCTCCACCTGCGCGCCCAGGCGCAGGAACTGACGAAAGCTCCGCGCCCGCCGGGCTCGCCGATTGGGGAACGCACGGCTATGCGCCTGTGGGCGTGGGCCATGGAGCGGCCGTGGGTGTACACTCTCGGCAGTCGCCTGGCGCGCCTTGGCCAGCGGCTCTTCGCCCGGCAAGGATGGATTCAGAAAGTTCCGCTTTTCCCGCTTTCCCGCTGGACCGAGGGCCGCGACTTGCCCGCTCTCGCGCCCAAATCGTTCCGGGAGCGGTGGAAAGAAATAAGCAAGCAGTGACAAGTGACGAGTGACCAGCCCCCAACAAGAGGCTGACGTGGCTCGTCACTCTATTTGGAAACGAGGTATGCCATGCGCCAACTCAACAGCATTCGCCGAGGAATCATCTTCAGCGTGTTTCTATCGACCTTCTTAGGAGGGGCATCCGTGCTCGCCTTGGGTGCAGACGGTCCTCTGCCACCGAAAAACCTGCGATGTGAATATCTCTCGAATCCCCTGGGCATCGACGTGGGGCAGCCGCGCCTTGCCTGGGTGCTTGAGCACACGCAGCGCGGGCAGAAACAAACTGCCTATCAGATCCTGGTCGCCACGCGGCCCGAGACGCTCGCGCAAGACAAAGGCGACCAGTGGGACAGCGGCAAGGTGATGTCTGATGACTCCACGCAAGTGGCATACAACGGCAAGCCCCTCGCAAGCGGCACAACCTACTACTGGAAAGTCCGCACCTGGGACAAGGACGGCAATGCCAGTTCGTACAGCCGCGCAGCGCAATTCGAGATGGGATTGCTCTCTGCCGAGGAATGGAAAGCGCAGTGGATTGCCGGCGGCAACCTGCTTCGCAAAGAGTTCCCCGTTGCCGCCAAGGTAGTGCGCGCTCGTGCCTATGTTACCGCGCTGGGATACTACGAATTGCGGCTCAATGGCCAAAAGGTGGGCTCAAACGTTCTCGACCCGGCCTGGACGACTTACGAGAAGCGCTCCCTGTACACGACTTACGATGTGACCGCATACCTCCAGTCAGGCCCGAACGCTGTCGGCATGATGCTCGGCAACGGCTGGGCGAACCAAAGCTGGGATTGGGGCGATCCCGTCAAACCTGCCGGCCAATCCCCCCAACTGCTGGTCCAGTTGGAGATCGATATGGAGGGCGGGCGGCACTTGCAGCTCGTGAGCGACAAGTCCTGGAAGGCCGGAAAGGGTCCCATCACGAGCGACAGCATTTACAACGGCGAGACCTACGATGCCCGGCTGGGAATGCCCGGCTGGGACGCGCCGGGCTTCAACGATTCATCCTGGAAGGCAGCGGAAGTCCTGAAGGGGTCGGGCGGTGTGCTCTCCGCCGAGATGATGCCGCCCATCCGCGTGGTGGATACCATCCCGCCCGTCCTGATGAGCAATCCCCAGCCCGGCGTGTACGTTTACGACCTGGGGCAGAACTTCGCCGGTTGGGTACAGCTCCGCGTCAAGGGTCCGCGCGGAGCCGCCGTGAAAATGCGCTTTGCCGAGCTCCTCTATGACACCGGCATGATCAACCGCGAGAACATCCGCGGGGCCAAAGCCACCGATACCTACATTCTGCGCGGCGACGACGAGCTGGAAGTTTATGAGCCTCATTTCACTTACCACGGCTTCCGCTACGTCGAACTGACGGGTTTCCCGGGAACGCCTGGCCTCGACACGCTGCGCGGCCGCGTGGTGCACAGCGCGGTGGAATCGGTGGGCAACTTTGCCGCGTCCAAGCCGCTTCTGAACCAGATCCAGCGGCTGATTCGCTGGGGATACTTGTCGAACCTGCACAGCGTCCCCACCGACTGCCCGCAACGCGACGAGCGCATGGGTTGGATGGGCGACGCGCAGGCCACCGCGGAAACGGCCATGCTCAACTTCGATATGGCTGCCTTCTTCACCAACTTCATTCGGGACATCCGCGACGTGCAGGGATCGGATGGAAGCGTCACCGACACCGTCCCGCACAAAGGCGGTAGCCGTCCGGCCGACCCGGCCTGGGGAACAGCGTACCCGCTGCTTTGCTGGTATATGTACGAACAGTACGGCGACGTGCGCATTCTGGAAGAGCACTATGACGGTCTGAAGAAGTACGTCGAGTTTCTGCGCAGCAAAGCTCCGGACAACGTTCTGCGCTACAGCTATTACGGCGACTGGGTGGCGGTGGAGCACACGCCCGGCGAACTGGTCTCAGACGCCTACTACTACAAGGACGTGCAGATCCTGGCGAAGGCGGCGGCGATTCTTGGCAAAGCGGCCGATGCGCAGGCGTACTCGCAACTGGCGGCGCAGATCAAGGACGCTTTCAACCGCGAGTTCTACGACGCGAAGCGCGGCGTCTATGCCAACGGCACGCAGACGGCCCACACGATGGCGCTCTACTTCGGTCTCGTGCCCGACAATCAGCTTGACCAAGTGTTGGGACGGCTGACCAACGACATCGTCTACGGCCACGATACCCACGTCACCACAGGCTTCATCGGCGTCAAGTACCTGCTGCCTTTGCTCACCCGCACCGGCAGTTCGGACCTGGCTTACGAACTCGCCACCCAGACCACCTACCCGAGCTGGGGTTACATGATCGCGAACGGCGCCACGACACTGTGGGAACTCTGGCAGAACAAGACCGGGCCTTCGATGAACTCCCACAACCACCACATGTTCGGCAGCGTGGGCGCCTGGTTCTATCAGGCGCTGGCGGGCATCAACCTGGGTGCGGACAGCGCGGGCTATGGGAAGATTCGCATTGAGCCGCAAATCGCTCGCGACCTCACCTGGGCGAGCGGCACGGTCGAGACCGTGCGCGGAACCGTGTCTTCTGCCTGGACCCATTCCCCGGGTGTCCTCAGCCTGGATGTTACCATCCCTGTAAATAGCCAGGCTAGAATCGTCATTCCGAAAGAGGAAGAGGCCACGGAACTCGTGCTCCGCGAAGGCGAGCAGGTGGTTTGGGAAAAAGGCAAATACATCCCGGGCGTGCCGGGGGTAACCGGCGCCAGCCAGGAAAGGAACGGGAACCTTGTGCTGGACGTTGGCTCCGGCCACTACTCGTTCAAGCTGACCATGCGCTAGGAGTCTAGCGCCCGGTCTTCAACCTGACAGCGCACAGCGGCACCGTGGAGTCTGCTGCGGCCAGAGGGGTAGTGTCCTAATTCGATTTTCTTAGCATTGAATCGCGGCATTGCAGGTGCTCCGTATCCATTCGGAAAGCCTTTGTTCTTTGGCTCTAGCTGCCCGCTCAAAGGCCGCAGCTTCTTGCTTGGACAGCCGGACGGGCACGATCTTCCGTTTTGCCTGTCCTTTTGGAAGCGGGGGCCTGCCGACTTTCCTGTGCTTCCGATTCTGACTCAAGGTCTCTAAACTCCTTTACCATGGCCTCCAGGTATGCCCGCAGCGCATCGCCCCAAATCTGGACGCGGTTCTTGAGGCGGGCAGAAATATCATTCACGAAGGCATTGGCTGTGGCCGCATCCCGCCTCCCAACCTTGAAAGTTGGGACAACGTTGGTATCAGCATCTATTGCGCAGAGGCTCCACACGTCCCCGACTTCAGCATCATCGTCAGGCCGAACGTGTTTTTCCTTCTTGCCGATGAAGCCCCAGATCTCATCAAACCGCAAATGGCGGCAAGTGAAGTTCCGCATCTTGCTGTCCAGCAAGGTAGCACAGCCCCGGCCCACTTTTACGCCAAGCCGCATGATGGTATTGCGGTGAATGCCCCTCATCCGCTCGCTTGACCGGATACTGGGGCTTCCGCCAGGGCTCCGACGACCATTGCTTATCTTTCTGCGCCTAGGGTGTTCGGCATTGCTATCCTCCGCTCTACACCAATAAGTGTATTACAGAAACTGGGGCTTGTGAAGTCTTTCCTTGCGTATTAGTATGTCACACTCATAAAATTCCTGAGGATGTAAAAGCATGATAGAGGAAAGGTCGAGCGACCAGGCACAAAAGAGCGACGAGCAGAGCCCTCCCGTCATCGGCCAGTCTAAAGCTTCGGAATGCGCAGCTTCCCCGCTTCCTGTTCCAGCCGAAAATACCCCCTCTCTGCCAAATAACGGTCGCCCCGCTTACAATAGCGAGAAGACTGATAACTACGCAAAAGAGGCCCTTCAGGAGTTTTCCGCCGGGGTTTCTGAGGATAGCAGTATGAAACCGTACGAGAAGAGAATGTTCTGGATGACAGTGGTGGGAATCGCGGTTGGAATCCTTACCGCCGTTTTCTTTTGCAGCCAACTGCTGGAGATGAGAACTCAAACTGCGTTGATCGTTCAACAGTCTCAAATCGAAAATGCCGGTGCCTCGCACAGGACTGCTGAAACTTTCCGCCAACTGAATATCGCACAGAAACAAGCCCAAGCCGCTCAGGATAGTCTCGCGACCATTCGAGAGCAGATGCGCTTGGATCAACGGGCTTGGGTCGGTCTTGTACACACCGAAACGATGGGCGGAAAGCAAAGCGAAGATCGAAGCACGTTCTCTTATGATTACGTTAGGGTGTCGTTCCGAAATAGCGGGAAGACTCCAGCTCTCAATGTCAGTGTGCAAAGAATCATGACTGGTGGCAAGGCGGGAATAATGATTGGCGGAAAGCCCGAGAAAATCCCTGACTTTGACGAGGAAGTCATGGCTACAGAGCGTTTCCACCAACAAATGACTGCGGAATTGATACGAGAGAATCCGAAGGACGCCGAGCAGATACGGAAAGCCCGGAGAGGGGTTTCGCCCACAGGAGTCCTCTCCGCCCTTTCTCCAGCCGGACGAGCGATTGCCCCTACCGCTGAACTTGTTTTTGACTGGCATGCACTGGGGCCTGGGTCTTTGCGGGACAGCAAGACCGGCGTACCCACTACGACTTACCTCCTCGGAAAGGTCACGTATAACGACATTTTCCCAGGGACTAAACGGCATACCACTAAGTTCTGCCTTATGTGGCATGAAACAGGCTTCATTATGTGCCCCGGCGGCGGAAACTGGATGGATTAGCAGCAGAATCGCCAGAACGCAGACCGGCACTGGCCGTAAATCCAAATCAGGACACCACCGCCAGAACCACTCCATTGGCAGACACTGCCGAGGTACTGTAAACTGAAACGCTCGTTTCAGGACTTGAACTGGAATCAGCGCGCCAGCGCTTTCCTGAATCCCTACGGAGGTTCTGATGTCCTACCCCTGGAAGACGAATAAATGGTTTACCAGCCCGTGGAATTTTCTGCCGCAGGTGCGCAAGGGCTTCAAGTTCCCACCCCGGATCAAGATCCACGACGTGACGCTGCGCGACGGCGAGCAGCAGACCGCCGTAGTGTTCCGCCGCGAGGAGAAAGTGGAAATCGCCAAGCGGCTGGACGCCATGGGCATCCATCGAATCGAAGCGGGGATGCCGGCGGTCTCGCCACAGGACAAGGCGGCCATCTCGGAGATTGCCAGTCTGGGGCTGAAGGCGGAGATCTTTGCTTTCTCGCGCTGCCTCATTCAGGACATCAAGGCAGCCAAAGAGTGCGGCTGCACGGGAGTCATCGTCGAGATCCCCTCCAGCGACCACATCATCCGCAACGCCTACGGCTGGACGCTCGACCGGGCGAGGAAATCTTCCATCGAGGCCACGCTCGCGGCCAAAGAGGAAGGTCTCTACACCGTCTTCTTCACCATCGATTCGACGCGCACGGAGGTGGAGCACCTGCTGGATACCGTGGAGCGGGTGGCGACCGAAGGCCACATGGACGCCTTCACTCTGGCCGACAGTTTCGGCGGCACCACCCCCGAGGCCATCTATTACGTGGTCAAGAAAGCCATCAAGCGGTTGAAGAAGCCCGTCGAGATTCACTGTCACCAGGATTTCAGCCTGGGTGTGGCCAACACGATTTACGCGTTGGCCGCGGGAGCGTCGGTGGCGCATACCACCATCACCGGCCTGGGCGAGCGCGCCGGAAATGTCCCGATGGAAGACGTCGTGCTCTCGCTGCTTTGCCAGTATGGCGTGGATCTGGGTATCCGCACGGGAATGATGTGCGACGTTTCGCGCTTCGTACTGGAGCGGGCCAAAGTCACCATTCCGGGCAACCGTCCCATTGTGGGCGACATGCTTTACCAGGTGGAGTCCGGAATCGTCGCGGGCTTCGTGCGGAGAGCGCGCCAGGAACACCCGCTTGAGTACGTGCCCTTTGCCGCCGAACTGGTGGGCCAGAAGCCGGTCACGATCGTGCTGGGCAAGAACAGCGGCCTGCCTTCGATTCAGGAATGGTGCGAAAAGCTCAACGTCCAGGCCAGCGAAGAACAGATGATGGAAATGCTGCGACTGGTCAAAGAGAAGTCATTCGAGAAGAAGGACCTGCTCACGGAGGACGATTTCAAGGCCATCGTAGGCCAGGTGCTGAAGTAGAGACGGCCCGGTGGGCCGTCTCGTAGCGTCCGGCTTCAGCCGGACAGCCTGTGGCGGCCTGAAGGCCGCCTCTACACGGGGTAACAATGTGATTCACAATCTCAGCGAACTTGTCGAACGTGCTCAAAAGCTCGGCCCGGCGCGGATTGCGGTGGTCGAGGCGCACGACCCGGATGTCCTCGAGTGCCTGAAAGAAGCCGAGCCAATGGGCCTGGCGGAAGCCACGCTGGTCGGAAATCCCGCCAAGATCGAAGCCGCGGCGCAGAAGGTCGGCTACCGGGTGCGTCCCGAGTCGCTCCTCAAGACCTCGGGCGAAGACGTGTCAATTCGTCAGGCCATCGACCTAGTCCGCGACGGCAAAGCCAATGTGCTGATGAAGGGCAAGGTCACCACGGCCAACCTCATCCGCGGCATTCTCGACAAGGAACGCGGCCTGCGCACCGGCCGACTGCTCAGCCAGGTGATTGTCTTCCAGGTGCCGCATATTCCGCGGTTGATGATCATGACGGATGGCGCCATCAACATCGCGCCGACGCTCGCCCAAAAAGCCGAGATCTGCCGCAATGCCATCGAGGTGGCGCACGCAATCGGCATTACCGAACCTAAAGTGGCGCTGCTCACGGCGCTGGAGTTCGTCAATCCGGACATGCCCGCCACGGTCGATGCCGCCGCCCTAGTGCAGATGAATCGCCGCGGTCAAATCACGGGCGCGTACCTCGAGGGCCCGCTGGCGCTCGATGTTCCGCTCAGCCGCTTCGCCGCCGACCGGAAGAACATCCAGAGTCCGCTCGTCGAGGCCACTGATGTTTTCATCGGTCCGGATATTGAAGCCGCCAACATCTTGTACCGCGCCGTTCTCTACTTTGCCCATGGGAAATCCGGCGGCATCGTCGTGGGTGCCCAGGTGCCGCTGGTCCTGCTGTCGCGCGCGGAGACACCGGAGACCAAGATCCACTCGATTTCGCTGGCGCTGCTGGTGATGCACCATCAGCGGCAAGCAGCCGGCGGATAACAGTTGGCAGTCGGCAGTCAGCAGTCGACAGTTGCAGCGGACCAAGGGGAGCAAAGAATCGAGATCCGGTAATCGACAATCGGCAATCTTCAATCGGCAATTATCAATCCCCTAGTCCCTAGCACCCAGCACCGTCTTCGAAGAGGTAGCCCCTCGTGAAAGTCCTCGTTCCCAATCTCGGCTCGACTTCGCTGAAGTATCAACTCATCGACATGGAGGGCGAGCGCATTCTGGCGCGGGGCAAGATCGAACGCATCGGCAGCGCGCAGGCTGTGGTCATCGCGTGGGATTCGGAGGGCAAGAGTGCGCAGACCACGGCGGCGATTCCCGACCATCGAGCTGCCATCCAAACCCTGATCGAGCGGCTGGGCCAAATCGCCGAGGGCCGGCAGGCCATCGACGCCGTGGGCTTCAAGGCGGTCCACGGCGGGCCGCGCTATCGCGGCAGCTTTCTGGTCACGGATGAATTGCTCGCCGCCATGCAGGAGTTCGTGCCGGTAGCGCCCGTGCACAACCCGGTTTACATCCAGGCCATGCAGATCTTCCGCGAGGTCATGCCGGGTGTGCCGATGGTGGCGGTGTTCGAGCCGGGATTCCATGTGACCATTCCCGACCGCGCCGCCGTTTACGGCGTTCCGTACGAGTGGCTGGAGAAATACGGCGTGCGCCGCTACGGCTTCCACGGCTCGTCGCATCGCTACCTTGCCCAGCGGGTGCCACAGATGCTGGGCCGCCTCGCCGCGGGACTGCGCCTGGTTTCCTGCCACCTGGGAGGCAGCTCCTCGATCTGCGCCATCCGCGACGGGGAATCGGTCGATTCGAGTTTTGGTTTCTCGGCCCAGTCGGGAATGGAACACGCCGCACGCTCGGGCGAACTTGACCCCTTCGCGGTGCTTTACGTCATGGAGAAGGAGAAGCTCACCGCCGCGCAGGTGAGTGAAATCCTCTGCAAGAAGAGCGGCCTGCTGGGAATTTCCGGGGTGAGCAGCGACCTCCGCGATATTGAGGAGGCGGCCTCGAAGGGCAACACCCGCGCGGCGCTCGCCATCGATGTGCTGGTTTACGAGGTCAAGAAGTACATCGGCGCTTTCGCGGCGGCGATGGGCGGACTCGACGCCGTAGCGTTTGCCGGCGGCATCGGCGAAAACTCCTGGCGC
>Ga0187886_1002891_pt1 | contig 13280 bp, 11 predicted proteins | sample June2016WEW_20_1_FD_133001 | JGI IMG/M metagenome (GOLD analysis project Ga0187886, IMG submission 133001) | Peatland microbial communities from SPRUCE experiment site at the Marcell Experimental Forest, Minnesota, USA - June2016WEW_20_150 | ecosystem: Environmental > Terrestrial > Soil >...
AGGCTGCCGCGGCTGGATTGATGGCTGCATGGTAGTCCCGGGCTGCCCGGCAGGCTGCCGTGGCTGGATTGATGGCTGCATGGTAGTCCCGGGCTGCCCGGCAGGCTGCCGTGGCTGGATTGATGGCTGCATGGCAGTTCCGGGCTGCCCGGCAGGCTGCCGCGGCTGGATTGATGGCTGCATGGCAGTTCCGGGCTGCCTGGCGCCCGGCCGTCGAGGTTCGTTTCCCCCCGCTTGCGTCTGAGGTGAGAGGGATGGTTGCGCGACACCTTTTCTCTGGTATCCAGGCGTCACGACGCTGACTGGCGAGCGAACAGCGGGAGCCGATCGTCTCAAGTTGGACAGTGTTCCTGCGTCGAGCGGTTGGCCAGGATGAGCCGCAAGGGGTTGCTGAAGCACCGCAAAGGGAACTGCCTGGGGTGGCGGAGACAGCCGGGCCACCACTGGCCGAGACATCACCGAGGCGGGAGGCTGGGCAATCGGACCACGAGAGGCAACGGAACTACCAAGGAAGCTCTCTCGCTGCGGAACGAGCGGCGCAACAGCCCCCCGCACCGGAGCTCTGTTGAGCTCGTCGTTGGGCAGAAGAAGCGCGGCTCCCGCCGCCGGCTGGCCGCGTACGAATGTCTCGTTCGGCACAACAGTCACTGCGCCAGGAACAGCGCGATTCACGTAGGCGATGTGCTCGACGTCAACGTTGTGCAGGCGCGTGCGGTTGGTGCGGTAGGGTGGAATGTAGGGCTCATGCGGACCAAGAGGAAACCAGCCGATGCTCCCACCGGGGGCAGGGCTGGAGTGCCATCCTCCGCCGCCAACGAATGTCACGAGCGCAGGCGCATACACCGCGTGGCCGATACGAGGGCCCGGCACCCACACCCAGGCGCTGCTGCGAAAAGCCCAGCGGCCATAGTGGAAAGGGGCAAATCCCCAGGGAGCGTCATCGATCCAGGTCCAGCCCCAGGGATCGACCCAGGCCCAATGCCCGAAGCGGTACGGCGCCCATGCCACAACTATCACTGTCGGCGCCCACACTGGTCCATAGTCCGGGTCAACGCTCCAGCTCCCATACTCGTCCAGGTCTTCGACTCCGCTCATCTCATCACGAGGAACGTACTGGGCTGAGGCGATCTTGTTCTCTCTCTGATCTCGTGCCTGGCACCACCTGTCCCAATCATCGAGAATGGGAGCGCCCGTGACCTGATACGAGGGAGAATCGAGGCCCGTGATTGCAGCGGTTTGGCTCTGGCGCAAAGGGAACACCGAGCTGCCCGCGGTCACTTCAACCTCACCCGTGCGCACCGTGACAGCCGTGTCTCCGTTTTGCTGAACATCTATTCGATAAGTGCCCGCTCGGAGCATCGAGAGGCTCGAGTTGGGGGTATCCACCTCGATCTCCTCAGCGGGACCCAGGTGACGAAGTCGCAGGTTCAGCGACCCCGTCGAGAGACGAATCTGGATTGTCTGGTCGTTCAGGTTCAGGAATGAAATCTCGGTACTCGAGGCTAGGCGGAGAGCGGTTGAGCCCACGTGCACCTCGGCTTGCCCGTCCTGGTCCGTCCACAGATGGTCCCCGATGGTCAAGGGATAGTTCAGGGCTGCGGGAGCCCACTCATCGATACTCTCCTGGTGAAACGAGACTGTCCCGCTGACGAAGTTCAGACGTCCGACACGATCGGGAGGATCGCCCCAAAGCGCGGGGACGCATGCGAGCATCCAGGTACAGAAAGCAAGAAGACAAAGCCGGATCGAGGTTGAGTTCATGGTATCCCTCCGAGCGGATGCCGACGAAACGCGACGAGCGGTTGCTTCGAACGTGTGGTCCGAGTCACGCAAACGCCCTGACCATCCACTCCCTCAGAGCATCGCGAACCACGGTTCCCTACCGAGCAGAAGAGGGGGCACGAGTCTCACTCGGTGGGTTTTCTCTCCTCTTCAAAGATATTGTTCGGCACGAGGCTCGTCAACGGCGCGCGGAAGCTCGGGAAGGCCCGCCTGCCACGAAGAGGCGCACCAAGCCATTGGACGAGAATCGCCGGGCCGTACCTCGGCAGGGCGAGGATGCTTACTGCCCGAGCGTCTTCAGCCGGGTAGTCGGAATCGAATAAACGTTGAAATGCAGAACGTTGTTGTACCAGAGCGCCTGGGAAGAATCAAGAGAGGGATCCCTCTGTAGCAATTGTGCGATCACCGTGGTAGGCTTTTTCATCCTCGACCGTCAGCTCCGGTGGGTTTCAAAGGTGTTATTACCCCGCCTAGTCCTGCAACGCGGCCCCGGGCGGATTGTATGAGCTCTTCGCAGGAGCATTCATGGACAGCAAAGACACGATGCGGCGCTTCCAGGAAGCTCGGTTCGGTGCCTTCATTCACTATGGCCTTTATTCGATCCTTGGCCGCAGCGAATGGGCGATGTACAACGAAGGCATTCCTGTCCAGGAATACGGCGCGTTGATGCGGCGCTTCCGCCCCCCGGAGCGCTTTTTGCCGAGAGAATGGGTCGAGCTGGCGAAAAGGGCGGGGGCACGCTATTGCGTGCTTACGGCGCGACACCACGACGGTTTCTGCCTTTGGGACAGCGCTACGACCGGCTTCACCTCTATGCGCTCACCCTGCCGTCGCGACATCGTGCTCGAGTTCGTTGAAGCAGTCCGAGATGCCGGCCTCATGGTTGGCCTGTATTTTTAGCTCTTGGATTGGTCAGAGACCGCCTATTGGAATGGTCCCCGCCGCGATCTGAAGTCCTGGGGTATTTTCGTGGAGAAGGTGCACGCGCAGGTGCGCGAGCTCGTCAGCTCGTACGGCAGGCTCGATATCCTTTGGTATGACGGATTCTGGGCAAGTGACAATCCCCCCTTTGCAGACGCAATCGACGCGCAGGACTGGTTGTCGAAACAGCTGAACGCCATGGTGAGGCGCGCGCAACCCGGCATCATCATCAACGACCGTTCAGGTCTTGAAGAGGACTTCGGCACGCCAGAACAGAAGGTCATTGAACAGGCCCGTCCCTGGGAAGCCTGTATGACTACAAATGACAATTGGGGATTTCACCGCGGCGACAGGAATTGGAAAACGCCCCGACAACTGATCGGCTCGCTCGTGCATAGCGTGAGTCGAGGAGGGAACTTCATCCTCAACATGGGACCGCGGGCCGATGGCAGCGTGCCGGGGCAGGCGCGGAGCGGATTTGAAGCTCTCGGCTCATGGCTTTCTAGAAATGGAAACTCAGTCTATGGGTGTGGAAAGGCCCCTCACCTCATGAGGGAGGCGCTCGATGGCGGGTACTTCTGCAACACGGGGATCTGGACGGCGGGGAAGGAGCGCCTCTACTTTCACATTCTGAGGTGGCCGGGGGAAGAGCTCGGCGTGCGCACCGAAGGTGTCCACCTGCTTGCCGCCAAGAGCCTCGCAACGGGAGAGAGTTTCTCTGTCGAGTCGCGAACGGGCGCGAGTCGCATCAAAGGCCTCCCGCGCAAGCCGATCGACCCTTGTGACACAGTCATCGAATGCGAATACCTGTCGGAGGAACCAACCGCGATCCCTCGGCGAACTTCTCGAACTTGACCTCGGCAAACCTGGGGCGCCTCGCCTTCTCCTGAAGGCTTCGACCGCACGCGCGACATCCTTTTTTTCACGATGTCCGGCAACACGAGGGCCAAGAGCCGCGGGCGGCAATCGTAATTGAATTTGGGGATGACGATAAAAGCGATTGACCCCAGATGACCCTGAAGCCCTCCTGTACCGCCTCTCCCTGAAAAAAAGGCGAGATCGGCCGCGCTCCACCATGAGTTTGAGAGCCGCCCCGATGAGAGACAGAACGCTCCGCAGAGATACAGGAACACACGAACCGCTTACCCACCTCTTAGAAGCCACGGCTTCATCGCCTGCTGGTTTGCGTCGTCTTCTGTGGCACTACGCACACGTCCCTGTTCTCTTGGTAGGGTTGCACGACGAGGGCGTGGCGCAGATCGAGGAAGGTGTACGCATTTGGAATTCATGCTCGCCAGAGGCGAAGACACCCACCCAGAGACGTAATGCAGAGTCCACTTCTTGCGCTTTCTCGATTCATGGGATAGACTTCTTTTAGGAAAGTATTGGATCCCCGGTGACGGCCTTTGCCGCACGGTGAGCGCCTTCAGCACTTCGACGGGCCTCAGCTCCTACCCCTTCGATGCACAACGACCCGCATCGCGCTCATCGTAACAATGCCTCAGCGTGGGGAAAGAGAATGGCAGGTCGAAGGCTTCAACAACTGAAAGATAGAACCTCGCTCAACGATGCTTCTACGTTGTCCGAAACTGACTGTCAAGCTCTCAGGAGGTTCCACCCACGAAGAGAATAATCATCGTTGGTCTGGTCCTGCTCTCGCTCTTGTCCTGTATTAGTCTCATCCCATCTGATATTCAAAAACAGACAACCTGGGACGGTTCCATAACATATTCCAAAGGGATGTACGTCAAAGAATTCGGAGAAGTCTACCAAAGCTCGCAAGACAACAACCAGGGCCACGAACCTCTCACCAGCCCTACTTGGTGGTCGCGCAACTCCGCTATCCTGGTCCCCCCAGGTTGATCTGACTCGGTGGATTGAGGTGTCCTTCGGAATACTCAAAAAGTAGCATGGCAGCGAACAATCTGTTTTTCCAGCATCGTTGGACAAACCTTTGTCTGTGCGCTGAGGGTCAGCCGAGCTGCCAGAAAACACAAGGCTTTGGGCGCGATTATTCCTGCTATTGTACAGTGCCAAAAGCTACATTTTCGTACCACATCATACACATATCTACAATTTGGTGGGAAAATCAACAAGTGGCCGCATCGCTCTGTTTTTCATTGCTTCCTTCTCCATAAAGACTTAGAGACCAGCGGAGCGATTTTAAGGTTTGGCACAGATATTGCTCTCCCAGTCTCATCGATTTTGCGATCCAAATTGTGGACCCCCAACTTTTGGCAAGGAGGATTCTGTCATGGCTGATACTACACTGAGCTCCCCCCTGGTGAAGCCCAAGCTCGGAATGATGGGTGCCGCCATGAACGCGATGGCGCTCATCGCGCCAGGGGCGTTCCTATGGATCACCTACCAGCTACAGGCGGCAGCCACGGCGCCCAGTGGCGCATCGGCTGCGGCCGACATCTGGGCAGGCATCGTCGTCGCGCTCGTGCTCGCTTTTCTCACCGCGATCTCGTATTCGCAGCTCGCGAAGCTGTATCCGGAAGCGGGCTTTGCCGGTGCAACCTATTTTGCGGAAAAGGCCTTCCTCGAACGCACCGGAGCCGAGAGAAGCGCGCCGAACTCCATGGCCCGCATGGCCAAGCTCAGCACAGGCTGGGCGGCGCACCTGTTCTACTGGGTCTATCCAGGAGTCATGGTTGCGTTCATGGCGACCCTGATCGGGTACCTCTACAACCAGTTCACGGGAAAGAACCTTTCCGTTCTCGAGCTGACCCTTATCGGGGTCATCTTCACGATAGTGACGGGCTACATCGCCTATCGAGGGATCACCGGCTCGACGTTTACGTCGATCGTCATCAACGTGATCCAGTGGGGCACGCTCGTCCTCTTCAGCGGTCTTGCCATCTACTATCGCATCCACAATCCGCAGGGGACGACCGCGTGGACCTTCAGCGGGGGCTGGGACGTGGTCAAGCCCCATACGCTGAACGGAGTGCTGATCCAGTCGACGCTTGCCATCCTGATCCTGGTGGGCTTCGAGAGCTCCACATCGCTCTCTGCCGAGAAAGAACGCGCAGAACACGATACCCAGGGCAATCATAATTTCCCTGATCGTTCAGGGGCTCCTGGCGTACCTGATCGAGTACTTCGCGACGGGCACCATGATCAGCGACAAGCTCATGGGAACCGTCGACGGCAAGACGGCCACCGGCATGGACGCGGCAGCCGCATCCGGGGCGCCAATCGGAGATCTCACCCAGCTGATCGGGAACTACGTGTTCCATGGAATCGGCTTCGGCCTGATGATCAGTATGGCGGTCACCGTTGCGATCGCGGTGATCGGCACCACACTGAGCTGCATGAACACGGCGATGAGGATCTCCGGTGGAATGGCGGCGGACAGGGAGCTTCCTTCCATGATGGGTTTCGTCCACAAGAAGTTCGCCATCCCGCACGTGGCGCTCATCGCCCTGATCATGGTGAGCGCGGTCATCGGGGCGATCGGGGTGCGCTCCGTGGTGGGTCTGACGGGTATCACCCTTGCTTCGAACCTCGGGACCTTCGTGCTCTATGGTCTGACCTGCACATGGACGATCGTCGCCTACAGGAAGAGAGCCGATCACAACATCCTTCTGCACGACATCGTCCCTGCCTTGGGAGTTCTGGCCAATCTGGTCATGCTCGTCGCGATCGTCTACCTGTACGTCATCGGAAACGCGGATTCCCAGAACGAGGCATATATCATGTTCATCATCGCCGGAGGCTGGCTGGTTGTCTCGATCGCGTATGTCGGTGTCACCAGCATGAAGAAGTCGTACAGCATGAAGATGATCTCGGCGATGATACGACCCGAGTCTCTCAGCGTCCTCGTGGAGGTGCTCAAGGATGAAGACCTGATCCTCGGAATGACCGTGACAAAAATCAAGGGATTCGGCAGGCAGCTCGGCAAGACGCCCGGAGCCGGGAATGGAGATCCGGACTTGAAGTTCAACAGCGACAAGATCTCCCTCATCCCGAAGGTCCGCGTGGATCTCGTCGTCAACGACTGGGACGTGCCCAAGGTGATGGAGGTCATGCGGGAGGCGCTGTTCACAGGGCAGGTGGGAGACGGAAAGATCTTCGTCATGGATGCGAAAGACGCCATGAGGATCCGCACAGGGGAGAAAGGGGTGCTGGCAGTATGAAAAGGATAGAAGCAATCGTTCGACCTGCGAAGGTGAACGAAGTGTATGCCGCGCTTGAGCTGGTGGGCCACCCGGGCATGATGATCTCGGAGATCGAAGGCCACGGAAAAACAAAGGGAATCGAGCAGCAGGTGCGCGGAAAGACATACAAGGTGGACTTCATCACGAAAGCCCGCATTGAGCTGGTGGTGGAGGACGCTGAGGTAAACGACATTGTTTCGGCGATCCAGAAGGCAGCCTTCACGGGCCAGATCGGGGACGGAAAGATATTCATCCATCCCCTCGATGACGCCGTGCGCGTGAGAACCGCGGAGAGGGGGGTTGCCGCCATCAGGTAGGCGATCGGCCGAGGCGCTCGCGGGAGCTTTCCTTTCGTGGGCGCCGCTTCTTCTTGGATTCAGGGTCAGAGGTACAATTTGGACCTGGAACGCATCGACAACAAAGCCGAGCGAAAGTTTTTCATCGCTGGGAGAAAGGAGACAGCCAGTGACCAAAAAAATTGAGGCGATCATCCGGGAGGACGCGCTGCAGGGGGTGAAGGACGGCCTTCGGGACCTCGGCATCGTAGGCTTGAACATATTCGAGATCCGAGGCCACGGCAGGCAGGGAGGAGTCGATCAGGCGTGGCGAGGCGCCACCTCGAAGATGGACCTGCTGCCGAAGATCCAAGTCAACATCATCCTGAGCGATCACAACGTGGAGAAAACGATAGAGGCGATCGTGAAAGCCGCACGGACCGGACGGGAAGGTGACGGTATCATTTTCGTCTACCCCGTGGAGGATGTCGTCCGCATCCGCACGGGAGAGCGGGGTCACGACGCGCTGATGTACCCGGATGATATCGACGCAAGACAAGCGAAGAAGTAGGCCTCCTCGTGTGGGCAGACGCATCCATCGCTCCTTTGAATGAATATCAAAGCGATGCGAAGCTATTTTCATAAGTTAAATCCTTCCTTGCCAGCGTGCGGCGGACTCGTGCACTTGCGCGATCATCCGTCGCACACCTTTTCGGGAAAAGGTCGGGGGAGTCCGCGGGGTTCTGTTCGCTCCGTCCCCAGAGGCGCAAGGATGTGCAGGCCATCAAGGGGTACACCTTGAACCTTGAGCGCTTCGACTACCAAGCTGAGCGGAAATTTTTCATATCTGTCAAGCGTTCCGCCGGCACCAGGAGCAATTACAGTGGAGCATTACGAATCTTTGAGGATTGGCTCAAGCGCAAAGCCCTCGCGATCACCGAGATCACCCCGCAACTCGCCGCAGATTTCGTCCGAGACCTGAAAGCCGAAAGGCGGAAGGATTTCTCGGGACAGGAACATCCACGCACGACGATGAGAGTGCGAGCGATCGTGACCGCTTGCAGCTCCTTCTACACACACCTACAGAGGCACTTTGCTGAAATCAGAAATCCATTCCTCGACACCCCGGCTATATGGAGAGGAACTTTTTCCGCGAGGGCGGCGACTGATCATCAGGCCAGAGATCGACATCAGTAAACACTTGTATGGGCGATACTGGATTTGAACCGGTGACTTCTACCGTGTGAAGGTGGTCACCGTCCAAATCACATCGGCGCTCTTTAAAGCTCAGTGTGTCTAATTGTTTACCCACGCTATGAATAAGTCAAGCGTTCATTCGCAGTGAATATCAGATTGCAGCGCAAGAGCTCTCTCTGTAGACCATCAGATGGTCACATAGTTGGTCACACCTTGTTCAGGGTTGTTGGAGCCAGAAGGGAGGACGCGGATGACTCCTGGTGCCCAACGGGTGGCAGGGGACTGGACTCTCGGCATCAACCATGCTGCCTATCGAATGCGCTCGGAGGGAACAAACGGTCGTTCCGCCCTACGTTGTGCGACCGGCGGAAGCGGCATCAGCTTCGATACCCCTTTCATGGGATGAGCTCGAGGGGGATCTGCGCACCGAGGACTTCTCTCCTCGGGCGAGCTGGTGGGTGGGTTTTCGCTTCGCAGTCTGTGACAGCCGGTGATCGTCCATGGTTGAGACCAGGAATGGTTTTCAACTCCCCTCCTGACGAGCATCTGCGGCGCTCGACTTCCTGTGGGTCCCCGGCTTCGGTGGAACTTGAGTGCTGTCTCGCCCGGCTCCCGCGGGCCTCTATCCCGCCGAAATTCGCTTGACAGGACGAAATCTCGGGCGTCAGATGCACTGAGGACCTCAGGCACGGACGCCGGGTCCCGGGAGGAGCGAGAATGTCCAGATACAGCGAGCTCGTTGCGGCCGTCGTGGAGGAGAACCGCCGCGTCCTGACAGCAGTGGACGAAGCCGAGATCGACAAGCTGATCGGCGAGATTGAGAGGGCCAGGGAAATCCAGCTCTTCGCCCTCGGCAGGATGCAGGCCTCGATGCGCGGCTTCGCGATGAGACTGAAGCACATGGGTTTCGACACATGGGTGGTGTTCGACACCACCACCCCCGCCATCGGGCCGGGGGACCTGCTCATCGTCAACTGCGCCGTCACCCTGGTGGACCTGAACGTCATCAAGCTCGCAAAGCAGGCCGGGGCGCGGGTGGCCGTGCTCACGGCGCACCCGGAGTTTGAAAACGCCCGGCTCGCGGATCTGGTGGTGACCGTCCCGGGGCAGATCTTCGGGACGGGCAGCGAAGTGAAATCCATTCAGCCCATGGCCTCGCTCCTCGAGCAGGCGCTCTTCCTCTTCGAGGACATTGTGGTCATGCTTCTCATCGAAAAGCGCCGCATCGGCATGAAGGAGATGCAGGAGCGCCACACCAACCTCGAAGGGGTCATGGCCCCCTTCGCATGAGAGCACTCCGCGCGAGGGGAAGGAAGGAGGCGATATGAAGGAAGGGGACATCATCCAGGTCGCCCACGTCGTGCGCGACATCGACAAGGCCATGCGGTACTATTGGGAGACGTTCCGGATCGGACCATGGGAGGTCTACACCTTCGCCCCGCCGGCCGTCCGGGACTCCATGGTCAGGGGCAAGCCCTCCGCCCACACGTACCTGCTTGCGGTCACATGGCGGGGCGAAGTGCAGCTTGAGCTCATGCAGCCTCTCACGGGCCGCAGTATCTACGACGAGTGCCTGGAGACCAGGGGCGAGGGCCTCCACCACATGAAATTGTATTACCCCGACTGCCGGGCGGCCCTCGAGCGCTTCCGCGCCCAGGGCATCGCGATCATCCAGAGCGGCAAGATCGACGCGGACGAGTTCTACTACCTCGACACGGAGGCCGCCCTTGGGTACGTGATCGAGGTGGGGAACAACGGGAAGATCAGGGAGCCTGAGCGGCGCTACCCGGCGTGAGCGGCCGCCCGCGGCCTACGTGGTGTGACACCCAGAAGTACCGGAAGGGCACTCTGCGATTGACAGCAAGGCTCCGGCGGGCGTTAAATTGTAGGTACCGCCCCGTGGGGTGCGGACGAGACTATGACTACGGTGTAAGGAGGAAGAAATGAGCAGCAGGAATCTCAGGATCACGGTGATCGGTTTCGCCGTCGTGTTCGCCCTTGTATTCTGCGGCGGCGCCCTCTTCGCCCAGAATTACACGATGATCTCGATCCCCAAGCTGAAGGCCACCTGGTTCGACAGGCTCGAGCAGGGCCTCAACAAGGCGGGCCAGGATTTCGGGATCAATGTCAGCCAGCAGGCCCCCGATTCGGCGGACGAAGCGCTGCAGGTGCGGCTGATAGAAGACTCGATCAACCAGGGCAACAACGCCATCCTCGTCGTTCCCAACGACGCGAAGTCCATCGAGCCGGTATTCGCACGGGCCCAGAAGCAGAAGATCGTCACCATCACGCACGAGTCGCCCAACCAGAAGAACGCGGACTTCGACATCGAAATGATCGACAACAAGGCCTTCGGCGAGAAATCGATGGACCTGATGGTAAAGAGCATGGGCGCCACTTCCGGCGAGTACGTGATCTTCGTCGGCTCCCTCACCGTCCCGGCCCACAACATCTGGGCGGACGCCGCTATCGCGCGGGGCAAGGCGAAGTACCCTGGTCTCAAGCAGGTCGCCGACCGATACCCCGTCTCCGAGGACCAGAACGCGGCCCGGCAGGCCGCCCTGGACATCATCACGGCCCACCCGAACATCAAGGCTTTCCTGACTTTCGGTAGCCAGGGCGGACCAGGCGCCGCGCAGGCCGTTCGCGAGAAGGGCCTCATCGGGAAGATCACGGTCTCATCGACAACCTCCCCGAGCCAGGCCTCCCAGTACCTGAAGGACGGCTCCTTGAGCTTCTCCATCCTCTGGGACCCGGCCGAAGCCGGCTACGCAATGACCTACCTGGCGAAGCTCGTGCTCGACGGGAAGAAGTCCACCATCGGGCCGAACCTCAACATCCCGACGCTCGGCAAGCCGCTCACGTTCAAGGGGAACACAATGGTCTATGACCGGCCCCTCATCCTGACAGCTGACAACGTCGACAAGTTCACCGGGTTCTAGGACCCCTGTTCGTCTTCGCGTGCTCGAATCCGCCCGGCGGCGCCCTCCGCCCGCCGGGCGTGCTTTATAAGGCAGCGACTGGAATGGAAGAGTTCCTCGAGCTCCAGGGCATCCACAAGAGTTTCGTTGGCGTTTACGCACTTAAGGGGGTGGACTTCTCCATCCGCAAGGGGGAGATCCACTGCCTGGTGGGCGAGAACGGCTCTGGGAAATCCACGCTCATCAAGATCATCTCCGGGGTCCTGGTCCCGGACAGCGGCGAAATCTCCGTGGAAGGGCGGAAGGTCGGCCACCTGGGCTTCGGCGCATCGATCGGGCACGGGATCCATGTCATCTACCAGGACCTCTCCCTCTTCCCCAACCTGAGCGTGGCGGAGAACATCGCGATCAGCGAGCTTGAGGCGAAAGGCCGGGCGCTCATCGACTGGAGGGAGGTGCGGCGCATCGCCCGCGCGGCGATGGACCGGATCAAGGTCTCCATTGACCTCGACGAGAAGGTCGGCGACCTGCCGATCGGGCTGCAACAGCTGGTGGCAATCTGCCGGGCCCTCACGAGCGAGCTGAAGCTCCTCATCCTCGACGAGCCAACGGCCTCCCTCACCAAGCGGGACATCGACAGCCTGTTCGCCGTGGTCCGCGACCTGCAGTCCAAGGGGATCGCGGTGCTCTTCGTGAGCCACAAGCTGGTCGAGGTCTTCGCCGTTGCGGAGCGCATCACGGTGCTCCGGGACGGGGAGAGCGTCGGAACCCTGGCCCCGTCGGAGCTCACCAACGAGAAGCTCGTTGCCCTCATGACGGGCAAGACCATCACGCAAACGCGCTTCCAGCGCACGGCGGACCAGGGGCGGAAGCTCCTGGAGGTGCGCGGCCTCTCCAAGAGGAACAACTTCAAGGACGTCTCTTTCGACCTGCATGCGGGGGAGATCGTCGGGATCACGGGCCTCATCGGCTCGGGCCGCACCGAGCTCGCCCTCGCCCTCTTCGGGGTGAGCCCTGCGGACAGCGGAGAGATCCTCGTGGAGGGAAAACCCTGTCGGGTCTCCTCCGTCCAAGACGCGGTGAAGGCGGGGATCGCATACGTGCCGGAGAACCGCCTGGTCCAGGGCCTGATCATGAAGCAGTCGGTGGGGGACAACATCATCGCGGCCATTCTCGCGCGGCTCCTCTCCCGGCTGCGGCTCATCGACCCGAGGAAGCGCCGCGAAAAGGCGGCGCAGTGGATCACGTCACTCGAGATCAAGGTCTCAGACCCGGCTGTGGCGGTACAGACCCTCTCTGGCGGCAACCAGCAGCGCGTCGTCATCGCCAAGTGGCTGGCGTCGGACCCGAAGATCCTCATCCTGGATGGCCCCACCGTCGGCATCGACGTGATGGCCAAGAACGCCATCCACAACATCATCCGCGAGCTCGCGGCCGGCGGCTTGGGCGTGCTCCTCATCTCGGACGAGATACCGGAGGTGGCGAACAACTGCAGCCGGATCCTGCTCATGCGCTCGGGGAAGATCCGCTCCGAGCTCGGCGCCGAGGGCGTGCGGATCGAAGAGCTCCAGAGGCTCGTGGAGGCGGGCCAGTAGGCCCCCCGGCCGGGCCCGTCATCGGGGAAGAGGCCATGGTGAAGAAGCTTCTGCGGCAGAACGAATCCTACCTGGGTATCCTGATCCTGCTCCTCTGCATCGGCATTGCGGTCGCCAACCCCTCCTTCTTGACCTTCGAGAACATCTTCAGCTTCCTGAAGAGCTACTCGATGGTGGGTATCATGGCGGTGGGCACGCTCTTCGTCATCATCGTGGGCGGAGCCGCCGACGTGTCGTTCACCGCCATCGCGCAGGCAGTGGAGTACGCCATCGTGGTCATGACCCTCGCGTGGGGCGGGAACATCTACGTCGCCCTCCTCGCCGCCGCGGTCATGGGCGCGATCATGGGGCTGGCCAACGGGTTCATCATCCACTACTTTCGGCTGCCCACGATCATCGTGACCATCGCCACGTTCAACATCA
>Ga0187886_1002892_pt1 | contig 13280 bp, 13 predicted proteins | sample June2016WEW_20_1_FD_133001 | JGI IMG/M metagenome (GOLD analysis project Ga0187886, IMG submission 133001) | Peatland microbial communities from SPRUCE experiment site at the Marcell Experimental Forest, Minnesota, USA - June2016WEW_20_150 | ecosystem: Environmental > Terrestrial > Soil >...
GAATTACGGGAGCACGGGAAAGACGGTGCTGGAGATCATCGACCCCGCCGCCAAGGAAGCTGGCGACATGTACGCGGGCTACGTCTATGCCAAGGACGACGTCCTGTACACGGTCATCGTTGGCACCGGCCTCGATCGACTCCTCCTCGAGGCGCTGATCAAGCTGCCCTGACGAAGGCCGGCCCAACAGCCGCTTGACATAGGAGGATCGCATGGGACGCCAGCTCGACCGACCCGTCCGCGAGGCCTGGATCGTCGCCGCCTTGCGGACCCCATTCGGGCGCTACGGCGGGGCGCTGGCGGCGGTCAGGCCCGACGACCTTGCGGCGGCCGTCATTCGAGCCCTGATCGAGCGCTCCGGAATAGACCCGGTCCTGGTCGAGGACGTGATCCTCGGGTGCGCCAACCAGGCCGGCGAGGACAACCGGAACGTCGCCCGCATGGCCGCTCTCGTGGCGGGGCTGCCGCCCGAGGTCGGCGGCCTGACCGTGAACCGCCTGTGCGGCAGCGGCCTCCAGGCCGTCAACTCGGCCGCCCATGCCATCGCGGTCGGAGACGGCGACGTCTTCATCGCCGGCGGGGTCGAGTCGATGAGCCGGGCCCCGTATGTGATGCTCAAGCCCGAGGCGCCTTATGAGCGCGGCACCCACGAGCTGGTGGACACGACCCTGGGGTGGCGCTTCGTCAACCCGGCCCTAGCGGCGGCCCACCACCCCTACTCGATGGGCGAGACCGGCGAGAACGTGGCCGAGCGGATGGGCGTCAGTCGCGAGGATCAGGATGCGTTCGCCCTCGCCAGCCAGCGCAAGACCGCCGCGGCGGTCGCCGAGGGTCGCTACCGCGACCAGCTCGTGCCGATCACGGTCCCGCGGCCGAAGGGCGATCCCATCATCGTCGACGCGGACGAGCAGCCGCGTCCCGACACCACGCCCGAAGCCCTGGCCCGCCTGCGGCCGGCCTTCCGCGATGGCGGCACCTTGACGGCCGGCAACTCGAGCGGCATCAACGACGGCGCGTCCGCCGCCCTCGTCGTGGAGGCGGAGCGGGCCCGGGCGCTCGGGTTGAAGCCGATGGCTCGAGTCGTGGCCACTGCCGTCGCCGGCGTCGATCCGGCGGTCATGGGCCTGGGCCCGATACCGGCCACGCGCAAGGTCCTGGCGCGGGCCGGACTGGCAGTCGCGGACCTGGATCTCGTGGAGCTCAACGAAGCGTTCGCCAGCCAGGCAATCGCGTGCATTCGGGAGCTGGGCCTGGACCCCGCCCGGGTGAACGTGGACGGCGGGGCCATCGCCCTGGGCCATCCGCTCGGGGCGAGTGGTGGACGGCTCGTGACCACCCTGGTCCACGGCCTGCGCCGGACCGGCGGTCGCCACGGCCTGGCCACGATGTGCATCGGCGTCGGCCAGGGGATCGCCACGATCGTCGAACGGATCGAGGGGTAGGCGGGTATGACGGGCGGAGCGGCGTCGGCGGGCGCCGTGGAAGCCACGGCGATCGAGACCCGCGAGTTGCGCAAGGAATTCGGGCGAATCGTGGCCCTGGCCGGATTGACGATGACCGTGCCGCGCGGCGAGGTCTTCGGCTTCCTGGGGCCGAACGGGGCCGGCAAGACCACGGCAGTGAAGCTCCTGCTCGGGTTGTCACGGCCGACGTCGGGAGCCGGGCATGTCCTCGGGGGGCCGCTCGGCGATGTGGCGGCGCGGCGGCGCGTCGGCTACCTGCCCGAACTGTTCCGCTACCAGGGCTGGATGACCGCGCGCGAGGTCCTCGCCCTCCATTGCGAACTTGCCCGCCTGCCCCGAACCGAATGGGCGCCGGAGATCGACGCCGCCCTCGAGCTGGTGGACCTCGTCGATCGAGCCGACGGCCGAACTCAGACCTTCTCGAAGGGGATGCAGCAGCGCCTCGGCCTCGCCGTCGCTTTGCTCGGCCGACCCGATCTGGTCGTCCTGGACGAGCCGACCTCGGCCCTCGACCCGGTCGGTCGTCAGGACGTGCGACGCCTCATCGGTTCGCTCCGCGACCGCGGCACCACCGTCTTCCTCAACTCGCATCTGCTGACCGAGGTGGAGCGGGTCTGCGATCGCGTGGCCATCGTCGATCACGGCCGCGTTGTGGCAGAGCTGCGCATGGACGAGCTGACGCAGGAGCGTGGCGTGAGACTGCGTGTCACGGGTCCCGACGGCGCCGTCCGGGAAGTTGCGGCCGGCTACGGCCCCACCCGCGCAGACGGGGACTGGCTCGTCGTGGACGGCATCGCCGACGCGGACGTGCCGCAACTCGTCGCCGCGCTGGTGGCCCGCGGCGGTGCGATCCACGCCGTCGTGCCCGCGCATCAGTCCCTCGAGGAGCGCTTCATGTCGCTGCTCGGGGTGGCGCCCGAGGAAGAGGGACCGGAACCCGCCTCGACCGGCCGGGGGACCGGAGCATGAGCGGCATCGGACCGATAGTGATCGTCGCCCGTCTGACCCTGCGCGAGGCCTTCAGGCGCCGCCTGCTGTGGGCCCTCGCCGGCCTGACCGCGCTGATCGTCGTCCTGACCTGGTGGGGTTTCTCGCGCGTTGCCGAGGCCTCACCCATCACCGGGCCGGTCCAGATGCTCGGCGTATCTCAGGTCATGGTCATGCTGGCCTTCATGTTCAGCTTCGTCCTGGCGATGACGGCGGTCTTCGCGGGGTCGCCGGCGATCGGGCCCGAAATCGAAAGCGGGCTGCTGCTGGCCATCCTGGCTCGGCCGATCCGTCGGTCGGAGGTGCTGCTCGGTCGCTGGCTCGGCCTGGCGGTCGTGCTGGTCGCCTACGCCCTCGTGGCCGGCTACCTGGAGATCGCGGCGGTTGCGCTGGCCACGGGATACGTACCGACAGATCCGTTGACCCCGCCCATCTACCTGGCCGGCGAGGCCCTGATACTGCTCACGCTCGCGATCGTGCTGAGCACTCGCATCGCGTCCGTCGCCGGCGGCGCAATGGCCGTCGTCGCCTACGGCTTGGCCTGGATGGCCGGCGTCCTGGGCGGTGTGGGGGAGGCATTCAACAGCGACGTCCTGCGCGGAGCCGGCTTCGTGGCGCGACTGATCCTTCCGAGCGACGTGATGTGGCGTGGGTGCGCGGGCGCCCTGACGCCGACGGAGGACATCCTCACGGCCGGTGGCATGGCCAACGCCAGCCTGTACAAGTTCAGTCCGTTCTCGGGGACGACCCCGAGCCTGGAGTGGCTCCTGTGGTGCGCCGTCTGGATCGTCGGGGCCCTGGCGATCGGAATCCTCCTCCTGCGCCGCCGCGAGCTGTAGGGGGGCGGCTGCGGGGGTAGGACACGGAAGCGGCGGCCGCGGCGCCGAAGAGAGGCGACTCCGACGCGAAGCTGAAGCCTCGCGCAGCGAGGCTCGGCGTCGCCGAACGCAGGCCGGCGACCGCCGCCGCGAGCTCTAGCTACTTCGTGATCTGCCAGACGTAGCCGTAGCAGACGAAGAACAGGCTCAGCGCGATCAAGACCCGCTCCAGCGCGCCGAAGCGATCCCGCAGGGCGATGGCCACGAGGGCGATCAGGAAGGGCACGAAGTCCATCGCGTATCGATAGCCGTACGTGTTCGCGCCACCGCCGCCGTAGTAGAGGAAGACCGGGATGGCGGCCAGCACCACCGCCCCCCAGAGGACCTGGTTGAGTCGCTCGCGCAGGGTCGCGCCGAACGCGATGAGGACGGCGGGCATGGTCAGCAGGATCGACTGGCCCTCCTTGCTCGGCACGAGCCACGGGAGCTTGTCTTGGACCGCGTAGCCGCCCCCCAGGAATAGGGCCAGGTTCGTCGGCACGTGGACGATCGAGAAGAGACCCTGCTCGCGCAGCTTCTCCAGGCCGGGCGTGATCGAGGCAATGCCGTAGCCCGTCTCGGTCGGGGAGCCGAACCGCACCCAGTCCCACCACCCCGTCACGGCCACCGCGCCCAGCAGCGGCAGGGCAAAGGCCAGCGCGACCTTGACTCGATCCTTCGCGTCGGCCAGCAGAGCCAGCCCGAACGGCACGGCCACGAGAATCAGGGTCGGGCGGGCGAGTGCGGCGAGGCCGATCAGGAGGCCCATGACCCAGGGCCGGCGCCGGTCGCGCCATTCGATCAGAGCCAGGAAGCTCAGCAGCACTGCCTCGAGATGAGCGAGGTAGTAGAAGTCGCCTTCGATCGAGAGCGTGAAGAGGAGCGTCCCGAAGGCCCCGAACGAGGCCAGCCACCACGTGGCCTCGCCGCCCGGCCCGTATCGACGCGCCAGCGGCAGGGCCAGCCAGCCGGCCACGATCCCCAGGACGGCCGAGACGATCCAGCGCGAGCACGGCCACAGTACCGGGAAGGGAACCAGCGGCAGGTACGGGACCGTCGGCAGCAGGCTCATGGCCTGGTAGTAGCGGCCGTCGAGGGTGACGATGTCGTTGCTCGTGGTCAGCTGAGGGAAAGTGAGGTCGGAGCGGCCTACGAGCAAGTTGGAGGCCAGGCTCATCATGTGGTCGGTTCCCCAGTGGCCCACGCCCTGGCTCCGCACGAACGTGGCGGCGCAGTAGACGAAGGCCACGAGCAGCATCCAGGCGATCGCGCCACGATCGCGGCGCAGCCTGGCCGCCCAGCTTGCGGGCGGCGTGGATGCCGAATCCAGCTCTCGTGTTGCGCCCGTCTTGTCGAGCGGCTCGGTCGCCCGATCCCGATCCGACTCCAGAGCCCTCACAAGACCTCTCCTCACGCAGGCCGCCACGATGAAACACGGACTGGCGCGATCCTAGCATCGCGCCGGCCCGAGGCCCCGGCGTCTGCGCCGGCCGGCGAGCGGGGCGGACGGCGGCGCACGGGACGGGCGCGGTGAGCTCCGCCCGGTCAGATCGCCGTTTACGGTAGGCTAGCGCCGTGCCAGAGAAGAGGCCGAAGCCGGCCACCGACCAGCGCGCCGCGGCCACACCGGCCTCGGCCGAGACCCCCGGCAGGCGGGTCGTCGTTGTCATGCCCGCCTACAACGCCGCGAAGACGCTCGAGCGGACCTACCGCGACATCCCCCACGAGATCGTCGAGCGGATCATCCTCGTCGATGACGTCTCCAAGGACGACACGGTCGCGATCGCCCGCCAGCTCGGCCTGGACGTGATCATCCACCGCCAGAACCTGGGCTACGGCGGCAACCAGAAGACCTGCTACGACGCCGCCCTCGAAGCGGGCGCCGATGCCGTCGTGATGCTCCACCCGGACTACCAGTACGACGCCACGCGCATCCCCGATCTCGTCGAGCCGATCCTCAGCGACACCAAAGACCTGATGCTGGGCAGTCGCTTCCTGGGCGATCCGCTGGCGGGCGGCATGCCCAGGTGGAAGTACATCAGCAACCGCTTCCTGACCGGCGCGGAGAACCTGGCCTTCGGGCTCCACCTGTCCGAGTACCACACCGGCTTCCGCGCCTACAGCCGGCTCCTGCTCGAGTCGATCCCGTACCGCCTCAACAGCAACGACTTCGTATTCGACCAGGAGCTGGTGGCTCAGGCGGTCGCATGCCGGATGCGGATCGGCGAGATCGCCGTGCCCACCCGCTACTTCGACGAGGCCAGCTCGGTCGGATTCCGGCGCAGCGTCGTGTATGGACTGTCGACGCTCAGGGTGGTGATGCGCTTCGTGCTGCATCGAGTGCGGCTTCGCCGGTCGCGGAAGCTGGCCAACCGAAAGCCAACGGCCCAGTGAGGGGGTTGACCACCGGCCTGGCCCGGAGCGGCATCGGCATCCTCATCTCCGTCGTTTGCATCTATCTCGTTCTGCGTGGCGTCGACCTGGGCCAGACGGCCAGCCTGCTGGGGAGCGCCCAGCTTCCCTGGCTCTGCCTGGCCGTGGTCGCGGTGGCCGCTGACCTGGCGTTCCGCGCGCTCCGATGGCAGCGCCTCATCGCCCCGATCGGGCCCGTCCCGCTGCGACGCCTCAGCGGCTACATGCTCGTCGGCTATCTGGCCAACAACATCCTGCCCGCCCGCCTCGGCGAGCTGGTACGGAGCCACTACCTGGGGGACCGCGAGGGCATCAGCCGCAGCGCCACGCTTGGCACCGTGGTCGTCGAGCGGGTCGTGGATACGGTCGTCCTGGTGGGCATCGGCGCCGCGGCCATCATCGTCCTCAACGTCCGGGGAGTGGTGGTCAGCGCGATACTCGTCGGTGTGGCCCTGGCCGGCCTGCTGGTCGTCGCTCTCGCCGTAGCGCTGGCCGCTCACCGCCTTCCTGGGGCGCGCCGAATGGCCGCGTTCCTGGACCGCTGGCCGCGCGCCAAGGGCGTCGTCCTGCGTCTCCGCGACGGCCTGCGCGTGGCCGCACTGCCGCGGACCGTCGCCGCGGCGGCGGTCCTGAGCGTGGCCGCGTGGAGCTGCACCGTCCTGGCGGTCCTGGCCGTGGGGCAGTCGCTCGGAATCGAGTTGACCGTCGGCGAGGGGGCGCTGCTGGCCGCAGGCACGAACCTGGCCACCGCCGTCCCATCGGGCCCGGGGTATCTCGGCACCTTTGAGTACGCCGGCCAGACGATCGCCGCGGCATTCGGCATCCCCTCCTCCAAGGGCCTGGCCCTGGCCCTGCTGATCCACGTCCTGACGATCATCGTCAGCTCGACGGGCGGCCTGGTCGCCCTGATCCGACTCGGCTGGGCGCGCCGAGCTCCGGCGACCAGCGCCGATTCCGCCGCCGACTCCGCATCCGGAGATGCATCCCGACCGTGACGGCAGCGCTCCGGGGGGCTATGGTGCCAATCGCAATGCCCATCGATCCGCGCTCCCCGCTTCCGGACGAAGGCCGCTGGCTGGAAGGGGTCGGCCGCATTCTCGCCGGCCTCGGCTTCGAGCTGGCGGAGCCCGACCACGCCGGCGGCGACGAGACGAGCCATCTGTTCGTCGCCCTCCGGCCGAAGCCGACGCTGCAGCACTTCGATCCGGAGAAGATCGACTACTGGGTCAGCGATGGGGTCCGAGGCCGCGCCGCGCAACTCGACCGTGAAGGTCGCTTCCCCGTGGCCACCGACTACGCCTGGGGCCGGATCACCCTGACCGACCGACTCGGCGTCGGCAACGAATTCCTGAGCTTCGGCGGCACGCTGCGGGCCCAGATGACACCCGACGCCACGGTCTTCATCGACTTCAGCTCCGACGCCCCAATCCTGCGCTGGAGCGGCCACAGTCAGGCCTCGGACCCGCTGGCCGCAGAGGTCGGCGCGTTCTTCGCCCGAATGATGGTCCCCATCGATTTCGCGCCCGGCGCAGAGGCCCTCATCTCCAAGGCTGCGCCGCTGACCCTCTACTGCGCCTATATCCAGTTCATGCGCGAGCGGCTGACTCGGGCCGGCGGCCTGCGTGACTCAAACAGCTGGCTGGCGGAGTGGGGCTCGCGTGAGAGCCAGCGCATGGAAGCCGGCGCGAACGACCGCTGGAAGGCAGCAGCGGAGTTGCGAGGGCAGCTCGCCGCCATGGAAGCGACCGCCCGCAAGTAGATCACTGTCAGCCGGCCGATGACGTTGTTGTCGCCTGTGCTCCTCGCTCACGCACCGTCAGGTGCGCTCGCTCCGGTGCTCGGCTCCGCCTAGCCCTCGGCCGTCGGACGGCGATCGTTTACGGCTGTCGGCCGGCGCGTTCTGTCGGGTGGCTCCGGGCGAGCCGAGTCTCAGGTGGGCTTGATAGAGGGCGACGTGCTCAACGCGGGCGATGCGCCTGGTGGAGGCTAGGGCGAGGGCGAAGCGCCCGCCGAGGGTGAGGCTACCGGCGTGGCCGAGGGTGAGGCCGGCGCGCTGAGGGCGGCGTCGATGGCGGCCTTGAGCTCGCCCAGGGACGGCACCAGCTGGGGATCGCCAACGTGGGTGCCGTCCACGTAGACCGTCGGCGTCCCGGGGGCGATCGTCTTGCGCACGCGCGCGTCATCGGCCGAGATCTCGCTGTTGTGCGTGCCCTGATCCAGGCACGGCTGGTATCTCGACATATCCAGGCCGGCCGCCTTCCCGATCTGGGAGAGGCGGGCCGGGGTGAAGGCCGACGCGTCTTCGGTCGGTGACTGGTTGGCGTAAAGCCAGTCGTGCATGACCCAGAACTTGCCCTGATCGGCCGCGCACCAGGCGGCGTTCGCGGCGTCGCGCGAGGCAGTCCCGCCGCCCAGCTCGTCGATGATGAGGCGATCGTGCCAGACGAGCTTGGCCTTTCCGGACGCGACGTAGTCGTCCACGACGCTCGACTCCGTGCCCCCGATCGTGAACTTGGCGCAGGAGCTGCAGCGGAAATCACCGTACAGGTCGATCGTCACGGGTGCATCGGGATTGCCCAGCGTTCGACCGTTCGACGGGATGTTCGCCGGCGTGAAGACCGTGGGCGTGGTCAGGCCGCCGCTGCCGCTGTTCGAGGCAACGAGGACAGCGACGATGGCGACGGCGATGACGCCGAAGGCGACGGTCCAGCCCAGGATGGGGCTGATGCCGCCCTGCTTCGCCCCGCGCGTCCCGGCCCGGGCCGCGGCCCGATTTGCCGCCCGGCTCGTTGGGCGCCCCGGACCCGCCGGTCGGCTGTCGGCGGGCGGCGTGGCGCGACCGGAGCTGGGTGCCTTGCTCGTTCGGTTCGATGTCATCGCGTGCTCCCCCTGGGGTTGTTCGTGTGGAGTTGTCCGTCAGGTTAGCCCGTCGGGGGCAACGGCGGGCCGCGATCTCCGGCGAGTTGCGGCTTGCGCTTCGGGCGCGGACTGAGTACGGCGCCCTCCCGGGCGCCGTACCACTCGTTCTGATGGGTGGCTCCGAACGGAGCCCAAGGTCAGGAGGGCTTGATCGACGGTGTCGCCGAGGGCGTGATGGCCGGCGTGGAGCCGGGCGATTGGAACGGCCCGGGCGAACCGGACGGCGACGCGCTGGTCGACGGGCTCGGCGTGACGCCGAGGGCCTTGTCCAGGGCCGCGGACACGGCCGCGTAGTCGGCGCTCGCGACCGCAGTTCCGTCGACGATGATCGTCGGCGTGCTGGTCACGCTCGACGGACGAGTCTCATTCTTGACGTCGGCGTCGTGGTCGCCGTTGTCGACGCACGAGTTGAACTGGCTCAGGTCCTTGATCCCGGCCATGCTGCCGATCGTCTTGAGCCGGTCCTTGGTGAAGGCGCCTGTGTTCTCGCTGTACTGGTTGGCATAGAGCCAGTCGTGGTAGGGCCAGAACATGCTCTGGTCGCTCGCGCACAGGGCGGCGTTGGCGGCATCGAGCGACTCTGTGGTGCCGCCCGCCAGCGAGTCGATGATGATGTAGTCGTGAAAGACCATCTTGGCCTTGCCCGGCATGACGTAGTTGCCGACGACCTGCGGCTCCACGTCGGCGGTGAAGTTGCGGCAGCCGGGGCACTGGAAATCCTCCCAGAGGTCGATCGTGTGGGGCGCGTCGGCGTTGCCCAGCGTTCGACCGTTCGACGGGATCGCAGTCGGAGTCACGGCGCTTCCGACCGGGGCCGCCGGCGCGTGAAGCGTCTGCTTTGCCTTGGGCTGATTGGTGAAGTAGAGAGCCGCACCGACGGCGATCGCCGCAATCACCACGAAGACGGCCGTGTAGAGGAGGAGCGGTCCGCCGGATCCGCTCGAGCCGCGCGTCCCGGCCCGAGCCAGGGCCCGATTGGCCTCTCGGTTCGCCAGGCGCTGTTGCCTCGCCGAGCGGCGGCTGGCGGGCGGAGTGGTGCCGCTGGATGGTGACTTCGGGCTCGGACCCTTCGATGGCATCGCGTATCCCTCGTTGCGTTCAGGGGTTGACGTGTTTGTCTGTCAGGTGAGCTCTTCGGCCGGAACCCGGTTTGGGTTGGGCGTCCGCAGGTAGACCCACAGGGCGACCAGGAATCTCAGAACGAGCGAGAGGCCGTACGTCTCGCACCAGACGCACACGGCGTGGATAAGGAAGATCTGGGCGAACTGGAACCACCCCTCGAAGGCGACGCCGACGAGTGAGAGGCCGTAGTGCATGAGCAGGAGCCGGTAGTTGTTGGTGCGCCACCAGGAGATCGCCAGTATCAGCAGCGTGATGGACAGGAACACGCCGTAGACCGCGACGGGGATACCGGCGAACGGACGTGAGTAGGTGCTCTGGGCCACTTGCTCACAACCGGTGATCGGCCCGCAGGTGGGGACCTTGCTGGCAGTGAACAACTCCGAGTAGCTCAGGTACGAGGCGATCCCGAGCCCGATCACGTCCAGCGTCGCCAGCACGAGCCCCGGGTGGATGTGCCTGATCCGGCTCCACATCGAGGGCTCTGCCGCCGGGGCGGGCTTGCTCTTCGTTGAGGGCCGGGCTGCGGCCGCGACCTTGCTGCTCTTTGCCATCACTCCTGCCTTCGCTTGGCGCCGGTGAGGGGCAACGGTTGCCCGATCTCGCCCGCGAGCGCACCGGCCGAAACGTCCGCCTATGTTACTAGACATCGGCGAATGAGACCTGGTATCATCCGGCCGCACCGATGAGACCGAGTATCAGAACGGCCCAGACCAACCGCATCGTCCATGCGCTCGAACGCGCAGGTTACCAGGCCACGCCAAACCGGCGCCTGGTGGCCGAACTTGTCGCGGCCAGTGGCAGCCACTTCACCGCGGCGGACCTGCTGGAGCGCGGCCGGCGACAGCGAGCCAACATCGGTCGAGCCACCGTATTCCGTGCTCTGGATCTCCTCACCTCCCTGCGCGTCGTCGAACGGCTCGACCTGCCGAGCGGATCGCACGCGTACGTGGTGTGCGACCCGGACGAGCACCATCACCATCTCGTCTGCTCGACGTGTGGGCGCAGCGAGGACGTCGCCGACGGCGAGCTGGCGCGGCTGGTCGATGAGATCGGGCAGCGCAACGGATATCGGATAGAGACCCATCGCCTCGAGCTCTTCGGGACCTGCCCGAAGTGCGCCGCCGCGGTGGCAGCGGAGCCGGGAGGTCCCGCATGAGCTCGGGACGCGGTGGCCGCGCGAGTCGGCTGGCACCTGTCCTCGCCACTTTCTTGCTGCTGGCGGCCACCGGCTGCGGTTCCGGCGGGGGCGCGCCCGACGGGAGAATCGGTGTAGTGGCGGGCGAGAACTTCTACGGCGATCTGGTGTCGCGGATCGGTGGCGATCTGGTGACCGTGACGAGCATCCTGAGCGACCCCACCGTCGACCCGCACACCTACGAGAGCAGCCCGCAGAACGCCCAGGCCGTGGCAGACGCGGTTCTCGTCGTGAAGAACGGGCTCGGCTACGACGCCTTCCTGGACAAGCTCCTCGACGCCTCGCCGCGGTCGGACCGGAAGGTGATCGACGTCCAGGCGCTGCTTGGTCTGCCCGACGGGGTGAACCCGCACGTCTGGTACGACCCGGCGACGATGCCCAGGATGGCCCGGGCAGTCGCCGACGCCCTGGAGGAGCTGGCGCCGAACTCGAAGCCGGCGATCGAGGCGAACCTCAAGACCTACCTCGACTCCTTCGCCCCCCTGACCGCGAAGATCGCCGACCTGCGGGCTCGCTACCCCGGGACCCCGGTCGCCTACACGGAGCCCGTGCCCGGATACCTGCTTGATGCTCTGGGCTTCGTGGTGCTGACGCCCGCCGGCTTCGCGCGGTCCATCGAGGCCGGTACGGACCCGGCTCCGTCCGACGTCGCCGCGCAGAGCGACCTGCTCACCGGCCACAAGGTCAAGCTGCTGCTCTACAACAGCCAGGCGACCTCGCCGGTCACCGAGTCCGTCAAGACGTTGGCCGGACAGTCCGGCGTGCCCGTGGTCGGCGTCTCGGAGACGATGCCGGTCGGGACGGGCGGGTTCGTCGACTGGCAGCTGGCCCAGCTGGACGCCATCGAATCGGCGCTTGGAGCGAGCCGATGAGGCCCGGGCGCGACGCCGGGCTCGCGGCCGTGGCTCCGGCATCCGCGCAGGAGCCGGCCATGTGCTTCGATCGGGCGACGCTCGCGTACGGCGATCGAGTCGTCTGGTCCGAGCTGTCGATGACGGTGCCCCAGGGCGAGTTCCTGGCCGTGCTCGGGCCGAATGGATCGGGCAAGACATCGCTCTTGCGGGCGCTGCTCGGCCTGGCTCCGCTCGCGGCCGGCTCGCTCGACGTCCTCGGCAGGCCGCCGCAGCGCGGCAACCCGGCCATCGGCTACGTCCCCCAGCACGCCGGATTCGATCGCGACGTCCCGCTCCGCGGCCGCGATCTCGTGGGCCTTGGCATCGACGGTCACCGCTGGGGCTTCGGCCGCCTGTCCCGCGCCGACCGGGCCAGAGTGGAATCTGCCCTGGAAGACGTGGCCGCCGGGCCCTATGCCGACGCGCCCATCGGCCGGCTCTCAGGCGGCGAGCAACAGCGCCTCCGCATCGCCCAGGCGCTGGTCGGGAACCCCAAGCTGCTGCTGTGCGACGAACCGCTGGCCAGCCTGGACATGCGCTATCAGCAGGAGATCACCGAGCTGATCGGCGGCTGGTCGCGCGACCGGGGCGGAACCGTGGTCTTCGTGACCCACGACGTCAACCCCGTCCTGGGCTACGCCAATCGCGTCGTCTTCGTCGTCAACGGGCGCTGGGCCGCCGGCAGCACGGACGAGGTCCTCACGAGCGAGACGATGTCCGGCCTCTACGACGCGCCGGTCGAGGTCCTGCGAGTGCGCGGCCGCATCGTGGTAGTCGGCGAGGCCAGCGGCGCGGGCTTCGACATCGATGAGCCGCACCACTTCCCGGAGCCTACGGGGACGCACCGGTGATCGACCAGCTGATCCACATGCTCGGCTACCCGTTCGCCCAGAACGCCCTGATCGCCGGCGTGCTCGTGGCGATAGTCGCGGGTCTCGTCAGCCGCTTCGTGGTCGCCCGCAACATGTCGTTCGCAGTCCATGCCCTGGCTGAAGTCGGCTTCACCGGCTCGACAGGCTTCATCCTCCTCGGCCTCTCGCCCGTGCTCGGGCTGCTCTCGGGCTCCCTCCTGACGGCTCTGTTCATCGGGGCTCTCGGGGTCCGGATCCGGGAGCGCGACGCGGTGGTCGGCGTCGTCATGGCCTTCGGTCTGGGTCTGGGCGTACTGTTCATCACGCTCTACGCGCGCTACAGCACGGCCATCAGCATCCTCTTCGGTGCGATCACGACCGTGAGCCGGGGCGACCTGATGCTACTCGTGGGGGTGGCCGTGATAACGCTGGTGGGCCTGGGCGTCATGTATCGGCCGCTGACTTTCGCGACCGTGGATCCGATCGTCGCCGAAGCGCGCGGCGTGCCCGTCCGGCTCATCTCGATCCTCTTCCTGCTGATGCTCGCGGCTGCGGTCGCGGAGGCGGTCCAGGTCGTCGGC
>Ga0187886_1002893_pt1 | contig 13274 bp, 14 predicted proteins | sample June2016WEW_20_1_FD_133001 | JGI IMG/M metagenome (GOLD analysis project Ga0187886, IMG submission 133001) | Peatland microbial communities from SPRUCE experiment site at the Marcell Experimental Forest, Minnesota, USA - June2016WEW_20_150 | ecosystem: Environmental > Terrestrial > Soil >...
AATGGCTTGGCGACCGGACTTGCTTTCGATGATGACGCCCTTGCAATGGTTGCCTTCCATGATAGGCTCGGTGCCCCAGGCATGGCAGTAGACCTTGATGCCGGCTTCCTCCACCATCTCATTAAGGATGAACTTGGAGACTTCAGCGTCGATGATGGCGGCATAGACCACCCGGTCCAGCCGTGTCATGAAGAAGCTGCGCTGGAAATAATACCGGACGAGTTCTTTATCCATCGAACCCCAATGCTCCTTCTTGGGCATATCCACGGCATTGCGGGCTATCAGGCGGTCGATCCACTCCTGGGTAATACCGGCAATCTGCTGTTTACCGGTATAGTCGCATAGCTGGGGGATAATCGTTACCAGCCCGCCGGTGCCCATGCCGCCGAGATAGCCGTATCTCTCGATAAGGACAGTATCCGCGCCGTTTCTAGCTGCGGCAACTGCCGCCCCGATACCCCCCGGACCACCGCCGACAACAACGACATCAGCCTGGCGGACGACTTTTGTATCGCGGGCTTTTTCACGGATAAAATTACCATTAGTAGCCATAGCTCTGCCTCCCAAACCGTATTTATTATACAAATTATACTATTCTAACCAAAAGCATATAAGATGCCCTGTTATCCTGTCAAATATAAGCTCCGTTCAATACCCTATCTTATAGTTCAGTCGTCTTCATTAGAAGGTAGAGCCGCTTGGATAGCATTCACCAGCAGCTTAACCACTCTCACCACCAGACCGATGCCGAAGCATACCGCGAGAACTATTAAGAACACTCTCACTCCAAACGTTGTCCAGCCAGCGGCGTCGGTATTGGGTATTACGTCGAAGTTAAACGGGAAAATAACCAGCAGGGTGAGGATGGCTGCCAAACCGAATCCATTGGTGACAACATGAATCGACTCACGGACGATTTTATAGTTAACGAAGATAAGAATAATATTCCCGATGATGGCGATCGCCAGAGCGGCATTTAATATCGGCAGCCAGGCATTGATATCGTTAGTAAAAAACGATTGCCAGGTCCATGTTTTACTTGCCGCGTGGTAGGTGTAATAGGCGATGTACTGGTAGAAGAAGTTAAAAACAACCAGCAAGATAACGTTCCAGATAATGCTAGCGACCGCTAACGGTATTCTGCTCTCCACTCTGACTTTGTAAGGTTCAGCTACTTTTTTGCTGATTTTCTCCTCGGTAATACCGGCGGCGGCTACCGGCGGTGGGGGTGGCGCTGGTGGCGCTTTTTTACTTCCTCTGGGTGGCGGCGGTGGAGGTGGTGGTGGCGGCATTGGTGTGCTTTCCGGTATGTTAATAGTTATGCCAAGCATCATCTCGGCAATATCCCCAGCCAATGGCAGCTTGTAGCGCTCGCCGTTGTAAGCCTTGCTCATCAACAATATCCACAACACAAACCCAATAATAGAGATGACGACGGTAAAGAATAAACCGATAAAAGGAATCCAGCGTAGAATAGCCATGGCGATGCCCAGCCCGCCGAAGACGACAATCGACTGCGCAGCATGGAAGCGTACCCACTTGTTTTTCTGCTCCAGGATGAAAAAGATGATGCCGGTAACCCAGATACCCAGGTAGCATAAAACGCCGGTGATATTCGGAGTAAGATTTATCGTACTCTCTGGGGATATCCGGCGTTTTTCCTGTTCCAGCTGTTCCCGGGCTTCAAGTCTGGCTTTTTCTTCCTCGTAGATTTTCCTTCTTTCCTCTGGTGTTAGCTTCATCACGCTCACCTCCTTAAAGAAAATGACTCTAATTTTAAACTATTATACATCAAGCTTTCCCGTTCGTAAATGCATAGCTTAAGTTACAATTTAGTGAAGGAACTATGCTATATTATATCTAATAGCGTAATGATAGGAGCTTGGCAAGGAGTCTGAAGGTGAATATAGATAATGATAGTCTCATCCGGATGTACCGCACCATGTTGACCATCCGGCGTTTTGATGAAAGAGCGTCTAAAGAGTTTAAAAAGGGAGCGGTGCCCGGTTTGGTTCATTCCTATAATGGCCAGGAGGCGATCGCGACAGGCGTTTGCGCCAGCCTAAGGCAGGACGACCGCATCGTGAGTAATCATCGTGGGCATGGCCATCTTATCGCCAAGGGCGCTGACGTCCGACGCATGATGGCGGAAATCTACGGGAAAAAGACCGGCTACTGTAAAGGTAAAGGCGGCTCGATGCATATCGCCGATTTCAAAATAGGTATATTAGGCGCTAATGGTATCGTCGCCGCAGGACTCCCCATCGCCACCGGCGCGGCACTGGCGGCCCATCTGGAAGGCAAGGGGCGCATCGTTGTGGTTTTCTTCGGCGACGGCGCCTGCCAGGAAGGCGAGTTCCAGGAATCGTTGAACCTGGCTTCGATCTGGAAGCTGCCCATTATTTTCGCCTGCGAGAATAATATGTATGGGGTTAATACGCCTTATACTTATGCTATTGCGGGCGGCGATATCCCCCGGCGGGCTGCGGCATATGATATGCCGGTGAAATCCGTCGATGGCAATGACCTTATTGCGGTTTATGAAACAGCCAAAGAGGTGGTCGCCTCGGTTCGCTTCGGAACAGGTCCTTACTTCGTTGAATTCAGAACGTACCGCTGGTCTTCGCACTTCGAAGCGAACACCATCCCCGACCTCCGTCCGGTTGAGGAAATTGAAAGCTGGAAGAAACAATGCCCTATCCTCCGCCTGCAAAAGAAGCTGCTGGAAGCCGGGATTATCACCGAAAAAGAAATACAAGAAATTGAAATACAGGTGATGGACGTTATCGAAGACGCTGTTAGCTATGCTTTAGCCAGTCCTTTACCGCAACCGGAAGACGCCCTGGAAGATATTTATTCTGCATGAAAGCTTGAAGAGAGGATTACTTGCATGAGAAAGATAGCTTACGCCCAGGCTGCCGCCGAGGCGCTGCAGGAAGAGTTCCGCCGGAACGCTAAAACCGTCTACCTGGCTACCGACGCCCAGCCGGATTTGAAGAAAGAATTTGGCGAAGAAAGAGCCAGGGTCACTCCTATCTCCGAGTCAGTTTTGGTCGGCTCGGCCATCGGATTGGCCGGCTCGGGCTACCGGGCAGTAGCTGACCTGCGTATGGCTACCTTCGGCTTCGTGGCGATGGACCAGATGGTCAATCAGGCAGCCAAGATAACCTATATGTTCGGCGGGCAATCTACATTCCCGATATTGATAAGGATGGCAATCGGCGCGGGCACGTCTCTGGCGGCGCAGCATTCGATATGCCCTTACTCCATGTATATGAATGTGCCGGGATTAAAAATTATTCTTCCTTCCACGGCTTATGACATCAAAGGGCTGTTAAAAGCCGCTCTAAGAGATAACAACCCCGTGATTTCCTTCGAGCATACTTTATTAGGTGGGCTACCCGGCGAAGTTCCGGATGAGGATTACACTATTCCTTTCGGCCGGGCGGATATCAAAAAAGAAGGCATCGACGTTACGGTAGTGGCTCTATCCCGCATGGTGCATGAAGCCCTGGCGGCAGCAGAAGAGATGGAAAAAGAGGGAATATCAGTGGAGGTCATCGACCCGCGCACGCTGGTGCCGCTGGATAAAGAGACGATAAGGAAATCCGTAGCCAAAACCGGCCGCCTGATTGTCGTCGATGAAGCCTGCCAGACCTGCAGCGCCGCCTCGGAAATTGTCTCCCTGGTTACCGAGGATGCTAAAACATTCGGCAAATTGAAATCACCTCCCAAGCGTGTCTGCGGTCTGGATGCGCCCATTCCTTACAGTCCCCCGATGGAGCATTTCGTCATGCCGGATAAACAGAAAATCCTTGCTGCCATCAAGCAAGTTTTAGGATAATTACTTACCACTACGAAATCGTAATGATATTTGTAACATATTGACACTGATTACCGAGCGTGACTACAATTAAAAGACGTTAGATTTTTTACCTTGAGAGGAGATAGCTATGATTGGCGGTTACATGGGGAAAATATTATGGGTGAATCTTTCCACCGGAAAAATTAAAGAAGAAAAGCTTGATGAAAAACTCTGCAGAGAGTATATCGGGGGTTATGGTATCGGGGTGAGGCTGCTCTACGACCGCATGAAACCCAAGGCAGACCCCCTGGGACCCGATAATATTTTAGGTCTGATGACCGGTCCCTTTACCGGCACGCCCATTCCTTCCGGCGCGCGCTATACCGCCTTGGCGAAATCGCCTATTACCGGCGGATGGGGCGATGCCAACTCCGGAGGGTACTTTGGACCTTACCTCAAGTTCGCTGGTTTTGACGGCGTATTTTTCACCGGCATATCGCCGAAGCCCGTCTATCTCCTCATTGATGAAGGCAAGGCAGAGCTGAAAGACGCCAGCCATCTCTGGGGTAAAGACGCTTACGAAACCGAAGAAATGCTGGAGGAGGAATACGGTAAAACGAGTCACGTTGCCTGTATCGGCCCGGCGGGCGAAAAACTCTCGCTCATCGCGGCGATTATGACCGATAAAGGTTCGGCGGCGGGACGCTCCGGACTGGGCGCGGTCATGGGCTCCAAGAAACTCAAGGCGGTGGTGGCGCGGGGCACCATGCCGGTCAATGTAGCCGATAAAGCGGCTGCCGAAAGATTGAGGAAAGAGCACGTGCAATTTATGATGCAGCCTGGGCCAATGAGTGCAATTAGCCTGCATAAGTTCGGCACCTCGGCGATGACGGCGAACTCCGCTCACAGCGGTGATACCCCGGTAAAAAACTGGGGCGGCGTCGGCGTCAAAGAATTGCCGGATGTGGAGGGACTTAAGGCCGAAGTTCTGGAGGGCTATGTTGCCAAGCTCGGCGGCTGCTGGCACTGTCCGATAGCCTGCAAGGCTATTCTTAAAGAGGGCAAAGATTATAAGTACCCGGCGGGCATCCGTCGGCCGGAATACGAGACCCAGGGCAGCTTCGGAGCGATGTGCCTTAACAGTAATACCGAATCTATCAATATGGCTAACGATATCTGCAATCGCTACGGACTGGATACGATATCCGCCGGTACCACTATCGCCTTCGCTATCGAGTGCTACGAAAACGGTATCATCACAAAAAAGGATACTGACGGTATCGAGCTTAAGTGGGGCAACCATCAAGCCATGATAGCCATGACCGAGAAGATGGCTAAAAGAGAAGGCATCGGCGATAAACTTGCCGATGGCGTTAAAGTGGCGGCGGAGAAAATCGGCAAAGGCGCGGAAAAGTTCGCGGTACATGTGGGTGGTCAGGAGGTGGGGATGCATGACCCCAGGCTGGGGTTTATGGGTGAGTTCGCGGCTGCCCGCTACCAGATGGACGCTACACCGGGTCGGCACACGCAAAACTTTGGCCCCAGCGCTTTTTCTACCCATGTCGTCAATGCCACCGGCCTCTGCATGATAGGCTTCGGCTTTGGGGCAGGACCGCAAAGGCTGACGGACTTTTTCAATGCGGTCACCGGCCTGAACTATTCGGTGGCTGATGTCCTCAAGGCAGGTGAAAGAATCGGCGCTTTAAGACATATCTTTAACTTACGCGAAGGCATCAACGAGCTAAACTGGAAGCCGCATCCCAGGATAATCGGCGAGCCGCCGCAAAAAGAGGGTCCCCTTGCCGGCGTAACCGCGGATATAGAGCATCAAATCTACTGGTGCCTCGGCTATTTGGATTGGAATAAAACTACTACCAAACCCAACAAGCAAAAATTAATCGACCTTGGTATGCCGGAGATAGCGGAAGAGCTCTGGCCGCCGCAGAAATTCTCCTTCGGCCCCCCGCCGGGGTAAATACCGGTAACATTGGTGAGCCGCGGAGGACTCGAACCTCCAACCTGATGATTAAGAGTCATCTGCTCTGCCAGTTGAGCTAGCGGCCCGCATTGAACATTTTATCATTTTGAAATCTTCAGTAGCAACCATAAACGGAATAGCGAACCTTACGGATACAAAAAAGCTCCCTTGTCTCCAAATGACGATAGGGAGCTTTCTATGTGACTGGTACAATCGGTATTATAAATAAATCGCTAGTTTTGGATATTTGCCCAGAGCTTTACCTGCTGTATGGGCTGCAAAGGATTGTCTTCTGCCGTTAGGAGGCTTTTAGCGCTTTCGATAATGATATCCGGATGAGCGAGGCGGAATCTCTTCATAATATCATCGTGTTCCTCAAAAGACGTGTCGCCTTTTTTCTCGATGATATTATGCTTATCAGCCTTGTTTTTTCTTACCCACAAGATAATCATATTTACCTCTCCGAGCACTTTTTCAGTCTACTTATCGACCTTTTATATTAGCTTGACGTGAGACAGAACTGGGGAATAGCTACGCTTTTCCCTGGAGTAAAGCTGTAGCTGCGGTAACACCCATTTTCCACGGTAAGCTTATATTTAGTGTTACCTGGTATCGTAAAGCTCACCGAGCCGTTCTGCATCGTTATCAATATTTCCGGGATTGGCACTCCATCAATGGCTGTAATTTTCTCCCAGCCATTAACATCATTTTGAACATAGAGACCAATGTTCATGGTCATATACCGGTAGTTGTGCGTAAGCTCATCAATATTGGTCATCAAAAGGGTAAATGTCGTATTCCCCGTTGTTCCGGAGGTATCAATCGTAAAAAGGTCGCCGGCAGTAATGTTGCCTATAACATTGCCGAAGATATGGATATTTGGCTTTGACGCCGTGTCAGCCGGCGTAATAGTCATGCCCAATTCGGCCGCGTTGGCCCTCTCATGAGCGTAGCCAATTGCCAAGGGAATCAGCAGCAAAGCTGCTAATACGAGAAAGAATATCACTCTTTTCATAGCATCTTCAGCTTATAGCTGCGGTGGGAAATAAGACATAAACAGAAAGGGCAAAGGTGTAAACAAAACATAAACATTAGACAAGGGTGTTAGCACCCATTTAGTACTAGGAGAAAACTTGTAAAAATTAAGGGCTTAGTCGATACTAAGCCCTTAAAAACCCTGTTATATTTTCTTTATCGGTATCAGTTATTGCTTATCTGGATTTTGGTTGATAGTTCAAGAGCGGTGCGGTTTAGCGTAGCCTCTATCCGCTTTTTCAGTATATCCATCCCGAAAGGCTCGGTCAGGTAGCTATCACAACTAAGATTGAGTCCTCTAACGGTATTATCGTCGGCGCCCCAGGTGCTTAACATCATTATGGGGGTCTGTGTCCATTGGCGGAGCTGCAGGCAGATGCCGATGCCATCCAGGGAAGGCATAACGATATCCAGGATAATGAACTCCGGGCATTCTGCGTCGACGACATCCTTGAGCTGGATGCCGGTATGCTCGGTGCAGACTATTTCATAATTACCATCATTAAGCTCTCTCTGGAGCAGAGTTACCAATGACTGGTCATGGCTAATCGTGAGGATTTTCGTTTTCGGCCTCATGTTAATCTCCTTAAAGTGATTGCTTCAATTTCCTGTATAAGACTAACATCGGGTCGATAAACAGTGCATAAACGGGGATAATGATAAGATAAATATCTTATTAATGATATGGCGGAACAGGGCAAAGGTAAAAAACACAACAAATAATGCGCTAGTTTACATAACTATAACTCAAATAATAAATTGTTTCTCCATCTATTTCTTCGTTTTTGCCTTGGTTTTTGGCTTGGCGGTTTTAGCTTTAGCTGCTGGCTTGGCTTTGGCTTTTACCGCAGGTTTCGCTTTGGTCGCGGTTTTCGGAGGCGGCAGGTTGCTATGGTATTTCCGCGTCAGCATTATCTCCAGGAAGATAACGGGCTTGGGGAGCTTTTTGAAATAGAGCGGCCCATGAGATAGTCCTTTAGGAATAGGGACGATTACCGGTGAATCGATGATATGCTTTTCCTCTTCCTTACCCAGGCAAAGCTCGATGACTGCCCCGCCGAAATCGCGGACGTTCTTGGGGTTCGTCCCCAGGAAGCACAGAATCTGCATGAAATCGTCATGGAAGTGCGACTCTTTGAGGACATATTCCGGCTTGTAAAAAACGTGGTGCGTCACGATACAGTCGGCATTCATCTCGTCGCCGCTGGCGGAAAGTCCTTCCAACTGGTGGTGCTTTTTAAAAGCGTTCCTCAAGATATGCTTGCCGTATTTGGTTTTATCCATATCAGTCTCCTTTTTAAATGAATTCCTCATCACCGGACGATCTGGTATAATCGGTGCCGTTGCCGGCGGTCCAGAAGAAAATAGGATAGTCGATTCTCTTAAGGGTCAGCGGCAGGTGCTGCATGCCGCGGGGGACGTAAATCAGGCAGCTTTTGGTAATAGTGAACTTTTCGTCTTCCAGCCAGAGGTCTATTTCCCCACCCAACTCATGCGGTTTATCAGGCACCGTCCCGATGAACCCCAGCGTCTCATCAAAGTTATGGGTGTGGGCTATCTCGATTTCCAGCGGTTCAGCCCCGTGTTTTTTCCAGAGCCAGACGCAGTTGGTGTAAAAAGCGCCTGCGGCGATTCGATTATCCAGGGCGAACATCCAGGTGCCATCGAAATAGTTGCCTTTCGCCCGCGCTTCCACCAGGCGCTTGGGCTGCGGGAAGGGCTTATCGCCGGGCTTTGGCTGCGGAGGCTCGTAGACGATATATTTACTGTGCTTGGATTCAGCCATTTTTACTCCTTTTCACGGTCTTCGGCGGCGTTTTCTTTAAAACAGTAGGCTTCTTTTTCGGCGGGGGGCCGCTCGGTCGCCAGATACGCGTTAGCGATATCTCCAGGAAGATGAGGGGTTTGGTAACTTTAGTGAAGACGATTGGACAGTGTTCCACCCCGCCCGGGATGGAGACCACCGCCGGCTTATTAATCTTATGCTTTTCCCCGCCCAGCGTAAATTCAATTTCTGCCCCGAAGTCGGTAATATCCAGCGGGTTCCCGCCGATGAAGCAAAGCATCTCCGGGAAGTCGTGGGAGTGAACATGGTCGAAGGACATCGGCTTGGCGATGCAGTGGTAGCCGATGCTGCAATCCGCGTCCAACTCGCCGTCGTGCGCCACGATTGACTTGCCGCCGTAATACGGTATTTTCTTGATTAGCTCCTTGGTATGAATGCACTTTCCATACTTCGTTTTCGCTGCCATCGTTTATTACTCCTTAAAGCCTGTGGAAAGACGGGACTATTTCTTTTTAGATTTAGGTTTTGATTTAGCTTTGGATTTTGTTTTAGGCTTGGTTGCCAACGTAGATTTAGCGATTTTTGCCGCGGTTTTAACGTTGGATAGAAGCCTGGCGTTTTTCTTACCTTCCGAGGTCGGCTTGCCGGTGACGGGGTGTTTATAGTGGAAGGGGAAAATGTAGCCGGAAACGAACCGAGGGTCGCCTTTTATAGCTGGGATGTCGGCTTCCGGTCCTTTGAAATTTTCAATCATTTTACCCAGGGCTTCTACCGTCGTCCATGACTCCGCAGGGATTCTAATGCTCAAGGGGATAATCCAGTCCACCTTCCACATTTTCCAGACGCCGTTTTGCTTGATATATTCGATTTCATATAAGCCGCCGACGATGGAGGGGTTGGTCTTACCGGTCTCTTGATTGGGAACGGCGACCCCGCCGAAGGAGTACCAGCGTCCTTTAGCATGTTTCCCGTCAGGGTCGACGTCAACCACGCCGGCGATAGGCATTACCTGGTGCAGGAAGCCGGGGGGCGGCTCCGGTCTATCCGTACCGACGCCGAAATAGCGGTTGACGCCTTTCTTGCCCTTCCAGGTGCCTTCCAGCCAGTGCAGGGTTACATCTGGGTCATCAGCAAAGCAATCGGCTATTTCATCGCGCATCATGTGCATGACGTAATAACTATAGACGCGCTGCAGCCTTTTAACCTCATTAACGTCTTCTAAGAGACCCACCTTCTTTTCCAGGGCTTTAATTTTAGCTTCCATTTCTTTGGCGTTCATGAATTGCTCCTTTCAGTATATGGCAAATTGTTTAACTGATTTTACTCTTAAAGCGATGTCTTAATCAACAAAAGGAAATAAGCGTGTGATATAATGATGTTATGCCTTGGTGAGGAGGTAATGACTATGGTGAGAAGCTATACGGCAAAATATACTAAAGTTGACGCTGGATATATGGGACAACTGGTTGAATGGCCGGAGGTAATTACCGAGGGAAAAACTATAGAAGAATGCCGCCAGATGCTTCGAGATGCGCTGGAGGAGATGATATTGGCCTATAAGCAGCAGGGACGTGAAATTCCTATAGGCGGCGACTTGCTTGAGCAGTTACCTGTAGAGGCGTAACTTGTCGGTTAAACGTCGCGACTTATTGAAATACTTAAAGGATAATGGTTTCTCTTTATTACGTGAAGGTAAAAAACACTCTATTTACACTAATGGTAAAAAAATATTACCGGTAAAAAGGCACCGTGTATTTGACAGAATCACAGCTAATGAATTATGCCGGCAGGCCGGATTGGGTCCTAAATTCTAAAGAACAAAAAAGGGGGGCTTTTTAAGCCCCCCTTCGATGTCATTGAATAATATAGCCGCTAGGCGGTTGTTGCTGTGGTTGCCATATGATAACCCACCCCGGGGATAGTTTGTATATAGCGGGGATTTTTGGGGTCGGGTTCCAACTTACGGCGTAAACGTCCTACAAACACCCGCAGGTATTCCTTTTCCGATGAATATTCGTTGCCCCAGACACTTTGCAGCAGCATGTTATGGGTGAGCACTTTATCCGAATTTACCGCCAGGTGCTGGAGCAGGGCGAACTCCGTGGGGGTAAGCGTTATCTCCTTGCCGTTGACCGTTACGCGCCGCTTGGCGAAGTTGATTTCCAGTCCGTCGTAGGCAAATATAGACTGGGCTGGCGCAACGGTGGGATCGCCGCGGTGCCGGAAAGCGGTCTTGATTCTCGCCATCAGTTCGGCGATGCCGAAGGGCTTCGTCAGATAATCGTCGGCGCCCAGCTCAAGGCACTTCACTTTGTCATTCTCGTCGCCGCGGGCGCTAAGGATGATGATGGGCACATCCGACCACTCCCTGATGCGGCGGCATACCTCCACGCCGTCTATCTTGGGCATCATCAGGTCGAGGATAATTAAATCAATAAAGTCTTTTTGGACGGCTTCCAGCGATTCTTCGCCGTTGGTGGAGGTGAAAATCTCATAGCCACGTGCTTTGAGGTTCGTACTCAACAGTCTTAGTATCGCTGGGTCATCGTCCACGATGAGGATACTTTTTTTGTCCATAGTTGTTCCCCCTTTACTTGCCCGGCAGACTGAAGCTGAATTTCGCCCCTTGACCAGGTTTACTTTCCACCCAGATTTTACCCCCATGAGCCTCGATGATGCCCTGGCAGATGGCTAGCCCCAGACCTGTCCCCTTTCTCCTTCCGGCCTTGCGACCGTCCCCCTGGAAAAATCGCTCGAATATTTTCTGGTGCAGCTCCGGAGAAATACCGATACCTTCATCGGCGACACTGATTATCACATCTTTGTTTTTATAAGTCGCTCGAATGTAGATATGGGTATTATCCTCGGAAAACTTCACCGCGTTTTCGACGAGATTGGTAAGTACCTCACCGATACGTCCTTCATCGATATTTACCGGCGGCATATCGTCCTGTATATTGATATGCAGGTGGTGCTTAATGGTTAGATTATCCAATCTATCTTTAATAGCTGATATCACTTCGTTAAGCCTATGCTGCTTTTTCCTTACCTCCAGGGCGTTAGCTTCAAGCCGTGAAACCATCAGCAGGTCGTCCACCAGGCGGGTGAGCGTATCGGCATCTTTATCGATAGATACCAGAAACTCCCGCCGTGTTTGCTCATCGAAGATTACATCCGGCTGCAGCAGGCTATTGGCCGAACCCTTTATCACCGCCAGAGGGGTACGCAGCTCATGTGATACATTGGCGAGAAACTCAGTACGCATGGCATCGAGCTCCCGCAAAGCTCTGGCGCTGGAGGCATCCTCATAAAGCTGGGCGTTCCTTACTGCGATAGCAATTTCCCTGCCGATTCCGGTAAGTAGCTCCAGGTTATTAGGGTTAAAACTCTGGTTAAAATCGGTGGCTATTCCCAGAAGACCAATATTCTCACCCAGAATCGTTAGGGGCACTCCGGCAAACGAGCGGTAGCCAAAATCATTCAGGAATTTGAGGTCTGCCTCTTTGGCTTTTTTCAGGTCTTTGATAATAATAGGTCCGGACTGCTCCATTAAATTACTGAATATCCCGGAAGTAGTTGACAGCTTTTGAGGCATGTCCGCCGCCGTTTGGATGGATAATCCGTGGTGGCCTTTCAACTTCAAGGTATCTTTATCCCGCAGGTAAATGAAGCTCGCCTCCAGGCCGGTACACTCCGTTACCTTTTCCAGAGCGGAGTCGATTATTTTCTGGAGGTCTAGCGTCTGCGCCACCGTCTGCGAGATGCTTAGGAGGGTATTGGTGATGCGATTGTGCCGTTCCAGCTCATCCATCAGCTGGCGGTTTTCAAAAACGAGACGCTGCTTCTCCATGCCGCGATTGATTACCGTAAGAAGATTCTCCGGATCCAGCGGCTTTTCTAGATATGAAAAAGCGCCCCGGTTCAAAGACTCCACGGCATTGGTTATCGAGGAGTGACCCGTTAGCATTATCGCGATTATCTCCGGATGTAGTTCGATTACCTTCGAAAGCAGATCCGTGCCGTCGGCATCGGGCAGGCTGATATCCAGGATAGCCGCATTATAGAAATGCTCCTTCAACAGAGATATTGCCTCCCCCGCCGTGGGGACGGTGCTGATTTTATATCCCTTTTTTTCCAGTATCTGCTGGATGATAACCAGAAAATCAAGGTCATCATCCACCACCAGTATACTTTCTTTAGCTTTCATCTACTTACCTGAACGATGTTTCTTTTCAATCGTCTTTCGAGCCAGCTTAGCTGCCTCGGCAGGGTCGAAGGGTTTATAAAGACAGGTTATGGCGGATGCTGCCTGAGCTTTATCCAGCGCTTCTTTAACCTCGTTGCGGAAGCCCGTCATCATAATGACGATGATATCTGGATTGATTTCTTTTAATTGTAGGAGTGTTTCCAATCCGTCGATATTCGGCAGCTTGACATCGATAAAAGCCATCTGGCAGGTCTTTTTTTTGGACATTGAAACCGCCTCTTCACCGCTGCTGGCGGTTAGCACGTTGTATCCCTGTTGTTCCAGGATTTTCGTCAAAGTTTCGCAGATATCAGCGTCGTCATCCACGACGAGAATCGGCTGGTCGCCGGCAACCTCGTTAATTAAATCGATAAGCTGGTCGATGCGTATCGGCTTATGGATTATCTGGCGGACGCCCTCATCT
>Ga0187886_1002897_pt1 | contig 13263 bp, 25 predicted proteins | sample June2016WEW_20_1_FD_133001 | JGI IMG/M metagenome (GOLD analysis project Ga0187886, IMG submission 133001) | Peatland microbial communities from SPRUCE experiment site at the Marcell Experimental Forest, Minnesota, USA - June2016WEW_20_150 | ecosystem: Environmental > Terrestrial > Soil >...
AAATCAATAAGGCAATAAATGACTCTGAAAGAGTTAGGTTGACTTCAACTCAGACAGATGTAAACGCGGCAAATATTGTATCCGTGCGAAATATAACGGATGAAATCAATAAGGCAATAAATGGCTCTGAAAGAGTTAAGTTGACTTCAACTCAGACAGACGTTAATACAACAATTTGAAGTAATGCAATATGGAATAGTGGAGAGAATATTATGGAAGATCAATATTTAAAATCAATTTTGGACGAAATTAAGGATGCTGTAGAGTTTGCGATGATGAGATATGGCCTGACAAAAAATTCAGGGCTTTTAGATATTGCGATAGGAGAAATTGAAAAATATATAAAAATGATGGAAGAAAGCGATAAAAAGTCGAAATCTATAACTGAGTTTATTGCGACACTTCGTGGAATGAGGGACGAATTGATTGACGAAAAAGATAGAAATTCTAAGGATGCTATAGTCGAAGGAAACTGTTAAGGAGTTCTGGTAGATTGTAATTAATAGAAGAACTAAAAAGAAGAATAAAAAATGATATATGGTATGTAAAAATGTTAGACAGAAATGTGAAAATAGTGTTAATTTTTATATTATTATACGTTGCGATAATGTCTGCAACGGCATTTTGGATAATACCAGAGTTGAGATCCATGTTTAAGTTGGGAGAGCGGATGATTTTTTTATTATCGATAGTGACGACGATAATATATACGCTGGTCATTATGTGGATAATGTCATATTTTCTCAAGAAATGATACTCATTCAAGGATGACCAGTATATCATATCCATAATAAGAGAAAAAGGGAGGTATGTAGTAATGAGAAAAACTAGGAAAGTGGAGATTTCTGTTGAAGAGTCAGTATGCGACATATGCGGAGTTGCGGTTGAAGAGTCCGTACATATGGATTTTTGTACAGTATGTAGAAAGGATATATGTGAAAAATGTGTTGGCGAAAGTAGTCATGGATTTTTCATATGTAAGGGTTGCTCAGAGAATTATAAACTAAATCATCACTGGAATGATGTTATGGGAGTGATAGACAGGAGGACAAATAGAGAGGTATCTTATAGTGTAAGTCTTGATTAAGATGAGGTAGAGATGCATGTATTGTGCTTATCAGTAGGCTATCGTTTGTTTCTGTTGTAATCGTAGCATTTCTGCAATAGCAAAGCTTATATACTTGCGGCGCATATTAGAAGTGTAACTTTTTGGCTTAACGGTTTTACGGTAATATTTTTCTGATTATATAATTAAAAATTTAGACTATTGGTATATTACGAAAAAGATAGCTTAATGTTAAATATGTAGTATGCATGAACCTGCATGAGCCTGTATGAGTCTGTATGAGCATGCACGAAAAAGAAGTGAGTAAATAAAAGGAGATATGAAAATATGGAAAAAGACAAACTTGTAGAGCTGGCAGAGGAAGCAATAATTGAATATTTTGAAGATATCGACGGAACTGTAGATAAAATCGTTGCTTCGATAATTGATAAAAATGGATTGGATGACGATAGTCTTAATGAAGAAGATAAGACGTTTCTCAAAAATAGAATTATGAGAGGCGTCTTAAAGTGGGATCAAGAAGATACCAAACCCAGAAAAGAAGATGTATGATATGATAAAACACGAAGATATTATATTTGTGATTATAACTGTCTCACTATTTTTCCAAGGTTTCTATTTTGCAAAGAAACAAGCGTGGAGAGTTATTATAGTGTCTCTGATTCTGATACTTTCAGATCTAGCGAGCGTAATACTGAGTGGAGATTATAAATACCCAGACGCTATATTGCATACAAGCGTATATGAGATAGTGATTGTCATTGTATATGTTGTTTTCTGGTGGGGACTTGGCTATATCACTGGTTATATTGTGGACCGTCTTGTACTAATAAGAGGAAATGATACTGGAAAAGCCAAGAGAATAGAACTGAAAGAACAAGAATGAACAAGAATGAACAAGAATGAACAAGAATGAACAAGAATGAACAAGAATGAATAAGACTGAATAAGACTGAACAAGATTGAACAAGACTGATGAAAGAAATATCCTCAGATGTGTTATTATGAGATATATTACAATAACGATATCAATTTTATTATTAATAATTCCGCATGCGTCTGCCGCTATTGTATATCCGTATCTAGATTGTGAAAAAGTTGCAAAGGATAATGCGAAGTCTCATGCAATGGGATTGGTGTTTATACACGAATTATATGACAATGGGGCATCGAAAAAAGGCGACTATGTTGGACATTGGATGAACGTTAAAGAAATACACGGAAAAAAGTATTATATTGACATGACTTATCAAAGAATCTTTACATCCAAGGATGAAGTGTCTATGTTTTGGGGAGATATTACTTCAATAAATGGACATAATAGGAAGAATGAAGTATTTGATCTAACAGTAGAATCTCCGCCATTCGGAATTATCTACCATTACAAATAAAAATGGATTAGAGAAAGGGGATATTGAAATTATGGCAGATCTTGAATACCCAAAAATTGACACATTGTACGACAGAGACGGTAAGCGTTTTGTCAATGTTAAAAGACTGAGTCTGAGAAGACCAGAGTTTGGAATGATCAAAAGGTGGTCTCTTACTGAGAAGATACATGGCATGAATACTCGGATAACGCTATTTGATAATGGGGAAGTTGTGTATGGAGGTAAAACCGATGAGGCACAAATGCCTTCAGAGCTTCTTGAGTATCTTAAGAAGATATTTACGTCTGAAAAGATGAAAAGCGTGTTCTGGCTTCCTAATAGGCGTATTCCAAAGAGTGCTACGATATATGGAGAAGGATATGGTCCAGGGATAGTGCCAGGGAGTGGTATATACAGGAGTGATGTAGCCTTTAGGCTATTTGATTGTTTGATAATAGATGAAGATAACAATTGGTGGCTTGAGAGATATAGTCTAGAGGACATTGCCAGAAAGTTGGGAATAAAGTGCGTTCCTCTGTTGGGAGTAATTAACTTTTTACCTCATTCTGTAGAGGAAATAAGACAAATATTTATTGATCACAGGAATAGAATGGTAATTGTGGAAGATGGCGGTCAAGTAGAGTTTGCTTCAGAGGGAGAAGGTGTTGTTGCTAAGACATATCCAGAGCTCCTTTTCAACAGAAAAGGAGAAAGAATAATATGGAAGCTCAAGATAAAAGATTTTGAAAGGAAGAATTACTAGAAAAAAGGAGATGTTGAAAGTATGGAAAAAAGTAACTGGGTAACAATTGCATGGGACGAAAATGGAAAACCATGCGAAGGTAAAATTGATGCAGAAGGTATAATAATTGATATACATGAGAATCGGTTATATGTGCAAGATAAAAAGGCTTGGAATGATAATTCTGGGTATGGAAGATATACTATAATGGATATATCAGAGGGACAGCTCAGATATAACAGATTCAAAATAATAGTGGAGAGAGGTAGCAATGATGAGCTGTTTTTTGTCGTGGAATATAATGGCAATATTCTTACAAAAAATAGAGACGTTAAGAAACAACTGATAGGAATTTCCTGTTGTATACCTAGCGGCGAAGATCGTGACGGAGTAATCGAAGACGTAAAGGCGGAATTCTTTTATTGGATTAAAGAGTCAAAAGAAGATTGGTGGTATAATATTGATATATGCATGGAAAAGATAAAAGACTTCGAGACACTTAACCAGGAAGAAGAACTTCTTGCGAAGGAGCTTGGTACCAAAGATAATTAACATTAGAACAAAAATTAAAATGATGGAGATGTAAATATGGAAGAAATGATGTGTTGGTCGTGTAAGAGGTCGAGGACCGGTATTAATCCTAAGAATATTGAAGAGATTGACAATAATTGTGAGTTACCTTCTATTCTGAGATCTTTGGAGATTGATGAGAACAGACTCCATTGTCCTCATTATTCAATGAATGAAAAGGTTTGTAATAGGGAGATTATTCTAGGCGATGTATCGAAAAATATAAAAGACTCATATCCGGATGGAAAATGTCCTGATTGCGGCGAGTCAATACCAGACAACATTGTTGGCGGAGATAAATGCTCTAATTGCGGACACGTATTTCACAGTCTCGATTTCAAAAATATTAAGGGGTTAGAAGAACTGAGATCTGAAGGATATATGCAGAGAAAGCAAGGTTGGAAGAAAGAGATGGGGCTATAGGTTCAGCATATAAAAATATGCTGATAATGTGGAAAAAGATAGTGTGAAAACACGGAATACTAAAAAGGTGAAAAAATGGACAATGATTCAGATGCACATGTTGTAGACGAGGACGAAATGTCTATAACGAAGTTTACATTAATGTTTGAACCTGTCGAGTATGCAGTAGAGAAGACTCCGGACGGTTATAATGTAAGATATATCGCTGTTGACAACGAACCAGAATCGCCAAGACAATGTGATAATTTCGGTAAGATGATCTGTTTCCATGGGAGGTATAACCTAGGAGACAGTAACCATGGCTACAGAGGAGAAAGATTTAATTCTTGGGATGAACTAAGGGATGAAATAGAAAGAAATGAAGATCCAGGAGTAATACTTTCGCTTTATCTTTATGACCACTCTGGAATAACAATGAAAACTCATCCGTTTAATGATATATGGGACAGTGGACAGGTAGGATTTATCTTCGTATCTGTAGAAAAAATACGGGAAGAATTCTCTATAGAGAATAATGATGTTATTACTGATGAGATACTTGAAAGTGCGAAAAAGATCCTAGAAGGCGAGGTGGCGTTATACGATTGTTATCTAACAGGCGATGTGTATCGTTTGGTCAAAGAAAAATTCGACAAAGGTAGACAGCAAATAGATAATGACATTGTAGGTGGCTACTATGGAATAGAAAGCGCAAGAGAAGAGTTGGAAACATTCTAGGTTGATAATAGTGCCGAGAAAATAAAAAGAATGACTGGGATTTAAGATATTGAACAATCCGTGACGATTGAGATACATGAAATAGGAGATATGTAATATGGAAATTGATTTGAAAAATGATGTGGCGTATGTTATAATAAAAACAGCGAATGGATATATGACCATTGACCCAAAAAGGAATGATAAGAATGTCTGGATGAGCAAAAAAGGCTTGCTCGGTTATTTAGACGTAATGGAAGGAGATGGACCAATAATAGAAAAATTTAAGGGATCCGAAACTGACGAAAAACTTCCAAAGGACTAATATAATAGCAGAGTGATATAAAAGTAATGAAAAACAAAATAAGGAAGAGCTGCTGTGAAATATTGAAAATTTGTGACTTTGTTAGTATTGACAATGAGCATTCTCATAGCCTTGGAGTGTTGGTCCATGGTCGTTTATTATGGGAGAGGTGAAGAGAGCTTTGTGCCAATATTGGTTATAATCTTTGTCTGTTGCCCAGCGACAATCGTATCATTGGACATACTGACTAATGGTTTAGTTTTAAGAGGATTTTTAGGTCATATTAATTATGGTGGATGGGGAGAGTAAAAGAGAAAATTTGAATATCTGGACAACTTTGGAGTAAAGTGGAGGTTTATGGATATGATATATCAAATAATAATATATACAATAGCAATACTATTTACCGGATTCTACATAGGATATATCATATATAGAATTCATGAAGACGCAAAGAGAATTATAATAGCCCGCGAGTCTATATTGAGAGACTTTACGGTAATTGCTGAGAATGTTGAGAAAAATAATAGGCTATTAGTAGAAATCATTGAACGCAAGAGAAGGAGATATGAAGATGCCAGGAAATAATGAAGAAAGTAATAAAGAAAATAGCGCGGGAAATAATAAGGAAAATGATAAAGGGAGATATTGAGTATGAGGAAGAATGTCGAAAGTAATACAGGAAATAATAAAGACTTTAAACAGGAAATAAGGGATTTAAGGATTGCTGTAGAGAAATCTGTAGAAACGCTGAAAAAACTTGAAGCAACAGGGACAGAAAATGACGCAAACGATTCCCTCTGGGTAGTAACTGGTATTTGGAATGGCAAAGAATATTCGGCCATAGAAGATGCATTGAAAGCGAAGGGTTATAAATCTAGTCTCCAGGCGAGTATGGAGAAATTGGATATTTAGGATTAGGTGAAATAAAATGTCAATGACTGAGGAAGAAGAAAATAGACTTAGAAAATTAGAAGGGGAAGTTGACACTCTAACGAAGAGATTGGATGATATTGTTGATGGAATTGTTAGTACAATAAAAAATCATCCAATATGGAAACATAAAGAAGTACCTTTCATAACAACTGAAAGAAAAAATGAAATTGAGTGTTCAGAAGGGCCATCTCAACTATTTTCTCCTGAAGGGATAACTAAATTTTTGAAATTGTGCGATAATCTCAAATCTTTTTCACTGCAAACATTAGAGCGCGCTGTCCAGACAGACGAGATCAAAGATCTTAAAAATAGACTAAATGATGCAACGGTATGGAATGAGATATTTGACATATCAATGTTGGCAATAAAGGAGTGTGTTGAACAGCTTGAAGAAAAAGGAGATATTGATCATGGAAAAGAATGTCGAAAGTAAAATGGAAAGACATGTAGAAGAGAAAAATACTGATAAAATCAGCCAGCATATTATAAGAGATATAAGGGAAAATCTTGGAGTTGACCCTAATGATACATCAAAAGATGATGAGATCAATAGAATGTCTCTTGGTGAGATATTTAGCAGATGGTGCGAGTGGAACGGGTTAATAAATTGGAGCGGAACACTTAAAACAGTGATTCTCGATATATATGGGATAGATATTGAGAGAAGGATAGTAGTTAGACAGCAGAGATAATGAAGCTTATAAGACACAAAGAGATATAAAGTAAATCAGGGGTATCTGGCAAATGGATGGTATGAAACTTATAGACGCTTCGGAAGTGACCACTCGTAAAAAGACCTCAAAAGTTGATATTAAGAAGGTCCAAAAAAGTCCGATGAAGGTTATTACGGAAGATAGCCAGAAGAGTACGGCCGACGATATGTCCAGAAACGGTGACGTTTCAGGGTCTGATATCGTAAAGTCTGATGTTGTTTCGGGGCCTGATACCGTAAAGTCTGATGTTGTAAAACACGGTGTGGTTGCAGACATTGCTCCAGAGGCTAGTATTGGTAATAGGACCATAAGGGCTATCAAGCTAAAAGAGGATATATATTACGGACCTAAAAATGTGAATAAGAACAAATTCGTTCGTATGTATAAGAAGCTGGATTTGAGGTGGATTACTGAGGTTCCCATAAATGGTATGATGGTGGACGGGTGGTTCAACAAGGATAAATCACAATATATCATAAAACTGTTAGAACTTGATGGTTTTAAAAGATTTAAGTTTTATGGATGCGATGAAATATATGACTATTTTGTTGGTCTTCATGGTGTGACGTTTGACCATAATAAAGAGAATTCACTAAGTTCAAATTACCTAAATAATAAGGTTAATAGTGAGGCTAATAATAAGGTTAGTAGTGAGGCTAATAATAAGGTTAGTAGTGAGGCTAATAATAAGGTTAGTAGTGAGGCTAATAATAAGGATGGTAATAATGTTAATAATGAAGGAAACGTTAAAGAGAGCCTGATAGGTGCTACTAATCAGAGCGGTGTTATTAGTGCTACTGAGGACAATGATGAAGAATATAGATTTATAGGGGCAGATTTGTGGTCAGGATATAGAATAAGACAATTGCTCAAGAATATGCCAGATAATTGGGGAATTATATGGAGCAAAAAACAGAATGAAAAGTAAAGTAGATTAAAAAGGAGATACAAAATATGGGAAATGAAAGAACTGTACATTGTCCAAAGTGTGGGCATGCACTTAAAAGAATTAGTGCAGATGTTGAGTATTATAAGGGTTTGGGAATAACAATGTACGATGCTCATTGCGGCAAGTGTGGGACCACAGTGGAAGTAGAGGATAGATCTAGCTTTGAACAAAAAGGAAAGATTAAAATTATATTTAATTAATAGAAATGTAAGATGGAGGTATAAATATGAGTATGTACGAATCTGCAGGAAAGTTAAGAGAAGAGAGTAAAGAGTTATTCAAAGATGGCTTGTCATTTAGACAAGTATGGTGGGTTGTAAAAATGATGAAGGCAGCAAGATTGTATTGCCGGACCAATATCGCCTTTAACAATTTTATGAATAACATATTCCAAGGAACGGCAAAATTTAGACAAGTTGAAAGAGAAGGTGTTGGCGGGAAGAAATACATGGGATTAGCAGTTACGATGTTGAATCCTGATGGAACAACTAAAGAAGAGATTGTCGCTGGTACAGAAGAATGAGATGATGATAAAATATGGCAATAGAAAAAAGTGGTGTTGAAGACGCTCTCAAACTGAACATTGAAGAAATAAACATAGATAGAATCTGTAAAGATTACTCGCTGCATGATGAGAACAATTGTGTAGATCTTCTGGAAGATATAAGTAGCCATTTTACTCCACTGAGCGAAGAATATTTTTATTCTGACGATTCTACGTGGGTTGAATTTTTCAAATCGAAAGTAGTAGAATGGTTTGGCCAATATTATGGACTTGTTGTAATAGATACAGAATATTGGCTTTTATCATTTGCGCTACTCACCGATAACGGAGTAAAACTTTGGGATTTTTCTCAAATAGATACAGAAGATTTGGAATCTGCGAGAAAGTTAGTAAAGTTGTTGAGTGTCGTTGAAGCAATTGGAGCTTTCAATAAATTTGATCTTTCAATGAATTGGCAGGATTAACTTGGAAAATGGGACTTAAAGAAGATATAAAAGGAGGTGATTACATATGGTAGAAGCAGGAAATATAACAGGTCTATTGAGAGATTTAATAAACGCTTATGGGAAAGAGTTCGGTATTGAAAATGCGGTAGCAATGGACTGCGATACTTTGTACATCGTAGACATTGATAACACTGAACATAAGGTAATAATAGACGGTGTCGAAATTTAGTAAAGCGTAGCGGAATAGAAGATATCTGTGAGAAGAGATGTCAAATATAAAGGAGATATAATATGGAAGAAATAAAACCAAAGTTAGTTGGAAAGTGTGATATGATAGGAACTTTCTGTGCTGAGATGTATGCTAGAGTAGATGACAAGCATCCAGTTACAGGATTGTTTAATGGTGTGAGAATAATCATGTTCCAAGAAGAGTGATGTAGCAGCTCAGGGTAGCATAAGAAATAAGGAGAGACGAACAATATATGGCAGATCCATTAAGACACGAGTGCAAGCTAGATATAGCATAAGAGATTTTGGACTGGATTGAAAAAAGTCCTGATGCTGAAAAGGTCAGAGAAGAAATAAAAACTCAACTTGATTTGAGTGATACGGACTTATATTATGCTCACGATGTTGTGAGCGAATTCAGAGAACTAATAAAAGAACAGAAATTTTAGTCCTGTTGATCATGGAAGGATATGTGATAATGGAGGCATGAAAATGGTAGATATTTTAAAAATTTATTTTTACGTAAAAGGCGAGTTGGAAAATTCTCCGGAATTAAAGAAATTTTTCTATCATGGATGGGGACATACCAAATCTTTTTATGATGCAGTATGTTATTTGGGTGTACTCGAAAATGTTGATGCGGGAGATTTAGAAAAATTGAAAATTGCAGCGCTGTATCATGATCGTGGATATGAGACCGGAATTGAGAAAGATCACGAATACAGAAGTGTAGAGATAGCTCGACTGGAGCTTCCATTGTTCGGTGTTGCTGAGAGTGACGTATATGTTATATGTAGATTGATTATGTCTACTGCTCCAGGATATAGACCTGTTGGTATCCTTGAGGAAATAATGCACGACGCAGATTACGAATATCTCGGAAGGGATTATTATATTTATGTGGCAGAGCTATTGAGAAGAGAGAAAGGTGCCCTATATTCTGTATGGAAAGAGCAACAAATAGCTTTTTTGGAGAAGCATAAGTTTCTGACATCTTCAGCACAGTTGTTATTTGACAACCAAAAAGAGATAAACTATAGAAGACTGATAAGTTCGTAGAGAATGTTAAAAAGGTGAGTAACATGGGAATCAAGGAAGATTTGGACAAATTGCATGGTGTGACAGATGAAGAGATAGATCAAATAATATTTGACCAAAGGATAGAAGAAGAAGAAAAGAAACTTGAGATCCTTAAAGAAATGAGAAAGTTCAAATCTTTTGATGATTATGTTAGACACCACGAATCAGATTTTGATATGGTTGATATAACTGATGACTTTAAGCAGATTATCATATCAAGTAAAGTATATCCAAATATAAACCTTGATATACTGAAGAAAATTGGTACTGTTGCAGATCATTATGGTATATTTGTATATATCGAACAATCTGTAGATAAGAAAACTGTTTATAGAAAAAAAGATGGCAGACTATGGATATAGGAAATTGTGGAGACCGAGATGAGTATATAATGGGGCATTTGATAAGGAGTTGAGTTTGTATGACAGTAGAACCTCAAAACGTAAGGGTAGCACATAGAGAATGTATAGAGAAATATAAGGGGACTTTCAATATAGAAGTAGGAGATTATGCTAAAATAAGATTCGGAAGGGATAGTCCTGGAGAATACATGTGGGTCAAGGTAACAGATGTAAATGGAGATAGAGTAGAAGGCACGTTGGATAATGATCCTGAAATCTTGGACCACATGAAATGTGGAGATATGATAGTATTTTACAAGGGGGACGTGTGCGACAGAATAAGGGAATATGAGTATGCATGATATGGTTATAAAATCTGTGGAGAATAATATCGATATTATTGTGGTCATTACTTTAGGTTTATTGATAACAATAATAGAGATATATATTCCTATATTTTGTCCTTAAAAGTGTTGGTCGTATGTATGACATATCATGATGCGCGGTGTGGCAATAACAGCATGTCTGCAAACGTCTTTGCGTATCGGAGCATTTCTGTTGGGAAAAGCTTATATACTTATGCGTCGTATTGAGATAATGTTTGTGCGTTTTGCGAGCGTATTTTGACGGTACAAGTTTAGAATACTGCCGACAGACCACACGTAAAAATAGGTAGGAGATGTAGATAATGAAGGCTAAGCGGTAGTATTGTAAAATATGGTCTTTTAATTCTTGGTTTGGGCGTGATATATGAGACGCCTGGATATGTATATTGAATTCATACTGATCAATGTCAGGTCAAGAAATTGGTAATGTATATCCAAGAAAACTGTTAACAGACAGTGATCGAGCAGAGAGAGAGAGAGAGAGAGAGAGAGAACTGTTAGAAATATCAACGAGTATTAACAAAATATAAAGCACATATCAAGAAACGGATAGTGATGTAACACAAAGCAGAAGATGATATAACCAGCAATGACAAGGGAAACAGTTGATTAGAAGGCATCTGAGATATTGGGTCTTTCGATATCTATGACGAAGCAGACGTTAGGAGAAAGAAAAGGTACACACCATAGGGTGTCCCACGGGCTCTATGCAACTGTGATCATTCATTAAACAGAGATTCAAGAATATAGGCTACTGTGTTCATGTCTCAGTGTGAGTGATTTAAAAACCTCTTCTAACTCTTCGACGTGGACCGACTCCGAAAGGAGAAGACAGAACCTGAGGGTCTCTGTCTACATCTCTTTAGCTATCTGAAGAGAAATAATAGGATACTATAGCCCTGTTCGTTATAGGGCATTTATTATACTTCGTCGGGTAAACCCCCGGTGAACAGTGATCAGCGATAGATGAGAACTGTCCTTAACGCGTGGGTCTTCTGACCAGGATAAAACTGTACAAAACGAGATGACACGGAATAATGTAATAATGAGGTGGACAAGAATGGTAATACCAATCATAGATTCGTCGGAAGTTGTAACCCGAGGAGAGACAAAAGGGTACAAATATGGGAAATATGCACAAGCTATAGGTTCTGAGATACAATGGTTGAAAGACTCTATTCAAAGAAGCGATGACGGAAAGATAAGAATTAAGATAAGAGATCTTGCCAAATCTATGGGGCCAGAGTTTGAGAAGAAAAAAGACAAGGCTATATATTGGGGAACTAGATTTGTATTGTTCCATGAGGGAATAGTTGTTGCGCCGGCGAAGGATACTGGTAATAAAGAGTTGTTGGTTATGAGAATGGCAACCTCCGAAGACGTGTTGCCTCATTCTTTAGCAAAGTTCTTAGAGCCTCCAGAAGATCAGATGCCTGAACCAGGGATAGAAGAGTATTAGAAATCTTTGTTTGCCAAAAATGGAGATTATATTAAAATAAATGATGTGGTATAGCGGTAGCAAAGCAGAAATACCGAGCGTTATGTTTGTCCCAGATGATATGATATACAATGGAAGTTGAGGCGGGGCTTTTGCCGGCATCTGTAGAAAACTTGAAGTGATCTAACACTGGCATTCCCATAGCAAGACATGGCTGTGGGCATGATGACTTATAATGCCAGGATCAAGACGTTAGTTGAGATCAAGATGTTAGTTGCGATGCAGCATTAGAAGAATCAACTTGTCGAGTGTTATTAAAAGGTTTCGGTGCAAATAAACAAAGATCGTAACCATCTACAATTCAGCTCGACCGTCGGTACTGTAGATTTGCTACTGTTTATACTACTCAGAATTCTGAGTACAGGAAAAAATGGAAGATACTTAAATCATGAAAGTCAGGAGACCGAGACATAGATGTCCAGAGTGCAAATCTAACAATATTTACAAAAGGACAATGTCTCCAGTGTATACAGAGAAATCTAAGAAAAGAGGTAGGCATAAAATTGGTGAGTCGGTAGACAACGACTCATCCAAAAAGTATAGATGCGTCGCTTGCGGGAAGACATTTGATGTTCCCATAGTTGAATGACGTGATGAGTAATATGTAAAGTACAAAATATGGCATACGAAATACAAAATATGGAGTAAATTGTGGATTATTGATAATAACCAAGAATGAGCGTGTGACAATGAAAAAAGAAGAAAAACAGGAAAAAAAGATAGAGGACGACAAAAAGATATATAGTAGCAATGGGAGGTATAGGCCAATGACTGATGACGAAATAAGGAAATTGGCTGAGGACATGTACAAGGGACTGATTTTCACAGATAGACATCTGGAGAATCAGAAAGAGCTTCCAATGGTATTTATGCCGTTGGCTCTCATGGATAAAGAGCTTATTGGAGAGTTAGTAAAAAATCCTCCTGGAATGATATATGAGTACTTGGACAAAGCTGGACCAATGGCGATTAATGGTATGCCAATGTTTCTGTCGTTAAAAATGACAAGT
>Ga0187886_1002898_pt1 | contig 13263 bp, 8 predicted proteins | sample June2016WEW_20_1_FD_133001 | JGI IMG/M metagenome (GOLD analysis project Ga0187886, IMG submission 133001) | Peatland microbial communities from SPRUCE experiment site at the Marcell Experimental Forest, Minnesota, USA - June2016WEW_20_150 | ecosystem: Environmental > Terrestrial > Soil >...
CGGGATCAATTCCGCCTCATCCATCAGGGAGGGGAAATCCATATTCGGCGCAACCGTATCCCGGTACCATTGCAGACTGCCCGCCGCACTGAGCATCACTCCCATGAAATGCCACATCCCGGGTACGGCATGGCAGAAAGCATGCAGCCGGCCTTCCGGTTCGATTAACGCCGAGGGTGTGGTGGCAAACACTACGCCGGAAGTTCCGAGGGTGAGCGCGATGATACCGGGTTCGACGGCCCCCACGCCCACCGCTTGTGCCGCCTGGTCGCCCCCACCCGCGACGACGGGCGTGCCGGCTTTCAAGCCGGTTTCCGCCGCGACCGAGACAGTGATGTTCCCGGTGAACTCCGGGCCTTCGAAGGTCGGCGGCAGCCAGTCGGCGGGAATGCCGAGCGCGGAAAGCATTTCGCCGGACCAGTTGCGTTTTCTAAGATCGAAGAGGATCGTTCCGGAGCCGTCGGCTTTATCCATCGCGTAAGCGCCGGTCAACCGGTAACGGAGATAATCCTTGGGCAACAAAATATGGCGGGCCTTGGCGTATACCGCAGGTTCGTTCTGCTGCACCCATAGAATCTTCGGTGCGGTAAAACCCGTTAACGCATCGTTGCCGGTGATTTGGATCAGCCGTTCTTTTCCCAGCCGGGCTCGAATTTCATCGCATTGCGCGCCAGTCCGCTGGTCGTTCCACAAGATGGCCGGGCGCAGAACTTTTCCATCCGCGTCTAGAAGCACCAGCCCGTGCATCTGGCCCGTCAAGCCGACGGCGGCGACGGCATCTCCTCCCACACCCGCCTGCGAGAGCGCGTCGCGGATTGCGGCGCAGGAAGCGGTCCACCATTCCTCCGGATCCTGTTCCGACCAAAGCGGTTTGGGATTCTGGAGCGTGTGGGGTGATGAAGCCGATGCGACGACGGTGCCGGCCGCGTCGATCAAGAGCGCCTTGCTGCCGGTTGTGGATACGTCGATCCCGAGAAAATACCGCTTCGCAGACATCGAAGTTTTCTCCTTGCCCCTCCGGGGCGCCCCTATCAGTAACGATTCCTTTGGATGGATTTCCAATCGACCGGCGGGGAACCCGCAGGTCGATGTCTATTCCACGGTCACCGGGCACTCGAGTACGCGTTCCGCAATCTTTGTCGGGGAGTGGCCGACGATTTCCAGCGAACCGCTCAGGCGCAAATCGGCCGATGAACTGCCCAAGCTTATCCGAACGGTTCCCGCTTCGACGATCAATTTCCGCTCCGTGTCGTAAAATGCCAGCAAGTTTACCGGCAAATGGAACGTGAGCTTGCGACTCTCCCCTGGTCGGAGGGTGATGCGGCAAAACCCTTTGAGTTCGATTACCGGACGGGGGACACTGGAAGATTCGTCGCAAACGTACAACTGGACCACTTCGTCGCCGGCGAGCTTCCCGGTGTTATTCACCGAAAGGGAAATATCCACCCGCCCCCCACTGACGGCCTTCTCCGGGGAAATCCGCAAATCGGAGTATTCGAACGTGGTGTAACTCAACCCGTGCCCGAACGCATACAACGGGCTGGCCGGCAGGTCCATATAATCTCCGTACCAATTGGAATGCCCGCCGGAAGGTGTGTGATTGTAGGTCAGCGGGATCTGGCCGGCGGACCGCGCGATGGAAACGGGCAGTTTTCCGCCCGGATTGACCGCGCCAAACAGCACCGCAGCCACCGCGGCTCCCCCCTCCTCTCCCGGAAGCCAAGCCTCCAAAATAGCGGACGCGTTATCCGCAAGCCACGTGATCGACAGCGGCCGGCCGTTGACCATCACAATCACCACCGGTTTACCGGTTGCGACGACCGCTTTGGCCAACTCCTCCTGCACACCGGGCAAACCCAACTCCGCCCGATCGCGCGTTTCGCCGCAGGTACAATCCGGTACGAGTCCGGATTTATCGCCCAGCACAAGAATAGTCACATCGGCCTGAGAGGCCAACCGGGCGGCTTCCTCAAATCCGGATTGATCCGAACCGGTCACACCGCACCCGGATGCGTACGTCACCTGCGTACCTGCCCCGGCAATAACTTGGATGGCTTCCAAAATGGTCGCGATCTTTACCGAATGGGTGTGAATCTGTTCTTCGTTCGGGATTTCACCATTCCCCAATCCCGGTATGGGATGCAACACCAGCAATTCCGACATGCTCAGGTAACTGTAATCCCCGATCATGTTCCGTGAGACGTTGGCATTCGGGCCGATCACGGCTATCGTCCGCGGTTTGGCCAGCGGCAGGACCCCGTCGTTCTTGAGCATGACCATGCTTTGGCGGGCCGCTTCTCCGGCCAATGCGCGTTGCGGCGCCGTTTCGAAGCATTCTTCGACGGCGCCCTCATCCACATACGGGTTTTCGAACAGGCCGAGTTCGAGTTTGGCTTGCAGGATGCGCCCAACGGCGGTGTCGATATCCTCTCCGGACACGTCGCCATTCTCCAGTGCTGCGCGGAGAGGTTCCCCGTAGCATGCGCGCGACGGCAGTTCCAAGTCGATTCCCGCGCGAAGCGCCAGAGCCGCCGCCGTGCGCAGATCGGTGGCGATATGATGAAAGGATTGGAGCATGGATATCGCGTTGTAATCGGAGACGACCAACCCGTCAAAACCGAGGGATCCCCGCAATAGGTCGGTCATGATCGCACGCGAAGCCGCCACAACCTCGCCGTCCAGTTCGTGATAGGCGTTCATCGCCGATCGCACGCCAGCTTCCCGGATGGCGCCCTGATATGGCATCAGAAATGTTTCCCACAAAGCGCGCGGACCGAGTTGCACCGGGGCGCAGTTTAACCCGCCGGCCGGAATGCTGTGGGCGGCGAAATGCTTGGCGGTGGCCAGTATGCCGCTCTGCTTTTCCTCGCCTTGCAGGCCGCGAATGTAAGCCACGCCAAACCGGGTCACCAGAAGCGGATCCTCGCCGAAGGTTTCCTCCACGCGCCCCCACCGTGGGTCGCATCCGATGTCCAACACCGGGCCGAGTCCCTGGCGCGCTCCAATGGCAAGCATCTGCCGCCGGATCTCCGTGGTGATGCGCCGGACCAGATCGGGGTTCCACGAACTGGCCAGCCCGATCATCTGGGGAAAAATCGTCCCGCCCAAGCCCAAGTATCCCAAACAGCATTCTTCGTGCAGGATGGCGGGAATCCCCAGGCGGGTTTGTTCCATCAGGAAGTGTTGGATGACATTGCCGGCATGGGCCACTCCGCGGGGAGGCAGGGTGCTGGATCCGCCGATACGTGAAATTTGGCCGATCCCGCTCCCCAGAAGCGAACGCATTTTTTCGGGGGAAGGTTCCCGGTTGATTTGCAGATCGTTGAACCAATAGGAAGTCAGTTGTGCAAGTTTTTCTTCCAGGTTCATGCGCGCCATGAGATCCTGTATTCGCTCGGGCACCGCGCGGGCGGAATCCAGATACAGAGGGCGAGCCTGGGCTTTTTTCACCAAGGAATCTCCTTCGGCGGCTGAAGAAACGGAGTGCTGATTGCGGGGTCGGTGCGGGCTTATCGCGCGCCCAGCAGGATGTCGATCGTCAGCTGATCGAGCCGTTCATATTTCAAGCCGCGCCGGCCCAGCGCCACCCGGTCGAAGGTCACTGCCCGGAGACTGGCCGCTTTGGCGGGTGTGTATCTGCCGGTATAGGCGGCCGTCGAACCGTCGTCGGCGTTGATCTCCGCCAGTAGCGCCCGGATTTCCGCATCCGCATTCCAGCGCGCGGCTTTCTCCTTGAGGATGAGATAGGAGCGCATGCATCCGCGGGCGAAATCCTTCACTCCTTCGTAATCTTCCGTGCGGTAGGCATGCGCGTCGAAATGCCGGCTCCCGGCATAACCCACATCCTCGAGGAACTTCACCAGAAAGAAGGCCGCCTTCGGGTCACGCGAACTAAATCGCAGGTCCTGGTCGTAGCGTCCGGGGTATTGGTCGTTGAGGTCGATGTGGAATAGCTTCCCCGCATCCCAGGCCTGGGCGACTCCATGGAGGAAATTAAGCCCCGACATGTGTTCGTGGGCCACCTCGGGATTGACTCCGACCATCTCGGGGTGGTCGAGGGTGGTGATAAACGCCAGCATATGTCCGGTCGTGGCGTTGTACATATCACCGCGCGGTTCGTTGGGCTTGGCTTCCAGGGCGAACTTGAGGTCGTATTTCTTATCCATCACGTATTCGCACAGGAAGTTCATCGCTTCGCGGTTGCGTTGAATGGCGGTCAGGGGATTCTTGGTCGCGTCGCTCTCGGTTCCTTCGCGTCCGCCCCAGAACACGAATACCTTGGCGCCCAGTTCCGCGCCGAGGTCGATCGCGTTCAGCGTTTTTTGCAGCGCATAGGCGCGCACCTTCGCATCGTTGGAAGTGAAGGCGCCGTCCTTGAAGGCCGGGTCGAAGAACAGATTGGTGGTCGCCATCGGCACGGCCAGGCCGGTTTCCTTCAGCGCGGCCTTAAAATCGCGTACGATGCGGTCGCACTCGGCCGGAGTGGCATCGATCGGGATCAGATCGTTGTCGTGGAAGTTGACGCCGTAAGCGCCGACCTCCGCTAGTAGATGAACGAGCTCGACGGGCGTTTTCGGATCGCGCACCGGGCTGCCGAACGGGTCACGGCCTGTGTTTCCGACCGTCCAGAGACCGAAGGTAAATTTATGCTCGGGTTTCGGTGAATAATCGGACATAACAACATCCTCCTGCTGCAGATGCGCTCACCGGCCCTCGCACGGGGGCCAGCTGAATTTTTCAATGCGAGACGAACGCGAAACGCGTTCGGATATTCCCGCCCGAAATGCGGATCGTTTTTCCGCGGCTTACCGCTTCTTGAAATACACGTCCATATACACGGCGACCACCAGCACCAGCCCATTGACGACATACTGCCAAGCCGACGGGACGTTCAAAATCTGAAGGCCGTTGGTCACGCTGGCCATGATCAGCGAACCGACCATCGCCCCGAAGATCGTCCCCACGCCTCCGAGGGTCGACGTGCCGCCCAGGATGCAGCCCGCGATCGCGTAGAGTTCGTATCCGGTGCCCGCCGCGATCGTCCCGTATCCGACGTAGGAAGCCAGCACGATGCCGGCGACGCCGCACAGGAAGCCCATCAGGATGAAGATCAGAAAAATGTTCCTTTGGATGTTGATCCCGGAGAGCCGGGCCGCCTCACGGTTGCCGCCGATCGCGTAGGCATGTCGGCCGAATTTCGTGTTGTCGGCCATGTAGGCCACCACCACCGCGAAGACGATTAGGATCAGCACCGGGAACTGCAGTCCGCGGTACAGATTGACGTAGAAGATGTAGCCGAACACCAGGAGGGAGAAGAAGCCGGTCTTAAGGAGATCGGTAAGGATCGGCGCGAGCGAAAATCCATACTTGACCCTTCGCCGGCGCGAGAGGAACATCGACACGAACAGCGCTGCGACGACGAGGATGGCAAACACCCATCCCAGCCAATCCGGCAGGTATCCCTGACCGATGAATTCGAAGTAATTCTGGTTGGCGGCGAGCGTCTTGCCCTCGGTTTGGATCAGGATCAGCCCGTTGAGGATCCACATACTGCCGAGGGTGACGATGAAGGACGGGACGCGCTGATACGCAATGATCCAGCCCTGGACCACACCGTAAAGGGTGCCTATGGCGCACCCCGCGATGACCGATAGGATCGCGGCCGTGAGCGGCTGGCCGGGGAACAGCGCATTCCAGGTGCGCAGCTGCAGGTAGGCCACGAATACCGAGACGAAACCGGCCAGGCGGCCCACCGAAAGGTCGATGTTGCCGGTGACGATCACCAGCACCATCCCCACGGAGAGCAACGCGCTTACAGTCATCTGGCGGAACAGGTTCGAGAAGTTCTGCGGCGAGAGATAGGAGCCGCTGGTCAGCACGTCGAACATCCCCCAGATCACGACCATCGCCACGACCAGGGCGTAGGTCTGCAGGTTTCCGCTCAGTCGTTTGAGAACCCCTGAAAACACGTTTTCCTTGGGAGTAGTTGTGGTGGCGCTCATTTCTTTGACCTTTCGGATTCAAAGTTGGGCTCTGTGCCGGTGGCGAGTGCCATGATCTTTTCCTGGGAGGCGTCTTTGATGTCGAGCGTGCAGACGGATTGATCCTCGTGCATGATCAAGATCCGGTCGCTCATGCCGAGCACTTCCACCAAGTCGCTCGAAATCATGATGATGGCGATCCCCTGTTCGCTGAGGTCGTTCATGATCTTGTAGATTTCAAACTTGGTGCCGACGTCGATGCCGCGGGTCGGATCGTCCATGATCAGCACCTTGGGTTTCGACATCAGCCATTTGGAAATCACAACCTTTTGCTGGTTCCCGCCGGAGAGCGAATCCGCCGGGGCGTTGAGGTTGGGCGCCTTGATCGCCAGGCTCTTGGCGAAATCCATGCTCTCCCGTAATTCGGCGGAGTCGTTAATCCGGAAAAACGAGGCGAACCGGTCCAGATTGGCCAGGGAAATGTTGCGCAGGATGGATTGGATCAGCACCAGGCCGTGGCGCTTGCGGTCCTCGGGCACCAGGCTGATGCCCTGACGCATGGCGTCGCGCGAACTCTTCACCGTGATTTCGCGGCCTTCCAGTTTCACCTTCCCCGCGGTGATCTTGCCGAATTCTCCGAAGAGCGTCATCACGAGCTCCGTCCGCCCGGATCCCATCAATCCAGCGATCCCGAGGATTTCCCCCTTGCGCAGGTTGAAGCTCACGCCCTTGAGAACCTCGGTTCCCGGATCGTCGGGGTTTTCCGCATGGAGATTTTCCACTTCCAGGATCACCTCGCCGGGTTTGCGGTGGCCCACGGGGAAGCGTTCTTTCATTTCCCGGCCGACCATATTCCGCACGAGTGCTTCGATGTTTAATTCCTTCGTCGGGCGCGTTATTACCTCTTTGCCGTCGCGCAGTACGGTGACCGAATCCGTAATCTGGGCGAATTCTTCCAATTTATGACTGATATAAATGCAGGTCACCCCATGCTTCTTGAGTCCGCGCAGAATATCCATTAATTGTTTAATTTCGTGCTCGGCCAGCGCGCTGGTCGGTTCGTCGAGGATGAGGACCTTGGCATCTTCCGAGAGCGCCTTGGCGATCTCTGTCATCTGCATCTTGCCCACCCCCAGGTGCTTCACCACCTCATGGGAGGGCACATCCAAGTGGTATTTGGCCAGCAGCTGGTCCGTTTCGGAGTAGAGTTTATCCCAGTTGATAACGCCAAACTCCACCGGTTCTTTTCCAAGGAAAATGTTCATGCCGACGTCTATGGTCGGCACGAGGGTCAATTCCTGGTAGACGATCGCGATCCCTTCCTTTACCGCCTCTTGGATCGACCCTGCGCCCAATTTCAATTCGCGGCCGTTGTAAATCACTTGGCCTTCGTAAGTTCCCCATGGGTAGACCCCCGAGAGGATTTTTACCAAAGTGGATTTTCCCGCGCCGTTCTCACCGCAAATGCCGTGGATCTCCCCGCGCTTAATGGAAAACGACACGTCGTTGAGCGCGGTGATTCCCGCAAATCTTTTGGTTACATTTCGGAATTCCAGAATGGCGTCGTTCATCCTAAACTCCTGCGGCCCGGTTTAGGAGCGGGCTTCCTTGGGAGAGCGTACGGAAACCTCGCAAGGAAGCCCGGCTCCGCTTACTTTTTACTATGATACTTTCAAACCGACCGTTTGGCAAAAAACCGGCAGGGATGAAATGTTACGGGCAGGTTACCTTCGCCGGCCGAGAAGCATCCGGAATGTCGCGATATACATCGTCATAGGTCTGGAAGCAGCTCTTGACGACGACATCGTAGACATTGTCCTTGGTGACTTCGACCACCGGCAGGAAGACCGCCTGTACGTTGCCGGTCTTGGTCTTGTCGTTGGTCAGTTCGGCCATCGTGTATTGGGTCAGCCCGGAGATCGACTTGCCGGTTAGCAGGGCGTCCATCATGTCCACGGCCATTGGGGAGAGCAGGCGGATGTCTTTGAACACGGTCACCGTCTGTTCGCCCTTCACGATGCTGTTGCAGCCGTCGGCGGTTGCATCCTGGCCCGAGATCGGGACTTTCCCGGCCAAACCCTGGGCTTTCATCGCCTGCAGTTCGCCCAGCGCCGTGCCGTCGTTGGAGGCCACCACCGCGTCGATCTTGTTTTGCTGCGCGGTGAGGATGTTCTCCATCATCTTCTCGGCCGTGGCGGGATCCCAGTTGTCGACCCACTGGTCGGCAACGATCTTGGCCACACCGGAATCGATGAACGGTTGAACGATTTGCATCTGGCCACCGCGAACCAAAACGGCGTTGTTGTCGGTCGGGGAACCGCCGGACATAACGATCTTGGCGGGATTATCCTTCGTCCAGGTGGTGCTGCCGGCCAGCCCGAGCGCCTTAACGACGCCGTCCGCTTCCGCCTTGCCCACATCAACGTTGTTGAAGGAAAGGTACGCGGCAATGTTGGCACTCTTGATCAGGCGGTCATAGGCGAGGATTTTCACGCCCGATTTGGAGGCCTTGTCCACGGCGGTGGCCGCGGCGTCGCCGTCCTCGGCGATGATGATCAAGCCCTTCACGCCCTGGGTTACCATGTTGTCAATCTGGTCGTTCTGCAGCTTGACGTCATGGTTGGCTTCCTGCACGATCACGTCGTAGCCCTTGTCATTCAGCAACTTCGTCATCAGGTTGGCTTCGTTCTTCCACCGTTCGGTGGCGAAGTCGGAGAAGGACAGGCCAACCTTCACCTTGGCCTTGGCTCCGGAGCAGGAAACTGTGGTGGCAAAGATCGCCGCCAGAATCAAAGAAAATAGAACTTTGCGGGACATTATTGACTCCTTTCAAATAAGTGGACATCAGGATGGTGGAATGGAACTTTCGATCTCTGGTTTCTCTTTCTTCCTCCTTGTTTTAGGGTACCGGATTTCATTGCACTGCGAGTGTCAGTCATAAATGGATATGGACCAATATTGTCCGGCATCACCTCCTTTTTTCATACCTGAAGCCATGCGAACCCTATAACTGCACGACGGCTTCGCCACGGGTGACTACTAACGGCTGAGACAGAATGTGATGGAAGACGGTGGCTACCCCGCCCATAACACACGCATTGTCGCCACAGGCGGCAATGACAATCTCTGTCGTCTCACGCGACCAACGCAGTGCGCGCTGCTGCACGACCTCATAGATCATTGGCAGCAGAAACTCGTGACCAAGGCTGAGGATGCCGCCGAACACAACTCGCTGTGGATTTAAGGCATTGATGAGGTTAGCCAGACCGATGCCCAGATAACGTCCCGTCTCCTCCAGCGCCGCGCGCGCCACCGCATCGCCGCTGCGGGCTGCTTCAACCACCTTTGGGAAAGTCAGGTGTTCCAGGCTGCCCTGCGCAGCATCCAACAACGATGTAGACTGCCCGCGCCGAACAGCCTCCCCTACCCGGCGAAAAACGGCCCACTGACTGACGAACGTCTCCCAACAGCCAAAGTTGCCGCAGTTGCAGCGTGGCCCGTTGGGGTCCATCGTCATATGACCTACCTCTCCGGCAAAGCCGGCGGCTCCCCGCAGGACCTGCCGATTAAGCACGATGCCGCCACCCAAACCTACTCCTGAACTTACAAAAAGAACGAAATCGGAACCACGCGCGGCACCGAAATAGCTTTCGCCAAGCGCAGCCATGTTGGCTTCATTATCCACATAGACAGGCAGGTTGAATTTGCTTTGAAGTCGCGACTGCAAAGGCACATTTGTCCACATCAAGTTGGGCGCAAAGAGAAGTGTTCCGTTGGAAACGTCCACCAGCCCAGGCACGCCCAATCCGATGCCAAGCAGGCGCAAGCCATGATCTCGGGCCTGAAAGCAAGCGTCCTGCAAGATATCGACCACCCGTGTCAAAATCGATTCCTGCCCCTGGGCTGGGGTGGTATTTTCTTTCTGTTGCCAAAGGACTTCGGCGGAGAAATTTGTAAGGATGACCGAAATAAAATCAACTCCGATTTCGGCGCCGATAATGCAGCCAGCCTCTGGGTTGAGATCGAGTGGAATGGAGGGACGGCCCTTATCGCCGCTATCAATACCTGTCTCTCGCACAAAGTGCGAGTCGAGCAGTTCTTTAACGAGACTCGATACAGTGGCCTTGTTCAGGCTAGTCATGCGGGCCAACTCGGAGCGGGAGAGGGGGGCATCGCGGCGTAAGCATTCCAGAATAAGGGCTATGTTCATTTCCCTCATTAAGGTATGGTCAGCATTTCGCAAGAGGGTCATAAAGAACAACCTAACGTTTTTTCAGAGAGATTGAAACTTGTCGAAAAACCGCAATTGCCCAATCTGAAAAATGGATTACAAAAATGATACTTTCAATTCCCTCCGACGGGCTTCCAGATATGCGAAAAGCATATTAGTTGGTTTTATATACCAATTAAATCAGTATAACATCGGGTATTATTAAAGTCAACTGCTTTATTTTGTATATAAAACTAATTATTGCAATAAGATTTTCTTCATAGGTATCTGGAAAAGCCTTTCCGGATCCGAGCTCTTCTCTTCGTCCTCCCTTCGGGATATTCCCGAACTAAGATGGATTTCGGCGCCTCTCTTCTTCTCTTGTCAATGCTTGAAACCCCATCGTTTACCGCGCCCTCGCGCGGATGGTTTTATCCCCCCGGAAGATAAATTTGAAATTCGCCGCTGACGTGCAACAACCCCAGCAGATAGAGCATCCCGTCGTAATAACGCCATTGGCCGGACGGGATCTTGGTATTCCACAGCGCTTCGATAAACGGTTTGCCGGTTTTTTCGTTCGCGGCGAGCGCAGCGACGGCGGCCATGGCCGTCAATCCCGTGGAATGGTCCGCCGAAAGCGGTTTGCCGTCGAGCGAGTATTGATTGGGATAGGAGTCCAACCCTTGGGAAAAGAGAAAATTCAGAACCCGGTTGGATTGTTGCGCCTGCCACGGATCGGCGCCGAACCACGCGTAATCCACGGCCACGTTGGAAAGAGTCCGCCAGGCGTCGAAGCGGAAATCCTTGTGATCGCTGCTATCCGCCGGTGTGCCGTCGAAATTGGCGTAGTCGGGCATCAGGCCGGTTTGCGAGTTGGCGGCCGCGCGGAAAAACGCCCGGCTGGCCTGGGCCGCCTCCGTCCAAAAAGCGTTGTCGTGCTGCGCCACCCGCGCCCAGAGTTCGTAGTACGCCGGCAAATGGTACGAAGGATCGGTAAAGGTGGAATTGCGCCCGCTGGGAACGAACACCACCTGTTTCGTTTTCGGGTCGAACATGCTCGTTGCAATACCGTTGTCTTCGTCTTTTTTGTGCAGCATGGTATCGAGGATTTTTTGGGCCTCAGCCCGGTATTGATAAATTTCCTTCCCGTCCCCCCAGCGCGCGGATGCAAACAGGAGCGAGGTGGCGAACCACTCTTCGCCGTCGGAGGCGGGGTTGGCTTCCAGAGGGTTGCCGTCTGTGTCGCAATGCCATGCAAAATATCCTTGATACGGTCCGTCGGTTTGGTACATGTGCGTCATGGCCCACTTCCACAGCCGGTTGAACTCCTCCTGTTTGTTGAGTTCCACCGCGATCATCATGCCGTACGACATGCCTTCGGTGCGCACGTCGCCGTTACCGACGTCCTCGATGTAAGCCGTGTCCATGCCCACCGGGTAATATACGCGCTGGGAGGAATCATCGCCGTAAAAGAGCTGGTTCCACGCGGCGTCGATTTTCGCTTTAACGGCTGCGTCGGATTGGCCGAGATATTCCTGGAACAGGTTGCGATATTGGCCGGTTTGGAAGGATTGGACTGAAGTGGGAATCGGCTCGGCGGTGCTCGTCAGGGTCGCGGTTGCGATTGCGGTCGGGGATTCAACAACCGGCGGCCGGGTGGCGGTCGGTGGAGTGATCGCTGCGGGCGGAACCGGGGTAACCCCGGTTCCGCAGGCGGTAAGGAGGAAGGGGAGAAACATCATTACCAAGCGGATGCGTCGCAGCACGGGTTGGGCTTGTTTCGATAAAGGTTATGCCTTGATGGCTCCGGCCGTCAGACCGGAAACGATCTGCCGTTCGGCGACCAGGTAGAAAAGAATCGCGGGCAAGGCGGATAAGGTTACAAAAGCCGACGTCAGCGCTAGATCGGCACTGTACTGTCCCTGGAATTGCATGGTCCCAAGCGGCAGGGTCCAGAGCTTATCCGAATTAAGCAGGACCAGGGGAGTGAGCAGATCATTCCAGCTGACGATCATGGTCAGGGCGCCGACCGCGGCTAAAGCCGGGCGCGCCAGCGGGAGCAGGATGAACCAAAAGAATTCCAGTGTCGAACAGCCGTCCATCGACGCGGCATCCTGCAACTCCATGGGGATCGACTGGAAAAAGCCACGCAGGATGAGGGTATTCATGGAGATCCCGAAGGTGGTCTGCACCAGAATGACCGCCAGGAGAGTATCAATCAATTGCATCTGCCGTATCACCAGGTAGACCGGCATGATGGCGACGGTGATCGGGAACATGAGACCCAGGGTGAGAATGTTAAAAGCCAAGTCCTTGCCTCGGAATTGCATACGGGCAAATACGAAGGCAGCCAGGCTGCAAACCGCCAACACGCCCGCCGTGGAAAAAACCATGACAATCAAGCTATTGCGCAACAATAGCCAGAACGAAGGCGTCTTCACAATCTCGCCGAAGTTCTCCCAATGCGGTGGGATGGGCGGGGTATAAGGGTGGGTAAACATTTCTCCACGGGTTTTTAAGGCACCAAAGACCATGATCACAATCGGCACGAGGATGATCAAGGCAACGATTGTAAGGACGAGGTATTGGAAGAACCTCGGTAACTTTTTCATGAACGCGTCTCTTTTTTGAACCTTAACGGCTGCCATGTAAGCTCCTTTCTAGGCATTCCCCAAGTAATCCGGCCGACGGTTCAGCTGCAGGAAGATCACGGAAAAGATCATGCAGATCACCAACATGACAAGGGCCACCGCTGAGCCGTAGCCCAACTGGAGGCGTTTAAACGCATATTGATACATGTAGGTGGCCATGAATTCACTGGCGTGAACCGGCCCGCCTCCGGTCAGGATCCAAACCAGATTGAATTGCGTGAGCGAGCCCAGAACGGACAGGTAGGCGGTGGTTCGGATCGTGGTCTCCATCAGCGGGATAGTAATATACCGAATCGATTGCCAGCGGTTGGCGCCATCGATCATGGCAGCCTCTTCGATATCGCGGGGGATATTTTGCAGTCCGGCCATGTCCAAAAGCATATGCAGACCGAAATATTTCCAAGTGAGGACGATAAAAACG
>Ga0187886_1002899_pt1 | contig 13262 bp, 16 predicted proteins | sample June2016WEW_20_1_FD_133001 | JGI IMG/M metagenome (GOLD analysis project Ga0187886, IMG submission 133001) | Peatland microbial communities from SPRUCE experiment site at the Marcell Experimental Forest, Minnesota, USA - June2016WEW_20_150 | ecosystem: Environmental > Terrestrial > Soil >...
CTTCACCACTGCATTATACTCTGGAGGACATACCTCCAGGCAAGTACCACACTTAGAACATTTTTCCTGGTCTATGATTTTAACTTCCCCTTTCTCTCCCTTAATTGCTTCTGTGGGACAGGTTAAAACGCAATGCTCACAGGCTCTATCACACTTGTCGGGAAGGATATAATACACAGTGAGTTCGGGACATACTTTGGCGGGGCAGCGCTTTTCCAGAATATGAGCCGCGTATTCATCTCGAAAATAGCGCAGGGTTGTGAGGACAGGATTAGGAGCCGTTTTCCCCAGGCCACAAAGCGAACCTATCTTAACATCTTCAGCCAATGCCAGGAGAAGGTCGATATCTTCTATTTTGCCTCGGCCAGCTGTGATGTCCTCCAACATATGTAGCATTTGCAAAGTCCCCAAGCGACACATAGTGCACTTGCCACAAGACTCCTTGGTTGAGAAATCAAGAAAAAACCTCGCAGCATCGACCATGCAGTTGTCTTCATTCATTATAATCATTCCCCCTGAGCCCATCATCGAGCCAGCCGCTCGAAGGGAATCATAATCAATAGGGATATCCAATAAAGTCTCAGGAAGGCAACCCCCAGAAGGCCCCCCAATTTGTACCGCTTTAAACTTCTTATCCTTAGCAACCCCCCCACCAATGTCATAAACAAGCTCTCGAAGCGTTGTTCCCATAGGCACCTCAGCCAGCCCTGAATTGATTACCTTACCTGCCAGCGTAAACATTGCCGTGCCTTTGCTTCCCTCAGTCCCGATGGAGGCAAACCAATCCCCTCCCCGCTCAATTATCAGAGGGACATAACCAAAGGTCTTCACATTATTTAACAAAGTAGGTTTACCCCACAAGCCAGACTCGGCAGGATAAGGTGGTCTGGGGCTGGGCGTGCTCATCCGCCCCTCAATAGCCGCTATCAACGCTGTTTCCTCACCGGAGACGAAAGCACCAGCCCCGGCTGCTATCTCGATCTGAAACCCAAAACTACCCCCTAAGACGTTATCTCCCAGCAAACCTGTTTCTTGCGCCTGCTTTAAGGCAATCTGGATGCGCTCAATAGCTAAAGGATACTCAGCACGGACATAGATATAGCCTTGCTCGGCCCCTATAGCATAGCCGGCAATAATCATACCCTCGATAACTTGATGCGGGTCACTTTCCAAAATGACCCGATCCATAAAAGCACCGGGATCCCCTTCGTCAGCATTGCATATGACATATTTTGGCGTGCTTTCAGCCTTACGGCATAGCTCCCATTTCTGATGGGTGGGAAATCCAGCTCCTCCCCGCCCCCGCAGCCCAGATTTCTCCAATTCTCCAATTATCTTCTCAGGCGACATCTTCAATGCTTTCTCCAAGCCGCCATAACCACCATTGGCAACATAGTGATTTATGTTTTCAGGGTCGATGTAGCCACAGTGGCGTAGTATAAGACGAAGCTCACGCTCAAACCGCGGAAGCTCGGGAATAGAGATTGTTTCTCCTCCACCCCCTTCAACAGTGCCTAAGGCAAGCTCAAGGCACGGATCATCGCCGGCACCATAACCTTCCACAAGTCTGGGTACACTCTCCGGAGTTACATTGGCATATGCGACACGAAGAGAGCCAGGCTTGGATATAGTAACAAATGGATCCGCATAGCATAGACCCGTGCAGCCAACTTTGATAATCGGGACCTCCAGACTTCGCCGTGCTAGCTCCTTACTAAAGGCATCCACTACATCCAAGGCACCAGCTGCCCGTCCACAAGTAGCTGTGCCGATAAGAATATAGACACTGTTATGCAAGGCTTCCCATTCAGATTCCGCCTTATTTTTAATTTCCCGGAAAGCCAAGCCCATGTTTATTGTAGATTACGACTTAAAACCGGCCCGGTTTACCACTTAAAGTTGACCGACGCCAGGTAAAATAAAATAGCACATGTAGACCATTTATTCAACCTTCCTTGCTTTTCAGTTCTCTGGAAGAGAGTCAAATTTCAGAGGGAACTAACATACCCCCTCACTATCATCCCACTACATCCAAGACAAGCCACTTTGCCCCGCCGGTATCTCACAGTAACTTCAAAATGGTCCTTTAGCTCTACCTGCCCCGGAACCATAGCTCTGGCCATCCCAGGACTACTGCGATACAATCGTCTTGCACCTGCTTTGCCTTCTTTCATTAGAGTTCTGCTAACCACTAAAGCTACAGGAGGTAGCAGGTGCCTCTCAATAAATATTCATCCCCTTCCGGCATCCTTTACAAAATTGCCACGCTAAAAGACTGTAGACCCACTTTCCTAAACCGCTTGACATGTTAAAGAACCAAATGTTAATATAATTATGAGCATATGCTCATAATATAGGAGAAAAAATGTCGAGACCGCCGAAGTGCCGTCGAGTTGCTTTCCTGCCAGGCGTAACCTATTTCAAGCCGGCAGGTATACCGTTAAGAGCTCTTGAAGAGGTACGCCTCTCTGTGGAGGAGGCTGAGGCAATACGATTGAAAGATCTTGAGGGACTGGAACAGGAGCAGGGTGCTGAGAAGATGAATGTCTCTCGTCCAACCTTTCAGAGGGTATTAGCGTCGGCACGGCTGAAAATGGCTGATGCCTTACTTAATGGCAAAGCGATAAGGATTGAAGGCGGTAACTTTGAGATGTCTCCTCTGCGTTTCAGTTGCGCTTATGGTCATGAATGGGATGTGCCTTTTGATACTGCTACAGGCATGCTCCCTCAGTTCTGCCCGACATGCAAGACTCCCGAAATCGTGCCGCTTCAAACTCTTGGCACAGGTTGGGGTAGAGGTGGCTATGGCTGTGGTGCCCGTAGACGAAGAGGCTGGCAAAAAGGTCGAATCAGCACAATCAAATAAGAAATACGAAACAAGGAGGTGAGAAAATGATGTACGGATTTGGCAGGGGGTTCAGCCGTGGTAGAGGTGCAGGATTCGGTTTCCGAGGAAGCTCTCCTTCCTGGCCCTACGTTGGTAGGGGGAGAGGCGGGCTTCCACGGTGCTGGTATCCCGGGGCAGTTGCAGCTCTACCCTACGCACCAGTTTTGCCGTATCCTCCTCTTACTCAAGAGGAGGAGGTTGACTGGCTGAAGCGTCAGGCTGAGGCTATCAAAGCGGAGCTTAACCAGGTTGAAGCCAGGATGCGCGACTTGGAGCTGGTAAATGAGAGATAAAATGTGGCATGGCTGATGTTCGGCTGCAGTCAAAAATAGCTAAAGCCCAAATTTATCATCAGCCTTGGAAAGGAGGTAAAAATGCCAGGATTTGACGGTACTGGACCGCGTGGTATAGGTCCAATGACAGGTGGCGGCAGAGGTCTTTGTGCTATGCCGCTGCCAAGGACTTGGCCGAGATACGTGGGAAGAGCTGCTTATCCCACATACGGCGTGTCCTGGGGTCAGATGCCCCCCGAGCAAGAGCTTGATTTGCTGAAGAACCAGACACAAGCATTGAGGGAGCAACTGGAGCAGATTGAGACCAGGATGAAGGAGCTGGAAGCATCGAGAGCAAAATCAGCCGCAAGGAGTGAACGATGAAAATTGCGATTACAGCTAATGGTCCAGCCCTGGATGCCGGGATAGACCCTCGCTTCGGCCGCTGCCAGTATTTTATTATTGTTGACCCAGAGACGATGCAGTTTGAAGCTCTAGAGAACTCCGGTGCTATGGCAGGAGGTGGAGCTGGAATCTCCACCGCCCAGATGATTGCTGGTAAGGGAGTGGAAGTGGTGCTCACTGGCAACTGCGGCCCCAACGCCTACGAGGTGCTATCGGCGGCTGGGATTAAGGTCGTCACCGGGGTTGCGGGTAAGGTGCAGGATGCTATTCAAGGCTACAAATCAGGCAAATTCCAGTCCAGTTCCCAACCCAATGTACCTGGCCACTTTGGCATGGGTCGTGGCAGAGGCATGGGCTAAAGATAAAAGGCCAAATCTTTTTGGAGGTGTAAGTATGCCTAGAGGAGATGGAACCGGGCCGCCCACTGGACGTGGCCAAAGGGGCGGCCGGATGAGAGGTAACCAACCCGGGGCTGGCCCCGGTGGTAACTGTGTCTGCCCCAGTTGTGGGGAAAAGGTACCCCACAAGCTGGCAACGCCCTGTTACTCCGTGAGCTGTCCCAAATGCGGGACCAGAATGGTGAGAGAATAGAGAAATATAAGGAGGGCACGTATGCCGTTTTTCGAGCCACTGGAGAAACTAGACCCAAAGCACGTTGATTTAGAGAGGGCCAGAAAGTCCCTGCGAGAGGAACTGGAGGCTATTGATTTCTATCAGGAGAGAATTGATGCCACCCAGGATGCCTCTCTAAAGCAACTTCTGGAGCACAACATGAACGAGGAAAAGGAGCATGCCGCCATGCTCGTCGAGTGGCTGAGGAAGAATGACTCGACACAGGATAAAGTGTTCAAAGAGCATGACTAAGTCGTTAAAGTGGAGAATTTGAGGTACTCATGATTATCTCGGTTGCCAGCGGTAAAGGGGGAACCGGCAAGACGCTGGTGGCTACCAGCCTTGCCCTTTCCCTCAAAGATAGGGAACAGGTACAGCTCCTTGACTGTGATGTTGAGGAGCCCAACGACCACATCTTTTTAAAGCCGGTAATCACTATAAGCGAAGCAGTCTGCATTCCTGTTCCTGAGATAGACGAGAAAAAGTGCAACTACTGCGGTAAGTGTGCCAAGGTCTGCGCCTATCATGCCATTGCTGTTTTCCCAGGACATGTGCTGGTTTTCCCCCAGCTTTGTCACGGGTGCGGTGCCTGTAGCTATCTCTGCCCGGAAAAGGCTATCACCGAAGTAGGCAGGGAAATCGGTGTTGTCGAGTGCGGGTACTCAGATGGCGTTGAGTTTGCTCACGGGAAGCTTAACGTCGGTGAGGCTATGCCGACGCCGGTTATTAGAAGGGTGAAAGAACGGGCTAATCATGATGGGATAGTTATCATTGACATCTCACCAGGCACATCCTGTCCGGTAGTGGAATCAATCAAGGACAGCGACTTCTGCCTGCTGGTGACTGAGCCGACTCCCTTCGGGCTTAACGACCTTATCCTGGCGGTGGAGACCGTGAAGGAGCTTAAAGTCCCCTTTGGCGTGGTTATCAACCGTGCTGGGGTAGGTGATGGAAAAGTAGAAGAATACTGTCTGAGAGAGGGTATACCAGTTCTACTTACCATTCCTCTTGATACTGAAATTGCCCGGCTTAACTCCCGGGGAATAACGCTGGTTGAGGGCATGCCGCAGTGGAAGAAGAGCTTCATAGGGCTTTTTGATCGGATTCGGGAGATAACAGGTGAAAGAAGTTGTAGTGCTAAGTGGTAAGGGTGGCACAGGAAAGACCAGTTTTGTCGGCTCATTCGCCGCCCTAGCTAAAGGCGCCGTACTGGCCGACTGCGATGTGGATGCCGCCGACCTGCACCTTTTGCTTCAGCCGGCTAGACGGGAGAAGCATGAGTTCTGGAGCGGACAGACTGCCTTTATTGCTGAGGATAGATGTACCCAATGCGGCTTATGCCAGGAGCTATGCCGCTTTAAGGCGATTAAGGATTTCCGGGTTGACCCCATCTCCTGTGAGGGCTGTGGCTTCTGCTCTCGTATCTGCCCAACTGAAGCCATCACTATGAAAGAAAACCTGGCTGGTCACTGGTTTATCTCCAATACCAGGTATGGCTCTTTGGTTCATGCCCGGCTGGGAATTGCCCAGGAGAACTCGGGCAAGCTGGTGGCACTGGTCAGGCAGCAGGCAAGACAGATGGCAGAGAAGAATGGAGCCGATTATATTATCAGTGACGGCCCACCCGGTATCGGCTGCCCGGTCATCTCATCTCTATCCGGAGCGAATCTGGCTCTACTAGTAACTGAGCCGACGCTATCAGGTATCCATGACCTAGAGCGAGTTCTCGGCGTCTGTCAACACTTTGGCGTCCCAGCTCTGGTGTGCATCAATAAGTACGACATTAATGAAGACAATACCCATCAGATTGAGCGCTACTGTCTCAGTCAGGGAGTAGAGGTAGCTGCGAGGATTCCATTTGATAATACAGTGACTAAAGCAATGGTAGCGGGCTTGCCGGTTGTGGAATATAGCCGAAACGGTGTGTCGCACCAGATAGAAGCACTGTGGGAGCTGGTATCAAAATCACTAACCAAATGAGGAGGAAAGATGCCTATTTACGACTTTAGATGTCAGGAATGCGGAAAGGTTTCCGAGTTCTTGTTGTCCAGTTCATCGGACAGCAGGACATTAGACTGCCCTATCTGTGGCAGTCAGCACTTGGAAAGACTGATATCCACCCCCAGTTTGTTGAGAGACAAGGCTAATGCTCCAGGTACTACTTGCTGTGGCCGAACTGAGCGGTGCGAGACGCCACCCTGCTCCACTGGTGAACGGTGCCGGAGACATTAGTACAGGTAGGAGTGTGAAGCGCATGGATTCATTTGAGCTTGAGCCCGGATATTCAACCGGGGAAATCCCAGGCAAGTGCATCAAATGCTTGGCAGAGCAGGAGCTATATAATTGCCTGAGGGAACTCCTGGGAGGGGAGAGCGAGAATAAGGAGATGCAGCAGAGATATGAGATGTTGCTAGCCTTCCTCAAATCTCCTGAGTCACAGAGACTACGTGATGAATCTGAAAAATATCTTGCCGAAGGAAGGAAAGTTACGCTCAGGCTGTCCTTTGCCGACGGCAAGCCAAAATATGAGCTAAATATAGGTTAGGAGGTACAGAACTAATGAAAATTGCTGCTATAAGTGAAGACGGAACTACCGTCAGCCAGCATTTCGGCCGCGCACCGTATTACCTAGTGGTAACGGTAGAAGATGGCAAGGTAGTAAGCAAGGAAAAGAGGGATAAGGCAGGGCACCATACCTTCGCCGCTGGCCAGCATCCCGAAACGGCGCCGGGCGAACGGCACGGCTATGATGCCGGTGCTCAATCAAGGCATGCCGCCATGGCTCAGGGTATAGCCGATTGTCAGGTGCTCATCGCCGGAGGAATGGGTTGGGGTGCTTATGAAAGCCTGAAGAGCCGCGGCATTGAAACGGTGGTCACCAATGTTGAGGATATTGAGGAGGCAGTAAAACTTTACCTTGATGGTAAGCTACCCAACCTCATGGAACGGCTGCACTAGATATCGGCTCAGTAACCAGTTTTTGAGGAAATCTATGCCAACAAAAGAAGAAGTAATGAAAAGCCTAGAAACGGTTCTGGTACCAGGAGCCGTGCGGAGTTTGGTGAAAATGAACCTGATTCGAGACGTCAGTATTGATAACGGCAAAGTTGATGTTACCCTTGCCTCAGCAGCTCTGGCTACGGAGGCTCAGCAATGGCTCAAAGACAGGATTAAAGACGTTACTGGCAGGCTGGATGGGGTAAGAGAGGTAAGTGTCAGTCTTGTTGACGGCAAGCCCAAGGACCTGAACGAAATAGGTCATGTCTTCGCCATTATGAGTGGCAAAGGAGGAGTAGGTAAGTCGCTTGTCGCCAGCCTGACTGCGGTGGCGCTGAAGCGCCAGGGCTATGAGGTGGGCATTCTAGATGCCGATATTACCGGTCCAAGCATCCCCAAGATGTTTGGCATCACTGACAGACCTGCTGGTAGTGACAGCGGAATTCTGCCAGTATTGTCCAAATCAGGCATTGAGGTGATGTCTATTAACCTGCTTCTGCCCAGCGAGGACGATGCCGTTATCTGGCGTGGACCGCTTATCGGGCGGGCAATTACCCAGTTCTGGGAAGAGGTGCTCTGGGGCAAGCTTGATTATTTGATTGTAGACCTGCCGCCAGGTACGGCTGATGCCCCACTTACCGTGATGCAGAGCCTGCCGATATCGGGGATAATCATCGTCTTCACTCCTCAGGACCTGACTGCCATGGTTGTTCGCAAAGCGGTGAACATGGCTCGCCAGATGGGTAAGCCTATTCTCGGTGTCGTGGAGAATATGAGCTATCTGTATGTACAGGAGATAGATAAGAAGATTGAGCTTTTCGGCAGGAGTCGGGGCGAGGAGATGGCTAAAGCAGCGCGTGCCCCGCTTATAGGACAGTTACCTATAGACCCGGAACTGGCCAAGCTCTGCGACGAAGGCAATATTGAGAGATACGACTCGGATATTATGGCCAGGCTGGGAGAATCTATCCGCCAAGCAGCTAAGGACAAACATGATTGAAGTTACCAAACAGCCGATTTCCCCAGTGTGGATGATTAGTAGCTCCATATGGAGGGTTTATGAAAATCCGTCTAACTACTTTAAGTGAAAACACTGCGACCTACGGCTTCCTTGCCGAGTGGGGGCTAAGTATCCTGATTGAGGTGGATGGGCTGAGGATTCTGATGGACACTGGGCTGAGCTTCTCAGCAGTGCATAATGCCCAGCTAATGGGAATAGACCTTGCTACAATTGACCGCATAGTCCTCAGCCATGGTCATGCCGACCACACTGGCGGGCTCCGTGAAGTCCTGAAGATAAAGGGTGAGGCTGAGGTTGAGGTAATTGCTCACCCTGATACATGGACCGCCAAATACGTTCAGAGAGATGGTGAAGCGAGAAAGCAATATTGCGGTATTCCTTTCTCAAGGGAGGAACTGGAGAGCCGCGGCGCCCAATTCAACCTGACGAAAGAGTCAGTCCGCATCACCCAGCATGTCATGACCACGGGAGAGATTCCGATGGTTTCAGGGTATGAGGAAGTTGAAAACAACCTCTTCGTTAAAGAGGGCAATACACTACATCAAGACCCACTAGCCGATGACCTCGCTTTAGTTGTTGATACCGACTTTGGGCTGGTGGTAATTCTCGGCTGTGCTCATCGAGGTATAATCAATACCCTGCGGCATGCTCAAAGATTGACCGGTAAGGAGCTGGTGTACGCTGCCATCGGTGGCACTCATCTCTTCCTGGCATCGGATGAACGTATCGAGCAGACCATAGCCGCCCTCAAGGAAATTGGAATCCAGAGGCTGGGTGTTTCTCATTGTACGGGCTTCCATGCCTCGGCACGACTGGCTCAGGAGTTTGAAGGTATTTTCTTCCTGAATAATGCCGGTACCCGGCTCACCTTACCCTAGCCGCAATGGAGATATCAGATGCTCAAGATTGAGCTGGTCCCCACTCTTTCTCAGTGCATTGAGACTGTAGCCAAAAAAGAGTACGACGAGGCTGTGAGACAATTACTGGCATCTGGAGAACATAATCGAAAGCTGCTTGAAATTGTAGGGCTTCTGAAGAATTTCTTGGAAACCGCAGACTTCAAGAAACTTCGTGCGGAGTCCGAGAGGTATCTAGTGGAGGGGAGTCATGTCAAATTCGTGGTCTATGCAGAAAGCAGAGTCCTAAAGTATGAGATGCAGATAAGCCCAGAACCGCAAGGGGGCCTGAGGAACTCATAGACTCAGTAACCCCAAACAGTCTTCAGGTTAAGGCTGTTCCCTAAGCGTTAACCGCTTTCCCGTTCGAAATAGTAGTTCAGATTCCCAGCATGGCCAATTTGGCTATCTGAAACACCAGGATGGCCATTGAGAAAGAGAGTGTCAATTGAAAGCCTATTGAAAAAGCTGTCCAGCGCCAGCTCTTGGTTTCCTGGTGAACTACAGCAACTGTGGCGGCGCAGGGAATAAAAAGAACCTGAACAACTAGAAAGGCTAAAGCTGAAGCTGGCACCAGCATCTCTTTCAACGCCTGAGTAAGCCCCGCTTGACTCCCGCCCATCAATACACCCAGAGTAGCTATGGTATTCTCTTTAGCAACAAAACTGGACAACAGAGCTACCATCATCTGCCAATTCAACCCCATCAATTTTCCCAAGGGCTCAAGCCCTCTCCCAATTTGAGCCAGAAAGCTCTCTCCAATACCACCTCCCGGGAAACTAGACAGCAGCCAGACTACAACGGAGACGATTAGTATGATTGTTCCGGCACGCTTGATAAACGCTACTATTCGCTGCCAGGTAATCAAAACTATCATTCTAACGTTGGGCAAATGATATAGTGGCAGTTCCATTATCAAAACTGTCCTCTCACCACTAAGAACAAACCTGTTCATAATTAGACCTGAGATTACCAGCATGAGTAGGCTGAAAATGATAATACCGATTGACACCAATGTCGCTTGGCTTCCGAAGAAAGCTGCGGCTATTATGGCAATTACTGCCATTCTACCGGTACAAGGAATCAACGGCGTCAGCAATACTGTCAGAAGGCGAGCACGCTCCGATTCTATGATACGTGTTCCCATTACCGCCGGGACATTGCACCCAAAACCTAAAATCAAGGGCAAAACCGACTTACCGTGTAGTCCTATAAGGTGCATGAACCGGTCAGTCACAAATGCCACCCTTGCCATGTAACCGGTGTCTTCGAGTATTGCCCAGGCGAGAAAGAAGAAGAACAATATGGGGATGAAGGTCAGGACCGTCCCCACACCACTCAGAATACCGTCACCCAGAAAGCTAGGCACCCAGCCGGGCATGGAGTGGAGCATGCTATATGCTAATTCACGAGCCCTCTCAATCCAACTCACTTCAAGAAAACGCTGTATTGGAACACCGATGCTATAGACCAGCCAGAAAACGGTACCCATAATCGCTACCAGAATGACCAGCCCCAGTATCGGATGAGTCGCAGCGCGGTCAAGTCTTTCAGACAACGAAACCTGTCCCACGGGTGGTTTTTCCTGAGTCGTACCCACCATTCTCTCAACCCATTCGAACCGAAGAGTGGCAATGGTTACCGCAGCAGATTCATGCTCTTTCAGAAAAGATTCGAGTGCCGACCATTGCGTTTGAGAGAGGCGTTGCCGGACTAACTTGTTAATCTGTTCATCACCCTCAAGCAGCTTCATTGCTGCCCAGTGGCCCGGGTAAGGAGCGATGCTCCCATCGGTCAAGAGTTCTTCAACATGGTCGATGACCGCCTTTATCTCGCTATCGGATTCGACATGTCTAACGTTTCGGGTCCTTGGCGGCTGAGTAGACTCTTGCTCAATCATCTTTACCAGCTCACTTAGACCCTGGTTCCTGTTGGCAACCATTGGGATGACTGGTATATTTAACGCCGATTCCAGAGCTTGGGAATCAACCTTCATTCCCTGCTGCCGGGCAACATCCGTCATGTTGAGAGCAATTATCAACCGTGGTGCCAATTCAATGAGTTCAGCTACCAGATATAAGTTGCGCTCCAGGCTGGCGGCATTGAGGACAGCCACAACCACATCTGGATTTTCCTTGACCAGATAGTCCCTGGCGATTTGTTCTTCTGCAGAGTTGGCAGTAAGACTGTATGTCCCCGGCAGGTCAACAAAGTTGATAGTCAGGTTGCCGTGGTGCAGTACACCGGTTTTCTGTTCTACGGTCTTGCCGGGCCAGTTGCCCACGTGCTGTGAGAGACCAGTTAGCAAGTTGAAAACGGTACTCTTGCCTACGTTGGGAGGTCCGGTAAGCGCTACGGCAATGCTCTTTTCCTTGGATTTCTCTAGCATATACCTTTATTTTTGGTAACGACTATCTTCTCAGCTATTCCTCGCCCAAGGGCAACTTCTGTATCGTGAACCTTAACTAATACCGGACCACTGCCGAAATTCTTGAGCATCTTCACCAAGCTGCCGGGAGTAAAGCCCATAGAGAGACAGCGCCCTAACATAGCTCGTCCACCCGCATATGACTTCACAACGCCTGATTCGCCCGAGGCAAGCTTGGTAATGGCGATTTCTTCCACTTCAGTAGTTTTCGCCTCCGCGGAGACTGGCTTGGCTAGGAGAAGCGCGGCTATCTCTTTTTTTAGCCATCGCCGTTCTCCGGCAGCTTGCAGTTCAATGGAGCCATCGCTATTCTTCTTCTCTACAGTCACAACTGTCTTTGGCTTCAACCCTAACTTGTCAATATCTCTAAGCAAATGTGGAGTCTCTTCGGCAACAGTCTCAATGCACACACTCTGCCCTGGTTCGAATTCTGAAAGTGGCATGACTTCTTGTTCCTGTATGTTTCCATTTTTGTCGGGAATAGGATAACCGTGAGGGCAAGTATCAATATTCCCTAGAAGCGAAGCTAGTTTCCTCTCCGTCTCAGCCGACGTAGCATGTTCCAGCCGACAAGCTTCGTTATGTACTCTGTCCCACTTCACACCGAGGATATCGGTCAAAAACCTCTCCCACAAACGATGTCGTCTTACTACTGAGATAGCTCTTTCATTCCCCTCCGTAGTAAGTATAGCCCCCTTATTAGCCACATATTCTATAAGCCCTTCGCTCTCAAGCCTTCGCAACATATCAGTGACTGCTGGTAGTGAGACTCCCAAATCTTTGGCTAAAGCAGACGTCGAAACGGGCGTCTCAGTCTTCTGTCTTTTATAAATCGCCTCAAGGTACTCTTCGACTCTCTCACTCTCCATTTCTACCCTCCAATAATTAAGCTGGCTTAAGTTAAGCTAGCTTAATTATACCGTGCTAAACAAGATTTTGTCTATGTTTACGAGGAGTTCTCGGTATCGTTCTATCAAGTGGTCTTGAGCGGTCACCCGGTTGCCCAGAATCGCGGACTAACAAAGTGGCCGATTGCTGATCGGTTTAATAGGCTTGTTACTGTTTAGTTGCTGAAATTGGGCTGTTCTATGCCTGAAAATGCCCTGAATTTTAGCGACCCTTTTTGACTATCACCAACACCCTCTCATAAATCAACCTTCCAAGCATAGCCACACTTACCGCACCTGCAATATAGAGTATTCGATATAGTGAATACCTTTACGTCCTCACTTCCACACTTAGGACATTTCATAGATTCTCCTCCTTCTTCTATGCTTATCATCAATTGTGGCACATGGAATTGCAGATTACAAATCACATGCCATTGCTTGAGTCCCCACTCATTTTATTCTCCTTTTAATGTATCACTGCGTCCACAGAAACCTTGCTGGGATAAGTCCCGATAAGGGTAGGAAGTCCCACAGGCTCCCTGGGTTGCCAGCCGATTTCTTGTAGATATACCCTCGCCTCTTTCTTATAGACAAGGGGAATGTCAGGGTTCCTGCGCACGAAGAGGTGAATGTCCTCAGGAAGACCACCCCTCATGTACTTCTTGTGCAGGGAGATGTAATGGTTTAGTTTTATCGCCCTTCCCTGAGGGGTATCATTCTTCCTTATGCATAACTTGGGAATCATCACCATAGCCTTCTCTTTAGTCTCACATACATAAGCCAGGTGCTCAGGAGAAGGTTCTCCAGTATCCACAATTTCCTTCTTCCGGGCATCCATGACTCTCCAATCGTCC
>Ga0187886_1002901_pt1 | contig 13254 bp, 11 predicted proteins | sample June2016WEW_20_1_FD_133001 | JGI IMG/M metagenome (GOLD analysis project Ga0187886, IMG submission 133001) | Peatland microbial communities from SPRUCE experiment site at the Marcell Experimental Forest, Minnesota, USA - June2016WEW_20_150 | ecosystem: Environmental > Terrestrial > Soil >...
GTGAATTGGAAAGGGGTGAGGACTTAAAAACCTTACCCCTTTTCGGACGGGAAATTGGACAACATCATGTTCAAATGGTGTGGCGTTCAATGTGCAATTTCATCGAGGCGTCGCCCGGTCGTCTTCGGACCAAATATGCCAATCGCCGCGATCACAAAGATATAGCACGTGGTAATCACTACAAACACCCCAACAACTCCGAAACCCCGCAGGAAAAAGGCGACTAGAAATCCGGACAACGCTGCGCCGATACGGCTGACCGAATACACCAGCCCACTGGCTGCAGAGCGGATGCGCGTGGGAAACACCTCGGTTTGGTAGGTATGATAACTCACCGATAATGTCTGCCCGGCCAGACTGATGAGGATCCCGAACACCACAATCGGGACGGCGTTTGCGAACTGCGCGAAGAGCGTGCCGCAAATAGCAATCACGATGGCAGCCTCAACGATCAGCCACTTGCGCTCGAATTTGTCGGCGACACTCATCGCCAGCAACGGGCCGACCGGCAGCGCAATGGCTATGACGAACGAGTACCACAGGCTCTTGGTGACGATGATGCCCTTTTGGATAATCAGGGTCGGCACCCAATTGTTGAATCCGTAATAGCCGATAGCCTGAAAGAAGTTGAAGACCAGCAGCATGATTACCCGTGCCCCGTAAGGCCGGTGCCAGATTTCGCTGAATTTGGCGACCCTGCGAAGCGGCACTTCGATAGGCGGCGGTGGTGGCGGCAGCGCCCGACCATATTGGGTGGCCACCTTGGTTTCAATCTTCTGGATCGCGCGCTCGGCCTCCTCTACGCGTCCTTCCTGTGCCAACCAGCGCGGACTCTCCGGTATCGCTAACCGGATAAACCAGACGATCACCGCACCACCCGCCCCGAACAGCACCACCCAGCGCCAGCCCTCAAGACCCATCGGCGCAATCGGTACAAGCCAATAAGACAGCAGTGCTGCGATTGGTGCGGAGCTGAACATCACCATTTGGTTGAACGCCATGGCCCGACCACGCATGTGCTGTGGCATCAGCTCCAGGATATAGACGTCGATGGTGATAACCTCCACTCCCACCCCGATCCCCGTGATGAAGCGCCATAGCACAAGAGCTCCAGCGGTGGATTGAAAGGCCATGATTGCGGAGCTGGTCGAATACCACAGCAACGCGAATGTAAAGATCAGTTTTCGGCCATAGCGGTCGGGTAGGAAGCCCAGCCCGAAGGTGCCAACGAACAGCCCGGCGAACATGGCTGCGATGAAACCTGCAATGCCCTTGAATCCGAAAAAGGTCTCGGTGGTCGTCGCCAGAAGACCACTCTTGGCAAGGCCAGGAGCGACATAGCCGACGAAGATCAGATCGTAGACCTCGAAGAATCCCCCCAGCGAAAGCAGAAGGACGAGCATCCACAGATACCGCGTGGTCGGCAGGCGATCCATTCTTGCCGAGATGTCGGCAGCGGACCCGACGGCAGGCGCGCTCGATCCCCCAGATCCGGCTTGGCCCAGGGCATTAGACGAGCTCATCAACTTCCCCTCTGTCCCTGTTGTTCGTTTCATCTTTTGCTCCTTCCTTATTTTCTCGTGAGCTCGAAAAGCTCCTTGTAGTAGCGGGTCTCATTCGCTCTAATATCATCAAGACCCACTGTTTTGTTGAAATCACTGAAAGTGATCATCCGGTCCGTATATCCGCTGGTGGTACCCGTTTCGAACAGTTCCTTCATCGCCATTCTCACTCCATAGGCAGCCGCATAGAGGGTTGACAGTGGAAATGTGGCGACTGCATATCCGAGGTCCTGGAGTTCTTTTGCCGTTAGAATAGGAGTCTTACCGCCCTCTACCATGTTTGCCGACATGGGTGCTTTCACTTCTCTGCAAACGCGTCTCATATCTTCAACTGAAGGTGGGGCTTCTATAAATATGATATCAGCCCCTGCTTCGGCATACCTGTTTCCCCTTTCGATGGCTTCGTCTAAGCCATAAACTGCAAGGGCATCAGTCCTGGCCATGATCACGAAGTCATTATCCTTTCTCGCATCGACTGCTGCCTTTATCTTGACGATCATCTCTTCAACCATGATGACCTGTTTTCCTTCCATGTGGCCGCAACGTTTGGGAAAGACCTGGTCTTCGATAAAAAGTCCCGCTACACCCGCGTTCTCAAACAGCTTGACGGTCCTCGCTACATTGGTTACATTGCCGTGCCCGGTATCACCATCAACAAACAGGGGTATATCGACCGATTCTGCGATGTACCTCGCCTGACTGACCATCTCAGTCAGCGTGAGGAGTGACACATCGGGTTTTGCTAAAAGAGATGCTGATGTAGGGTAGCCTCCTAAAGTAACAGCCTTAAATCCTGCCTGTTCAATAATTTTCGCCGAGAGGGCATCGTAAGCTCCTGGCAAAATCAAGATCTCATCATCTAACGCAAGTTTCTTAAAGAGTGTCGTCTTATTCATCTTCTTATCTCCTTTAGACAAATGAGAATTACATAAAAACTAGGTTCTACCTTTTAGACGCGAAAACGACCAGCAATTTTGTTGGCTTATCGCCAAGGCTTCTCGAATGATGCGGTTTCTTGGAGTCAAAGTAGTAACAGTCGCCTTTCTTAAATAAGTAAGTCTTGCCATCATAAACGAATTCATGCTTTCCTTCGATCACGTACGTCAGCTCTTGCCCTTCGTGTACTAGAGACTCTCGTGGAAATTCAGATCCCACAGTCACGATGTAACCGTCCATTATTCTATCAATCTTTCTGTCATTGATAGGTTCATACACGTAGGCAGGACTTCCAGATGGTCGGGGGATAACGGTCCTTTCGGAGACCCTGACAATACTTATAGATTGCTCATCGTCATGTCGAAGCTCACCGCTTATCAGGAAGAAAATGTCCTCTCCGAGCACATAGGCAATCTTGGTCAGCGTGCTGATCGGTGGCTCCCTCTTGAGAGTTTCTATTTGACTAAGGTAGCTTTTAGCGAACCCTGTCCTCCTGGCCAGCTCATCGAGTGTCAGCCGTTTTGCATGCCTTATGGCCCTGATACGCTGCCCAATGGCTGTACAGATCTCTTTCGCTTTTTCTTCCGGGGTTTTCATGTAAATAAATATACGCTCTTAGCGAATACTTGTCAAGAAAAAAATGTGGGTCTTTTCCACTTTACTCGCTGGATAGAATCAGATGCTCCCGGCATCGGATTACGAATCTCGTCAAACTATAGATGGCCAATACCTTCGCTTGCCCAAGGCTGAAGATATCCGATTGATATCTACATCGAAAGAAGGAAAAGGCTCTTTATTGATTACAGGAAGGAATCTTGATTTTTCTCAACCCGCGCCGACCACAACGCCAATTTGAGGCTTTCACCAAATGTTCACTCGGAGATAACTATGAAAGGTAACGATTACTGATTGAAATATGCATGACAAAGAAGCAAAGCCTTTTCTGTCTCAACTTTCAGACAAATATTTAATGGACCTAAGCATAACTCTCAATGTGGTTTAAAACTTTGGGCATGGAAGGGGAAAAGACCCATTGGGTCTTCAAACCAAATGGGTCTTTACAAGTTTTCAGAGATTGTTGAAGTGATGAAGAGACAAGGTTAAATCAACTGGGTTACATCTTCCGCTATCTTTGGATATTTCTCAAGCATATCCTTGTCGTGACCTGGGAAGAGCATGCTGAGATTGCCTTTGACCTTATCGCGGAGTTTTGTATAGGTATTCAACCAAGCAGGCAAGTCGGTTATCAGGCAGCTTGGATTATCTTCCACAAAACTTCTGTGAATATGGGCACAGTCAGAGGTCAAGATTGCCAGCCCTTTTGCGGTGTTAACCGCCATCGACTGTAATGCGGGAGTATGCCCTGGCGTCAGGAGCAACTCAATACCAGGCCAAATCTTCTGGTCTCCATCAATGAAAACAAGACGATCCGATCCCCTTAGATCTCCAAACTGCTTGTTGGCTACAGGGTCGGCAACGCTGGCATAAGGAAGTCTTCGGGAAATTGGATCATAGACCCAGAAGTCGTATTCTTTTCTCTGAACATAGATTTTCGCATTAGGAAATAACTCGATTCCCCCACCATGATCAAAGTGGATATGGGAGATGACGAGGTGTTCCACCTTTTTCGCGTCAATCCCGATACGAGCGAGGGCTTGATCAGGGGGGACATATCCCCCAAGTTTTCTCTCGGCGGCTAAAGCTGGACGTACCCCCGCATCGAAGACGATCGTCCGGCCGCCCCCTTGGACTGCCCAGATGTAATAATTCCGTGCAATCGTTTTGTCCCACTCCGTATTGAAAAAAACCATGGCCACAGAGCCTGTAAAGGGTCCGGCATACTTTAGTGCATAGATTTTATAATCCGGTGCATCCGCAGCTTCAGCAACATCCTTTTTCCCCACCACCCCCGCAGCCATCATGCCCAAGGAGGCTGCGCCCAGAGTGGCAACCCCTGTTTTCAGAAACTCTCTCCTTTTGACTTCCATACATTTCCTCCTTTCTTTTTTAGGTTATATCAAGACACTCCCTTTGAAAAAAGAAAATTCTATTCGAATTGTTGAAACAACTTTATCAAAAAATAGTCGCCTTGTCAACACACTAAAAATAGGGGTGTGAAAATTATCTTTTTGAGGATTACCCTTTGAAAGCTTGTATAGAAGGGTAAATTTCAGGAATCACGATAACAGGAAGGAACGTTCAATGGTCTTGGTTAGATGACGAAATCTTATGTTGTGTGTTGGGCAGATAGGCGACAAGATGACGCTTATTATTTGTCTACAGTTAAATAAAATCCTGGACTGGCTGAAAAGGAGAAAATAGAAACGGCGCCTTCTTACATGGAAGGCGACGAGAATTGTACTCTGTAGTTTTGACACCACCGGGGATGGCGAAGAAATGAATACGACTACGCTAACGGGCATCAGGCGGTGGCGGCGGAGGATATGGCTCGGTTCGGGGCGGAACGGGTGGCCCCGGAGTGGAGTCCGGTGGTGGAGGTGGCGGCGGCGGATAAGCTCGTCTTGTTGAGGGGCGCATCAGACCTGGGATCTGATTCCCCTTTGCATACATGCACTGCAAATAGGCATTGTCGTATTGCCTCTGGACCGCAGACGCAGCCGCGTAGGCCGGATCAGTTGCCACAGATGTCCCAACAAGAAGGCCAGAAGCAGCTCCAATTGCTGCACCGGCGCCTGCGTGGCCAGAGGTAGAGCCAATCGCCGCACCCAACCCTGCCCCTAATAGCGTCCCAATCGCTGCTCCGCCGGCGAGGGTCTTGCCTGCGGCTTCAGCTGGCGATGTTCCAATCTGCTGTGCAGCCCATTGCCTGCAGACAGCATCGTCAGACTGGAATACCTCAAAGGGCTTCCATGGGCCCGGCAATACCCTGACGCTTGGACCCGTCGGAACAGTTGCACACGCGCTCAACGCTACCACAGCCAAAAATAATAGAAAACCGCATTTCCAGTTCATTCTGCCGTATCCTCCTTTACGGGTTGGGCGGAGTCAGATTTGGTTTCACCTGCATCCAGCCTCCCGGACAGTTTTTGATGTATGGGTAGTAGCCCTGCGGGTTCTGGCAGTAGTACCAGTAGTAAGGTTGCTGTTGCTCCGGTTCGCTATACGCGGGAGGCTGCTCGGTGACCTCCGGCGAAGGTAGATAAGAGGGGTAGGAATAGGAATATGGATAGAGGTATGGATAGGGCCACCACCAACCCGGATAAGTATAGAACCGAGGTCCCCACCAATAACCACGGGGATAGTACCCGTGCCCCCATCCGCCGTACCAACCGCCATAATGATCCGAACCGTACCCGTAATAATGACCACCTGAGTGCCATCCCCCGCCATAGTCTCCACCACCGTGACGCTGGGCAGAAGCAAGGCTCGAAAAGAGAAGAAAAGACAGAACAACACCAAGAATGATAACCGCTATCTTTTTCATTTCTTGCCTCCTTTTGCTTCTATCTGTTGCCTGCAAGGTTTGTGTAATCGCCAATTGTTTAAGAAATGCCTAACATTATTCCTTCTAAAGTAAATTTAACCTCTGCTGACAAATATTACAAGTATTAGACGTAAGGTACCCATGTTTTATTCATATTACACTCACCGGGGGTCGTTAGCGTTTTGCTATGGGAGGAAACGACCGCTCGGCAGCTTCGAAGTGGGAATCCAGGAATACGGAACGGAGCTCGGAACTGTTTGTTTTGAATACCAAATATGGGAACAAGGTCGAAAAAGAAGATCTGGCTGAAGATTAGCAAAAGCCCACCATCCAGTCAACCTTTCACCTACAAGTGCTCAGATCAGGTTGATAAGATAAATCATGATTTCTATTTGAAAGTGAGTAATTTTATGCACTGCCCGTCAGATGTGATACTAAATAAAGTTAAGGTGATGATTGTTCAACTCTTTACCTGTAAACTTCTCACGCCTTAGGCAAACTATAATCCATTCTTACCTCGCTGAACGCTTATAGGGACACTCCACAAGAATCACCTCTTGTGCCGAAAAAAGATCTGAATACAAAAACGCCCGATTCATTTGATCGGGCGCTTTCGAGAGGATTATACCAACAAGAATAGCCTAACGGTTTATTGTTAAGTTCTTCACCTGCTGGTCCGAATAACCAAGGGCCTTAAAATCCATAACGCCCGTCGGACTATGGCATGCGTTACATTTCAGTGCTTCGGACTTCGGAGCAACCTGATGATTCAGGGAAAAGAGAGTTGACTCCACCACACCCTTCCACTGCCCACTGAAAGTTTGTTTCGCGTCTTCAGCCCCCTTCTTTGCAGCCGCAGCCACGTCACCGGTGATAGAATAAAGACCGGCCTTGATGAAGACAGCCTTGTCAGTCGCTGCATCGCCAATGATTGTGTATGTGGTGTGTTTCCATGGAAAGATCTTTGCCTTAGGGTCGCTGATCGAACCCACCGGATCAGGGGGAACCAGCATCATTCGGTTCCACCAGCGGTATTGCGGCTTGACATTGTTCGCCATCTTGTTGGTGGGACCGTACAGGCCGATCTTTTCGTTCAGCACTGGCTTGGTCCAGTCACGCTCCACCAGCGTCGGCATCTTCGAGTCTCGTGCAATGGCAGGGATGTGACAGGTCTGGCAGGCGACGCGCTCGTTGTGCTTGTTTAAATCGGCAGCCTGGGCTCCTTTATGAGGAGACTCTGTGTGGCAATTGGAGCAAGCTACTTTCACATCCAGTAGCTCTTGAGCTTTGAGATCAGAGCCCCCGGCTATCCTATGTTGTTTTGCTGTATGGCAATCAATGCATTCCTTTCCCTTAGCCATGTGGACATCTGAATCCTTCGTCGGAGTCACTCCGTGCTTATGATTTGGACCACCTCCTGGAGCAAGGTGGCAGCGCAAACACATTTCGCTGGTGGGCCTCTGAACGCTCTGGGCCACCTTCAGGGTATCTACCCCGTCGGCAGGTGCAAATCTCAATTGATCTCCTTCTTTTACCACTTTTCGTCTGTAATCCGGCCCGTGGCAGAGTAAGCAGTCGATGTTGTTGTAATCGGCTTCAGACAGCCGATCTATCGAATTCGGTTTGGCGCCGAGCCCCGTATGACACTGACCACAACCCCCTGGTTGCGCCGGTTTCGAGGCATCCTTAGGTTGAAGTATTCCAATCCAGTTGTGCCCGACAACTGTGTTCGGCGGTGCTCAGTAGCTCAACATCATTCCTGCGGATTGCCCCTTTGGCCAATCTTTCAGGAATTGGGGTTCTGCCTGATGCTGGTAGTGCAGGCTTATCGCAACGTCCTTGGCCTCCTTGAGATGGCAGGTCAGGCATGTCTTCGTGCCTTCGTACTTACTGATTCGATCGAAATGAGAACGTTCAGCAGCTAAAATCTCTGGAATTATGACCGATCCGATAACGACCATACCTGCCAGAAAGAATAAGATCATAGGCCAGCCTTTTCTCATCCTCTTTACCTCCTCTCCTTAAATTTAATAAACGGTGTTGGGTTCACCTGGCTATGGGAGAAACAACTATCCAAATGCTACTCTTATTCTCATGGGCAGTCAAGGGAAAATTGCTCATGAAAATAACCTTGCCTTTTGAGCCCAAATTGATGACTTGCCTTTGAAATGTTGCATACGGAGGGAAAATTCCAAAAACAATATTTCAGGAAGGAGTCTACATCTTTCATCGTGGCCTGTAAATACTAAAAATGAGATAGTGAAAATTATCTTTTTTAGTGGGTTTTAGGGGAGGTATTGGTATGGGTTGAGACAAAGTTTATTGATTTGCATTTGAAATGTTGCATCATGGTCGAAATCTGTCAGCCAACGACTTCAGGAAGGAGTCCCCATTTTTCCCAAATCATGCTGACCAAATGGCACATTTGAAAGTTTCACCTACAAAGGTGCAGTTCCATTAAGACTAAGCCATCAAGGATAACTGGTTGAAAGCCCTATCTCAAAGTTTGAGAACATTACATGTCTGAAAGGGTGCAATCAGGAAGGATTCTGACTCGGCAATTTTGATTAGCATCAAAGGACTTGTAAACATCATAAGTTGGATTCTTGGAGCAATACTCTGTCTTGCAGATCATATCCCTATAAATAATGAGTGTATCTTCCGGTTTTATAATAAGGATGTGACCGTGGACCCATATGGTGCAGGGCCCGCCATTCCGTGAATACCATACATCAAGCATGGTCTGATTACCTATATAAATCCCCGTTTCACGGCAGGTGTCTTCGTCGGCCAAGGCCAGTAGCGGGATTAAAGTCAGAGCAATAACCGCAAGAGCGGAAAGTATTTTCTGAAATAAATTCCTATTGACGATGAACCGACTTGATGCGGACACATTGTTCTCCTTTTCTGTCGGTCAAAATACCATCTCTCCGGAGAATTTGCAAGCAGAAAGTAGGATCCACAAGTGAGAAAATAGTGGACTTTTTATGGAGGAGAAGATGAAAATGTTGCCTTATTAAACAGAAGGCGACAAAATGATTTCAATCCGCCTCCTTTACCCGTAAAGCCACTTCGAGTAATCTATATCAAGAGATGTTGGATTCGTTAAGCAAATAATCCGATTGGGTTAAGACCTGGAAGACACGCCCCCCAATCATCGATTTTGGGTTGCAAATGTTGTATCAGAGAACAAAGCTTAAAAATCACGACTACAGGAAGTAGTCCTCCGGGCCGAGATATACGAGTTCTATGCCTGCCAAGACATCCCTGTTGACTAGCTTGAACATCTCTGGTAGGCTCTTACCTAAACTGAGGCTCTTCCATCAATAACCTTATAGGGTGGGATATGGTTGCCGGATGAATTGAGACCCTGTTTCTGGAAAAAGGAATGGGGTTTAATATTTAGTGGCACCTTGGAGGAAATTATGGGAAGATTATTTTATCTACTTAAAATGATATATTGGTAAACAAATATTTAAATCACTTAGGTTGACTAAGTTATTTATTTCTGTTTCTGATTTAATTGACAATCGAAAATGAGGCTCCGGTTAATTCGATGCATTCCGATGCATCTTCTTATCTTGCATAGGGAGTGAAAATCAGAGATGAGAAGAAGAAAGATCAGTGAGATTTCAACCCACGAACTTCTCACAATTGTTGGCCTTTCGCTATTAATGGCCCTCATTATATTTGGGATTACCTATCACTTCGTCCGGTCTGCACCCCCCGGCACTGTGGTGATGGCGACTGGAGTAGAAGGCCGTACCTATGCAGCATTGGGTGAACGATACGGGGAAATCTTAGCACGCTCACATGTTCATCTCAAGCTACTCCCCTCTTCAGGAGCGGTTGAAAATTTGAGGCGTCTGAAGGATAAATCGTTAGCCGTTGATGTTGGATTTGCACAGGGTGGAACGAGTTCCAGCAGTGAAGCACCGAACCTGCTTTCTCTGGGCAGCATCTTATACAATCCTCTGTGGGTTTTTTATAGAAGCGATGAGACCTTAGACGATTTTTCACAGCTCAAAGGGAAAAGGATCGCCATTGGACTGGAAGGCAGCGGTGCACGGAAATTCTCGCTCGATTTGCTAAAAGCCAGCCGCGCAGCAGACCCGCCGACTGTCTTATTTAATCTTGCAGATGAAGCCGCTAATAAAGCAGTTAAGGAGGGCCGAGTTGATGTTGTTATCACCCTCGGCACAGCAGATAACACTTATGTGCAGGACCTACTGCACGCTCAGAACGTGAAACTAATGAGTTTAAGCCAGGCCGAAGCCTATGCACGGCTTTTTCCGGCTTTGTCTCATGTGATATTGCCGAAGGGTGTAGTAAACCTCGCGAAAAGAGTGCCAGCATCGGATATCCATCTCCTGTCACCAACGACCAATCTCGTTGTGCGTGATACGATGCATCCGGCCTTAATGTATCTCCTCCTTGACGCTGCAGCAGAGATTCATGGAGGGCCTGGCTGGGTACATAAAGCGGGAGAATTCCCTGCACCCAAAGTCCAGGATTTTCCCCTGAGCGAGCAGGCAGAGCGGTTCTATAAATCGGGTCGTCCCTTTTTGCTCGATTACCTGCCCTTTTGGGTTGCGGTATTTTTAGACCGTATAATAAAGATATTGATTCCTGTGGTTGTGGTTCTAATTCCTCTAATAAGAATCATGCCGTGGCTTTACTCATGGCGAAATAGGTCAAAGCTCTACCGTTGGTATGGCGAATTGAAATATCTCGAATTAGAAGTATCGGAACACCCGGAAACTAAACGTATTGCGGATTACTATGCAAAGCTTGACCATATCGAAGCTTCAGTCAAAAAAATCAATGTACCACTTGCGTTCTATAGAGAGATCTACACACTGAGAGAGCATATTGAGTTGGTGCGAGAAAGAGTTATTCGATTGGATCAGCGTGCGGCCTCTAACCCTCTTCTGTTGTCAATAGGAGAACATTCTGGTGAAAAAGGCTGAAATATGCCGTTGACACTTGTTTTCGTTTGACAGACAATTACCCCCCCTAGTTTCCTCGCTGTATAAAAAAGAGAGTTCCTATCAAACATCAAATTCAGGCGTATAAGTGCTGAAGGTCAAATCTTCAAAAATTAATTAGGAGCTAATGATGAAGGATAATCTTTATTATTGAAAAGTCAAAGGCTTGTTCGTTTGACAATAAAAAAGGGATTGATCCGATAGGGTCAACCCCTTTTTTTCTTGGAGCCTACGGACGGATTTGAACCGCCAACCCGCTGATTACAAATGTGCTTCTTGGTTTGATTATAAGAGGGGCATTCACATAGCCTCCTCTGCAGGCTACTCCTTTCCCTTCTCAATTTTGGTTCTGTTCAATGCGTTCCGGAAAAGAGTTCCGGTAAATCATTCTAAACTTTAGTGAGGATTTCTTCTCCAAACTTCAAACAGTCATTTCTCTGGAGGCGGTCGTAATCCTCAAACGGCTGATTTCGCCGCTTAAAGACCTCTTCCTGGATTTTGTAATCCTCCTTGTTGAGTAGTCTTTTGGTCACTCTTCCAGAGAATATTTTTGTGAGAGGAGGCTTGGCCTGGCAGAACTTTGCGAGAACGTCGACATATGCCTGAGCCCTGGGAGTATCACCACCTCCGCACACGATAAAGAGTGCCTTGATTCTGTTAGAAATCAGAGCAGAGCTTCTCGTAAAATAGGTTTCTAGAGGCTGATCGATCTTTCCCATGTAGATTCCCGAACCAACAATGATATAGTCAAAGGGTGAAAGGTCAGGATTCTCCCGGGCGTCGAATGCATCAGCAATTCCTCCCATTCCTTCCGAGATCCAGAGGGATGCATCCCTCGTACTACCATATCTCGAACCAAAAAGGATGGCCCATTTCTGCTTGCCTGGGTTCGGGAACAATTTTAGAGCGTAACTGTTCGACGCGAAAACTGTTAATCCTCCTCCAACCAGAATGGTTTTTAAAAAGGCCCTACGATCCATTTTCGTTCCTCCTTAGTATTATTCATTTTTGGATACAAACACCATGAACAATTCAAGAAAGGTTCTTCCCCTTTCTTTTCTATCGTTCAAATCGGTACTTTACTTAAGCCTTACACTTTTGTCAATGACGGTCGATTACAGGAAGGAAGAGTAAAAAAAGGGTTGTTTGTTTCACCTACAAAGTGTGAGGATGATGCCATATAAGAAATTGACGATTACTGGTAGAAACATTCATGCCGAAAAATCGGCACAAGGGTGATTCGTGATAGAACCACCGTTTCTCTCCAAACACAATCGACTGCTTCTTGGAAAAAAACTTGATTACCTTGTTTAAGGTTTCAGTTAAATTCATTTTTTTCTATCTCTATCTGTCAATAGAAAGGCAATCCAATGATGTACGAGACTCGTCAGCTTCACAAAGGCAATTATTGGAACAGCAAAAGGAATATTACGGATAGATTCCTCTCAGTTTAGTGGCCTCAGCCACTCTTCCAATCCCGAGCATCAGAGCGGCTGTTCTCATATCCACTTGATCTCTCTGAGAGATGTTGAGCACCTCCGCAAAACTTTTCCTCATAATTCGAGTCAAACGATCAGAGATTTCTTTTTCGCTCCAGAGCAATTCCTGAAGATTTTGAACCCACTCAAAATAGGAAACTGTGACTCCACCGGCATTGGCTAAAATATCGGGGACTACAAAGATACCACGATCATAGATGATTTCATCTGCCTCCGGTGTTGTGGGACCATTGGCGCCCTCAGCTAAAATTTTAGTCTTGATCTTAGGAGCGTTTTTATGGGTAATCTGATTTTCTAATGCAGAGGGGACAAGGATGTCGCAGCCTATCTCCAATAATTCCTCATTCGTAATTTCTTCTCCAGCTCTGCCCTCAGGAGTGATGAGACAAGAATATCTCTTCTTACAATCCAGAACAGCCGAAACATTCAATCCATTCTCATTATAAATTCCACCACTTGAATCACTGATTGCAATCACTTTAGCTCCTGCTCGATCAAAATATTGAGCCGCAATCCCACCCACATTGCCACAACCCTGGACCACCACACGAGCTCCTTCGATAGAAATGTTCAAATGCCGAGCGGCCTCCTGGGCAGTAATAAAGACACCCTTTCCAGTGGCCTCAAACCTTCCCAATGATCCCCCAAGTTCCAGAGGTTTTCCTGTAACGACCCCATGGACCGTATATCCTTTTAAAATGCTATAAGTGTCCATAATCCAGGCCATGACCTGTGGGTTGGTATAAACATCAGGGGCGGGGATATCCTGGTCGGGACCAATCAAAAAGGCAATTTCCCATGTAAACCGCCGTGTCATATTTTCA
>Ga0187886_1002903_pt1 | contig 13248 bp, 17 predicted proteins | sample June2016WEW_20_1_FD_133001 | JGI IMG/M metagenome (GOLD analysis project Ga0187886, IMG submission 133001) | Peatland microbial communities from SPRUCE experiment site at the Marcell Experimental Forest, Minnesota, USA - June2016WEW_20_150 | ecosystem: Environmental > Terrestrial > Soil >...
ATATTAACAGAAAGATATATAACTATGACCTGATCCTCATTTTGGGACCCGTTTTTCCCCATGAAGTCGTCGGATTCTCCGGAGGTGCTAAATACTTGTTTCCCGGCATTTCAGGCGGCGAATTCTTACATTTTTTCCACTGGCTGGGAGCCGCTATTACATGCAGAGAGATCATCGGTAAAAAAGAAACTCCAGTCCGGCAAGTGATCAATCGGGCCATGGAAAGAATCAATATACCCATTCATTGTTTGGCAATGGTGGTTAATCCAGAGGGCGGGCTGTGCAGTTTATTTGCCGGCGATGTAAAAGATGCATGGTCTGATGCCGCGGATTTATCTTCAAAAATCCACATTGTAACCAAAAAGAAACCCTATCGGATCGTATTGGGCCGAGCGCCTGAAATGTATGATGAAATCTGGACAGCCGGAAAAGTGATGTACAAGTTGGAACAGGTTGTTGCCAAGAATGGTAAACTCATCGTCTATGCTCCACATATTCATAAGATTTCCATAACCTGGGGAAAATATATTGAAAAAATTGGATACCACATCCGGGACTATTTCTTGGCCCAAATGGAGAGCTTCAAAGATATACCTAGAGGAGTTCTTGCTCATTCCACCCATGTTCGCGGAACCGGTATCTATCAAAACGGCATTGAGAAACCCGACGTTGAAGTTGTACTTGCTACTTCAATTCCGAAAGAAAAATGCGAGCAGATCAATTTAGGCTATATGAATCCGGCTGAGATCAGGATTGAAGATTACATAGGAAAGGAGGATGAGGGCGTCCTGTATGTAGATCACGCCGGTGAGATTCTTTACCGCCTGGAACACCAATGCTCGTTTAATTGAGCTATGGAAAAAAACTGCATGGTACTCGTACTGATGGGTCCGATGGGTTGCGGTAAAACGGCCATCGGGAAAATGCTTGCTAAGAAACTTGGCTGGTCTTTTTACGATGCAGATGACTTTCACCCTAAAGAAAATGTTGAAAAGATGCGGGCTGGAATTGCCTTAACCGATGAAGATCGCAAACTCTGGCTGGAAAAGTTACGTGCTCATATACAGCGCTGGCTGAAACATAGACAGAGCACGATACTGGCTTGTTCAGCTCTGAAACAGGCTTACCGGGATATTCTCGGTGTGAACCAGAGCAAAGTAAGGACGGTCTATTTAAAGGGCTCGTACGAATTGTTGCGCAAACGGCTTGAAGAACGTCAGCATCCTTATATGGATAAAAATTTATTAAGGAGTCAATTAGATACTCTCGAAGAACCGAAAGACGGTTTAACTGTGGACATCTCCGCAACTCTGGAGATAATTGTCGGCACCATCATTAAAAGCCTGAAGTTAAATCAGTAATTTGTATCTATTCATGCACCTGCTATGAGGGACCTCTAATAGATCACTAAATGGAGGCAGATGATGAAGCTACAAGACATCGGGTTGATCGGCCTGGCTGTTATGGGTCAGAATTTAGTCCTCAATATGGAGAGGAATGGCTTTGGAGTAGGAGTATACAATCGTACAGAGTCGACCACAACTGCTTTCATAGAAGGGCCTGCCTCAGGCAAAAACATCACGGCGACTTACACATTAAAGGATCTATTTGCTTCGCTGAAGAAACCCCATGTGGTCACCATCATGGTAAAAGCAGGAGGACCTGTCGATGAAGTGATTGCCCAATTGAAGCCATATCTAGAGTCTGGTGATCTGATTATTGATGGAGGCAATTCCCATTTTCGGGACACTGAACGCCGCTCAAAAGAAATGGAGGCTAAAGGAATCCGATATATGGGTGTCGGTATTTCAGGGGGTGAAGAAGGTGCCCTCTGGGGCCCAAGTATCATGCCAGGTGGACCAAAGGAAGCTTACAATCTTGTCGAACCCATTTTAAAATCCATTGCTGCCAAGGTGAATAATGAACCATGCGTCACCTACATTGGTCCAAGGGGGTCTGGCCACTTTGTAAAGATGGTGCACAATGCCATCGAATATGGCGACATGCAACTGATCGCCGAGGCCTACGATGTGCTTCACCGTGGACTGAAACTTTCCGAGGACGAATTACACGAGGTATTTGCCCGGTGGAATAAAGGGCCTCTATCTTCCTATCTCATAGAGATCACTGCTCACATCTTCACCTGCATCGACAATAAGACGAAAAGACCCTTGGTAGAAATGATTCTGGACCAAGCTGAACAAAAGGGCACTGGTCGATGGACCATCCAAGCTGCACTGGAACTGGGTGTCCCGATTCCTACTATTAATGCTGCAGTGGAAGCAAGGATCCTCTCGACTTATAAGCTTGAGCGCATGGAGGCAGCTAAAGTTTTTCTCATACCCGTGAGTACCTATAGGGGTGATCGTGACGCCTTTGTCAATGCGGTAGGGGATGCGCTCTATGTCTCAAAAATCTGCTCCTATGCTCAAGGCATGGCACTCCTTCGCAGGGCCAGTGAAGAATATCATTACAATTTAGATTATAGTGAGATCGCCCGCATTTGGCGGGGTGGATGTATCATCCGTGCCCGATTTTTAGATGATGTCCGGGTTGCCTTTAAAGAAAACACGAACCTTTCAAACCTCCTTATTGCACCGTTCTTCCATGAAGAAGTGTTGAGCCGGCATACAGCTTTGCGGCATGTAGTGGGGACATCTATTGAGTTAGGCATCCCAGCTCCAGGCATGAGTGCGTCTCTGGCTTACTTCGATTCCTACCGAAGCGGTCGCCTTCCGGCCAATTTAATCCAGGCCCAGCGGGACTATTTTGGTGCCCATACCTACCGTCGAGTTGACCAGGAAGGGATTTTCCATACGAAATGGACCGGATAGCTAAGTTTTATAGTTCAATTGCGTTTCCAACATTGTGCTGCCCGGCGGCAAGCAGTATAAAAAAAAGACCCCAGTAGAAAAAACCTGGGGTCTCTTTTCTCTTTCAGCTTAACGAGATTCTATGTTAGGTTACCACAACGACATTTGTTGCCTGCGGGCCCTTCGGACCTTGGGAAACCTCGAACTCTACCTCGTCGCCTTCATAAAGGGATTTGAAACCATCCCTTTTAATGGCGGAGAAGTGAACGAAGACATCATTCCCATCGTCTCTGGATATGAACCCATAGCCCTTCTTCTCATTAAACCATTTCACACGACCTTTGGCCACTACAACTCACCTCCTTTCTACTTCTAAACTTAAGTAAGTTGTAATAGCCTTTGGTCCCTATAAAAAAAAGGCCCCGAAAGTTTTCAGAAGTACTTTCGTGACCTTTTCTGATCCCAACAACTACTTCTTACAACCTACATACTAAATGTGGCATTTTATTTTTTAAATGTCAAGGTTTTTTTAATGGCTTTTTTTAATGGCTGTATAATATTCAGTGGATAAGAGTGAAAACTGGGTGATTATTGTAGACCATAGGGGATCCACTTTTTGCAATCATTGTTCAATTTCTATTCTTGGTTGCCCCTGAGCAATTCGATGTAAGGATTGATCGGTTTGGGATACCCATACATCGATTGGTGGGCGACGAAGTGGAGATGTGTAGGTGAATGTCGGTGATAAGCTTTCACTCCTGTCCTCCCAACGGTTCCTAACCGATCTCCTTTAGAAACCATCTGGCCAACTCTGACGAAGACTCCGTTTAAATGGGCATAATAATAATATCGACTCAGGATCGGTTCGTAGATCCAGATGTAGTGCCCGCCCCGGATTGGGCTTGAAGGCACCCAATTTAAATTGATCGAAACCACGATTCCTGAAGAGACAGAAAGAACCTCTACCGGTTTCCCCGTTAGATCATCGAGTCCATCTTGATTCTTATCTCGAATAAAGAGGTCGTGACCCGGATGGCCTCTATGATCATTACCATCAAAAAAATCGTACCCTTGAGCTTGATATCCACTTCCCCCTTTCCCTCCGATCGAATGGAGGGAGTACCCCTTTAAGGGAAAACAGAGACGGTCATCTTTTTCACTTTTTCCAGTTTTCGAATATACTTCTCTCAATATCGCCTCCAATGTCTTCAATCTTTCCTGGGCCTCCTCCTTTGAAATGAGACGATCTCGAATTTTAATATAAAGAAGGTGCCATTCCCCGGCAGGATCGTTCTGAGATAATGAAATGGGAACGAATAAAAATAGAATCAGAAGAGTCGATAGCAAAAGTTCGATGCGTCGAGGGATCATGGTCTAAGTGCTTACTTAAATCTTTCGAAGCAAGTATGCGTCATCGTTTCTTCTAGCTTCTCCATTTCAAAGGTCACAGCATACAGTTTACCCGTTTCCCTCTCTGACCCGATGGACTGTCCAGGATTGATGGAAAGGGTCTCTCCAATCCGGTCGAAGTAAGCGCCAGAGAGGTCTGGAGACTCATGGATATGGCCATGAAGAGTTAAGAGAGGTTGATGCTCCTCAATAAAGGCTTTAATAGAATGACTTCCCGCTGATTTTCCCCCCTGGATAAGGTCCAATCGGGTCCCAAAGGGAGGGGAATGCATGATATAGATCGCCCTTTTTTGATGAAGAGGTTTTGGGAGTCGATCTAAATCTTCCCGAATGGTTTCTCGTTGCCTTAGAAAGAGATAGGGATCGATTGGGGTGAGTTGATCCGTTTGATCAGAGGATCTGATATAGGATGGATTTTTTTGTGGAGGCCAGGCCGGCTCGAGATCATCCATCTTCTCATAATCCTTTGGCCGAAATGGAGTTGGAGGGACAAAGGGGTAACCGATCAGTTCATATCCGTTCTTGAGTCGATAGCTTCTCTGATTGAGATCGATGATCCCATCCGTTGGCTCCTTAAAGAGGTAGGGATAACCCAGATCCCAATTTCCGGGGATGAGAAAGATCTGTTTAATAGAGGTGGTTTCAACCATTCTTTTCAAAAAAAGGAAAAGGAACTGGTCGACGAAGATCCTTTGGTTCGGAAGCATATCCTCGTATCGTTTTGTTGGAGGAAAGGAGGGGAGGAGATCCCCACCTAAGGCAACGATGTCTGCTGAAGAAGAGATGGTCAGTGCTAAGAGTTCCTGATAAAGGTGGATCTCTCCGTGGAGATCGGAGGTATAGAGGACTTTCATCTACTCCTCAAAATCCTCCAAGAGGGTCCACTTATCTTTCGTCCTCAACATCTTGAGGGTCATCTTGCAATAGGAACACATAACGAGATCACCTGACTCCTCATCACCATCCAAAGGGATCTCTGCTTCACAGATGGGACATATCAATTCGTTTGCCATGGATTTTTTCCTTAGTTTCTTATTAGAATTTCAATATTAGAAATCGTAAAAAAAATCAAGAGAATTTTATTTCCTTTTTTAAAAGGTTTTCTTATAATGAAACAAAAAATAGCACCCCACTCTTACCCTTCCCCTCGAGGGGGAGGAAAGGGTTGGGGGGGGAAATAAAGGGTGATGAGGAATGGTATATGAAAAGGAAGATGGCCATCATCGGCTTGTTAATCATCCTCAGCGGGATTGTCGTTCTTTCACTGGGATGTCCACCTGCGGTCGTCAAGGTAAGACCACCAGAACCCCGAGTGGAGATGTATGGGCCACCTCCCTATCCTGAGGCCGTTTGGATCTCTGGCCATTGGAAACATAAGAAGGGGGAATGGGTTTGGGTACGAGGCCATTGGGCGAGACCTCCAAGGCTTCATGCGGTTTGGATCCCTGGCTATTGGGAACCGAGAGGAGGAGGTTGGATCTGGATTCCCGGACACTGGGAATATCGTTAGTAACAAGAAGTTCGGAGTTGGGAGTTCAGAGTTCGGAGACAACAAATAAGAATTTATGACTGTTTTTGGTCATTCAGCTTTTTTAACTCCGAACTAAATACTCTGAACTCCGAACTGGTGGGGTGAACGATGTTTGGTCTTGGTTTGCCGGAAATTTTAGTGATCTTGGTAATCATCCTTTTAATCTTTGGGGCCAAAAGGCTCCCAGAAATCGGTGCGGGTCTTGGTAAGACAGTAAAGGAATTGAGAAAGATTCGAGATGAGAGGAAAGCAGAAAAGGAGAAGGGGAATCAAAAGAAAAATTTGATTTCCGATCTAAAAAAAGAGGCTGAAGAAATTCCAGGAGTAAAAGAAGCAAAAGAGATCAAAGAGACTGTCGATCAAGTTAAAAACATTACGAAAATCCTGAAATAAATCCTATCTTAATCTTCCATTCCATAAAATAAGGACACAGAGGTTGTCCCCATTATGCACCCATTTTACAAGGATATGAGGATATGACACCGCAGAAGATATTGAGCCGTGATTTTATCCTCTGTTCCTTTGCTCATTTTGTTTTCTCATCTGTATTCGCCATACTCATTCCAACCATTCCTATCTATCTTTCAAGATTCGAAGCCAAGGAGGCAGAAATTGGTTTTCTTATTGGGATTTTCAGTTTCTTCTCATTGATTTTCCGTCCAATCGTGGGAAGAGCCCTTCTAAACATCCCCGAAAGGAACTTTATGATTGCTGGGACGCTTCTCTACGTCTTTTCATCCATTGCCTACCTCTTAGCACCTCCTTTTTGGCCCCTTTTGGTCGTGAGGATTTTTCATGGAATTGGACTAGCCTTCTTTACCACTGCCATTTTTACACTGGTAGCCAATATAACCCCTGCAATGCATCGCGGTCAGCTCATCAGTTACTTTTTTTATCCGGGAGTATGGCCTATGTTTTGGCGCCATACTTTGAGATACTCCTCATCAACCGATTTAACTTCGTTGTTCTTTTCTCGCTTTGCACGGGTCTATCTTTATGCTCTCTGTTCATCACTACAAAATTGGGTAAGAGGAAGGGCAGTCCGTTGGAAAATCAGTCCCTAAAGGCCCAAACCATTCTGAGTCGTGAAGCACTTCCGTCATCCACGGTAGCCTTCATGCTCAACATTATCTGGGGGAGTTTGTGTGCTTTTTTCCCTCTGCATGCTTTGAGACACGGAGTCTCAAATCCTGGAATCTTTTTTTCTTTTCAGCCATCGCACTCATCCTGGGTCGAACTTTGGGTGGAAAGATATTGGATATCTATGACAGAAAGAAAGTGGTCATCCCTTGTCTCATCGCCGTAACTATTTCAATGGCCACCCTCACCTTCTCTACCACCCTGCCAATGTTTATTCTTGTTGCGGTGATTTTCGGAACAGGGTGGGCCCTTCTCTATCCCTCCTTATTAATTTATGCCATTGAAGATGCAGGCTCCGCCCGAGGGCCAGCCATGGCCACTTTTACAGCACTTGCTGACTTAGGATTGGGCATGGGTCCAATGATCATGGGCATTATCCTTCAATGGACCAACTATCCGATTATGTTTTTCTGTTTAACTCTTATCGGAGTCATAAATTTTCTTTATTTTCATTATACCATTGGAAAAAGGGGAAGAAGGTCGATCGAATGATGAACGTTTAAAGAGAAATTTTATTAAACACTGAAGGTATGGTTTCTTTGCAAGGCAGCATAATTTTATGCCCTCCGACCTCGCCTATCGTGCCCGGGGCGGGATGGACTTAGTGGTTACCTTCCGGTTAATCCATCCCTGCCCCGGAAACACCCTCCTTTCCTTTTTTCATCAATAGAACTAAAGGAAGAATCAACATCATCATTACCGAGAGGAGGTAAAATGCATCATTAAATGACATCATGGTCGCCTGTTTTATAAGCTGGCTGTAAATAACACTTAAGCTTCCCTGGTTGGGTGGGGAGGAGATAAACCCTTTGTCCTGCAATATCTGGGAGATCTGGGGAACAGCCAATTGGAAGTTTCTGTCAAAGGGATTGAGATGTTCTACAAGATGGACTTGATGAAACTGCGCCCTTCTGGCAAGTATGGTGGTAACAATGGCAACGCCAAAGCTACCTCCGAGGTTTCTCAGGAGGTTAAATATTGCCGTAGCATTTCCCATCTCTTCCTTTCTTATGCTTGACAAGGTTAGTATCGTGAGAGGGACGAAGTGAAAACCTATGGCCGCACCCATCACAACCCTTGGCCAGACGATAGTATTGAAATCAGCGGATAGGTTAAACTGGGACATAAGATGGACTGAATAAGCTGCGACAGCGAGGCCAAAGGCAAGGATCGCCTTTGGATTGATCTTCGTTACAAGTTTCCCAGCTATTGGCATGGCGATCATAGAGGAAATGCCGGCGGGGGCCAGTACCAACCCTGCGAGAAAGGAAGTATATCCCATCAACGTCTGGAGGTAGATCGGCAGGAGGACAATGCTGCTGAACATGCAGAAGAAAGTAAAGAACGCGATCATATTTCCTGAGCTGAATGAACGATTTTTAAAGGTCCGCAAATTGACGATGGGGTTCTCTGCAAAGAATTCCACTATGATGAACAGGATCAGGGAGGAAATGGAGATAAAGCTCAGCCAGGTAATGAAACTGGATGAGAACCAGTCCTCCCTCTGCCCTTTGTCCAGGACGATCTGAAGGCATCCAAAACCCATCACCAAAAATAAGAGCCCCCAGTAGTCGATCTTCATCTTCGTTCGCTCCATATAGGGCGGGTCGACGATAAAAAACAGGGCCATTAAGATTGAAACAATACCTATTGGGACGTTGATGTAAAATATCCAGTGCCAGGACCAGTTGTCTGTAATCCACCCTCCCAACAGGGGGCCGATGATAGGGCCAAACATGGTGCCAATGCCAAAGATCGCCATGGCCATCCCGTGCTGATGAGGTGGAAATGTTTCCAAAAGAATGGCCATAGAAATGGGCTGAAGGGCGCCACCCCCTACGCCTTGGAGGATTCTGAAAAATACAAGGCTTTGGATGTTCCATGAAGAGCCGCACATGAGGGAGCCAAAGGTGAATAGCAAGATGGAAAAGATGAGATAACGTTTTCTTCCGAAGAGTCTGCTCAACCATCCGGTCATGGGGATGATGATGGCGTTGGATGCAAGGTAGGATGTAATGGCCCAGGTGGATTCATCGATACCTGCGGAGAGGCTCCCGCGGATATGATCGAGGGAGACATTGACGACTGTTGTGTCCACGATTACGATGAGCGTAGGGAGCATGACCGTAATGGCAACGATCCACCTGTTCATACAATTCCGGCTCCATTTAGGGTTCAACCAAAATCGTGGGGACCACAGACATCCCAACTCTTAAGATATGAGCAGGATCTGTGCCTTGATCAAGAATGATCTTGACGGGTATTCTCTGCACAATCTTGACATAGCTTCCTGTAGCGTTCTCAGGTGGGAAAAGGGAGAAAACAGCCCCTGTCCCTGACATGATACTGTCTACTCTTCCGTAAAAAACTTTTTCAGGATAGGTGTCCACTTTTATTTCAACCTTCTGCCCAGGTTTTACCTTCTCCAGTTGGGTCTCTTTATAGTTGGCGGTGATCCAGATTTCTTCCTGGGCGAGAGGTACAACCGCCAGGAGAGGCTGGCCGGCTTGAATCTGATTTCCTATCTCCGCAGTTCGCTTTGTAATGTAGCCGTCTGTGGGTGCATAAATCTTTGTATATCCAAGGTTCAGTTTGGCTGCCTTCAAAACAGCGTCTCTCTGCCGAACCTGAGCCTCTTGCGTAGGCAGACCTGATTCTGTCTGCTTGATCAGCGCCCTCTGTGTCTCAAGAGATGCCTCAACTTGTTTGGCCAGATCCTGCGCCGCCTTCACCTGAGCTACAGCAACCTCATACTTGGTTTTTGAATTGTCATATTGTTGTTTTGGAATCACTTCTTTTTTAAAAAGGGACTCAGATCTTTGAAACTCCACTTTTGCGAACTCGAGATTGGCCTTCTGGAGTTCAAGATTTGCCTGCGCCACCCTCAATGAAGCGATGATCTCAGACAGTTGTTTTTTTACGGTATCTACCCTGTTCCGAATCTCAGAAAGTTTTGCCTTTTCAGTCTCAAGGCCGGCCTGAGCCTCCTTAACTCTGACATCATAGTCCACTAGATCAATTTCTAGGATAGGATCGTTCTTCTTTACAAACTGGTTGTCGTTGACATAAAGAGCTTTAACGGTTCCAGGGATCTTCGAGGCAATGGCATGGACTCTGCCATCGACAAAGGCGTCATCGGTAGAGATATGGGTTTTTTTATACTGCAAATAAAAGTAGAGTATCCCTGCACCGATGACCATCAGGAGGGGAAATATGACAAAAGCGGCAATCCTTTTTCTCGAGTGGTTTTGCTTCTCTATTTTCTCTTCCATTGATTCATATCCCTCCCATTTATTGAAGCAACCTACCTATAATTTAGTATTTAAATAATTAATTGTAAAGTCTTTCGGCCCTCTGGTCTCATCCTTCCCCTCTCCCCACATATGGGAAGCGATGGAGCAGCAAATGATTTAATAAAGCCAAAGGTCCTCTTATGGAAAACGAAAAACTTTCTGAAAGACGAAGGAAGTCGCTGAGGCCATTATCTTAGTTTATGAAAAATTGGTGAATGATCACAGCAGGGGACACACAAGCCGAAATTTTCTACCCTCGAACGCAACGGACATAGTACGAGTTACTCTTAGAGTAGCTAAGCACATAGGCACCGTCGAACATCACGATCCACGCGTTTTTCGTATGGTGTTCGAAGGTCGTGGACGACCAATAGGACAAGTTATCCCGAAAGGGAACCTCGTCGAGAACTAAAAGTCTTCCGTCTGGACGCCCCTTAGTCCTGTCCAATAGAGATTCCAGTTCCGCTAAAGTTAGTAAACGCCAATCCTCCTCAGCATTCAATGAAAGTGATTCTGCCTATTCTTTAGCTTCGTGGCAGGTCATCTCGCCTGGAGATTCACACTGCCATTCCAGGCCAGTTTTAGGATCTTTCCTAGTAGGCGGTTTTTGTCTTCCAAGTTCCACCGCAGAGGGAAAAAAGAAATGGCTCATATTTTACAATGGACTTTTTTATAGGCCCTTATAAATCCCTATGGAAAACTCTTTCGGATCCCCCTCAACTTTTATCACCTTGCCGTCTTTGACATGAGCGATGACACCGCAGTCTCCGTGGCAACTACGGCAAGCTATTCGATTTTTTTTAACCTCTTCCATCAGCTTTCCTACTTTCCCTTCTCGGGAGTGATAAATCTCAATATGTAAGTAAAAGTCAGTATCGTCTCAGCATTTTTTCGAATGGCAGGGTTATCCTGTGCGAGCCTTTTCAACCTCAGGGCGCTTTCCTCTATCGTCTCTATCTCTTTTCGTATCTTCTCGATCATCTCTCACTCTCCCTTCTATCTTTAAATCTTGTTGCTTTGAGCATGTACCTTGGCAGTGAACCCGGAGGTTCCATCTGCACGTGAAAGGACAGGTTGGTTTTGACTTTCAGATTTTCGCGGAGCCTCGCTTTAACTTGCTCTAGCTCCTTTCCGCCAGAGTCTGGGGTAACTTCTATCCTGATCGTAATTTCATCCATGATTCCCTTTCTCTCGACCACAATCTCATACTCGACGACCTCGGGGAATTCATGCCTGATCACCTCCTCCACAGTTTTAGGCGAAAAGAGTACGCCCCTGATTTTTCTCAGATCATCGGTTCTCCCCACCACCTCTTTGATCTTTCTTGAGGTCCTTCCACATAGGCAGGAATCCTTTCCCTTTATCACCAGGTCCTTTGTATTGAACCGTATCAGGGGGAAAGACCTCCTTCCCAGAGGGGTTACCACAGCGATCCCCATTTCACCTTCCTCCACCTCTCGCTGGAGCGTTTCTGGGTCGAGAACCTCAACCAGAAAGAAAGGTTCGATGATGTGCATGCCATCTTTTGTTTCACACATCCCTGCCCAAGCACAGGGTTCTGTGCCACCAATATGATCGAATACGTGACAGCGAAAGAGTTCTTCCAATCTTCTCCTGGTGGCGGCTGGCATGGGTTCTCCGGCACAGAGCATCCTTTCTATTCCGAGAGAAGCTGGATCGATGCCCATCTTTTTTGCTTCTTCAGCAATGTGGAGCCCATACGTGGGCGTATTCATCATCGCATTGGCCCGGGTTTCGATGATCTTGTGGATCCTTCCCTTTGTGTCGAGGGCTCCTCCTGGTACAAGCTCACATCCCACCTTCTCCGCGGTATAATGGGCCTCCCAAAACGCCACATAAACATTGTAACCAAAGGGAAGAAAGACTCGGTGGTGCGGTCGAAATCCCGCCATATAGAGGATATGACACCATGCCTCTACCCTCCATTGCCAGCTTTCATAGGTTTCAGGAACATAAACCGGTCTTCCAGTGGTTCCACTGCTCTGCCTGAATGTGGTGACATCTTTGATATCGACGCCGAGTATCCCACCGTAAGGATAAGGTTCTATCTCTTGATATCTTCTTAACTCCTCTTTATCCGTCAATGGAATTCTCTTGATATCTTCAAGTGTTCTTATCTTCTCAGGCTCCACTCCTTTTAATTTCTCTCGATACATGATGGAGTTGGTTTTTGCATAAGAGAAAATATTTTTGAAATAGGATAATTCGATCTCATCTAACTCTCCCCTAGGAAGGGTCTCTAAATAAGGATTCCAATATTCTATTTGAATACCATTTGCTGTTTTAACCATGTCTCTTCCCCCCATTGAAAATATTACATGAATTTTTTTTTAATATCCGCTCTGAGCTTGTAAGAAACCTGCTTAGTCATATCGGCAATCTGGGGACCATATTTTCCAACCATACTCTCCGCAAAGGTTCCTAAGAGAATGATACATCCAACCATTCTTTCCCGAATACCAAGTATAGGTGCCCTGATGACATTAACCCTAAGCATTATCTCTCGCATATCCTGCCCAAACCCCAAATGCCTACACCTCGTAAGCTCCTCCCTTAGCATCGTACTGCACTCTATAAAACTGACTCAAATTTGTCAAGCGTTTTAGAATCCGTATTTTAGATTCACAAGCTCATACCGATTCTTTGATATCCAAGCGACTTTTTTCAAAAATTACGGTTTTGACAATGTGGGAATTTAGGAAAGCCGTAGTTTTTCCACGGAATTTCTGAAATTAGATTCTGTTGTGAAAGAAAACTCATTGATGTCCAAAGAATTGAAAATTCCAAGATATGCAATTTTCAATTTTAGCTAACAGAAAAAAACTTTTTTCTTGACATCTAAAAGTATAATTTTTTAAAATAGTCTACAAATGTAGACTTAAAAAATGGGCGATAGGCAATCGGTAATCGGCAATGGAAAAAGATTTGACCACAAACCAAAAGAAGGTGCTCCATTTTTTGAAAAGTTACCTACAAGTAAAGGGATTTCCCCCAACGCTTCGGGAGATTGCTTCCCATTTTGGGTTGAGAGGACCAAGGG
>Ga0187886_1002905_pt1 | contig 13246 bp, 8 predicted proteins | sample June2016WEW_20_1_FD_133001 | JGI IMG/M metagenome (GOLD analysis project Ga0187886, IMG submission 133001) | Peatland microbial communities from SPRUCE experiment site at the Marcell Experimental Forest, Minnesota, USA - June2016WEW_20_150 | ecosystem: Environmental > Terrestrial > Soil >...
CCAACTCCGAGCGACTCGACGCGCTCCCGGGCTTCGTCGACTTCTACAATCGGACCCGCCCGCACACCGCGCTAGGTGGACTCTCACCGATCGACGTTGTCAACAACGTCCGTGGAGACCACACCTAGCGGCTTACCCTGGGGGCGCCGGCACGTCCTCGCGGTCCGGAGCCACACCTACTTGTTCAGCCACACCGAGCCGAGATTGTCCATCCCGCGGCCCGACCCGACGAGGCCAACGACGTAGCTTCGCGCGCCGGCGGTCGGCATGACGTCGATGAGAGGGACCGTCGGCATGTCCGCCGCGATCAGGTCCTGCGCCTTCTGCCAGCTGGACTTGGCCGTGCCCGTGTCGGCGGCCGACAGGGCCGCCGTCATGGCGGCGTTCAAATCGTCGTTCCTGTAGCCGAACTCTGGGGACGGCGCCGTGTTGATGTAGCGGAAGAGGCCGGTGCTGAGGAAATCGTCCGGCCCGCCCCAGCGGCACGTCCGGCCGGAGAGCCACATAGCGAGCCTGCCGCCCGCCTGGTCCGACTCGTAGTTGGGCGTGAGCGCCTCGGTCTTGACGTTGACCGTGAATCCGGCCACCTGGAGATCCTGGGCAATCGCCTGCGCCAGGCCTTTCGGGTCGGGCAGCGACACCATCGCCGCTCCGGACGGATACCACAGATCGAGAGTCAACTGGCTGCCCGAGAGGCCGGATTGGGCCACGTAGCTCCTGGCTCGGGTGATGTCGTACGAGGGCAGATACTCGCGCTTGTAGTACTGGGCAGTCGCGGGCATCCAGTTGTCGGCGACTGCTCCCTCACCGGCGTAGAAGGCGTTGATGTAGGACTGCTTCTCGACAGCCGCGGCGATCGCGAAGCGGACGTTCTTGTTCGCGAGCGGATTCGCCTGGCCGAACATCGGGTCCGTGAGGTTCATGTAGATCCCGGCGGTCGTGCATGACGAGCCCCCATGCAGGACTCGGAGCCCGGAGCTTCCTCGAACCGTGGCGGTCGCGGCGGGATCGAGAGACCCAACGAGATCGACTGCCCCGGTCTGAAGCGCCCCGAGCGCCGCGGTGGCGTCCGCGTACGGCCGGAAGACGATCCTGTCCAGGTAGGGCTGGGCCTTCGCGTTCCAGTACTTGCCGTTTTTGACCAGGGTTACCTGGTCGTTGGGCTTCCACTCGCTGAACATGAACGGCCCCGTGCCCACCATGGCCTTGCCCGCCCCACCCTTTCCGAGGGCGTAGGGGTTCTCGGTCAAGGTCGGGTTGTTGCCGTCGTTGGCCTCTATCGAGGTTGGGCTCAGGATGCCGAAGGCCGGACCGGTCTGACTAAGCAGGAAGTTGCTCTGCGGTTGTTGCAGCTTGAAGACGACCGTCGCACCGTCAGGCGCCTCCACCGACACCAGGTTCGAGGCATCGCCGAAGCCGCCAAAGGCGGCGGCATAGTAGGTCGCGTGGTCCTGCAGATCGCCTTTGGGAAAGGCCTTCCAGCGGTCGTAGTTGGACTTCACCGCTGCCGCGTTGAAGTCACTGCCGTCGTGGAACTTGACGCCGGTCCGGAGCTTGAAGGTGTAGGTCAGTCCGTTGGCGCTGACCGTGGGCAGGTCGGAGGCGAGCACGGGAACGACCTCGCTGATCGTGCCCGGCTTCACGCCGACCAGGCCCTCGACCACCTGGTTGGCCACGAACATGGAGCTCTCGTCGCTGACGAGCGCCGGGTCCGCATAGACCATGTCGCCAGTGATCGCGACCGAGAGGGTGCCGCCGGACTTGGGGACTGACTCCGGAGGTGGCGTGTGCGAGCCGCTCCCGCACGCCGCGGCCGCAAGGGCGGCAACGGCCAGCAACGAGGCCAGATGCTTCATCCCCAATCCCTTCATCCTCTATGCGCTCTCCCGGTGCACACGACAAGCTGGGCAGCGACATCCGGGTCCCTCGTCAGTTCGGTCCAATTCTGCGGCAACCCGCGGAACGGATCTTGGCAAGCTCCGTCACCCTATATCAAGTGAGGGCAATGCTGCAGCCCCGAATGACGGCGGGCCCTTAATCCGCGTCGACGGCGGTCTCGATGACAGACTGCGTGGCGGCCGTCTCCTGGGCGGCCTGAGCGGTCACTTGCTCGGCGAAATGGCAGGCGGACATCTGACCGCCGCCGGTGTCAAGCAGAGGCGGGTCGACGGTCGAGCAGATCTCGGGGTTACCGAGCCGTTCGCGCAGCCAGCAGCGGGTGTGGAAGCGACAGCCGGAGGGCGGGTTCGCTGGCGACGGGACGTCCCCCCGCAGGACCAGCCGCTTCTTTCGCACCCTCGGGTCCGGCACTGGGATGGCAGAAAGAAGCGCAATCGAGTACGGATGGCGCGGATGCTCGTACAGCGCATCGGTATCCGCGATCTCTACGAGCTTGCCGAGGTACATGACCGCGATCCTCTCGCAGAAGTACTGGACTACCGACAGGTTGTGGGCGATGAAGAAGTAGGTCAGATTGAACTCCGCTCGCAGGTCCGAAAGCAGGTTCAGGATCTGCGATTGGATGGAGACGTCCAGGGCCGACACCGGCTCGTCGCAGACGACGAACTCGGGACCGAGGGCAAGGGCGCGGGCGATGCCGATCCGTTGTCGCTGGCCGCCCGAGAACTCGTGCGGGTAGCGCCGCGAGTAGTCCCGGCGAAGGCCTACCGCTTCGAGGTAGTCGCCGACGCGCTGGTCGCGAATTGATCGCTTTCTCCAGCCGTTGGTCTTGTCGGCCTGCGCGAGCAGCCCCTCGCCGATGATGTCGCTGACCGGCATGCGGGGATTGAGGGAACCGTACGGGTCCTGGAAGATGAGCTGCATGCGCCGGCGCATCTTCTTGAGGGAGTCGCCGCGCAGGGCCAGGACGTCCTGGCCATCCATCGAAACGAATCCGCCTGTCGCCTTCTCGAGACGGAGAATCGTCCGTCCGAAGGTGGTCTTGCCACAACCCGACTCGCCGACGAGGCCGAGCGTCTGGCCGCGATTGATGGTCAAGCTGACGTCGTCGACAGCGTAGACACTGCCGATCCTGCGTCGGAGGATGCCGCCGTAGATCGGGTAGTAGGTCTTGAGGTTGCGGACTTCGAGCAATGGCTCGCCCTTGGCCGCGGCCGCGGACGCGGACGCGGCCGGAGACTCGGCTCGGGTTGTCCGGCCGTCAGCGGCGGTGGGTTGAGTCGTCTGCTCCACGTGCTGCGCCTCAGCCGACCGCGCCGCTGACCGTGTCCACGGCGGCCTGCGCGAATTGGACTCGCCGGGCCGCGCCCTCCGCGGTCTGCAGGAAGCAGCGCGAGTGGCTCTTGCGGCCGGGCACGGCGACTAGATCCGGCTCGCTCTGCCGGCAGCGATCCCAGGCGTAGGGGCAGCGCGGTTCGAACTTGCACCCAGGCGGCATCCGGAACGGGTTGGGCACGACGCCCTTGATGACGTCCAGCTCGCGGCCGCGTTTGTGGAGCGCCGGGATCGAGTTGAGCAGACCCTGCGTATAGGGATGCGTCGGACCGAGGAGAACGTCCTCGACCGAGCCAGTCTCGACGACCCGGCCGGCGTACATCACGGCTACGTTCTGCACGGTCTCGGCAACGACGGCCAGGTCATGAGTGATGAGCAGCAGGGCCGTCCCCGTCTTGGCCTGGATGTCCTTGATGAGCTCCAGGATCTGAGCCTGGATAGTGACGTCGAGGGCGGTGGTCGGCTCGTCCGCGATCAGCAGCTTCGGGTTGCACGACAGCGCCATGGCGATCATCGCCCGCTGGCGCATGCCGCCGGACAACTCGTGCGGGTACTGCTTCACCCGCCGTTGCGGGTCCGAAACGCCCACCAGCCTGAGCGACTCGATGGCTACCTCCAGAGCTTCTTCCTTGCTGACGTCGTTGTGCTGGAGGATCGCCTCGGTGATCTGGTCGCCGATGGTGAAGACGGGGTTGAGGCTCGTCATCGGCTCCTGGAAGATCATGGCGATGTCCTTGCCTCGGACGGCGCGGATTTCATCGCCGTCCAGGGTCAGCAGATCACGGCCGTCGAACCAGATCTCGCCGCCCGCGAACTCGCCGGGCGGAGTGTCGATCAGGCGCATGACCGACAGGGCGGTTACGCTCTTGCCGCAGCCAGATTCGCCAACCAGGCCGACCGTACCGCCCAGCGGGATCTCCAGATCGACGCCATCCACGGCCTTGACCACGCCGTCCATGACGTGGAAGTAGGTCTGCAGGCCCCGAATCGAGAGTAGCGGTCGTTCCGCCTCCTCTTGTCGTTCGGCTTCTTGTTCCATTTCGGTGGAGGCGACCTTCGGGCCTCTCCTCCGCTTGCGCCACCAGGCGTCGAGGTCGCCGCCCAGCCTGATCGCGCTGAAGACCGTCAGCAGCACGCCGCCGAGGGCAGCGACCAGGTAGGCCAGGCCGGGCGCGAGGATGAGCGTCCGGCCCTCGATCAGGTGGGGCCCGTTCAGCTCCGCGTGGCGAAAGGCGAGGACACCGACGATTGCCAGCCCGGCCAGGAGCGTGATCCCGGAGCGTACGGGTCGGGCGAGGTGCCGTCTGACGACCGCCACGACCAGGCCTGCGACCGCCAGACACGCCACGACCACGATCGCGGCGCCGGCGCCGCCGTAGCTGCCCGCCAACGGGACGGGCTGGGCATCCTCTCCGGTCGCCCCGGCCCACGGAAGGAATACGGCAGCAGCCGCCGTGAGGACGGCGACTACGAAGTAGAACTTGTCGCCTGACGACGCCCCCTCGTCTCGGATAGGCGGTGCAGGCTGCCCCGGCTGTGTCTGATTGCTCACTCGCGGCTCCTGGGATCGAGAGCGTCGCGCAGGCCGTCGCCCATGAAGTTGATGCCAAGCACGGTCAGCACGATGGCCAGCCCCGGGAAGAAGGCCCACCACCAGTTGCCGACGGTCAGGTAGTTCTGGGCGCTGGTCAGGATGTTGCCCCATGTCGGCTGGAAGTTGGGGTTGACGCCGTAGCCGAGGTAGCTGACGAAGGCCTCGCCGATGATGACCCCGGCCACCGACAGCGTGGTGGCGACGATGATGGGGCTCATGGCGTTGGGCAGGATGTGGCGGAAGATGATTCGGGCATCGCTCACCCCGACCGCGTGGGCCGCGTCGACGAAGGCCTCCGTGCGCAGGGTCAGGAAGAGGCTCCTCACCAGCCGGGCGATGCCCATCCAGCCCAGGAGGGCGAAGACCACCAGGATGACGCGCCAGTCGCCGCTGCCGAAGACCTTGGCGAAGAGGACGATCACGAAGAGCGTCGGCAGGCTCAGCAGCACGTCCACGAAGCGCATCAGGAGGTTGTCCACCAGGCCTCCGAAGTAGCCGGCGACGCCGCCCACGATGGCGCCGATGACGGCCGCGAAGACCGAGGCGCCCACGCCGATGAGCAGTGACAGGCGGGCGCCGTTGACCACCAGGGTCAGCACGTCAAGCTGCAGGCTACCGGTAGTCCCCAGGGGATGTCCCGGCGTCAGCGGCGGGCAGCCGTCGGAGGCCTTCAGCACGTCGGAGCCGGGGCAATACGCCACGGGGTAGGGAATAGCGAGCGGGTCGTACGGCAGCAGGAACGGGCCGACGATGGCCACGGCGCACATCGTCAGGAAGAGAGCTGCGCCGAACAGGGCCAGCCGGTGGCGCCGGAAGCGACGCCAGGCGAGCTGCCACTGGTTCAGCGAGACGAGCGCCACCTCAAAGTCGGCCCCCTCTGCTGGGCTGCCCAGTGTGATGTCGGGCTCGATCTCTTCGATGATGGGGCCGTGCGCCCCGGGCTTCGGTTTCATCCTCGTTCCCTAGTCGTACCGGACGCGCGGATCGACGACCCCATACAGGATGTCGGCCAGCAGATTGGCGAACACGACGATGGAGGCCGTGACCAGGAGGATGCCCATCAGAACGGTCGTGTCGGTGTGGCCTACCGATTGGATGAACTGGCGACCCATGCCCGGCCAGGAGAAGATGGTCTCGGTGACGATCGCCCCCGTGAACAGGAACGGGATCTCGAGGGCCATGTTGGTTACCACAGGCAGCATGGCGTTCCGCAGGGCGTGGCGGAAGACGACGCGCCTCTCGGGCAGCCCCTTGGCCCGAGCCGTCCTCACGTAGTCCTGGTTGAGCGCGTCCAGCATGCTGGAGCGGATGAAGCGCGAATCGTAGGCCACGCTCACCGCGACCAGCGTGAAGACGGGCAGAACCAGGTGCCGGGCCAGGTCGGTCAACGCATAGCCGGGATTCGAGGCGAAGAACTGCCAGTAGCTGTCCGTGCCGAAGATGGGCACGGTGCGAGCGTCCCACATGCCGCTGGCGGGGAACCATTTCAGCGGTGGCACGGCGAAGAAGGCTATCAACATCAGTCCCAGCCAGAACGTGGGCAGCGAGAAGCCGACGTAGTTGAAGATGGTGAAGGCTGAGTCGAAAGCGCTATACCGCCGCACGGCGGCGTACACCCCTGCGATGAAGGCCACGATGATCCAGATCACCCACGCCGTCCCGGTCAGGATCAGGGTGGGCGGGATCCTCTCCGCGATCACGTCCGCGACCGGCCGGCCATCGTTGATCGAGTAGCCCAGATCCCCATGGATCACGCCGTTGTCGCCACCCGGCAGGTCGATCTTGAGCCCCGCTACCTCCAGCGTGCCGTAGGGCAGAGCGTTGATGAGGAACGGCTGGTCGCCACAGGCGCCCAGCCACTTGCAGTACTGGATCGGCCACGGCTGATCCAGACCCCACTTGTGCTTGAAGGCCTCGATCTGCTCCTGCGTGACGCGCGGGTTCTGGGCGAACCTGCCGGCCGGATTGCCCCCGGCCAGGTACATGACGAAGAAGCAGGCGAACGAGATCCCAATCAGGACCGGGATGGCCTCGAGAGTCCGCCGGATGATGTACTTGAGCATCTACCCTGCTCAGTTAGCCAAGAGGGCGACGGGCCTTGGGGCCCGTCGCCCTCTGGATTGCGGTCTTGTTTCGTCTAGACCGGCGAGGTTACTTGACCCACCAGTCGACGATGTTCCACTCGCCCGCGAAGGTGGTCGGGTTGCCGGTGAAGTTCTGAATCTTGCTGTCGTGGAGCCAGACGTCCTGGCGAATGTACAGCGGCAGCTCGTACAGGTTCTTGTCCGGGTTCCCGTAGATGTCCTGGACGGTGAACATCGCCGCGCGAATCTTGTCGAAGTCGACGTTGCTCTTCACGATGTCGTAAGCCGCGTCGAGCTCCGGCAGGACGGTGCGGGTGATGTTCTGGCCGTTGTGCGGCGCCGCGTCCGGGATGCCGCTGGAGTGGTAGACGTTGTAGCCGCCGATCGGGTCGAGCGGCGACGAGTAGGCGAACTCGGCCACGTCAAAGTTGCCGTGGACCATGTTGCACTTGACGTTGGAGCCTTCGTCGTTCCAGGAGCCGAACAGGTTCGGCTGCGAGGGCACGGCGTTGACATTGGCCTTGATGCCGACGGCCTTGAGCTGCGACGCCACCAGGGCCAGCGTGTCCTGGCGAACCTGGCGGGTGGTCGTGCAGTACTCGAGCGACAGCGTCTTGCCGCCCTTGGCGTAGTAGCCGTCCGCACCCACCGTCCAACCGGCCGCTTCCAGCAGGGCCTTGGCCCCGGCCGGATCGGCCTTGATGCTGCCGCCGATGTCCTTGTAGTACCAGGTCAGCGGCGAGATGAAGTTGTTGCTGACCACGACGGTGCCGCCGAGCGGACCGGCAGCGATGGCCTCGCGGTCGGTGGCGAGCTTCAACGCCTTGATGATCGCAACGTAGTCGTCGCCGTACTTCTCCTTGATGGCCTTGTTGTTGTAGGCATGCAGCTCGTACACCAACGCCGGCTTGGCGAGAACCTGGTCGGCGGGGAGGTCCTTGAGCTTGGGCAGGTCGGAATCCTGCATGTTCTGTCCGACGTCGAACTCACCGGCCTTGAAGCCGAGGATCATCGAGTCGGCGTCGCCGTAGTACTTCCAGATCACGCTGTCGAGATACGGCGCATGGCCGCTGATGGTCGCGTTGTTCGGGTTCGGCTTGAGGGTGATCTGGGCGTCGGTCTTGACCTCGGTCGGGATGTACGGACCGCTGTACACGCCGGACGCAAGATTGCCCATCGGGTACAGGTCACTCGTGGCCTTCGCCACCGGGACAGTCTTGAGGTAGTGCGCCGGCAGCAACGGGGCGACCAGACCCAGGTAGCCCGAGTAGAGGGCCTTGTAGTGAATGACGCAGTCGGTACCGGTACCACCGTCGACGCCGGTGATGTCCTCCCAACCGGTGGTCCCGCCGACCAGGCCGGTCTGGGCCTTGTCCATCTGCCATTCCCAGGTGCCCTTCACGTCGTCGCACATGATCGGCTGGCCGTCTGACCACTTCATGCCGGGCTTCAGGCTGAACTTCACGTCCATGCCTGCGCCGACGAGTGCGACGCCGCCGTTGGCCTGAGTCGGGACGCCGGTCGTGAGGTCAGGGATGTACTTGAGGTCGGCGGTCACGATCCACAAGTTGTTGAACATGCTCTGAGCGGCCTCAACGTCCGTCAGCGCCTGGGCGTAGTAGACGTTGATGGTCTCGGGGAACTGCCACTCGGCAATGACGACGCTGCCACCGGTCTTGGTGGGGGTAGTGGGCTTGTATGTCGTGTTGGTGATGTCGACCCCAGCCGGCGTCGGCGAGACAACTGGGGTGGCAACAGGGGTTGGCGTCGCTGCCGTGGTTGGCCCGGCCGTCGGCGTGGCCGTCGAGCTGGAACAGGCGCTCGCCACGATTGCCGCGATGGCGAGGAGGCCGGTAAGCCGTGTACGCATGCAATGGTCCTCCCAGTGAGTTAGCTCCCCCGTTCGGTGGGGCGGCTGCGGCGACCGTCGAATCGGAACGTCAAAGCTCCACGAGTCCGTCTCGTCTGCTGTCTGGGCTCTGGGAATCGAACGAAATTGGGCGCATTCGGGCCGCCGTATTGATCGTTACTATGCGGATACCTCAGAAACGTGTCAAATGCCCGCAGCTTCGGTAGATCCACCTCCTTCGGTGCTCGGACGGCACGCCGGACGAGGCGGCTCCGGGCGACTGCACACAACTGGAGAGCGCCATCTGGCCGCCAGATATGGAGTAGATATCTGCCGTGCCCTGCAGCGGCACGGAACTGACCGCTCGCTGAAGCGAGGCGCAGCGATCATGAAAGCGAAGCCCGTCCGCCAGTCGCGGCGAGCCCGGGAGTGGAGCCGCGGAAGCCAGCTCCTGGTCCGTATTGCGGTCCTCCTGACTGATGCCTGGCGCCGCTATTCCGGGACCCGACCAGCCCTGCGAGTAAGCCGGCTGGACCCAATGCGACAATCCGCAGCGGTCCCTGCCCTCCCGGGAGCATGGCACCGCTTCGCGTGATGGGCCTAACTTACACCTAACTGCTGAGTCGCCATTTCCGCGTGCCCGCCGGTGCGCACCCAGGGCTCTTCGGCAGCCATCCACGCATTCGCCCGGCGGGGCGGCGCGGATCGATCAGTCCGGACCGGGTGTCCCCCTGCCGGCAGCGGACGCGGATTGGGCAAGGCGTTCGTCCGTCATGCTCGAGGACGGTAGGGTCCTCGTCGAGCAGACGACCGGTAGCGGGGCAGGGGCGCTGCTCCCGCCTGGCCATCGAGCATGAGGAGGCGGGCCCGGCCCTGCCCCGCGATTAGCCGACCCACCAGTCGCCGATGTTCCACTCACCGCCGCCGATTGCGGGGTTGCCGGTGAAATTGTGGAGGCCCGTGCCGACGAGCCAGACGTCCTTTCGGAAATAGAGTGGAAGCTCGTACGTGTTCCTGTCCGAGCCGTAGATGTCCTGGATCGCGGACATGGCATCCTGGACTCGGTTGAAGTCCGCGCTCGCCTTGACGGTGCCGTACGCCTCGTCGAGTGCGGGGGAGGCGATCCGAGTCACGTTCTCGCCGGTGTTCGGTGGGTTGTCTGGGATCTCGTCCGACCGGTACACGTAGTACTGGATGAGCGGGTCGACCGGAGGCCACTCGTAGGAGAACTCGGCCACGTCGAAGTTGCCGTGGCGAAGGTTGCACGGCGTGTCGGGCTTGCTGCCGCTCCAACGGCCGAACAGGTCCGTATCCGGCCCCGTGTTCACGTTGACCTTGATGCCGATCGCCTTGAGCTGCGAGGCTACGAGCTTGAGTGTGTCCATTCGCACCTGGCTCTTGTTGGTGCAGTAGGACAGCTCAAGGAGCTTGCCCCCTTTCGAAAGGTAGCCATCGGGGTTCTTGGTCCAACGGGCGTTGGCGAGAAGGGTGGAGGCCGAGGTTGGATCGGCGGTCGTCGAGCCCCCGAGATCCTTGTAATACCAGGTGAGCGGCGAGATGAAGTTGTTGCTTACCGTGACATTCCCGGCCAGTGGCCCGCTGGCGATGGCCTGACGGTCCGTCGCGAGCTTGATGGCCTGGATGACGATGGTGTAGTCAGCCCCGAACTTGTCCTTGAGGCTCTTGTTGTTGAAGGCCTGGAGCTCATAGGCCAGCGAGCCGTGGACGACCTGCTGGCTTGGGTCGATTCCCGCCAGCGCCGGGATATCGGCATTACTGAGGCCCTGGCCGACGTCGTACCCACCGGCCTTGAAGCCGGCGATCATCCTGGCGGCGTCGGGGTAGTACTTCCAAGTGACGGACCCAAGCCAGGGCACGTGGCCGCTGATGGTCTGCCACCTTGGGTTCGGGACCAGCGTGATCTGAGCGTGGGCTTTGGCAGCCGTCGGGATGTACGGGCCGCTGTACACGCCGGAGCTCGGATTGCTCAGCGGGTACAGCTTGGTCGGAGCGTCCTTGACCGGGACGGTGGCGATGTAGTGGGCGGGAAGGACCGGCGAGATCAGGCCGAGGTAGCCTTCGTACACCTTCGAGTAGTGGATCACGCACGTCGTGCCGGTTCCACCGTCGATGCCGGAGATGTCCTCCCAGCCGGCGGTTCCGCCGACGAGGCCGCCATTGGCCGGATCCACGTTCCACTTCCATGTCGCCCTGACGTCGTCGCAGTTGATCGGCTGGCCGTCGGACCACTGCATGTTGGGCTTCAGGAAGAAGACCACGTCCATACCCGCGCCCTTGAGCACGACGCCGCCGTTGTCGACGGTCGGAACGTTCGTCGCCAGGTCCGGGGCATAGCGCAGGTCGGGGGTGACTGCGAGCAAGCCGTTGAACATGCTGCTCGTGACCTCGAAGTCGGTCTCGACCTGCGCGAAGTACGGGACGAGAGTGTCCGGATACCGCCACTCGGCAACAACGACCTTGCCGTCAGTCGTGGCAGCGGGCGTGGCCTTGTACGTAGATCCGGTCAGCTGGACGCCCGCCGCAGTCGGCGAGGCGGCCGGCGTGGCCGCCGCCTGGGTCGGGGTGGCCGCCGCCCGGGTCGGGGTGGCCGAGGGCGTGCTCGTGGATGACGAACAGGCGCTTGCCACCAAGACCGCAACCGTGAATACGCCGCCTAGACGCTGACGCATCCGTGCGCCTCCCTAGTGAGTCCACCCAACCCTGTGCCAGGCGCCATTGGCCTCTCGCCCTCCGTCAAGCAGCCGGAAACCGACACCACTTGCATCCAGACCATGGCGGACTGTCGGGACGCTACTGGGCCGCACTATGCCGAGACACCGTTGGAGTGTCAAACCGGGGGCAGGTGCGCCGGACCTCAGTCGGGACAGGGCGTCTGGCTGCCGGTCATCGTTCGCCACCGCAGGTTGGGCTGGCGCGCGGCCGTCGTCTCGTCCAGTCGCCGGACCGGCGAGTCGTGAGGGGCCGAATGCAGCAACTCCGGATCGTCCCGGGCCTCGGCGACGATGTGCCGAAGCGCATCGACGAAGGCATCCAGAGTCTCGATCGTCTCGGTCTCGGTCGGTTCGATGAGGAGCGCCTCCTCGACGGTCAGCGGGAAGTAGATCGTCGGCGGATGGAAGCCGTAGTCGATGAGCCGCTTGGCCACGTCCAGCGTGCGAATCCCCGTCTCCGCCTTCAGGCTCGCGGACGACGCCACGAACTCGTGCATGCAGTGCCTTTCGAACGGCACGTCCAGAGTGCCGGCCAGGCGGGTCTTGAGGTAGTTGGCCGCCAGCACGGCGTCATCGGAGACCTCGCGAAGCCCTGGAGCACCGTGGGCGCGAATGTAGGCGTAGGCGCGAACCAGGACGCCGGTGTTCCCGACGAAGGCCCGCACCCGCCCGATGCTCTGCGGCCGCTCTCCGGGGCCCTCCAGGCGGAACCTGCCATCTGCCTCGCGAAGGACCCGGGGCGAGGGCAGGAACGGCATGAGCGCCTCCCCTACCCCAACCGGTCCCGCGCCGGGACCGCCGCCGCCGTGGGGGGTGGAGAACGTCTTGTGGACGTTGATGTGCATGACGTCGAAGCCGGCCTCGCCGGGCTTGAAGCGACCCATGATGGCGTTCAGGTTCGCCCCGTCCATGTATGCCAGCGCACCGGCCGCGTGAACGGCCTCGAGCAGCTCGCACAGGCGCGATTCGAAGAGGCCGAGGGTTGAGGGGTTGGTGATCATGACCGCGGCCGTGCGCGGCCCGAGGGCCGCTGTGAAGGCCGCGATGTCGACGCCGCCATCGGGAGCGGAGGGAATGGTGACCGTGCGGAAGCTCGCCATCGAGGCGGTCGCGGGATTGGTGCCGTGGGCGGAGTCCGGGACGAGGACCTCTGTCCGCTCGAGGTCGCCGCGGCTCCGGTGATAGGCCCGAACCATCAGGATGCCGGTGAGCTCGCCCTGGGCGCCGGCCGCCGGCTGAAGCGTCACCGCCTTCATGCCGCCGATCTCGGCGAGCGCGCCCTCCAGTTCCCAGAGCAGCTGCAGCGTACCCTGAGCCAGCTCATCGGGAACCAGCGGGTGGAGGGCGGCGAAGCCCGGGAGCCGGGCCGCCCACTCGTCGATCTTGGGGTTGTACTTCATGGTGCACGAGCCGAGCGGATAGAAGCCCGTGTCCACCGCATAGTTGAGCCCGGAGAGGTTGACGTAGTGCCGGGTGAGCTCCGGCTCCGAGACTTCGGGCAGCCTCGGCCCCTGGGCACGCAGCCGATCGGCAGGTATGCGCGCCAGGGCATCCTTGGGCGGATGGGGGATCTTGCCGCCGCCACGCCCGGGTCGGGACCGCTCGAAGATCGTGGGACCGAGGCGATCGCCGGCGGCGGTCATCGGGTCGCTCCCCCGGCGGGGTGACCGCCCGAGGCGGTCGGCCGGCCGCCAGCCAGACCCTCCGGGCCCAGCTGCCGTCCCCGCTCGATCTCCTCGCCCAGGGCCCGACC
>Ga0187886_1002910_pt1 | contig 13239 bp, 14 predicted proteins | sample June2016WEW_20_1_FD_133001 | JGI IMG/M metagenome (GOLD analysis project Ga0187886, IMG submission 133001) | Peatland microbial communities from SPRUCE experiment site at the Marcell Experimental Forest, Minnesota, USA - June2016WEW_20_150 | ecosystem: Environmental > Terrestrial > Soil >...
ACGAGACAGTCTTCCATGCTATCCGCGGTCGATTCTATGTCCTCAGCCACCTTCGTTCGTTGGGTTACCTTGTAGCTGATCTTATCCGAGTGGATTAGAAGAAGTCGAATTCGACATCCCCCCCTTTTTTTGATTGCATTCGATCAATCGACACGTGTCACCTTAACCGTGCACGATCTGTTCGTACATGACTTTATGTATGACTCGAATGATGAGCGTGCAGTTGCCGGCATATTTTGTCCTTTTATGAACGTTCAATAGCTTGCATATCGTACAGGACGTTGATTATAGTCGTGTCATGAGCTACGACAACGTGAAGGCAAGATCAATTTTTAGGTTAAAGCATGAGTGAACAAGTGGATACCCTTTTTGAAGCGTTGTTCGCGCTCACCGATCTGAGGGTGCTGCTCAGAGAGACAGCACCCCTGCACAAGTTGAACGAGAAACAACGAGCTCAGGCGCTTTACATGGTTCTTCATGCAAAAGAAGCCCTGTCGAGACTGGAAGGAGTTTTCGAGCATGAAGATCGCAAATGATATACCCGTCCGCGAGGTCGAAGAGAACTATATCAATATTCAACCGATCCAAGCGGCGGGTCGACTCACCGGCGACGCGATGAAGGCGCTTATCGCTTACGGCGACGGCTATTCAACGTGCGATCAATGCCGCAAGCCTTTTCGGCTCGACAAGATCACGAAGCCGGCTATCGCGGGATTTCACAGCGATCTCGCCAACTTCCTCAACATGGACGAAGCGCGTGTCACGCCGGGGGCGCGACGTGCCTTTCAAGCCGTCTGCCTCTCACTCGCCGAAAAGGGGGACACTGTTTTGGTTTCCGCCCTGGCACACTATACCGAGTTTTTGGCGGTTGAGAATGCAAAGGCAATCGTGAAAGAGGTCCCTCTAAACAAGCATAACGTCATAACCGGCGACGCCGTTGCGCAGAAGATAGAGGAGGTAACGCGCGAACAGGGCAAGGCGCCCGCACTCGTCATGCTCGACCACTTCGATTACTCGTTTGCAAACGAGCATGATATCGCAGGGGCGGCAAAGGCAGCCCACCAGTACGACATTCCTATCCTCTACAACGGCGCGTATACCGTTGGCATCAAGCCGGTCGATGGTAAGGCGCTCGGCGTCGATTTCGTCGTAGGGAGCGGGCACAAGTCGATGGCCTCTCCAGCGCCAAGCGGTGTATTGGCAACCACTGCCGAGTATGCGGATCCGGTTCTTCGCACGACGCAGATGATCGGCGACGTCACGGGGCGCAAGTTCGGTATTAAGGAGGTCGAAATGCTTGGCTGCACGCTCATGGGGGCAAACATCCTTGCCATGATGGCCTCATTTCCGACTATCGAGCGGCGTGTCAGTGATTGGCAGGATTATATAACTAAGTCGAACTCCGTAATCGACGCCCTCCTCAGCATCAAGGGCAACAAATGTTTGAGCGAGTACCCGCGCAAGCACACCCTAACGAAAGTGGATACCTCTGGCAGCTTTGATAAGATCGCCAGGGACCACAAGCGACGAGGGTTCTTCTTCAGCGACGAGCTGAAACAGCGCGGCATCGTCGGCGAGTTTGCTGGCGCAACGCGCACGTGGAAGCTCAACACATACGGCTTGACGTGGGACCAAACGTCGTGCGTCGCAGATGCCTTTAAGGAGATCGCCGAGAAATATGAACTGTTGTAGCACATGAGTGAAACAGATAGGTCATCAAAGATCAGGCCGCGATGTGAGATAATCGTACAGTACGTCCTTCCGGCGATACGAGCGGAAATGGCGCTACGAATGAAGGACGAGGGAATAAGCCAAGCGCAAATCGCGCGAATACTCGGCGTTACGCCTGCTGCTGTTAATCAATACGTTAAAAGCAAGCGCGGAACTGTAGGACAAGATACCGAGGTGCTCGAGGTGATCGACGATTACCTTGAAGAATACAAAGACGATCCGGATGCGCTTTCAACGCACCTCTGTGACGTGTGCAATAAAATCAAACTAGTTTTTGATAAGCGTGCCGCGGAAGAGTCGCCAAATTCGGGCTGTTGCTCCTAAGGTGGTCCACTCTCGTCGTCGTTCTGAAGCCGCTGCGCAGATCTGGTACGGGTTGGCAAGATCGAACGAGCACATAAACAGTTATTCCGCTAAACGGTAGAGACTTTGTCTCGCATCCTGGATGTGGAAGATACGAGTTACCAATCCGCCTTCTTTCAGCCTCTTTACCGCATATCTCACCGTTCGGTAAGGTAGGTACGTCTCCCTTTCGATGCCAGTCAGGGTCATTGTCCCGTTTTGCTCAAGCGCCTTGAAAACTAGTTTCACGCTGGGCGGATACTCACGTAGTTTCCCGGTCACGTTTTCGGGGTTATTTGATCTATCGTTTACGGTGATTGCAGCAGCAACGCCATTCATGTTCATCACAATTCAATTAACGGCGTTAATAATATATAATATTTTCCAACGATTAAGCTTTGTTTAAAAACTACCCTCTGTTTAAAAAGTCAAGCTTCTGTTTAAAAAGTGCAAAGGTTAGCATGGTAACAAAGGCATTCATCGAGGATACCTTTTTAGGCGATAAGACAACTAATGACTTGGAATCAGATATGACAGTTTGCATAGCAGCGATTTGTGAAAAAGGAAATGAAATTATTTTCATGTCAGACCGTTTGCTTACTTCTAGTGGGTCATTAGTAGAGTTTGAGCACAGCACGTCCAAAATCAGACAATTGACAGAGAATTGTTCAGCAGCCTACGCAGGAGATACGCAAGCATTTACTGAACTTTTCGAGCGAGCACGACTCAAAACAGATGAGATTGAAAACGTTACAGTCTCTGACGTCGGCAAATGCGTCCACAAAGCTTTTTTTGAATTGCGACGGGAAAAAATAGAAGACCGTATCTTAAGACCGAGAGGCTTCCGAGATTTCGAAGAGTACCTTGAGCGACAACAGCAATTAGTACGAGAGGTCGTATTGATGATAGAAGGTCAAATAGACGAATTTGAGCTCGGTTTACACGTTTTAGTGGCTGGCGTTGGAGAGGACGGAGCTCATATCTACAGTATTAAAGACCCATGCGATTTTAAAATATTCGATGACATTGGTTATCACGCAATTGGAATAGGTGCTCGTCATGCTTTGACCCACCTTATGGTGAAAGGTTACGACAAAGACACTAACGTTTCTAGAGCGATGCTGGCAATATATGAAGCAAAAAAAATTGCGGAAAGCGCGCCAGGAGTTGGGCCAAAAACTACCATAGTAAACATAATGAAAACAGGGCCTTATGTGCCAAGCGATGAGCAAATCGGGGGTCTCAATGGGCTTTATAAGCAGAAAGTCAAAGACGTGCTGGAAATAGAAGAAAAATGGGGGAAAAAGCTAGATGAAATCGACGAAAAAGTATCCAGTGGTAAACGCTGATTTGACTAAAGCGAAAGTACACAAGAATTATACAGTTTCAACTTGGGAATATGAGAAGAAGCTGTCTCAAGTTATGAGGAAGAAAAAGGAAAAAGAGCTAAATAAGAAGCTACAAGCCCTTAATCTTTGAATAGCTCAGTCACTCAAGGCTTTCTTAGCCTTCTTTTCTACTTCTTCTACCGTCGCCCCATATACCACGAAGCTCTTTGATTTGTGCTCTTTTCTATCACTGACGGTAACTGTTATCGACTTGGGCTTTTCCAGTTTACTCATATGTTAACATTAGTGTTAACAAACTATTTATACTTTAGCTACAGTATAGTATGTGTTAACAAAAATGTAAACATAAAAGTAGGGGGTAAAAATGCAAGCTCAAGAATTGTTGGATGCGCGGAAAGCAAGGGGATTTGAGATTGTACAAGCTGGTCAAATCAAAAAGAACGGCAAAGGATGGTTAGTCCCTTCTCAGTCAAACGGCAACTCATACAACGTCGAATTCTCGGAGTTTGAACACCAGCACTCTTGCACGTGCGCTGACTATCAATATCGCAAAATCAAGTGCAAACACATCTTCGCTGTTGAACTCATCGTTACCGAAGAGATAGATGAACACGGCGCGGTTACACAGACGGTTACGAAAAAAGTAAGCTACACCCAAGATTGGACTGCCTACAATCTCGCGCAAACGCAGCAAAAAGGACTTTTCATGCAGCTACTTCGAGACGTTTGCAGCTCGATACCGCAACCGGAATACACATTTGGCAGGCCGAAGCTGCCTTTAGCTGACATGGTCTTTGCCTCTGCGCTGAAGGTTTTCTCTACGTTTTCACTAAGGCGCTTTATTACTGACGCTAAGACTGCCACTGAAAAGAGATACATCACCAAAGTGCCTTCCTATTCGACCATCGGCGTATACATGGAAAAGCCTGAGCTGACGCCGGTCATAAGAGAGCTTATTAAGATAACGAGCCTCGCTCTAGCCTCTGTCGAGAACGACTTCACGATTGACAGCTCAGGGTTTGGCACGTCGCGCTTCGTAAAGTGGTTTGACCACAAATACGGTAAGGAAGTTGATACAAGAGCGTGGGTAAAGGCGCATCTCGTCTGCGGCGTTAAGACCAATATCGTTACCGCCGTTGAACTGACGATGACCAATGAGCACGACAGTAAGTTTCTTCCGGAGCTTATTATGCAAACGGCGCAGAATTTCAACATTAAAGAGCTGTCGGGAGACAAGGCATATTCTTCAAGGAAAAACTTACAGCTCATCGGCGACTTGGGAGCTATGCCTTACATTCCTTTCAGAAAGGGAACGACAGGACTATCTAAAGGTTCAACGGTGTGGAAGAAGATGTATCATTATTTTGAGTTCAAGAATGAAGAATTCTTAGAGCACTACCACAAGCGGAGCAACGCGGAGACGACGTTTCATATGATAAAGAGCAAGTTTGGAGATGCGGTAAGAAGCAAAACGGAAGTGGCTCAGGTTAATGAAGTGCTGTTAAAAGTGTTGTGTCACAATATCTGCGTCGTGATACAGGAGATGTTTGAATTAGGGATTGAGCCGAGCTTTTTCGGCTCTTAACTCTCATTTTTTAGCTATTTTTTTGAACCGAAACTTTTAATATTTGGTAATACCAATAATATAACCAAAGGTATAACTAATGAAAGTAGCGAAACCACGTTGGGGTGAAGTCACAATTAAAAAACAAGGAGCGGGAAAAAACAGATTCGACCGGACAAAATCCTTTAGTATAGAACAGACAAGCACGAACTATACACTAGAGGAATATCTTGAAATCTTGAAGCTATCAACGAACTTGACTGAAAAAATGGGATTCGTCGAATTGAAGGCGTTGTTCAGCTCCTTATAGAACCGTTTGGAAACACTTATCAATCTAATTAGTGATTGAATTTGCAAAATAGTCTGTTGTTATAGGTATGACCAAAAAATCCCCTCACATCGATGTAGAGCCAGAAGTGCTCAAATGGCTGCGTAAGAGTTCAGGCTGGACGATTGATGATGTGAGCAAGCATTTACACGTATCTACCCAACTTGTCTCATATTGGGAAACTGGCGCGAGGCAACCCACATTTAATCAAATAGAAAATTTAGCGCGAGCGTATAAACGACCCTCTGCCGCGTTTTTTCTTGCTGAGCCTTTTGAAGAGCGTCCACTTCCTTCTGATTTTAGAAGTTTTTCGAATGTCCCTTCACCTCCTACAAAAAAGACGCTCCGTGCAATTCGCAAAGCGCGTGATTTGCAGTCAATTAGCAGCGAATTAATGGAGAACCTAGATATTGAGACCAATGCAGAAGTCAGGCGATGGAGCGTACTGGGTGATGTCGAAAAAATAGCGCGCACTGAAAGAAATGATGTCGAAATCCCCTTTGATGAGCAATTTCGATGGAAGTCTGGATATGAGGCTTTCAACAGATGGCGAGAAGTTATAGAACTTAAAAAAATCGCTGTTTTTCAGTTTCCGATGGAAGAAATCCGAGGTTTAAGCTTAACAGATGTATCACCTAGTACAATATTAGTTAATTCTAAGGATTTGATAGAAGCGCGTATTTTCACGCTTCTTCACGAGTACGCACACGTCTTGTTACATGAACCCGCTTTATGTACTCCTGAAAATCCGATTGTTATTGGACGCGGACAAGATTTTGAACGCTGGTGCAATAATTTTGCGGGCGAGTTTCTTATGCCATTCGAACAGATAAAACAGGATTTTGAACAGTTCGGTATTGCTAATTATAGTCAAATAGCAAGAAAATACAAAGTTAGTCTCTCGGCTGTCCTTACGCGGCTGCTTGTTCGAGGACTAATTTCACGAGACTTGTACGAATCTGAGCTAAACACCCTAAGACAAAAAGAATTAAAAAAAGAGCAAAGCAAACTAGAGAAAAAACTGCAAGAGCCAGAGGAAGTATCCGACGACCGTGATGGCGGAGAGAGTTTAGCCCGTCGAGCTTCAAGGGAAAGAGGGAAGACATTCATTTCCTTAGTGCGTGAGAACACGCATCAAGGGCTTATTACACATAGCGACGCTCTAGACTATCTGAATGTGAAAATCAAACATCTAAAAGAGCTGCAGATTTAATATAAGAGCATGAGATGGCGGATAATGTCTTCTATGTTATCGATACGTCTTCTATTGTCCATATGGAAGTCACTTATCCTCGAAGCAATTTTCCGAACGTTTGGAACAAGTGTGCAAGGTTGATAAATCAGCGCAGATTAGGCGCCCCCGATGTTGTTTTTGTTGAACTTAAACGTCAAGATGAGTTAGTTGTAGGTTCACTTCTCGAATGGATAGAGATGCACAAGAATCGATTGTTTTACTCGCCAACTGACGAAACCACACGACAAGTGTCCAAAGTTATGAAACAGTTCAAGCATTTAATATCACGGACAAGTGAATTGGAAAAAGCAGACCCGTATATTGTCGCTATGGCTCGCGAACGCGCTATGAATCCAACTTTTGACAATCGTGAGATAATTGTCGTAACTAACGAAAAAATTTCAAAGCCATCACAGAAAGATAGGAAAATACCCGGCGTTTGTGCGTTTTACGATTTGAAATGCATTGATTTGCTTGATATGATAAAACAAGAAGGTTGGGTTTTTCACTAGTTAAGACTGATGCTAGATATTTCACCTGTTTAAAAAGTCTAAGTTGTGTTTAAAAAGTCGCGTCATTTTACCACTTATTAAACAAAGCCCAACGATTAGGCTTTGTTGCATAACTCCCTTCTGTTGCAAAAGTAACAGTTGTGTTGCAAAAGTCGATGCGAAAAGTGACTTCTGCAACAAAGCCCAAGGATTATCGCTGTGCTACGCACCCCACCTCAACATCTTTTCAAGGGCCTCTTTAACGGCCGCACGAAGTTAGTCCTGCGTAAAACCTTGGCAAATCGATTCTCTCGTGTCAGTTATAACAACTACAGTCGCAAATAATTAAAAAAGCCTCAGTGGAAAAAGTCGAGTCTTTTCAGCCTCTCTCATACGTGATCTGTCACTGCGAAACGACGCAAAAATATGCACACAAACCGCCGCTAAAGATCCCGGTGAGGCATCAGATCACAGCCTGTGCACGGGGCGCACATCGTCTTTGCTATGTCAGCTCGCAGGCCATGCTTATCGAGGAGTTCGCGCTCCTTTCGCGCTAGTCGCAACAGCCGTTCTGCATCAGGTCGTCGCATTCCCGTCTCTGCCCGCAAAGGATGCTCAACGACGGCTCTTAGTATCGGTATTACACCTATTTTGATCAGTTCGCACATGCCGTTGATAATTGAGACATCATCCTCTGCCAAGCCGACGAGGATATTGGAAAACACTTTGTTTCGGCCGAAAATCTCTACTGCGTCTCTTAACGCTCCTAAAATGAAGTCGAGTGAGAGCCCAGGGCACATCTGCTCAAAGAGCTGACGATCCATCGTCTCGACGTTGTACTTGATTTCGTCAGCTCCCGCTTCTTTTAACAACTTAGTTGAATTAGGCGTTGGATAAACGGATACGCCGATCGGCAGATCGTATTTCTCTCTCAGGGTGTGAACGATAGCTGCGATCCGCTCGACTTCGTGTTGCGCTGACGTTTCGACACCGGAGGTCAGCGCGATAGCTTTTAGCTCGCTTGCGAGTTTTGGATCGGCAAGAATTCGTGAAATCGTTGTCTCAACATCACTCTGGCTCTTTACTGAACCTCCAAGAAGCGGCACCGGGCAGTACTTGCAGTCGTATATACATACTTCGCTCACCGTGATGTACGCTTGTCCGGGGCAATGAGCGATGGCATCTTCAAGAGATCCGCGGACGATCTCTTTTTCGTGGTCGCGGATAACTACTTGATTCCCTTCAAGCGATGCCTTAAGCCGAGAACCGTGTTTTACACCCAAGCGTACACGATGGCCGTTAAATCGCAAAAAGAACGACGTGAGTCCGGCACCCGGGCCCGAAGCAGGGGTTGTAATGCGCCCAAGTATACGCTCATCAATATCCACACCTCCCTCTGCAATAAGAAAAGCTTTCGTCTCCGCGCTCTTGTCCACCGTTTGTGCCCCCATTAATGCCTTTGACCAGCCGCCAGCAGCAGGAGGTTATAGACTGCCCACCGCTGCTTCGATTCTGCTCAATGCTTCCTCCAGGACAGCCCGAGGACAAGCAATGTTCATTCTCTGGAATCCTGCTCCGCCAGCACCGAAGACAAAGCCGTCATCAAAACCTACTCTGGCCTTCCCCCGCATAAAGCTCCTTAATGCCATGCTGTCCATTCCCAGTTCCCGGCAGTCAAGCCAGACAAGATAAGTCCCATGCGGCTTGATGACTTTGATTTTCGGTATGTTCTTCTCAAAGTATTCAGTCGCAAAGTTAAGGTTGCCCTGCAGATAAGGAAGAAGCTGTTCTAGCCACTCGTCCCCGAAACGGTAAGCGGCTTCAAGCGCCGTCAAACCAAAAATATTCGGCCCAGGCTGTATACCAGTTCTAGCGTTTAGGAAATCATTCCTAAGTCTCTCGTTGGGGATGATAATGGAAGACGCCTTGAGCCCGGCGAGATTAAAGGTCTTGCTAGGTGCCATGCAGACCACACAGTTCTGTTCAAACTCCGGTGAAATTGAGGCAAAAGGAGTGTGTGTGCATCCATTGAAGAGTAGTTCGCAATGGATTTCATCGGAGATAACTTTGGCTCCGTGGCTGATGACAATCTCCCCCAGCCGGCTCAGTTCCTCCTTGTTCCACAAACGCCCTACTGGGTTGTGTGGGTTGCTCAAGAGGATAGCCTTTGTTCGGCTAGGAGAGAGACCCATACCAGCTCTGGGCTGGAAACTGTCTTCAAGGCCTGCATAATCCATCTCATAGCAGCCGTCTATCAGTTTTAGTTCGTTGTTCACGATGTGACATCCGCTGGACGTCACTGCCGAGAAAAAGGGATAGTAGACCGGCGGCTGCAGGATGATTTCGTCGCCCGGACGGGCAAGAGCTCTGACCGCCGTATGGAGCGCAGGAATAACGCCGGGGGTAAAAACTACCCATTCGGGTTGGATTTGCCATCCAAACTTTCGCTGCATACGGTCAACTACGGCTTCGGTGACACGTGGGCCTGGCTGCGTATACCCGTAAAACTCGTGCTCCGCACGCTTCTTCAGCGCCTCGACGATCGGTTGGGCAACCGGGAAATCCATATCGGCAACCCACATCGGAATGACGTCATCGCGACCAAATATCGCTCTAATGGAATCCCATTTGAGGCAGTTGGTATTACTTCTGTCATATATGCGGTCAAAATCGTATTTCATTAGTTAGTCCTCCAAAAGCGTCAATGAAGCTAAACACGCACAAAATACGACGCTAATGTTATGCGCTGCGGGAAGGGTATACTTACTCCTCAAATGTTGATTGTCCAGCAGATCAATGGTGATTTGCCGATTACTAATTCATAGCTCTGTCCAAAAACGCTTGTACCAATCGATGGTTTCCTTTAATCCATCTTCCAGCGAAATAGATGTTTGCCATCCTAATACCCTACGGGCTTTGTTAGTGTCCAAACGTTTGAATGTTGGAGTGGCTTTTTTCGGACCGTGAAACGCTGGTTCTCTCTCTTGCCCATCGTAGAGACGGCTAATCAATTGAACTAGATCCCTGACTGATATAGGGTACCCCCCGCCGAAATTGAAAGCTTCGCCGGAGGCGACGTCCATATTTTCTGCCACTGCCAAATAACCTCTAGTCATATCCCGAATGTTAAGATAATCGAAGGTTGAGGTACCATCATCTCGTGCTCCAAAATCAAAAGGACGATCGGTAATAATATTGGCAATGGCCGTAGGAACGATTGTGCTAAAATTAGTATTTCCCGGTCCGTAGGTGTTAATGAAGCGACATACTGCTGCCTTCATTCCGTAGGTTTTTGCATAGCACCGGACAGCGATGTCACCAGCAACTTTAGACGGAGTATAAATATTTGCAGCTACAAGAGGGGGGGAATCTTCGCTAATTGGCTCATGCTGGTTGGTCGTACCATAAAATGCTCCGCTGGAAGCAAAGACTAGGTTTTTAGCACATGTAGAATTTCTGACTGCTTCCAAAACAGAGTATGTTCCCATGACGTTTACAGAAAGTGCCTCATACGGATGGACGTTGCTGATTGGCACGACCGGTTGAGCGGCAAGATGAAAGACCGTATCAATCTCAAAGCGTTCGAGACTGATTTTAAGAAGTTCCAGGTCTCTCACGTCCCCGCAAATATAATGAATGCTACTGGCCAGTCCCGTTAGTACCAAATACGAATTAGTTGGAGTCTCGCGATCCAGCACATAAACTCTGGCTCCTTTTTCTAATAGTTGCTGACACAAATGGGAACCGCCAAAGCCATATCCCCCAGTTACCAAGCATCTTTTCCCTCCCCAGAAGTCGCTTCCCGTGTCTTTCATCAAGCCCCCCCAATAACGAGTGGTTAACTGCACTTCCGGAACAACATATCCCCGATTGACTCGCCCTCTGTCATTGTACCACTTCGAGAGTTTGAGTTGCTGCCCCTGGGATAAACAGTCGCGAAATCACGAAGCCGACACCCGGAATCGAACCGGGATGAGCCGCTCTGCAGGCGGCTGCGTAGCCGTTCCGCCATATCGGCGCAGGTCGATGCATATCGACGCTAGGGTGTAGTGTTGCAACTGTCTTAACAACTGAGATCAAGACAAAATGTGCCGCAATTTGAAATGACGCGCTGAATGCGTAGCCGAGTGACTCACTTGTTCAAAACGCTAAGTTGCGTCTTAGGGGAACAATAGCTGTTCAAAGACCAAAACTGGCGTGAACCTATATGACCTCCGCCTCGCTGAGACGGAGTCTATTAAGAAAATATCAGCTTTTTCTTCTTTAATCTGGCTCAAGGGTTTCTTCAGCGGTTCAGCAGGTAGACCGCCGCATTCAGGGCAGTGGCGATGCTCACCCACGCAATGTAAGGCACCAAAAGGTATGACGCCCACTTTTCAACTTTGTAGAACTGATAGATAGTAGCGGCAATCAAAATCCACAGCGGGATAATGCTAAGCAAGCCGTAGAGTGTGTTTTGCAATCCAAAAAACGCGAACGTCCAGATAACGTTCACTGCAAGCTGTGCTGCAAAAAGGGCGATCCCCCTATCCCGCGTACGATTTCGCGGCGACCGCCATATGAGGAACAACGCGACGCCCATCAGTATGTATAAGGTCGTCCAGACCGGAGCGAATACCACGTTTGGAGGGCTGAACCAAGGCTTGTTCAGCGAAGCATACCACGTGGGGATTGAGTTGATCGTGAACACCGTAGATCCGAACCCGGCCAACAAAGGTACGGCGAGCGACACAAGCAGCTTGACGACGTCGACGGTTTTCATCCTTGCTAGGTGCAGTTACTCCCTACTTAGTATTTTTGTTACGTTCTTCAGGTCAACGATCAGCTTTTTAGAAGAGGACCTCATTCAAACGCCGGTTTGAGGTGGCGTAACACCAACAAAAAGCACGGCGTATGAGTTTAAGTCAATGTTCAGATACACGCTCGTATAAACAAAACGCTAAATCACTATGAGGGAGACGCAATGTCTGTGAAAGTTTTAGCCATAAACGGAAGTCCACGAACCAAATGCAATACCGCAACCCTATTGAATAATGCGCTTGAAGGAGCAGCTTCACAGGGAGCAGAGACCGAACTCGTTCATCTCTACAAACTCGATTTTAAAGGCTGCATAAGCTGTTTTGCCTGCAAATTGAAAAATGGCGAGAGCTATGGCGCGTGTGCCGTAAACGATGAATTAACACCAATTCTCAAAAAAGCTGAGGGAGCTGATGCCATTATCTTGGGCTCTCCTATCTACCTGGGAACGGCTACCGGCGAGATGAGATCCTTTGTGGAAAGGTTGATATTTCCGTACTTGGTGTATGACGCGAACCATTCAACGCTTTTTAAGAGGAGGATCAAGACGGGTTTAATTTACGCTATGGGTGCAAAAATAGACCAAATGAAACTAATGGGCTATGATCAGTCTCTCAATATCGTTGAACTGGTAATGAAGAGGATCTTCGGAGAAGCAGAATCGCTGTTTGTTACCGATACCTATCAATTTGACGATTATTCCAAGTATGAGTCATCATTGTTTAATGTTGAAGAGAAAGCGAAGAGACGAAAAGAAGAATTTCCAAAAGATTGTAAAAAAGCTTTTGACATGGGAGTTCGCTTAGCCCAAGTTCAAGGGTAGCCATGTAGAAGCAACACGCGACATCTTCGAATACATCGAGGTTTTCTCTAACCGTTTCGGGCTACATTCAGCTATCGGGTATGATACACCGGAAAACAACTAGAACCTAAGAAAAATTGTTTAAGCTCTCCCGCAATAATAAGAATATACGCTGGGGGCAGCGCCTGCTCTGTCTAGGCGCAAAGACGCCCGGCCTACACGTGCGATTTCTCGCTCTAAGCTCAGCGATTAGACGCAAACCGCAGCCGCAACAGAGAATAAGGTCGCGGTAAGCTTTTTTAAAGCCGACGGGCGGGCGACCAAGCAAAGGAGGATAACAGATCATTATGGCGAGTGAAACACCGGCCAAGAAAGGAAGTCAAAAGGACGCGCGAATAACGGTAAGTGAAAACGGGCCCTATGTTGTGTCAGGATGGATCCCCCTTGCCAAATTGACCATTAGCACGGATGCTGACGGCTATCCTGTCAGCTACGTGGAAGGCAAGGAATACCCTTTAACGGAGACATATGCTTTGTGCCGCTGCGGGAAGTCTCAGAGCAAACCATTTTGCGACGGAACGCACGCCAAAATACATTTTGA
>Ga0187886_1002911_pt1 | contig 13236 bp, 12 predicted proteins | sample June2016WEW_20_1_FD_133001 | JGI IMG/M metagenome (GOLD analysis project Ga0187886, IMG submission 133001) | Peatland microbial communities from SPRUCE experiment site at the Marcell Experimental Forest, Minnesota, USA - June2016WEW_20_150 | ecosystem: Environmental > Terrestrial > Soil >...
AGGCCGCCGGAGCTCAACAGTCCTGTCGCAATTGTTACACTGACTGTTCAGCCGTCTTAAGGTTTAAGATACATTTAAGCCAAAATTAACGGAGCTGAATAAATTGTATGAAGAGTGCTGAATAAAACGGCACTCTTCTTTTTTTATCAACAAATCGGGGACAGCATAGTCCGATAATTTTTTTGTGTAATCGTCCTCTATTATTACCAATCTCATACATAACAGACCGATAACTATAATTAGTCTATTGGCATTTGCCTAACATCCCAAATAAAACGGTATTTCTGCTTTTTTGGGGCAAAATCATTATTTTGCCTGATTTTACCGGATAAGGACCTTTCATAGTTAAACCGCCCTTCAAAATCACCGATTAAAACTATGACCATTGAGTTGAGTTATTGTCTTGATATTGCCAGTTGTTCGCAGCAATGATGCGATACAAGAAAAAGTAAACAAATGTATAAATATAATATTAGAAAATTCAAAATCTTAAAAGGGGAAAAAATGGCAGGAAAGAAAAATATCAGGCGATTGTTTTGGATTACTGCAATTTTGATAACCATCTTGTCCGGACCAGCTTACTCAGCGGAACCGCTTCCACAGGAACTGCAGCAACTAACTATCAAGCCGATGATTATCGAAATAACCCCATTTCCAGCAACAACCGTAGAAACAACTTTGGAGGTCACTAACTCTTCGGATGAGACACGATTAGTTCAATTTGATTTACACAGTCTGACTCAATCCAAGAATGCCGGCTGGCAGATTATTCCGCCGGAACTCGCCACTAAATCCGACCAGTCGCAATCCTGCGCAAGCTGGATAACTCTTAGTGAACCAAATATTATTGTTGGTCCTCACCGGCAGGCAGCAATAAAAATGAAGATGAAGGTTCCCCCGCGGGCAAAGGGATTTAACCTTGCCGGACTAACGGCTACACTTACACCTACGCAATCTCCGGGTGGCATCGGTATAGTCGTGCGCTTTTTAGTGCCCATTCTGGTTCAGATAAGGGCACAGGCGCTGCGAGAAAATGTGGTAGCAAGCGATGTCGGGATGGCGTTCAGAGAAGAGTCATCAAGGCTGCCGGCATCAACGCTTGTTTCGATGAACGTTAGAAACCAGGGCAAAGCCTACTCGAAGATTAAGGGCAGTGTATTAATAAAGAAACGTGTCGGGATGAACTGGAGACGGATTACGGAGACAACATTTAGAGAGGGAAAAATCATTCCGGGGGTAGAAGTGCAGTTGGAAACGGATATTGAGAGGCGATTGCCTTCGGGCAAATACCTGCTTTTGGGCCGGCTATCCGTTGGCGGCCGCTGGGCTAAACCGCTCGAGAAGGAGATAGATTTTACCGGCGACTCGACCATCACTCAGACGGCAACCGATGCGGCTATTGAGGTGGAACCGGCAAATATCTCCATTGAAGCCGAACCAGGCGCCACACGGACGATGACTATGATGGTAAGCAATGCTTCTAATACCGATGTTAATATCGCTGCCGGAGTAGATATTCCACCAACTCTTAAAAGTGTTGCTTTAGGCCAGTTGAGGGGTGAGGCGCTGGCTTGTCCGCTGTGGCTCAAGATAACGCCCGATAACTTCAAACTCCGGCCTAATGGGCGGCAGAATATACGAATTATTGCAGCAATGCCAAACTCTGAATTGCCTTATGCCAACTATTATGCAAGTCTCGACCTGCGTGCCAGCTACGGCGGTGGTCAGAGCGCCGGCAAGAAGAGCGCACTTATTTGCGTGCATAACAAAAAATTGAAATCCGAACCGCTGGCACAGGTAATGGGATTAACAATTACTGCGGAAAAAGCCTCTCGGAATATTATCAGGGCGACATTCGGCAATGTAGGAAACGTCCATTATAGTCCTAAATGCACGGCGACAGTCCTAAATACAGAAGGAAAAATAAAGGCTAAACTGCCGCTTAAAGGCGACATTAGTGCGATGTTCCCGCTCGAACTAAGGGAATTTTCCAATGTCCTTGATTTTTCAGGGTTTGATGCGGGTGTATATTATGTTGAAGTATTCCTGGATTATGGGACCGGACAGGTCGCACAGGGAAGAATGCCGATTCGCGTTTCTCTCGAAGGTTCGCAGAGAAATGTTGAAATTATTAACCCAGAAAAAGGAGCAGGAATGTAGATAAACTGCCAAATAAGGAAAAACTGGTATAGTCACCCTCAAATTTGGTCGATTGAGAACTGGAATGATAATTAAATCTGAAAAATCGTTAAAAGCTACTATAGGAAATTGAATGAAAGGTTGTGACCAGACCATTGGTATATAGGGTAAGGAGTCAACCATGTTGAAAAATACATTTAAAATTTTAATAACAGGAATAGTCCTCTTTATTATTCTGCCCGGCGCCTTTGTTATGGCAGGCTATAAAGCAGCCAAGATTACTTATACTATCTCCGGCTCGATAGGCGTAAACGGAGTTATGATGAATGGCTTGCCTGGCAATCCCGTTACCAATGAGAACGGTTATTATATAGCCACGGTCGAATACGGCTGGAAAGGCACAGTTACTCCCCAAAAAGAGGGTTATACTTTCGAACCAGTAAACAAGGTGTATGAAAAGGTTACCGGCAACCAGGATAACCAGAGCTACACTGCTACACTGATTACTTTTACTATTACAGGTTCAACAGGTCAAAGCAATGTAGTAATGAACGGTCTGCCGGGTGCACCGATTACTGATGAAAAAGGTAATTACACTGCTACTGTCAACTATGGCTTCAGCGGCACAATTACACCAACAAAGGAAGGATATATCTTCGACCCTGCTAATAAAATATATCAGCCTGTTAAAGCAAATCAAACAAGTCAGGACTACAACGCAAAACTTATGACCTTTACCATTTCCGGCACAACCGGAATGGATGGCGTTGCTATGAACGGTCTGCCGGGAAATCCTGTTACTAAAGACGGCGGCAAGTATTCAGCTACCGTTGATTATGGTTTCAGCGGCACTGTTACACCGGCAAAAGAAGGCTATACTTTTGAGCCGGCCAACAGAATTTATGCCAAGACCGCCGACAACCAGGCAAATCAAAGCTATACCGGAACTCTTATCACCCTTACCATTACAGGTTCAGCAGGTCAAAGCGGTGTTGTTATGAACGGCCTGCCGGGGAATCCTGCCAGTGATGCAGACGGTAAATATACTGCTACTGTCAACTATGGCTGGAAAGGCACAATTACACCGACAAAGGAAGGATATATCTTCGACCCGGCTAATAAAATATATGAACCTGTTAAAGCAAATCAGGTAAGTCAGGATTACGGCGCAAAACTGAAGACCTTTACCATTTCCGGCACAGCCGGTATGGATGGTGTTGTTATGAATGGTCTGCCGGGAAATCCTGTTACTAAGGATGGCGGCAAATATTCAGCTACCGTTGATTATGGTTTCAGCGGCACAGTTACACCGGCAAAAGAAGGCTATACTTTCGAGCCGGCCAACAAAATTTACGCCAAGGTTTCGGGCGACCAGGCAAATCAAAGCTATACCGGAACTCTTATCACCCTGACCATTACAGGTTCGGCAGGTCAAAGCGGCGTAGTTATGAACGGCTTACCCGGCAATCCTGTTACCAATGACAAAGGCAATTACACCGCCACTGTTAATTATGGTTTCACCGGCACAGTTTCACCGGCAAAGGAAGGATATATCTTCGACCCTGCTAATAAAATATATGAACCTGTTAAAGCAAACCAGGTAAGTCAGGATTATAGCGCAAAACTTAAGACCTTTACCATTTCCGGCTCAGCCGGTATGGATGGCGTTGTTATAAACGGTCTGCCGGGAAATCCTGTAACCAGCGGAGGCGGTTTATATACTGCCACTGTTGATTACGGTTTCAGCGGCACTGTTACACCGGCAAAAGAAGGCTATACTTTTGAACCGGCCAACAAAATTTATGCCAAGGTTACCGGCGACCAGACCAATCAGGGCTATACCGGAACTCTCATCACTCTTACTATTTCAGGCACAGTAAACATAAATAATGAACCGATTGAAGGTGTATTGATGCAGGCAGACAACGGCGGCGGTTCCGGTATTACTGATGCTAATGGGCGGTATTCTCTCACGGTAAACTATGGCTGGACAGGAACAGTAACTCCAACAAAAGAAGGTTATATGTTTGACCCGCCTAATAAAGCATATACTAATGTTACTACAAATATTAACGAGGACGAAACAAAAAAAGATACTGAACGTAAGACTGATGAGCAGAAACCTGCTGCTGCTTCAACTGAAGCCACAGAGCCTAAGATAGTCGAGCCGGCGGCAGAAGCTGCCCAGCCGACAGAGACTACCAAGCCAACTGAGACTACTGCACCAAAGGCTGAATCTTCACCCGTATCTGCTGCAACAGAAGCTACCGGCCAAACAAAGAATCCTCCGGCAGAAGCTAAGCCAAAGCCTCCGCTTGTCAGCAACGTCTTTGTCGATACCGACATCCGTCAGGTGCTTCAGGATATTTCATCGCAAACAGGCCTTATTATTATTCCGGATCAGACTGTGTCCGGCCTGATTTCCTGCGAGCTTAAGGAAGTGCCGCTTGACAAGGCCCTTGAAATAGTTCTGGCCGGCACTGGTTACGTGGTAAGAAAAACACCGGATTATTATCTGGTCAGTTCGCCGGAACCTAAAGAGGTAACATTCCCTGCATCAAGCAAAACAAAGTATGTAAAAATGAGTTATGTCGGAGCTGATGATGCAGTAAAACTTCTGTCCACTGCATTCAAGAAATATGTTCAGTCCGACAATACCAGCAGCACGATTGTTATTACCGCGCCTCCCGTTTTGATAGACCGCATAACGTCGGACCTTGAACTTATCGACATACCGCCGCGTCATGTTATGCTTGATGCGCGGATTGTCGTAATGAATCGGCAGGATTTACTGAATCTGGGTATCGAATGGAGCTGGCCAAAGATAAGCGCCGGCATATTTTCCAGCTCTTATACCCATGGAGGCGGCGCCGGTGTCGGCGGAAGATGGCCATGGGGCATCCAAATTGGATATGCAACAGGCCAAACATTTACAAATTCGCTGGAATTAACTCTGAATCTTCTTGAGCAAAATGGGGATGCAACCATTATGTCCACTCCCCAGATATTAGCCCAGGACGGCAAAAAAGCAGAAATTAAAGTTACTACCGAAGAATATTATTCATTGCTGCCAAAGACGGCAGTAGGAGCTACTCCTTACTACTACAGTGCCGCCGAACTGCAAAAAATCGAGTATGGCACTGTCCTAAGTATCATACCTCATATTGGGAAGGAAGGCGATATCACGCTCGATATGGCCATCGAGGTCAGCGACATTGTAATGCGAAGCACAGATAATTATCCGATTATTACTCGACGTGTAGTCAATAACACTATGCGAATCAAGGATGGCGGCACAGTTTCAGTAGCAGGATTGAAAAAGACAGAAAATTATACAGTTAATAAGAGCACGCCGGGACTTAGTAAACTTCCTGGGGTGGGAGGTTTATTCAACAACAAAATGAATCAGGGGACTTCTCAGGAAATTGCCGTATTTGTTACTGCACACCTGATACCTGAATCTGCTGTCCCGAAAACTACATTGTCCAAGGAACAAAAACAACCTTCTTCCGACAAACAGCAAACAAAAAATGACTTCACGAAAGAACTTGAAAAAAGCCTGGCGACCACTGACAGTAATGGAATTAATAAATAAAAAATCTGTAGAAATATAAAAATCTTCTGTTAAATAGCAGAACGCAAAGAGATGAATAACGAGAAATACAATCTCGTTTTCATCAATTCCTATCCGCAAAAAAACACAATAGTCTAATAAAACGCACAATTATTCGCATAAAAAAATATCTCACTAATAAAATCCTCATTTCTTCACTTAAGCTCAAAATGGCAGATTAAATCTCAATAAAAAGATATTATAAGACCTTGAAATTTAACGACCTATATTTTGACATCAAATAGCATAAAATTGGGATTTTTCTTGAATAAGTGGCTTGGTTAAAGTATCCTATCTTATGTAAACGTCCCAAATTAACATTGGTGTCCGATATTAAGGATGCTTATTACAAATAAGCACAATTAGAAGACCGGAGGTGAGAAATGAAATATGTAATAAAATCGACTTGTATATTGTTTATTTTTGTGCTGGCTTTGGGCATAACTGGCTGTGCTTCATCTACAGCTTCAAAATCTTCATCAGAAGAGCTTCGTCTTACACCATTAAATAACAAAAGCACTATTATGCTTAGTGCCGATAATGTTGTAAAAATGATGCGGCAGGTAGGATTTACCGATGAGCAGATTCTGGAGCTTGGAAGTCGTATGCATGACGGCCTTTTGCTGTCCGGCGCAGTTCAATTGGAAATAGGCAATAAAATAGAGGCAATTTTTGCCGTTAATGAAAATTATGTGTACATTGCCACCCGTATAAGAGGGACCTTCATTTACGACGTGAAAAATAACCGCATAATTTCATCGTCCCAGTCAGAGTCATAATATCAGCCTATATAGCAAACCGGCCTGAAATTTTCAGGCCGGGAACAGTTAGATTACATATCCTATTGGGGATATTGCAAATCAGGTTTTACTTATACATCTGGTCAAAAGATTTTTGGGCGTTCACTACCGCAGCTCTCATCATATCTTCGGCCTTAGCAGTTTCGCGTTTGGCAAGGACAGCCATCAGAGCTTTTGTATCAAGCTCCCTGGCGGCCTTTTCACAGGCTTCCCAGCTCAGGACGCTTCTGATAACCCTGTCGATACCCTGCTCAGTATTATCATAAGGACGAGTCTGCATATCGTGGCCTTTCCAGCGGTTGAAACCAGCCTGCTGAAGAAGACCGGCAATAGCGATATTCATACCATTGATCCTTGTGCCGTGGTCAATGTCATATTTGCCAGGACCGCCGAGGATAATACCGTCGTTATAACCCTGGCTGTTTAAGTGCATATGAACCATCATTCCATTATCTAATTCCTCGACGGAATCATAAACGTGGTCAAGACTTACCATTTCTGAATGTCCAAACTCTTTATTCACGCCCTTGTTCTTCCTTGATACGCCGAACTCTTCTTCGATTCTCCGCCAGAATAATAAAGCACTTGCCACCGTTGGAATCAACATAGCGGGATGACCTTCGTTTGGTTTCGGCTCAAAGCCTATATGAAGATTGCCGCCCTTTTTCTGCTCATATTTACACAAGCCGGCGACGCTTTCCTTAAGGTTCTGATACATCTGCTTAATGCCAATTGTAGCGATATCATATCCAAAAGAACCATTCCAAATCACAAATGCCGGCGCCTTCTTGATATCGGGATGCCAGGCTTTTTTCAATGTGCCATAAGCCAAATCAACGGTCTTTGTTCCTAACTCTTCGCCAGCTTTTCTCTCTTTTGGGTCAAGTGATGCAATACCGCCATAAGCGAAATGGCTGTGAGCACCCGGAGTAATCATTGCCAAGTATAATTTATTGCTTACTAATGCATCTGCTACTGCTGAAGCGCTTTTATCATCGACTTCAGCGTCATAGTGCATTTCAATGCCCAATTCAATATTATCCGGCATTCGCGGACGAATCCTGTCGGCTGTCAATTTAATCATTTCCGGCGTGCTAAACTTTCCGCCCCATTCAGGCCTCATATCGCCCGGCACAAATCCGCCCTTGCCCGGATTAAATGTCCATCGACATATACTGTGTAAAGATTTTTCTGACGCCATTTTAAATACTCCCTTCTAAATTCATAATTTAAATCGGATTTATCATCACTATTTTACTTTACTTTATAATTGATATTTTCTTCAACTGTCTAATCATTCAAATAGTTGTGAACTCAAGATTTTACGAAAGTCGTCTAAAAATGCAAGCAAAACATTTATGCTAAATTATGCTATATTAAAATTAAAAAGATTAGAAAACGCGAGAAAATAATCCTTTAAAATTGTTGTCTGTAACCATTGAATAATAAACAGGTTATGGAAGGCGTCCCTCAAAACAAGATTGATATAAAACATTTCAAGTTTACTTTGTCATAAAGAGAATTTACTTTGCGATAATTCAATTTTGAAATAACGTGTTTCATACTTGCTTTGCCGCCTTTCTATTATGAAATTCCGTATTTCCAGTTTAAGATACGGTGTTTAAAGTCGATTATACGGACGGTAAAGTTTTCGGGGGTAAAGTCACAAGCTGTCATTGGGTTTTTTAAAGGAAGGAAAAATCTTGGTGAATATAAGGAATTTGCCTGGTAGTTTATTAAAAAAGGGTATTTAGAATACAGACGTTAATATCTAAGATAAATTATATCCTGGAAAGGAATAAATTATGCGATATCGTAAACTCGGCAAGACTGGTTTATATGTTTCAGAAATATGTCTTGGAACAATGACCTTTGGCGGCAAAGGTTTTTGGGAAGTGATCGGCAAACTCAATGTATCCGAAGCGCAAGCATTCATCGGCACAGCTTTGGATGCCGGCGTAAACTTTATCGATACGGCCGATGCATATTCGGAGGGCGAATCCGAAAAGTTTGTCGGAGCAGCAATGGCCTCATTAAAACGGCTGCGAGACCAGATTATAGTCGCCACAAAATGTCGTCTTCGAACAGGCCCCGGGCCGAATCAAATAGGTCTGTCGCGAGGCCATATTATGGCAGCTATTGACGCAAGTCTCAGCCGACTTAAACTGGACTTTGTTGACCTTTATCAAATCCACGGCGTCGATATTGATACACCTATCGAGGAAACAATGTGTGCGTTAAACGATATCGTCCGTGCCGGCAAGGTTCGCTATATCGGTTTTTGCAATCTGCCTGCGTGGCTGGCAATGAAAATGATTGCTTATGCAAAAGATAATGTAATGGCACATTTTGTCAGCGCACAGATGTATTATTCGATAGCAAGCCGTGATATTGAGCGTGAGATAGTGCCCCTCGCTGAAGACCAGGGTTTGGCGATACTCCCCTGGAGTCCTTTGGCGGGCGGTTTGCTATCCGGCAAGTTTGACCTCGAAAAACCGGGGCCAAAAGATGCCCGGAGAACATCCTTCGATTTTCCTCCGGTTGATAAAACACGCGCCATAACGGTAATTAAGGCAATGCGGGAAGTTTCTAACGCAATGGGTATCTCCGTCGCCCGTGTTGCGCTTGCCTGGCTTTTGACCCGGCCGTTCGTAACAAGCGTTATCATCGGCGCAAAAACGCCTGAACAGTTGACCGACAACATCGCGGCAAGTGATGTTCGTCTTTCACCGGAACATATTGCCAAACTTGATGCGGCAAGTGCCCTGCCGCCCGAATATCCGGGCTGGATGGTTGAGTGGCAAAACCGAGATAGAAGACCTGCGAATACGGTTTAAGATGATTTAGCAAATATCTCATTAAAGAATATCTTCATCGCCTGCCAGGAGCGAACATCAGCCTCTTTGTTATAGGCAGCGCCTTTGGAAGGGTCGCTGCCGTGCTCTGGATTTGTAAAACCATGCACGGCATTACCGTAGATTATCATCTGCCAGTCAACTTTCGCGTCGCGCATTTCCTTCCAAAAAGCAATCATTTGCTCTTGTGTAACATAGGGGTCATCAGCTCCGTGCAAAACCAAAACTTTGGCTTTGATATTTTTTGCGTCTTGCGGATTTGGCGTATCGAGATTTCCATGAAAACTAACCACTCCTTTTAAATCCGCGCCGCTTCGCGCCATTTCAAGCACAACACCCCCGCCAAAACAGTAACCAATAGCGGCAATCTGCTTTTGGTCAACAAAGGGATACTTTTTAACTTGTTCAAGACCTGTGGCAGCCCGCCTTCGCATCAATTGCCTGTCGCTGCGGTAAATACCCGCCTGTTTTGCCGCTTCGTTCGTATCTGCCGGCCTGACTCCCTTTCCATATATATCTATCGCAAAAGCCGCGTAACCCAAACCGGCAATCTGCTCTGCACGTTGTTTTATGTAATTACCAATGCCTGTCCATTCGTGAACAATCAAAACCGCCGGCCTTTTCCCTTCAATCGCGTCATCATAGGCAAGATAACCTTCAAGTACCGTATTGCCGTCTTCGTATTCGATAGTTTGGGTTTTCATCGCCGCCTCCGCAAAATTTTGAGTGAAAACCATTAGCACAATCGCAAATGGCAAAATTTTCATAGTAAAACTTTTAAATTTCATTTTTATATTTCCAAATTACAGTTATTCTTCAATTGGCTCAAAATTGTCCTTGTCGGCTCCACATTCAGGACATACATAGTCCGGCGGGAGTTTATCGAATTCTGTTCCCGCCGCTATATCGTTGCCGTTTTCAAAATCGCCGATTTCGGGGTCGTAAATATAACTGCAAATACCGCATTCATACTTCATACTTGTAAGACTCCCTGAAAAGTTTATGTCGTTATATTATTTATCACTCAAATCATATAGTCCGGCGGATTATCGCCTTTCCATTTTATGTTACAGCCCATACTCGGCTTTTGTATGGCGGGGACTTTTTCACCTTTAAGCACCGCGTTTAAAGCAGTTCTTAAATCCGTGCCTGTGACTGGAACACCGTTGCCCGGCCTGCTGTCATCCATTTGGCCGCGATAGACCAGTTTTCTGTTGCCATCGAATAAGAAAAAATCAGGAGTGCAGGCGGCATGATATATCATTGCAATATTCTGGCTTTCATCATACAGATATGGAAATGTGAATCCTTTTTTCCTTGCCACTTTCGCCATCATATCAGGCCTGTCTTCAATAAAACTTTCAACATCATTCGAATTGATGCCTACCACAGCTACGCCTTTCTGCTGATACTCCTTTACAAGTTTTACAAGTTCATCTATTATATGCTTGACAAACGGGCAATGATTACACATAAAAATAACTAAAAGAGCAGGAGCCTCTTTGAAGTCTGCAAGCGATACCGTCTTACCCTGTGTATCCGGCAGTTTGAAATCAGGCGCTTCCGTTCCCAAGGGCAGCATCGCTGAAGCTGTCATAACCATAAATAAATCCTTTCAAACTCTAAGTTTTAAAGCAGTCTCAGCAACTCTCTTGCCCAGAGCCTTTGTAATTTCCAAATCCTCCGGTGTCGGCTGAAGGTCATTTTGGGGACCTGCAACTGTTGAAGCCCCATAAGGTGTCCCGCCCCGCCCTTCTGTGTGTAACATCCCCGGTGTAGAATAAGGCACACCTACAATTATCATTCCCAAATGCAGCAAAGGCGGCATCATACTCAGTAATGTCGTTTCCTGGCCGCCGTGAGTTGTCGCCGTCGAAGTAAATAAACCGACAGGTTTGCCTTCCAAGGCCCCTTCCAGCCATAATTGAACCGTAGAATCAAAAAATCTTTTCATCTGTGCCGCCATATTTCCATACCTCGTCGGCGTCCCAATAATAAACCCATCAGCTTGTTTCAACTCGTCCAATTGACATACAGGTATATCCCTTTGTTTCTCCCAGACTTGTTTAGCATATTTGTCATTGAGGATTTTCTGCTCATTTTCGGTAAACTCGGCTACCCTTCGCAGGATAACTTCGATACCATCAACAGACAGCACTCCTTCCTTAGCGGCCTGAGCCATTTTTAATGTATGTCCATACATCGAATAATAAAGAACCAGTATTTTCATAATTTTTCTCCCTTTTAATCCATTTTACGGAGCTACAAATTTATGAGCTGGATGTCTTACCGTGAGCACCGCACAGGGAGCTTTACGCACCACTTTTTCAGCAACGCTGCCTAACAGCATTGAAGCCAAAGCGGAATGTCCATGTGTGCCCATAACTATCAGGTCGATATCCTCCTGCCGGCAATATTGAATAATCTCAAAAAATGGTTTGCCCGTAATGACTTTTTTAACAATCGAATTTTTAAATTCGGAGAAATGCCTTTTTACGAATTCATCGAGGTTTTTCTTCGCTGTTTCTTCTATCCGGCCGACTGAAACAGCAGGAACAACCTCCATAGTAGGCATATATCCTCCTAATATCATATTATCCACCAAGTCCACTATGTGGACACAATGCAATTGAGCCGCATAACGATTCGCTAAATCATAGGCGAAATCACGAGCCGTTAAGGAATACTCTGAAAAGTCTGTCGGGAACAAAATTTTTCTTATATTTACCATATTTACTCCTGCCGATAACGGATAATCTAATTTGTTCAAAAATCAGGCTTTCCACAAGCCATGAATATTACAATACTCACGCACAGTAATAATATCATCTGCATCGATATTAAACACTGCCTCTGGTGCCTGGCCTGGTTCCAGAAATTGTCTGTAAGCCTTCTCATTAGCGATAATTTCAATCCACTGGATATAGTGTTTTTCCTCCATAGGATGAGGCACACTGCCTATTTTTATTTTTACGCCCTCCTCAATCTTTTCCATAACAGGCACATGTTTCTCCCTGCCTTGGTCTGCGGTTTTGGCAATCAGGTTTTCCATCGGCTTGTCACAACAAATAAGTTCGCCTTCACTGTCAGTCAACGATTCAATAATAATATCACAGGGCTGACATTTGTATATACCTAATTTTTCAATCATTATTTGCTCCTATCTTATTTGATTCTCATATTTCAGACAAGCTCAATTCTCTTGCCATACTGAATTGAGATTTCTTTTGCAGCCACTGACCGCCGCAATCTTTTTGGCTGCATTCAAACCATATAAATATATTGCTGCCTTCTCTCAACCTGTCCACTTCGAGCATTACCGCCCCGCAAGCGGGACAAAGAACAATGCTTGAGGCTTGTGGGACTCCTATGCCGGCTCTATCCACTTTTAACGTCTCCATTTTTATTTCCTTTCAACTACCAAAATTATTGTTTTTAACTATTGACCTTGAAAGAAAATCTAACTTTAGATAAACCAAACTAAAACAGGGAAAATCCTGTTGCCCATTACAAATGCTCATTCGAGGTGGAAGGATATGGCCTGCAGGATATAAATATCCGCGTCAAACCGGCTAACGAAATAGTTCAGGATTTACACCCCGAATTAGTCAAATGGGCTGATTAGCCACTAAGGCACCAAGACACAAGTCATAAGTCAAAAGTCGTGAGTCATAAGTCCTTTGTTTTGATTTTTTAAATTTGACGTTGCTTTGTAGAAATCCTAATCTAATTGGTCAGATTATGACGATATTTAATAATAACAACCATAAAATTTATCATAAATGGAAAGGATTCCTTTATGAAAAAAAGGCTTTCTCTGACCAAATCA
>Ga0187886_1002912_pt1 | contig 13235 bp, 11 predicted proteins | sample June2016WEW_20_1_FD_133001 | JGI IMG/M metagenome (GOLD analysis project Ga0187886, IMG submission 133001) | Peatland microbial communities from SPRUCE experiment site at the Marcell Experimental Forest, Minnesota, USA - June2016WEW_20_150 | ecosystem: Environmental > Terrestrial > Soil >...
AATGAGGTTGTCGATTTTCTTTGTGCAACCATCAAAACTCTATTTCATCAGCCAGAAATGGTTCGCTCAATGACTTGTTTCGATTGGATTAATACTCTATGTTTGATGTCAAATTAGTATGAGGATATCTGGGTGAGGATATTGGAATCTACCAACAAAGAAGAGGTCAGTTTCTCAAGTTGGATCAGGGATGGCATCGAGAAAAAACTAGCCCTGGGTGAATCTTCACAAACTGATCCATCAAACATTTCAAGAAAGGAGAAAATATCATGAGAAAGAGACGTATAATTCCTTGTCCTCTAGAGACAAAATCCATCCTGTGGGAGGGAGCCTTTGTAATCAAACTAATCAGAGAACTGCAAAACTTTTTGAAAACCAAAATGAAGCAAGTTAGTGACCCGACCTTCGGCACCTACTGGGTTTGCACATCGTGTGACTGGTCAAAGAAATATGGGTGCTGGGGAAAGACCGTTGAATTTTGTGAAAAGAAGGGTCTTGAATGGAATACCTTCACGGAAATTTTGAACAGCTTTTCTGGGTTCGCCTACGATATCAAATCTGACACTGATGTTTTGAACAGGTTACCGGTAAAGGGAGAGAGTGAAAATATGTCTGAGCCAGAGGCCCCAAGCGATCAGACCAAGTAAAGGTGACAGGAAGATAAAAAAAGGAAAGGGTGCAAGCATTACGATTCCGTGGGAGACCCAGAGAATATGCAGTTCAGAAAATTCTGCTGGAAATCCAAAGAGACCCGAATAGAACGAGGTTCGGTCTGTGGGAATTTTGAAAGCTTTATTACTTATGGAAAAAATCATAATTCTCTTTCTTCGTCACAAATGACTTTTCTAAATCTTTCACCCCCTCCTCCACATCTAACCATTCTTCTCTATTTCCCGCTGACTTACATTTGGAGCACATCTCATAATGAAACCGATTAACATTCATCCATTTTTCGCAGACTTCAGGCATTGATTCCCATTCACCTGAGGATGGTATTTTCTTATCCATGGACCAATGAATAAGAGCAGTTGGAGGATGCGTGCCCGTAGTCCAATTTATTGCCAGCATATTACGACTTTCTATGACTAATTTATCAGACTCCTTCGATGCCGTGCTCTTGCACGGGACCGGATACTCTAGCAGAAAATAATCATAAGGGAACTCGGACCAAGGTAATCCCGAAAGATGATCACGCGCAGTTGAAGCCAGAGCGCCCCCCGACCAAACTTGCGACTGCTCCAAATTATGAGCGTCAACTACCGGCTTACCAATGTACAATGACTCCTTTTGATCAATATAAATTTCACCGTAAGCGATTCCACAGCGAAAATGGATGCCCCCGACAAAAATCGTGGCAAAGAGGAGCCATCCAATAGTAGATAGCAGGCGTCTAAGACAGTCTTCTGTATCCTCTCGCGTAAAAATTAAGATGGTGTCTGAAAACCAGGCAAGATCAAGAGGACAATCGCTCTTGAGTTCTTCCAACGATATGAAACCATTTGGGGCTTCCTTCTGATGAATTGACCAATATAATACCCTCCGAACATAACGCAATACTACCTCTTCTATGACATATTGAAGCGGACTATTCTGAACTAGGTTCTTAAATCCAAGGATGTCACACACAGCAATGGTATATTTTTTTTGCATAATCCTATCCTTCCCGACTCTTCCTCTTGTGCGGAAGCATATGTAAGACTGGCGATTGAAGCATGAGACGTTTTATAGGAACGGGGATTTGATTTATAACCTGATTGCTTTTATATAATCAAAAAAGCCATCTTGTCCTCTAAATATGCTCCCCAGCCAAACGCTTTAACTGTAATTTCAAACCATCCAACTCCTTTCCCCGGTAATAATATTGACTGGAATTAACTTTGCATCCTTGAGATTTGTCAACGGCTGCTCCCAGCCTGGAGCATGGATCCACAGTCCAACTCTATTTCTTTCCCCTTATATGAAATAAGGAACTTATCTACTGGGGAGAATACATGCCTCTCCGCGTTTAGTACAACACGGCAATTCATGATTGCAACTTGGTGTACATTCAGCATGAATGTTTCAGATAGGGGGTTTTCATAAACACCCCAAAAACCCGTTCTGGGGCCCAGCGGGAAGAAAACTTCGGTGTTTTTTAGTCCGTATCCGATTGGTCCTCCGTGCATCTTCTTCCAGCTCAAGGTGACTGGATGGTCCGAGCATATGAATCCTGGCCCTGGATCGGGTGCTATCAGCAAAGACCACGTACGTTTTCCCAAGACTGGCAACAGTTCATCAAAAAGACGAAACTCAATTCGGACATTACCCTCTGGCATGAACTCAATCTCGTATCCCTGCTCATCAAGACGCTTCATTTCTTCGAATGAAATTTTGGTGTTTTTCTCCAAATAACCCGCCTCTTTGGCTTTTTTTAAATGATGCTCAAATATCTTTTTATCCGACATCAACATATGATCTATTATCCTCATTGACTTCTCTCGTGCGCGGTTAAAAGAGTACCGAAATTGAGGGTTCCGAATGGCAATGAGACCCAGCAGATTAATAATGTAATTACAGTCTTCCTCGCTAGGGAAAGTCTTGATGCAATTTACGTTACGGCAGGCTTGGGCCATCCGTTCCTCAAATGGAGAAAGAGCCTGCTCCAGAGCATCCGGAGGTTTCCCTTCCACATCGATACGATTGAAGTCTCGCTCAATAGCAACATTCTTGGGTGAAGTGCGAAAGCACTTTCCGCTGTTCACATCCAATACATAAAACTGCCCATCCTTTGATCCAGTGTCGGTAAATGCCGCAAGATAAGCTTGCGTAAGATAATGATGCCTATGTGCAGTTGGTTTCATTTGAGGCCGGTAATCTGTGGTATTTTAAATTCTTTTATCAAGAATGTGTGCGCTCAAACCCCCCATTTCAAGTCCAATAATGCCACAAAATCATGCTGGGAGTCAAATTCACTAGCTGCTTTAAATTTCTTTCTCGATCCAGCGTCTCTTCCAGGACCAACAAACCAGAATAAGATAAATCCCTTCCGAAAGTTAAAAGATACCCATACCAGAACCCGTAGAAGATGATTCCCAGAAGATTCAGGGCGGGAATGGTCAGGGGAAAAGTGGCTCTCACCCACTCGATGAATTTTTGAAGGGGTTTGAGGACGCCCTCTTCTAACTTTTAAGGTTTTTAGGTCTTTTTCCCACAATAACCCAAATTCTTTAAAAGTCTAAAAGATTCCGTGGAAGGTCGGGAATGGAATTAATCATGGGCGGATTGAGTGGGCTATTTGGGGTGAAGAGTAAACCTACTACTGTTCCCTCGATATAGCTCCAGAAGTTGGTAATTACGGATTGAAAGTGTGAACGATATACGGCACGAAGCTGTTTTCCAAGCCAACTCTTGAAGAGATTCCTTCGCGGAATCCACAATTTCCTCGACCATTCCCGCCTCTCGGTGGCCGTAAAACCCCCATAGTAGGTGCTGGCGTAGGTTGGAAACAAGAGGATTACCCGAAAAGTCTCTTTCGCCTCACTGCGATACCCGCTTTTACGAAAAGGTTTCCGAGACCGACCAGGGTCAAATAGTGAATAGATAGCGAGCCTGTCGAAAAAGCCAGAATTTGACATTTTTGGCGCATTCTGCGGCCTATAAGTTATGGATTTTTTTCAATGTCAAAATCCATAAAATTCGCCGGTTGGACTTTTTCGACAGGCTCAGCAGAAGTCGCAACCGTTTGAGGTAGACCTATTAGCGGGCACTATTCGTTCGCTTTTTCAATCTCTATTTTTATCAGTCTGCCCCATGATCCTAGCATTTCCACCTGGGGTTCAGTAAATTATTTTTGACAGTCGGGAAACACCCAATGGATCAACTCTGCCTGTGATTGAAAAACAATATAAGACTCCAAATGCTGCCAATAGTTCTGGTCATCTCGGATTTTTTTCAATTGGAAGGTGGCGGAAGAAGCGCTTGGAGAGTTTCAATCTTAGAAAGGGCCTTCTCGAGTTCTTTCACCTGCTCGGCTAGGGCAGACTGCAATTCAATTACTCGTTTTCCAACCCGGATTCGAGCGTGCAATTCTTCTCGGTCGAAGGGCTTGCGTATATAATCATTTGCTCCGGCCTCCAGTCCAATGATGACGTCATTTATTTGCCGCCTGCCAGTAAGAAGAATAATATAGGTGGAAGCAAGACGAACAGATTCACGAACCTTGCGGCAAAATTCCACTCCATCCATCCCTGGCATCATCCAATCAATAATAGCGAGGGCGGGGGGATTTTCAGCCTGCATAGCCTGCCATGCTTCCTGACCATTGCAGACAGCGTTTACATCGTAGCCCCACTTCCTTAGTATCCCCTCGAGCATCCATCGAGACGTCTGGTCATCTTCTGCGATAAGGATTTTCATAAAAATCTTTCCCCTATTATGCAGACTGCCATAACCCAGTCCCTTATTGATGATATGATCGCTAAGTTAAACCTTGTCCGTTATTGGTTTGTGATCCCAATATGGTCGCGACAACTGATTTTAGCTTCCCGAACTCCTTTTCGACTTTATCCAAAAGCATGACCACCTTGTCCAATTCATGGTTCTTTGCGGCAAATTCGACCTCAAACGCTGCTTTTTGCAATGCATTTCCCCCGATGTTCATGGCCGCTCCCTTTAAGGAATGTGCCTGGAATTCCAGGCGGGGCAAATCCGCTCCCTTCAAGTACTCTTTCATCATTTCAATCTGAACCGGGGCATCATTCAAGAACGTCATTAATATTTCGTTAAAAAATACCTCATCCCCACCCACACGTTCCAGAAGCGCTTTTCTGTCGAATACCTCACTTGCTGCTGATGACTTTTCTGGTGGCTTTATATACCCCTCCTCTAAGGCCGCTCTACTGAGCCATCGGTCGATAGCATCAACGAGATTTTGTGGCTGGATCGGCTTGGGAATATAATCATCCATTCCTGCCTCAAGACATCTCTGCCGGTCACCTTTCATCGCATGAGCAGTCATCGCAATGATCGGGATATGTTTTCCGCCTTCACTTTCCTTCCGGCGGATGGCTGCGGTTGCCTCAAAACCATCCATCTCAGGCATCTGGACGTCCATCAGAATGAGATCATAGGGAATCTTTTCCAGAGCAGACAAAACTTCCTTCCCATTGGCAACCGCATCAGCCCGATATCCGATCCTTTCCAGGACCTTCAAAGCTATTTTCTGGTTAAGGATATTGTCTTCGGCAACCAAAATTCGGATTCTGCGCTTTCTGTGCTCGGCAACAGAATGCCGAGTCACAATGTGCATGAGCCGAGTTCCTGTTTCATGGGGCTTTCTTGCCACAACAACCCCCAGACAGTCGCGCAACTGAGAACTCTTTATTGGTTTTGTAAGATAGGCCGCGAATCCGATCTCCTGCATCCGCTTGGAGTCGCCACGATTTCCTTTGGAAGTTAACATTACCAGCACAGTTTCGCAAAGAGCTGGCTCCTTTTTGATTATGCCACCCAGCATCGCTCCATCCATATCCGGCATTTCCATGTCAAGAATCGCCACGTGAAAAGGGTTTTTGGCATCTGCGGCCTTTCGGAGCCCACTTAATGCTTCTTCTCCACTGGGAGCTTCCTTGGCCAAGCACCCCCACGAACTTAATTGCTCACGAAGGACAGCGCGATTCGTCGCGTTATCATCCACAACCAGTATCTTGAGGCCCCGGATATCCACCAGGTTGGACCATGCATTTTTTCCGTCCCCAGGCTGTTTTTCAAATATCGCTGTGAACCAAACCGTGGAACCTTTCCCTTCCTCGCTTTCTATCCCAATTCGACCTCCCATTATCTCTGCCAGTTTTTTTGAAATGGCCAGTCCTAAACCCGTCCCCCCAAACTTTCGAGTTGTGGAAGCATCCACTTGCGAAAAGGACTTGAAAAGACGGTCCATCTGACCCTTTGGGATGCCGATGCCGGTGTCGCTCACGGCAAACCGAACCCTGGCGTGCGTGTTGCTTTCATCACCCAGGGTAACGCGGATCACCACCTCCCCTTTTTCAGTAAACTTGATTGCATTGCCGCCAAGATTAAGAAGAATCTGGCGCAATCTGCCAGGATCACCCCGCAGGAGGGAGGGAACATCATGGCGAATGTTGCATGTCAATTCGAGCTTCTTTTCATTCGCCTTGAATGCCATCATATCGACCGTGTCCTCGACGGTCGCCCTCAGATCAAAGTCGAGAATTTCAAAGTCCAATTTTCCAGCTTCAATTTTTGAATAATCAAGGATATCATTAATAATTCTAAGCAGAGAATCCGTGGAGATCCGCACCGCCTCAGCATATTCACGCTGTTCAGGAGACAAGGGGGTATCCAGGAGAAGACCAGTCATACCCATGATTGTGTTCATGGGTGTGCGGATCTCATGGCTCATGTTGGCTAAAAACTCACTCTTGGCTTTGTTGGCCGCATCGGCAGCCTCCTTGGCTTGGCGGAGCTCTTCTTCGGCTCGTTTGCGTTCCGTAATAGGAATGACTAACTCCATCGCCCCGCTAATATTGCCATCCTCATCCTTGACAGGAGTGGCAATAACTTCTAACCAGTTTGGGTTACCCTCACCATCCTTCCCCATTAGTTCATAAACAGCTTTCTCTTTCCCCATTTCAAAAATTTCCCGGACACCGCATTGGGGACATATTTCAGTTCGCTGCTGGAGGACCCAATAGCAGGGCTTGGATTTAGTCTTCCCAAATCGTTCTTTGAGAACTTCATTGGCCCAAAAAACACGGTAGTCCCTTGAAACGATGCAGAGGCCAACCCCGATGTTCCGGGTTATTTTTTCAGCATTATCTCGCTCTAAACGTAACTCTTTCTCTACTTTTTTGCATTCGAAATGGAGTTGAGCATTTGCGATGGCTCCAGCTATCTGCGCAGCAATCTGTTCGGCCAGCTTCGCATCTGCCTCCTTATAGGCTTTGGAGCTGATCGAATAAAAGCATAGCACTCCGACAACCTGATCATTGGAGATCAAGGGAACGGCCATGAATGATCGAAATCCGCGCTGCCAAAAAACCAGCAGTTTCGGGAACCGGGCGGCCACTTCTTCTGCATCCTCCGTTTGGATGAGCTGGATCGATCGGCTGCGCGCAACTTCCTCGCTGAAAGAACCCGCCAGAGAAATTACATCCCCACGCTCGCGACCCGGAATAACATATCCTGAAACATAGGCAATGTGGAGCGTACCTTTTTCTCGATCGATGGTTGTTATCACAGCATGATCAAAAGGGATGAGTTTGCGCGCTTCTTCGGAGAATCTTTCATATATATCCTCGACGTTCAGGGTAGAGCTGATGGTCCGGCCGATTTCGGCCATGATGGCATTCTCTTCAGCTATGCGTCGCGCGACCTCTTCACTTCTACGTAAAGCCTCTTCCGCCTGCTTTCGTTTGGTAATATCGTGGAAAATGCCTTGAACCCATACCTGGCCTTGATGGCGGAAGGCAGTTCCAGTGGACTCCACCCAAATGGTCTCCCCATCAAAAGTCAGCATTCGGTGCTCGCGTAATGGGGCCATCATGTCGGCCGGATCAATCCCGGGTTCTCCCTGGACCGCTTTAATCAATTTCTGAATCCGATCAATGGATCCAGGCCGGTCTTCGGGATGAATAAATTCAAGATAAGCTTTGCCAATAATCTTATCGAGTCCTGAAGCTTTTAGCACCTTGACAGCCATTGGATTCGCCAGCCGGATAATTCCTTCTCGATCTCGGATTAAGACGGCGTCCGTTAAGATTTCGAAGAGCAAACGAAATCGCTCCTCGGCTTCCCGGAGAACTTCTTCGGCCTGCTTGCGTTCGAGAAAAAGCTGGGCGTTGGCAACGGCCCCGGCAATCTGCCTACTAACTCTTTCCCCAAGCCCCAAATCCGTTTGAGTATACGCATTTGGTTTGAATGATTGAAAGCTTAAAGTTCCGATTACCTGATCTTTCGAGACCAAGGGGATAAACATGATTGATTGAAACCCGGCCCTAAAAAGAGGCAAGAGGCCGGGAATCCGGCCCATCACCTCTTCCCGATTTTCTCCTTGAACGAGCAGGGGGGAGCGAGTCCTCATAACTTCTTCCGTTCCAGTGCCGTTTAATAGAACGATCACTCCCGCCCAGCGGTCGGGCACCTCCGGCCCGGCCGCATAAGCGATAACGAAGGTTCCCTCTTTATGGTCAATGATGTTGATGGCAATGCGGTCAAATTGGATTAATTTACTTACTTCCTCAGCAAAGCGGTTATACACTTCTTCTATATTCAGAGTCGAGCTTATGATTCGTCCTATCTCCACCATAGTTGCCTTTTCCCTGAGTAACTGCTTGCCGACCTCTTTACTCACAGAGTGAGCGTCTTTGACCCGCTTACGTCTGCCAACTTCCTTCCGATGGTAAATTCTTGCGTCCATTTTTAGTGAACCCGCTTATCTCTCATCTACCTTTAAAAATCGGTATAATTGAGATTGATGTACTCTCCATCCATTTCCTGCTTTAGTGGCTCTAATCCTTCCATCGCGAATATATTTTAAGAAAGTTGGCCTAGAAATCTTTAAGTATTTAATTGCCTCATCGGTTGTTAATACTATGTCCTTTTCTAAGAAAGGCATTACCATTTCCTCCCTTTTGCTTGGTTTTTCTCAATTTGAGAGCAAAAGTTATGCCAGAAAATGCGCTTGGACTTCATTTTTCAAATAACTATATGATTTTTATCATTTAATGTAAATTTTAAGAAGAATTAAAAATTCGGGATTTCCTACTTTATAGGCCAAATTTTTGTTTCAAAATTTTAAGGATATGCGCTTTTTTGACTTTACATGAAAGCCCCTGATCCTTGCTTTCATCAACCTTTTCCTGTCTTGGTTCAGCGGGGAATGGAGTAACGCCGTATTTTCTTAGTGGGTATAATGGCCATGGGTATTGACTTTGGGTTCTCCACAGAGGTCAACGAGATCTCCGGGATTTTACCCTTCGGGCTGACGACATCCTTGGCCGTGCCGGATAAAATCTCTCCGCTCTCTACCCCCCTATGGATAACCTCGAAAAGGGAGAAGCAAACCCTGCCTAATTTATCACTGCCGGCTGATGTGCAACCCCTTTCACCCCGGCTTCCTTCTCTATCAGGAAGCCCGAGCAAAGTTATGGATCTTCTCCTCGGCTTGATCTTAGGTTAATTTCCAGGAAAATTTTCAATCATAAAGTCCGATCGAGAGGGTTGATGGAGAGGTACTTTCAAATTCTGGCAAGGGCTCTTCCTTTCTTTTTAAAGGTTTCTTCCCAACCCTCCAAGACGATACCAGGAAGCTGAACTGCGGGAATTCAACTTCTACACACCCCAATTAAGACCTTCCAAAAAAAAATTTCATTACGGATTACGGTCAGTAAAACGGTTCTTCATTAATCATCCCCCCCTGCGCCATGTTCGATTAAATTTTTATTCATCCCCCTCGTTTTCCCCATAACACCTTAACACGGTCCCCTCCAAGTCAACAAACCAGAATGAAATGAATCCGTTCCAGCATTTGAGCGGTGTTAATTACCCCCCTAAACACCTACTTAACACCTTAACACCCTCCATAGCTCCCAGACCGAACAGAAAAATAGAACCAGAATCATGGCCAAGATCGGAACCCATTCCCGTTCCATGTTAAGTTGTGTTTACCAGTGTTTACCCCACCACTTAACACCCTCTGGCGAAGGGATCTCAATAAAAAAATTCCAGATTCGATTGAGAATGGCGGCGGTGTTAAGGTGTTAAGCGGATTTCAGGGGGGGAGAAGAAATAAATTTTTCAGAATTTCCTCTATACTATTCATATCTACAGCTATCAACGAAGCTCCTTCGACTTCGAAAACAGCTGAATTCAGCTCCCTGTGTTAGATTCAGGCCCCAACCTACCAGCTTACAGCTCCCAGTTCAGCTCGATGGACAGCTGTTTCCACTTCTTCTTTCTGGGATTGACTTCTCATATCAGCAGCTAAGGGAGCAAGCATTATGATGGCTTTAAAGACATAAAGGGGGGATGGTCAAGGAGTTCCGCTAGGGAAAGTCGAACGGTGAAAGAATAGAAAGTCGTTGCCCCTGTGAGAAGTTTGAAACCAAAAGTTCAGTTCTCCCAGACGGAGTAGTGATTTTTTGAAAAAGTAAAAACGAAAGGAGTTGACCTGGGGAGGGTTGTAATTTTCTACCGGCAAGATCTTTTTTGGAGCTATATCACATTTTTACCGCAGCATTTTTTGTACTTTTTTCCGCTACCACAAGGACAGGGAGAGTTTCGGGATATCTTTCTAGAGTGAGCTGGTTCTGGTTTTTTTGCAACAAAGTCTATTTGCTCCATCGATGGAAGTCTAAACGAAAAAGTGGTTTTCCCATCATAATGCGTTATAGCAAAATCGCCCCCACTAATAATATCCATACCTATTAGGACGTCACAATCAGCAAGTAACCCCTTTGTGACCCTGACCGATGGAACAACCACCTTATTCGGGAGAAAAATACTGACAAGGAAAGTCTCGCGCGCTCTTTGGTCCGTAGCACTTTGAACCATTGTCATGCCAATGGGTTTTAGGTTGCATTCATCTACAACCTTTTGGGAAATTACAGAATTTGTTGCACCTGTGTCCCAAATGCCAATATATTTTTTTGCATCCAATCCGGTTTCAGGCGGTAAAGGGATATTTGGTTGGGCCTTTAAAGGCTTAGAAATTAAAGTTTCCACAGTCAGCTTATTTGTGCGGGTGTCATATCGCACTGTGAAGCTGAGTGATTTCGGGGGTGGAGGGGGCATTTAGCAGGAAGGGAGAACAACACGAGAATGATAAGTTTGAGTATAGCTTTCTTTTCCAAGTTCACATTTTTGAACAAGAAAAGTACCCAACTCATCATTGAGAGACGTTTTTTCCACGGCCTCAATTTCCGAATCAAAAACTCCGATAACCTGAGAGTTTTTAATTACGATGTATTTACCATTGTATTTTTGAGCTAATTCGTCTTGATTTTTTAAATAAAATTCAAATTCTTTTTCCAGGACTGAGCGTGGCTTGTTCATTTTTTATCCCTTTTTTGCCTAGTCTTGAATAGATTAGGAAGGAACGAACTTTCATTAGCATTTATTAAAAATTCTGTCAAGAATTTTCTTACAACTAATACTAACACCTATAAAGAATCTAAACTATGGGGTAAATCATGTATTTTAAACCTACTACCTTATTATCCATTAAGCGGACAGACTTTAGGATTTTAAAGACGCAAATTTGATGCCGTTCAGTGCTTCAAATTAGGACACTACCAAAATTATCCCTCCCCCTCTGAAAATGGACCAACACATTTCCCCTATTTATGAATAAAAATAATGACTTTCAAACCTTCCGATGTGTTAATCACCCCCATAAACACACCTAAACAACCATTAACACCCGGCCACTGGAATCGGACCATGGAAATCCCTATTCCCAACGATTCCATTCTCATAATGAGGAAAAAAGAACAGCTGTTCGTTTTTTGGTTCGGTCATCCCATAACCAAGATTTAAACTTTTAAGAATTTTTCAGTTTCCTCACTTTTCCCACATAAAATCTTAAAAGTTTAAAAGTTCATCTCCTTCGTTTCCAGCTCCCAAATCCTCCAAGCTCTCGAGCAATAATTTGTCAGATGAGCTCCTTCCTGTGAACAAAATTAAAATTAGAACAGAAGGAGAAATGCCACCATGACCGAACCCAATAATTACCCCCTTACAGATAATCAAGACGAGCAAACTTCGAATTCCCTGAGAGATGAAATCGCCTCCCTGAAATTCCAGCTAATGAAGAAGGAGGACAGAATCGCCAGTCTAGATGCGATGCTTAATACTCTAATGGAGAGTCACAACGCGGAAGTTCGAGCTTATGAGGACCTAAAGGATAAATTGGGCGATGTGATTGAGAAGCTCAGAAAAAGGGTCCCGCATTCTGATATTTTGGATTATTTGAAAGTAAAAGACCGTAATCCATTATGGTAAGGGAGCAAGACCTGTACAGACGGCAAAAGTTCCCAGATCAATGGGATCTGCGAGCGAAACCGCAGGCTCAACTTCCTTACGGAGCCTTTGTCAGGGCTTAAGGGGTACGCGAGAATAGTAGGGTGCGAAGGTGGATTCAATTGTCCGCTTTCAAATGCATTTTTGCAGCCACTTTTTTCAGTCCATCCCTGAAAAGCCTAATGACTTTCAGGTCGGAATACCGCAAGACTTCTCCGATTTCTTTGAAATTTAACTCCTCGCAATAATATAAGGAAAACAAGGTTTTTTCCTGAGGAGGCAATTCATCTATGATTTGGGTTAAAACTTTCACTAACTCCCTTTGATCCAGCATGCAGAAGCGGCGACCGTTTTTATCACCTTGGTTCGCCTCTAAATTTTTATATTCCTTCTCTAATCGATTAATTTTTTTCTGAATAGATCTGGAAACCAGGCCCATTGAGCCCGAGCCGTGATTCAAAGACCTCGCTTCCCCAAGCGTGAAAAGATCTTGTTTCAAATAGGGGAATTTATTTCTCATACCTCTTTTTTCCATTTTCTCCTCCTCTCTAATTGTTGGCCAGCCGGCGATTTTGGGGGCCCGGTGGGTTGCGAATTGTCTGCTCCTGGTTAGCGATGAAATAATTCGCTATTTCTTTGAATCTTTGGCTTGAAGGAGCTTGGGGATAAACTTTTGCCCTGGCAACGGCCTAGAAGCTGCCGCATAAAAAATACCGGCTGCATGTCATAATTTGCAATTCAGATGCCATACAGTTTCGGCTTTAGCATCCCCCTGAAATAATAAGTGTTTTTACTTTGAAACAAAATTCCAAGCGACATGTTAGAGAGGAAGGCCGAACGAATTTGCGGATAAAGGTCGCCCCAGTGCGTTCCGCTGTTTAAAGGATTTTCAAATAGTTTAGCCCCTTAAGGGGTTTTGCTGACTTGCCTTAGCGGTAATCACTTCCGCCATACCCGATCCTCCTGTAGAAGTCCATTCTTGAACATCCGGATGTCCATTTTGCTCTTACGAAAGCCGTATTGGCTGGGCAATTATATTTTTTCCTTCGAAGGATTGTCGCAACTGTTATGGAGGAAATAGGAGACACATATTCCCAAACCAGTCAGGTTTATGAATGGACATAAGAGAATTGCGTATTGCGAACCAAACTGTCCACCCGTTCCGATGCAATCCGTCCACTGATTCCGATTTAAATCGTCCACCCATTCCGATC